>Ga0209501_10000006_pt1 | contig 330191 bp, 319 predicted proteins | sample ArcticOcean_MG_C_4_FD_187434 | JGI IMG/M metagenome (GOLD analysis project Ga0209501, IMG submission 187434) | Marine microbial communities from western Arctic Ocean - ArcticOcean_MG_CB4_134 (SPAdes) (version 2) | ecosystem: Environmental > Aquatic > Marine > Oceanic | place: Arctic Ocean... | reverse complement strand
ACAGCCAGGAGAGGTCCTTCTGGCTAACTTTGACCAGATTCGCAAAGGGCACCAGACCCTCTATGCGGCGAACGTAAGCGTCGCGATTGGGCAGCAGCAACGACCTGACGTTGGGGTCCAGCGAAACGACAGCCTGACCCTACACGCTTCTCATGAGGCTACGCAGCGTCGAGCCTGTGCGTCCCAACACCATCGAGTACGAACCGAAGTGCACAGCCTCGACATCCTCTAATAGACTATCAGGCACCTCGTCTGCCGACAGGTCCTGGTCTGCGGTGCCTTCGCCGTAGAACTGGAACGCTTCTCCGCCGTCGCCCTCTTCCAGCACGAACGCCAATGCGCTGGGCAGCTCAGACCGCACCAGGCTGCTGAGGTCTATTCCGTTGGCAGATAGGTCGTCGGCCAGCATCTGGCCAAAGGCGTCGTTGGAGATCTTGCCAAGAAACGAGCAGGCGACTCCCAGCCGGGCCAGTCCCACCGCCACATTGCGTGGCGAGCCACCGGCCCTAGGCACCTATGCCGTCTCGCCACCGATAGCTGCAGGCGTGAAATCTACCAAGGCCCCGCCACAAATGACTATCACGAAGCGGCCTTCAGCCAGGAATTCCCTAACCTAAAGGGAAACAGGGGCCGATCAAATATATGACGTGATTTAGCGATTCTTAGTGAGGACATGGTTACCTCCGAGCTTCGTCTTCTTGTGGCCTGACGGCGGCACCATTATAATTCAGCTTCGTGACACTTGGTGTTTTTACGAAACTAATGAGATTTACAAAAAAATGAAATACGGCTTCTATCTGCCCCACAACGGGCCAACAGCTAAACCCGGCGACCTAAAGCAGATAGCCCAAAAGGGCGACCGCCTGGGCTATGACTGCATGGTGGTGGGTGACCACGTGATGGTGCCGCGCCAGTCTAACTCGCAGTATCCATACTCCATTGGCAACCAGGTGCCATGGGGAAAAGACGGCGAGCATCTGGAACAGCTCACCGAGCTTACGTTCCTGGCGGCAATCACAGATCGCATTCGCATAGTGCCCAGCGTGATGATTGTCCCCTACCGCAATCCACTGCTCACGGCGAAGATGCTGGCAACCATGGACGTGCTGTCCGAGGGTCGGCTCACCGTGGGAGTAGGCGTCGGCTGGCTGGAAGAGGAGTTCGAGGCCCTGGACACGCCGCCCTTCGCAGAGCGTGGTGCGGTGACCAACGAGTACATTCTTGCCTTTAAGGAGCTTTGGACCAGCGACAACCCGACCTTCCAGGGGAAGTACTGCCAGCTGTCCAATATTAGCTTCTCTCCCAAGCCGGTGCAGAAGCCTCATCCGCCTATATGGGTCGGCGGCAACAGTAGGCCTGCCATGCGCCGAGCCGTTGAGCTAGGCGACGCGTGGCACCCGGTAGGCGCGACGCCGGCAACTCCGCTGGAGCCTGAGGAGCTGTCCGCTAACCTAGAGTACATAAAACGCCACGCCGGCAAGATCGGCCGCGACCCGGCAGAGGTAGAGATCGCCATGAAGGCCCCGCTGTACGACAAAGAGGCGACAGCGTCGGAGCCGAGACGAAGATTCTCTGGCACCGCGAACCAGGTAGCGGAAGACATTGCTGTCTACTCAGACATTGGCGTCGGCCATCTTATATTCGACACACGCAGCGACGACCTGAGCCATTCTCTGGAGCGCATGACCTGGCTGGCTGAAGACGTTATGCCGCTGGTGAGCTAGCCTACTTCGAGATCCCCCCGCTGGCCCCGCTGCAAATGTAAAGCGTGTCGAACGTATCGTCGAATTTCATGCGCCCTGCCCCTTCCGCAGCATCGCAATCACCTGAAGGTGGAGCGCCCGAAGTCAGGTCTAGTTGCACGTAGCCGCTTACCTGCAATGCGCTATCCGGCGAAGATGTGCCGATGCCGACGTGTCCGTTCGCTAGCTCGGACATCAGCAAGCCCTCTTGCCCATATGGGGGCGTAAAGACACGAAAGACGGGGTCAGAGTTGGGTTCAGTGTGTCTGCTGTCACATAAGCAGCTATATCGGCTATCTCCATGAACCAGATGTCTCCAAAATCATCTTCGAGAAACAACGATCCTTGACCGATGTGCAGACCGGAGATCGGATCGTCGGTGCCTATGCCGACGTTGCCACCTGGCTCAATAGTAAGCAACCTGGTGGGGTCTGGAGTGAAACTCTTAACGCTCAAAGTGCCATCGTCTTGTACGCCAATGTGAAAGCGACCTGGAGTGCCCCCCACTTCCCGTATAAATGAAGGCTATCTCAGCGTCAACACTCCCATCAGTCTCACTAAGGTTCAACTCATCCATTGCCGCAGACGATGTGTTAATGCCTACGCCGCCATTGGCGCGAATGATGAACTGGTTGTCTCCCGTGGACGAGGTGTCTTCGCCTGAGGCGTCTGCCCAGACAAACGTGCCATCATGTGCGGCATGTGCCCTCTGTCCCGCAGCGAAGCTGACACCTCCACTCGCGATGTTGTCCTCGCCACCAGCAACTGTGGCAGAATTGCCACTAGCCGTGTTCTTCAACCCACCGATCACCGTGGAATATTTACCTGATGTGACGTTAGATTTGCCATCGGAAACAGTCGATTGCGGCCCTTTGGCCTTGTTGGAACGGCCACCGCCAACCGTGGAGTCCACTTTCTTGGCCAGGTTGTTACGACCACCGCCTATCGACGAGTAGTCGCCGTCGGCCAGGTTGTTAAGCCCGCCAGCGATGGTGGATGAGACGCCTGCTCCCACTCCCGATGCGTACACCTCTCCTGCAGTGGCGATCAATAGCACTACCAGCAACGGCAGACTCAGAATAACTTTTCTGCGAATATTCATGGCTTTTCTCCTCACGCTCAGACCCTCCAGAAATTTACATTTGCGACGTTTGCAACAATGATCCGTTTGTCCACTACTTAAGTGCCTTCAGATTTGACAGGATATCACCCACTGTGCCGAGGCTACTTGACTTCTAGTTGTGTTTTCATTGCCTGATATCAGGGTATTAACCTGGTGCTTGGTGGCTTGATAATGGGTATCGGATTTGGAAGGCTGTTTTAGGAAATAATGTTGTTTATGTCTAATAACTCATATTGTTGACGGCCAACACAGCCGTTGCTACACTCGCCAACGCCATGGGAACGCGAGTGGTGCGCGCTTAATCACTGGTCGGCCTGAACAGATTTAGGTACCATATCGCCGAAGCGTCACGTCATCGCACCCAATAACTAAATTCGCATTCCATAGCTTAAGGAGAGGTATTCGGACAAATGGATTTTAATCTAAAAGGCAAAGTTGCCATCGTTGGCGGCGGAAGCAAGGGACTGGGTCGAGCCAGTGCACAGGTGTTGGCAGAAGAGGGTGCGAAGGTTGCCATCTGCGCCCGCACGCTAGCAGATCTTGAAACAGCGGCCAGCGAGATACGAGAATCTACTGGCAGCGAGGTTTTCGTTTTCGCCGGGGACCTGGATAAGCCCGAGACAATCGAAGACCTGGTGGCCCAGACTGTTGGCCATTTTGGCAGGCTAGATGTTCTGGTTAACAACTCCGGAGGACCTCCTCTGGCCAGAGCGGCGACCGCAACTGAGGAGCAGTGGGCCACCTCAGTCCAGCGCTCCCTGCTGTTCTTCGCCCGCATGTGCAGAGCAGGCATTCCTCACATGAGGGAGCAGGGCGGCGGAAGGATCATCAACATTCTCGCCAGCACCGTGTACCAGCCGATCGACAATTTAGCATTGTCAGGCGCGACACGTATGGGAGTGGTCTCATACGCCAAGAGCCTGTCCGACGAGATTGGCAAGGACGGCATTCTGGTGAACAACATCTGTCCCGGCGCGCTGCTAAGCGAGCGCATGCTGGCCAACACGCAAAACCGTGCCGATGCCCAGGGCATTACGCTAGAAGAAGCGCTTCAGGGCCGAGCTAACGAGACCTCCGTAGGCCGCGTTGGTGACCCTGTCGAGTTGGCGAACTTGGTGGCATTCCTAGCCTCCGACAAGTCCAGCTACATCACCGGCACCACAATGCTGGTGGACGGTGGCATGGTCCGCTCGGTACTTTCCTAGGCCGTCTACCTACTAAAAATTATGAAATATTATCGTAGGAGCGTTACTCAATAAAATGAGAAATATCGATATCCACGCGCACATTAGTCCCGAGCCCTTCATCACGGCAATGAAGGCGGGCGAGAACTGGCATGGCATAACCGAGGACGTCGTGGCCAGCCACGTTCACAACCCCCGCACGGTCTGGACGCCCGATGAGCGTTTGGCAGACATGAACTCGTGGGGCGCGGACATCCATGTGCTTTCAACCAACGCCACTTTTTACCAGTACAACAGGGAGGCCTCAAAGACGGCGGCCATGCACCGCGACTGCAATGACTACGTCGCTGGCCTGGTGAAGCAGTACCCAACACGCTTCTCCGGACTAGCCACCATTCCCATGCAGGACCCGGAAGCGGCGGCGGCAGAGTTGGAACGCTCTGTGAAAGAGTTAGGCCTGAAGGGCGCAATGATTGGCGACCACGTCAACGGCAAGACCTACGATAATCCAGAGTTCCGTCCCGTATGGAAGGTCGCTGAAGAAGTGGGAGCTGTCCTGTTGATACATCAGGGCGGCGACACGATCGTCAGTCCGCGCCTGGACGACTATCACCTGTCCAACGCCATCGGCAACCTGGCCGACCGGACCGTAACATTCGCCTCTTTCGTCTTCGGCGGTGTCATGGACGAGTTCCCCGACCTCAGGGTGTGCCTGAGCCACGGCGGCGGGTATGTCTGCAACGGTATCGGCCGCATGGACAGGGTTTGGGAGGTACGCACAGAGGCCAGGGCTAACAACACCAGAAAGCCCAGCGAATACCTGCGCAACTTCTACTATGACAACCTAACGCACAGTGAGCCAGCGCTGCGCTACCTCATCGATACGGTGGGCGTGGACAAGGTACTGTTCGGCACGGACTGGCCTTTCGACATGTGCACAGACTGGCCCATCTCGGACCTGCTGAACATGGAGAGCATCACGATGGAAGAGAAAGAGGCGATCCTCTACAAGAACCTTGAGGAGCTCTTGGGGCTATAATCCGCTCTAGCTACTTCTTCTGAAAGCTAAAAGGCTCTCCGCAAATGCGGAGAGCCTTTTTCTATGCTTCGATGGGATTTAATAGCCTAACCTAGTCAGATATACCTAGCTCGCCGCGAAGGGCAGTGATGGTCTCGGCTCGTGATCGTGTTGGCCTACGCTCCCTCATACCAATAGGCAGGTTCTCTACCTCAGCCACAACCTTGATGGATACGAAGACGGGACCTTCCTCGTTAAGGATTGCCTCAATGCTGGTGGTGAACTCCTCCAGGTCTTCGAAGTGATGAGTCGAAGCGTACCCGGCCCCTTTTGCCAACAAGGCGTAATCGACAAGGTCGGAGTTAGGGACTGGCTGACCGCCAGTGGTGGCGTAGCACTCGTTGTCCATTACAATGTGGTAAAAGTTCTTGGGCTTCTTACCAGCTATGCTGGCCAGCACACCCAGATTCATCAGCAGTGCGCCCTCAGAATCGAACATGACGACCTTTTCGTCGGGGAGGCCTAGCGCCAGCCCGAAAGTCGCCGATGTGTTGTGTCCCATGGCGCCGCCGAGAGTGATGTCTCGGTTCTCGTTTCCGGTGTAGTCACGCCAGTGCTTACCTGACGTTCCGTTAACACTAACTATTGCGTTGCCTCGATAAGGCTCAAACGCCTTAAAAACATCTTCTGCATTAATCATTATTATTCCTTTGTTTTGAATTGTAGGCAAGGCACGGTGGCTATGCGGTTGTCGTTCTTCAGGCAGGCCATTTACGTGTCTTGCGTATCACATTCTTTATAAGCAACTGTCATGCCAATTCCGTCAGCCGAAATTCCAGCTACGTCCACATCGCGTGGCCCGCCGGACAATCAAAATTAAAAATTAGCGGTTGAAGCCGTGGTACTCGTCGCCGATCAGGACAACAACAGGCCGTCGAGTCTTGTTTGCCTCGTCGTAGGCCGCGGAGATCCTATCGCCGTCTTCGTCATGCTCAACCAGAAAGTACTTGATGCCAAAGGCGTTCAGGAATGGCTCGGTGTAGACTGCTGCCGTGTCAGGAGTAATCCCGCGCCGGGTCCAGCCTCTGTAGCCAACCACCATTACCAGAGGGAAGCCCGCATCCAACGCCATACCTCGTATGGAGTCGCCAGATTCCATCATGCCGGTGTTCTGAATTAGCACAACGGGCGTTCTGCCCGCTACGTTAAGTCCAAGGGCCACGCCCATGGACTCGCCTTCTCGGGAGACTGGCACGATGTCCAGCCAGTCCTCTCGGGCCATGAGCTCATAGAGGTAATTCGTCTCACTATCGGGAATCGTTATGATATGTGTAACGCCATTCTTTTTGAACTCTTCAATCATGGTCTCAGGTCTTAACACCTGTAACTGCTGTTCAACCATCCGCTAATCTCCTTCTTCTTATTGGATAATGGTCACAGGCCGCTCATCCCTACGCCTTCTGCCTATGCCCCACGCCCTTAGCCCTCTATACAAAACTAATCAGTGCTTTGATTGCGTTAGCTCCTAATTGCGGCCCATTATATGAACGGCACAGGGAACGGTCAATTTGCGTGCTCAAATAGGCCGGACTTTTCTTCTTTGGTCAACCCCACACCTTCTTCTGTTTATCCCCACGCCCTTAGCCCTCTATACAAAACTCTTGGTGGCCCAGGCTTTGATTAGGTGGTGGGCGATGGCAATGGGCTGCGGGAGAGTCAAGATCTCGCTCTTGCCATCCAGGGCCTTGAGCACCTCGTCGCGCCCGAACCACTGGACGTCGGTCATCTCCTCGCTGTCCATGTTGATGTCGTTGGTTGCCGCCTCGGCGATACAGCCAATCATCAGAGACGAAGGAAAGGGCCACGGCTGCGACGAGTGGTAACGAACGTTCTTTACCTTGATGCCCGCCTCCTCCATGACCTCCCTGGCAACCGCCTCCTCTATATTTTCGCCCTGGTCCATGAAGCCCGCCAGCGCAGAGTACGTCCTCATGCGAGCCAGTCGCCCACGGGACTGCCCTAGAAGGCAGCGGTCGTTCTCCACATCAGCCACCAGCATAATCACCACGGGGTCGGTCCGGGGGAAGTGCGAGGCGTTGCACTGCGGACACTTACGTACCTGCCCGCCTCTGCCCTTTTCGGACTCGTTGCCGCACACGGAGCAGAAGCGATGGCGCTTGTGCCAGTCTAGCTGCGCCCTGGCCTGGGCAATGATTCCGGCTTCCTCACCTGGCACCACTGTTCCTGCCGAGCGACAGTCCTGAAATCTGAAATTCTCGTTCTGCTCCAGGTGACCTTCTGCGTCACTGTTGGCCGACACGTCGACCACAAAGTGCGCTTTGCCATCCAGCATGCCCAGCAGTATAGGGTCCGAGTCTCCGCCAAGCTGAGCCAGATCATCCAAAGTGACCCAACCCAAACGCGGACTGGCATCGCCGGATATCAGCACGTTCAGGTCATGCATGGGCAAAAACCGACTGGCAGGGTCTTTCGCCCTATCGCTGATCCACTGCTCGTCCCTTCTTTCGGCCTCGCCTCGGTCCAGCGGGTTGCCTGCGAATATGTGCTGATAACTCAATTGGTTCTCTCCTATATTTAGATCTATGGTGCCTGATTACGGACACGCCCTCGGCATTTAGGCTTTGCTATGAGTACTAATTCGAAAATTTATCGGCCCAGGGCCTTCTTTCCTGCTTCAAGTGTTTCGATGATGCTATCGACATCGAAGACGCAGCCACCCCAAGTGCCGCCCGACGCATTCTGCAATGCCGCCCATAGTCGGGAATCGTCTGGCAGTTGAGGATGCGCCTTTAGGTTATCTTGCATCTGGCGTCGCGCCAACTCCTCAGTGCCCCAGTCTACGCCCTTGTGTTGACCGTCCTCGCCGACCAGGTCAATTGTACCCACCAGGTTCAGGCGGTCCACCGTGATCTCAATCAGGTCGCCATCGCGCAGCTTGCCGATAGGGCCACCGGCTAAGGCTTCCGGTCCAACGTGACCAATACACGCGCCTGTCGAAACGCCAGAGAAGCGAGCATCGGTTATGAGCGCAACCTCTTTGCCAAAGCCGAGGTACTTCAACGCCACTGTGACCTGCAACACCTCTTCCATCCCCGTGCCCATAGGCCCGCCGCACGTCATCACCATGATGTCGCCAGCCTTCACCTTCTTGGCGTCGTCACGACTCTTGATGGCCGAGATAGCCTCTCGCTCCGACGTAAAGACACGAGCGGGGCCTAGCTTTCTGTAGACACCGTCGTCATCGACCACGGTCGGGTCAATGGCGGTGCTCTTGATGACAGACCCTTCCGGCGCGATGTTACCAGAGGGGAAAGTCACTGTGCTGGTTAGGCCCTTGGCTTTGGCGCGATCCGGCGTCATGATGATGTCGTCAGGATCAGTGCCACGCTCCTCCGTAAGGAAACGCCTGACCTGTTGCCTTCGCTCCGAGTCCTCCCACCAGTCCAGGTTTTCGCCCAGCGTCTGGCCTGTTGCCGTTAGCACCGACGTGTCCAATAAGCCCATACGACGCAGGTGCAGCATTACCTCTGGTACCCCACCGGCGGCATAGACCTCGACCGTGGGATAGCCCACCGGGCCGTTGGGCAGCACGTCGACGATTCGTGGTGTCTCCTTGTTAATGGCGCTCCAGTCGTCCACGGTCATACGCCGACGTCCAGCGGCGTGGGCGATGGCCGGAGTGTGCAGCAACAGGTTCGTTGAGCCGCCACAGGCAGCATGCACAAACATGGAGTTTCTGAAGGCCGCATCTGTGAGAATATCTTGGGATGTAGTACCGCGCTTTTCGGCCAGCAGCAGCGCCTTTGCGGACCTTCGTGCGATGTCCAGCCAGGCAGGACTGCCGGAAGGAGACAGCGCGGAGTGGGTGATGGCCAGTCCCAGGGCCTCAGACACGACCTGAGATGTGCCAGCAGTTCCCAGAAACTGGCAGCCGCCACCGGGCGAGGCGCAGGTCTTGCACCCCATCTCCTGGGCGTATTCCAGCGTCACCTCTCCCTGGGAAAAACGAGCGCCTATGGACTGAATCATGCCGGTGTCCTCGCCCTGCTCGACTCCTAAGGTAGAGCCGCCCGGCACGATCACCACCGGCATATCCCGCAGGCCAGCCAGCGCCATCATCATGGCGGGCAAACCCTTGTCGCACGAGGCGATGCCCATAACTCCCCTGGCCGTGGGCATCGAGCGCGCTAGCCTGCGAAAGACCTGCGCGGCGTCATTGCGATACGGCAAAGAGTCCAGCATGCCCGGCGTGCCCATGCTGCGCCCGTCACATGGGTCTGTGCAGAACATGGCAAAGGGGACAGAGTTGAGCTCCCGCATCTCTTTGGCAGCCTCTTCCACCAGTCTTATAAGCTCAAAGTGGCCAATGTGCAATCCAAGAGCAATCGGTGTGCCATCTGGCTCCCGCACGCCGCCCACTGTGGATAGAATGGCGAACTGCTTGCGTAAAAGCTCTGCCGGATTCCAACCCATGCCAGCGTTCTGGCTCATGGCAAAGTGGTACCCGCTGGCGTCGTTGATCAGGAACTCCTCTGTGAAGGGCAGCCGCCCACTGGGCCCGGGAGCCCTGGTGGAGAACTCCCAGCTAGCCGACTGGCCATCCGAGCCCAGCACGTCGGCCGGAGTCAGGTCGGCGGTAGCCTCGTCCATGTTTCGTCTACTAGTCATACGACGCTCCAGAAATCGAGATTTAGGGCGACCATCATTATACATAGCATCACAGCCGAGAACGTGGATGACTGGACTATGCAAGAAAACAGGCTATTATTAAAAATATCTGATACACTTTTTGCGGTCCTAGATGCACGCGATGTGAAGGTTTGAGCAACGATTCTCAGCGAAGGCTACTGGCGATTTACGCACACCCGGATGATGAGTCGTTTCTCTCTGGAGGCACGCTGGCGAAGGCTTCGTCAGAGGGCATCGAGGTAACTCTCGTCTGCGCTACCCGCGGCTAGGTAGGCGAGATCGCGGACGCCACTCTGGCAACGCCGGAGACTCTTCTCCAGGTGAGAGAGAACGAGCTTCGAGAGGCAGCCAAGGCCCTGGGCATTGGACGGGTAGACTTCCTCGACTACCGCGACTCAGGCATGGCGGGCACTCCCGAAAATGCGCACCCCAACGCTCTGGCCAACGCCTCAGCCGAAGAAGTCGTGCCCCGTCTGGTAGCCATCATCCGTGAGCTTCGACCCCAGGTCGTGATGACCTTCGATCCAGGAGGAGGCTACGGACATCCGGACCACATGGCCATGAGCAGGCACCCCCTGGCCGCATGCAAGACGTCCGGCGATGCGCAGCTATACTCCGGTCTAGGCGAGCCATGGAGCCCGGCACGCCTCGTATACACAGTGTTTCCCAGAGGCCGTCTTATCGAAATCAGCGACATCCTGAAATCCATAGGTGAGGATAGCAGCCGTTACGAAAACCGCATGGCCGACGCGTGGTCCGACGAAGACGTGCATGCCATAATTGATGTATCGGCAACGGTTGAGGCCAAGTGGGACGCCGTGAAATGCCACAGGACTCAGCAGGGCACCTTCACCATGATGAGCCGTATACCCGAAGACAAGGCCAAGGGCTTCATGAGCCGAGAGCTGTTCGCGTGGGCGTTGCCGGAAACCCCTCCAGCCGAAATGCTGACCGACCTGTTTGATGGGCTTTAGCCTTCTCCAAGCCGATGGCAAGAGTCTTGGCAAACTTGTAAAATGGTCGCTGATTTGAAAACCTTAATTTCAGTGATCCTTCTACCTTTTGCAGCAGTCGCATTTTTCGTGCGCGGGATACTGTCCATTGTTAGGTCAGTGTTCAGAGGCGCGATTTTAGGCTGCCTGGCGCCATTAGGCCTTTTAGCCCTAATGCTGGTAGCCGCGATGGCCCTGGTCATTTTCTAACCGCCCTGCAGAACTCCGACAGCCCTTAACCTCCTGCCTCGTCGGCCCTAGCCTCCCTTATGGATACTCCCCTATTTGCGCAATGCTATGTGTTATGGCAATATAACTATAAGCCTATTTACATGTTATAAGCCATAAAGCACAGCTTATTTATTTACTTTGCACAGTAAGGGAACGGAGACAGCTCTCATGGCAACTACAATAGTTCTCGGTGGCGGCGTTGGAGGCCTGGTCCCGGCCCGGGAGTTGCGTAAGAAGCTGGGTCGAGAGCACCGCGTCATCCTCATCGACAAGGAGGCAAGGCACGTCTTCTGACCGTCCTTACTCTGGTTGCAGGTGGGCCTTCGCAAGCCCAACGCAATCGTCAAGGACCTGACTCCTCTGGCGAGCAAGGGCATTGAGGTCATCAAGGGCGACGTTGAGGCCATCGACCCGCAACAGAAGACCGTTCGAGTCAACGGACAAGAGCTACAGGCTGACTACATCGTCGTGTCTTTAGGAGCCCAGCTAGCGCCTGAAGAGGTTCCAGGCCTTCAAGAGGCGGGCCATAATCTCTACAGTCTGGAAGGTGCCACAGCGATTCGTGACGCCCGCACCAGCTTCACCAGCGGTCGCATGGTCGTCATAGTTGCGCGAATGCCCTTCAAGTGTCCTGCCGCGCCCTACGAAGCTGCCATGCTTCTTGAGCACGACCTGAAGAAGCGCAACGTTCGCCAAAATGTTTGCGTAGCCCTCTATTCACCAGAGCCAGGTCCTATGGGAGTGGCCGGCCCCGAGGTTTCAGCCGGGGTTCGCGGCATCGTCGAAGGACAGGGCATCGAATACTTCCCAAAGCACCAGTTGCCCAGCGTGGACGGTGCTACGGTAACTCTGAAGTTTGCCGATGATACAGAAGCTCACTTCGACTTCCTGGTCTACATTGCCCCTCATATTGCGCCGCCTGTTGTCCGAGAGGCAGGCCTAACAGGCGAAAGCGGATGGGTGACGGTTGATCGACATACCATGGCGACGCCCTTCCCAGGCGTCTACGCCATCGGCGACGTAACCGGCATTCCTTTGGCCATGGGGCTTCCGCTGCCAAAGGCTGGCGTCTTCGCGCACGGAGAGGGCATCGCTGTAGCCCAGACCATCGCGTCGGAAATTACGGGACGCGGCGAGGCTTCAACCTTCGAAGGCGAGGGCCAGTGCTTTATCGAGATTGGCGGTGGCAAAGCAGGATTCGGCAAGGGCAACTTCTACGCAGAGCCGACGCCGGTGATAAAGCTGCACCAGCCATCCAGGTTCCGCCACTGAGGCAAGGTGCTTTTCGAGAAGGGATGTGGCGTTGGGCCTAGCCAACCCATATTAGGCGCGTTCGAGGCCTAGCAGGAGGCGATGCAGGCTAAGTCTCGCTTTGGGCGCCCTCAAAGGTCGCAAGCTGCGCGACCTGCTCGTAAGACGGATCGATTACGGGCCGGGCTTCTTGCATTCGGATCAGAGCGTCCCCTACTTCCATGCCCTGGTATACAAAATAAGCCGCCACCAGAGTGGGCGAACGACCTACGCCAGCCGCGCAATGGACGTAGACCTTTCCTCCACTCTCAACCGCTTCGTGTATAAAGGCCACGCCCTCGTACAGGTGACTAATCGACGGCGCATGCTGGTCGGGAGTCGGAAGGTAGCAGTGATGGGCCAGCGCTAATCCGTGTTCGGCGCTGTCGTACTCAGCCTGCAGGCTAACGCTGTGCGTGAACCCTAGCTCCTCCAGCCTTATCTTGCCGTTCAGCCGATACTCAGCTCCAATGTAAATCTGCGGCGTGATCTGCCTGGGTGTGTAGTCATCAACTCTGAACAGAGTCAAAGCGAGCCTCCTCCATTAGCAGCCATACATCAATATCGAGTTGGCTCTATGGCAGTCATGCAAAAGTGGCCACTGCCATCCGTCACTTTTCCAACGTAATTTATCTATGTAGAATCATCAAGGCCATTGTCTGATGAGCCACGAATTAGTACCATGCCGCCTGCCCTAACACCTAGCCTCGTCATACAAAAGTTCTTGATCATGAAGGAAACAACCTCGGGCATGCGGTACCTTCTGGTGGTGGCTAGCTTTCTGGTCTTGACTATTGGCACTCTGCTGTTCATTTTGCCTGGAAACACTGGCAGTCTATTTACATGGACGGTAAACCCACCTCTCACCGCAGCGTTTCTGGGGGCTGGTTATTGGGCAAGTTTTGTGCTGGAATTTCAGTGCTCACGCGAGCGTATTTGAGCCCGCGCCAGAGTGTCCGTACCGGCGGTGTTAATTTATACAACCGTTACATCGATTGTCACACTGATCCACATCGACAAATTTCACATCTTCAGCAAAAACCTTGGTTCGTTCTCCTATGGCATCGCTTGGGTTTGGATGGTGATATATGCCGCCGTGCCCATAATCATGACCGTTCTGCTGATACTCCAGAAACGAAAACCCGGCGGCGATCCCGAGAAGGGTGCGGTAATGCCTCAGTGGTTTCGTCTCCTGCTCATCTGCCAGGCGATAGTAATGTTGGCGTTGGGTCCTGCGCTACTGATAGCGCCACAGACCGTGGCCCCCACTGTTTGGCCGTGGGCACTGTCCGCCCTCACCGGTCGCGCCGTCGGAGCGTGGCTGGTGGGATTCGGCGTCGCAGCCGCTCACGCTGCATGGGAGAACGACTTTCGCCGAGTGAGAGGAGCGATGGTAGCCTACTGCCTTCTTGGACTTGCCCAAATCATAGCGTTGGCCCGCTACGCAACCGCCATCAATCCGAAGACCGGTACCGCCGTGCTTGATTGGGGAGACCCGCGACTGTGGATCTACCTGGGGTTCATAATCAGTCTGGCCCTTGTTGGTCTATACGGCTGGACAGCGTTTAGGAGAAGCACTTCTACATCAGCCAATGCAGCGATGTCGCTGCTGATTGGAAATGTACAATTCTAAAGCTACACCTATAACAGCGCGTTGTGACCAGTGATATCCCGACCCAGTACCAGCGAGTGCACGTCGTAGGTGCCCTCGTAGGTATCTACGGTCTCCAGGTTGAGCATGTGCCGAATGATGCTGTAGTCCAGGGTTATGCCGCTGGCACCCAGCATCTCCCTCGCTACCCGAGAGGCCTTCAGCGCAGCGCGGACGTTCTCTCGTTTGGCCAACGAGACGTGAGTGTGGCTCATGTTGCCCTCGTCTTTAAGAACGCCCAGACGCCATGCCATCAGCAGGCCCCGGGTGTGATCGGCCAGCATATCTACCAGCTTGGCCTGCACTATCTGGCGCGAGGCGATAGGCTTACCAAATGTGCTTCGGTTCTGGGTGAAGGCTAGCGCGTCTTCGTACACGCCCTCCAGCGCACCCAGCACACCCCACGCGATGCCGTATCTCGCCTGCGTCAGGCAGGACAGCGGCGCAGATAGGCCCTTCACTTCAGGCATTATCTGCGATGCCGGTATACGAACGTTGTCGAAGACCAGCTCGCTGGTTACCGAGGCGCGCATGCTCATCTTGTGCTTGATGTCGTTGGCCTGAAAGCCCGGCGTGTCCGTAGGCACGATGAATCCGCGTACCGTGTCCTCTTCGTCCTTGGCCCAGACTATGGCGATATCCGCCATGCTGCCGTTGGTGATCCACATCTTGGTGCCGTTGATTACGTAAGACTCGCCGTCTTTGCGAGCCATGGTCTCCATTCCGCCGGGATCGGAGCCGCCGTTGTGCTCGGTGAGGCCAAAGCAGCCCACCATCTCGCCAGAGGCCAGCTTGGGCAGGTACTGCTGCTTCTGCTCTTCCGAACCGTAGCGATATATAGGGTACATCACTAGTGCTCCCTGAACGCTGGCAAAGCTGCGGAGGCCCGAGTCTATGCGCTCCAACTCGTACATGATGAGTCCGTAGGCAACGTTGTTAATGCCGCTGGCACCGTACTCCTTGGGAAGGTTCGCACCAAGAAAGCCCATCTCTCCCAGCTTGTTCACCATGTCCCTGGGAAAAACGCCGTCCTCCCACCACTGAGCGATATGCGACCGGACCTCCGCCTCCATGAAGTCGCGGGCAGCAGTCTGCACCTGCCTGTCCTCGGTTGAAAGCGCGTCCAGTACCTGGAAGTAGTCCAGCATTTTTTACAATCGTCCTCTCGTGTGGTTTTGGGGCTGGCAATAAGGCCACTGATTATTGTACAACAGCGGGCCGACAGAGGCTTCTCAACGCAGAGAAAAGGCAGGGCCACCTGCAATGTCATTCCGAGGAGACCGCCGCCGTGGACGACGAGGAATCTTATGCGACTGCAAATGTGATAGCGGCACGTTTTGGATTCCTCGCGACGCTCGGAATGACATGAAAGTAACGCCATCCGCACAGTCGCAAGCCCGAAGCAGCCCTACCCGCTTAGCGGCGGCAAGCCCGCTTCAGCGCGAGCGTCGTTGGCGTGCTCCAGAATACGCATGCTGAGGGGCGCAAGCTCGTAGCCTATGTCCGCCATCATGCGGCTGTTGTCCACTAGGTAGACGTGAGGCACCCGCCTTTCGCCCATGGTGATCTGCCCGTCTGGGATGAGCGTCCGGACGGCGTCGGCCATGTCGCTGATAGTCGCCAGATGGCCCCCGCTGATGTAGACCCGATGGTTGAGCTTCTCGGCCAGGGCTACACCTACGAATATCTGCGCGGCGTCCTCTGCGTGAATCATCGACGAAGCCTCGTCGGGATGAAAGTCAATTTCGATGGGCTTGCCCACGGCCGGTAGCGACACCATCAGGCCACCAATCATTCCGGTCATGCCTGTTACCCGGCCGTGACCGAACACGGTGCAGATGCGCACACCACGAAGGTCCATGCCATAGTTATCGATGTACTTGGCGGCGGCAAAGTCGTTCGCTGCCTTCGTCATACCATACACATTGATCGGGCTGGGCAGGTCGTCTTCGTTGACAGGCCTCTCGCCAAAGGACTCCTGCACACCATATACGGCAATTGAACTGGCATAAACCACCCGCTCAACGCCAGTCCAGCGAGCTACCTCAAACACGTTGTTGGTGCCCTGAATATTCACCAGCATGCCGAAGTGCGGCCGGTCCTCGGTATCAGGCGGCAGCAAAGCGGCCATGTGGATGATCTTGTGGACCTTGTACGTATTCACAGCCTCCAGCAGGTGCGGAATCTGCGTCACGTCACCTCTATAGACCGATATCCTATCTAAATAGGGAGCGAGGTTCGCCTTCGGCGGCGCCAGGTCGAAGCAGACCACATCCTCTCCGCGCTGAAGCAGTTCCCGCACAATACGTGCGCCGATAAACCCTGTTCCGCCCGTCACCATTACTGACATTTTTTGAATACTCCTGCCAGATTTTTTTGAATTACTAGAGGCGTTATCACGCAGAGCTATTTGCAAGTGCCTCAGCTTTGGACCTGCTCTGGAAGCGCCGAAATGCCACCACGACCCACAGCGCTTCGATCACCGTAATCGGGTATGCCTCTACCAGCCCGCTGTAGGCTGCCGTCGTCGCCACCGCGAAGACCAGCACGTAGCAGCGAGAGCGCGGCTCCAGCCAGTAGGCCAGGAACATTATCGTCACAGCCAGCGACCCGAATAGCGTCAACATACCCAGCCTCCCAACATCTAAGACCTGTCTGCTATAGCACCTGCCAGTAACGTCGGCCCTCGGTTGTTACCACCTTGCCGATGTGGTCATTCAAGTGAAAGTGGCCCGCCGCAATCACGTAGTCTTCCTTCTCTGCCTTCTCAAGCAGCGCGTGCCTGCTGCGACGGCTGTCGGGCTTGCTGGTATCCACACCCGCGCACCAGTCCGGCTCCTGTATCTGCACACGGCTGTGGATTGCGTCTCCGACCACCATAGCCTTCTGCCCCTGAGAGCTGATGAGGATGACCTGGTGGCCAGGCGTATGGCCGGGTGTGGCCAGGGTGGTTATCTCATCCGTGATGTTGTGACCCTCGTCGAACAGGTCCATAATGCCCAGCTTCCCCAGCGGCACGACGCTGTCCCGGACCTGCGGTGAATCGGCCAACACGTCTGGCTGAGTAAAGTACTCCCAGTCCACCCTGGGCACAAGGTAACGAGCGTTGGGGAAGTATGGCTTCGGTGTGTCGCCTGTGGTGTCGATATTCCAGCCCACGTGGTCCATATGCAGGTGCGTGTGCACAACGACGTCGATATCCTCGGGGCTTACGCCCTGGGCCTTAAGCTGGTTCAGCAGGTCACCCTTAGCATTGCCTCTGGTGACGTGCGGCCCCGGCCCCATACCTGTGTCTATCATTATGGTCTTGCCCATCGAGCGCACAAAGAAGTGGCCGTAATAGAGCTGAATCTGGCCATTCTCCAGGATGTCCTGGTAGGGCTCCCAGTCGCTTTCGGTGACTCCCTCGAAGAACTCACCTGGGCCCCGAGAAGGGGGAACCATGTCCAGCGCGAATACTATCTCTGCATTGCCTACACTGATCTTGTCTGACATTGAAATCAAGTCCTCTTCTAGCGTTGCCTCACTGGCCTACGAGGTCAGCGGCTCAAATTAGAGGCATGATACAGAGGATTCCAATAAAGGCGCAATGGCAGTCTTGAGTAGGCCGAGTCTCGACAAATGACTCGCGCGTCTGGATGTGCTCCTAGGCCTTGTGATCCCCGTAAAATCAGTCGGAGGGTGACAGGAACTGGCGCAGGAACTCCACCACGCGGTCGTCCAGAATATTCGCCAGCGCGGACGGGTCAGCAACCTGCACCAGCTCAATGAACTTGTCCGCCTGCTCTTGAGTAGGCTTGTCCAATATCTGCGCCGCGCTGTAGGTGCTCAGCCGGCGATTGTACTCGCGCATGGCCCTGGAGACGTCCCCGGAAAGCTGCTCCGCGTTGCGATGGGGAATGATCACGTTCATAGGCAGGATGCACCACTGGCAATATGGAACGACACTGAAATCCAGGTCCTCTTCGGCCAAGGAGCAGAGCCTATAACCTTCAGATACGTCCTTAAAGAGCTGTTGCACGGCTTCGCCCAACTCTGGTATCTCGTTAAATCGGGAGAGGGCCTTCACCTGCGGCTCCAATGCGGCTCCAACGTTTCCAGCAAGTGGCGCGGCTCCAAGGCCTGCTGATGATACTCAAAGTGAAATGAGCCATAGGCTACGGCGTAGCTATTGCGCAACCCTTCAAGCCCTCCTCTAATGCCCTGCCACAAGGCGGGATTGCTGAGCAGGCTAGCAGCGTGTCGCGGGTAAGTCGCAATTGCTGATGCTGTTGTCCAAAGGTCATCCTATCCAGGTAATTTCGGGCCTCGATAATAAGCGGCACCGAATCGGATAAGCTGGCGGCCCTTCGATAGCTTTCCAATGCGACTGATAGGCCGGACGGACCGTCGAACTCGCGCCCGGCTATGGCATAGAACTCTTGATAGCTCTCGGCTTGGGGCATGCACTGCAACCGCATAAGCGTCTCGCTTAGCGATTGCACATCTGAACCCAAGCCCGCAGATAGCTCGGCAACACTAGCCTGGGCGGCTGCCTCATTCAGCGGCTCCAGGCCCTCAACCAACAACGAGGAGTATGGCAAAGTGAGATTCCAGCTTATGGGACTATCCAGCAGCAACTCATCCAACTGCTCTAGTTTGATCTTGTCGAAATCGATCTCCGGCACCAGATCCCTGGTGATGCGATCACTCAGAAATGGCTCTCCCCCGCGGCTAGTGAGACCACTGCCTGACTTCAATAGCAGTTGCCCACCTCTTTGGCGAACAAAAGCAAGTAGGTGAAAAAGCGATAGCTCCAGCGTTAGCCCGTAGGTAAGCATCAGAGTCTGGACCAGTTCCGGGACATCGATCGCACCTACGGCCCCTTCCAATTCCCGCTGGAGGATAGCGCCGACTGGACAGTTGGACGCGTCAAAGACTTCGGGGCTTTCTGGTGCGCTGACGCCTACTGCAAAGGCCGCCACAGCTTCCTTTGCAAGGCCATCACTCTGCAGCAGGCCGCTGAACACCTCGCCAAGAACCTGGGCTGTTAATGGTCCAGGGAAGCCAGAGTAATTCAGGGGCAGAATAGGATGGGCCAGCAGTAGGGTCACCGAGGCTAGCTCGTTGGACCAAGCCTCCAGCCTGCTGTCCAAGAAAACATCCTGTGTCCGCAGCCCTATTTCAGGATGTGTATAGATTCTTCCCTGGGAATAGGCCATGCCATAGCGCCGCTCCATTTCGCCCCGTAACGACTCCTCTCGCTCATACATAGCATTTCGCAAGGCATCTGAATCGGGATCCCGCTGGTATACGTAACGCTCTCTGGTTTCCTGGATGGATTTTAGCTCTCGCCGCAATGACTGACGGGCCTCCGCGGGAGAACGGCTTGGCACAACCATGGCAATGCGCGTGTCGAGAATCCGGCGGGGAGGAATTCCGCGTGGCACCGTGAAGAAGACGAGCCTGAAGTTTAGATGGGGAGGAAGAAGTTCGCCCCACTGACGGTCAAGACTCTCAGCAATTATTACCTCACCTGTGTACTCAAGTCCTCGGTGGTGAACGGTCCATTGCTGCGGCTGACCCAGGGTTTCCAGATCGAAGCTTAGAGTTTGTTAGGGCGCGGGTTCATTCATAAAAGTCGCCAATCACAGTTGCGATGGACAGGCTCAAGAAATATAGCCAGATAGGGAAAACGCAGCTCGGCGTTTAATAGCGTTTAATAAGTGAGGGCCTCTTCTATGGGCTGCCCGAAAACAGCCGCAGCACAGGAAAAACGTTCTGTCTTAACCCTTTTAAAATAAAACTATTCTAGGAAAACGTCACCACTCTTGCCGCCGGTCTTTCTGGCCAGCCGAACACCATCTATACGCATGGCCCTATCCACCGCCTTGCACATGTCGTAGATAGTCAGGGCAGCGATGCTCACAGCGGTCAGCGCCTCCATCTCGACGCCGGTCTTACCGGTAACGTTGGTAGTACCGGTAATGGTGATCGAGTTGGCCTCGTCATCAATCTCGAAATCAATGGTCACCTGATTTAGCGGCAACGGATGACAGAGCGGAATGAGATTAGACGTGTTCTTGGCGGCCATTATGCCTGCGATACGCGCCACTCCCAGCACATCCCCCTTTTTCATGTTGTTGGCCTTAATAAGGGCCAGGGTCTCAGGCTCCATGGTAATCGCGGCCTTGGCAACGGCCTCCCGATCGGTATCGTCCTTCCAGCCCACATCCACCATGCTGGCCTGGCCGGACTCATCTATGTGAGTGAGCCTCTTGCCTGACGAATCAGCTTTAGACATATCGATTAGCCCCCTCTACGGCCAGGCAGTCGGCCTCCTCATTCAGGGGATGCCCGTTGTGGCCGCGAACCCACTGCCACTTCACCCTGCGACTCTTAACCTCAGCATCCATCTTTGCCCAGAGGTCCTGGTTTTTGTTGCGTTTCCAGTTCTTGGTCATCGTATTAATAACGTATTGGCTATCACTGTAAATAGTGACCTCCTCCTGCTCGGGGAGTTCCTTCAGGCCCTCTATTACAGCCATCATCTCCATGCGGTTATTGGTGGTGTCCCGTTCGCCACCCAGGAGCGTTTTCTTAGTGTCACCTTCAAGGATTACAGCACCCCAGCCACCGGGACCAGGGTTGCCCTTGCAAGCACCATCAGTATAAATATCAACCATATCTAAGAATCCTTCAATGCCTTTTCTTAAACTGCTCCCATTTTAGCTGAGAGCGCCGTTCCTTTGAAATACGGCATCGGCATAGATTCGCTCATAAATTGACATAAAACCAGAACCGCTATCCCATTTCCCCAATTGTGCTTCAAATTCGCATTGAATTAAATCGTCAGTGAGGCTATCGACAATGCAAATAGGTATTATTTTCGCGCTAGTGTCGGCAATCCTGGTGGCAGCGGTTGCCTGCGTCGATACGACGACGCCTTCGGCACTGCCTGACGCCACTCATCAAGCGCCTGTGCCAGCTGTCCCTACAGTTGAGCCTACCGCTGTCAGCACTGCTGTGCCCACCAGCTCACCGCCTACGGCAACAGCTACTTTGGAGCCTACATCCACTCCAGAGCCGACCTCCACGCCTACAGCTGAGCCGCCGTCCTCGTTAGACATTCTTACTTCAGCCGGCAATATCATGGATTTCGTGGATTCGTACCACTACGTGGCGAGCGGAAAAATGACAATTGATGACGGCGATACCAGCATAGATATGCCATTCAACATGACTGGTGATTTCGAAGCTCCTGACCGATACCAAGCGCAGGCGTAGGCGCGTTTGTAATTGATGATTGGGAAGACCAATAAGGGAATTACAATGCACGCCTTTGAGGACTACTGGGGCACCCCTGAAGGCCTGGGACCTTACGTAGAAAATTTCCGCATCCTGCAAGTTAACGAAGCGGCGTCCAGACGCGTCATGCTGGAAACCGGGGAGGCTCAGATCGCCGAGGTTCCGCTTTCCTATTTCCCGGAGCTAATCCAGTCGGGATTCTCCATCCATAAGGGAGCTGGCTTCAATTCTATTCATAACATTTCCTTTGCAGGTAATTACTGGGATAAATACAGCGTATTGACCGGAGCACCATTGTCGAGGGATCGCGATATCTCTATGCCCTGGGTCGGCGACCCGTTCGAAAACGGCGAATACAGCGAAACCACCGCGTCTATGATCTCCTCGATGAAAGTGCGGAATGCCCTTGCCTAGTCTATTGACCGCCATACGCTGTTAGATGAAATTCTTGGCGGATTTGGATTCGTTAACCATCAACCTTACCTGTCCAGCAACAACCCCAACTTCCGAGAAGAGTGGAGCTGGGGCACAGACTACGATCTAGCTCGGTCATTTTTGGTCAATGCTGGTTATCAAGACGGTTTTGAAATGGACTTCCATCTGAGAGACCAGGCTGTTTACCATGCAGCGGGAGAGGCAATAGCTGCAACCTGGCTAGCTGAATTGAACGTGAGAGCCAACCTGATTAAGGCCCGCTACGCCACCTACCGGCCTGGCCTAGTCGCCCGCACCACAAGCACCCCGGCTTTCTCCACTTGCGGCGACGAGAACAAGTCTAATTCCCCTTACGACTGGGCACACGGGTTTGTGGTAAGCAGTATGAGCGCAGGCGGCTACGGGGTCGGCTAGGAGCTTCCCTATGCAGGAAAGAGCTACCTCGGAATGGCCGTGGAACCCGACAAGGCCAAGCGTTAAGAGCTAGCTGCAGAGTTTTTCAACAACCACCGAAAGTTTCCCAACTGCGTGGGTATATTTGAGAGGCCTGTCTGGGTGATGTATGACAGCGACGAGGTCATCGAGTGGGACATGCGCCCTAATGCGAACGGGAACCAGAGTGACATGAACAATTACCGGTCAATTAAACTCCCCCAGTAGAGATCGATGCACAAGGGCCTAGCCGCCTATGTGGTACATCTCCACTTTTTTGCGGCCCTGGCGTAGCTCTTCTGTCAGAGAGGAACGCTCCTCGGAGTAGCGGTCCACGCGCCGAGTCCAGATACCGCGTATCAGGTCGGTCAGCTCATCGTCGGTAGCGCCGTCTCGCAGCGGTGTGCGCAGGTCCGTGCCGTCCACGCCGAATAGACAGGTGAACAACTCACCTTCTGGGGACAGCCGAAGCCTGGAGCAGTCGCCACAGAAGGGCTTGGTCACAGACGATATGACGCCGATCTCTCCCGAGCCGTCCTTGAATCGGAAGCGGGAAGCCACCTCGCCCACATAGTTGGCGTCAGCAGGCTCCAGAGGCATCTCAGCGTCGATAAGCGAGACGATCTCCTCCGATGTAACCACCTCGTCCAGCTTCCAGCCATTGAGGTTGCCTACGTCCATATACTCGATGAAGCGCGCTATGTGTCCTCGCTCCTTGAGGTAACGAGCAAGCTCTACAATCGTATGATCGTTGACGCCGCGCTGTACGACAGAGTTCACCTTGATAGGCCGGAACCCGGCATCCGCAGCAGCCTCAATGCCTTCCAGAACGCGTGCGGTGCCGAAACCGCGGCCGTTCATCTTCTTAAAGACCTCTTCGTCCAGGCTATCGAGACTGACGGTAATGCGCTGCAGACCGGCGGCTCTCAGGTCAACAGCCTTTCTGGCCAGCAGGTAGGCGTTGGTGGTCATCGTCAGGTCTTCCACGCCGTCGATAGAGGAAAGCATTCCCACCAGCTTGTCGATCTCATTACGCACCAGGGGCTCGCCGCCCGTGAGCCTAACCTTGCTCACGCCAAGACTAACCAGGATACGAGTCAGCCGCGCAATCTCCTCAAAGGAGAGAAGGTCTTTTCTGGAGAGGAACTGATAGCTCTCGCCGAAAATCTCGGCGGGCATGCAGTAGGTGCAGCGGAAGTTACAACGATCCGTCACGGAGATTCTAAGGTCTCGCAACGGACGCTTGAACTTGTCGAGTACTGTGGGTTTTAGAGAGGGTTCAGGCATGTCACTTATCGACTACTAATACTCAGGTTTCTATATAGCATTATACCGGAACGCGCTGCTCACCTGTTAGGTTATGCGTCGGCCTACCCAGGCACGCCCATCAGGGCACCTTTCGCCATCCTGGCAGCGACACTCCGATGGCTAAGACGGTTCTTCTCGTCTGACGTTAGCTCTGCCATGGTTTTGGAGACCTGGGGTATCAGGAAAACCGGATCGTAACCGAAGCCGTTTGTCCCTCGTGGCTCCGTGATGATCGCTCCGAGGCATTCTCCAGAATGAAGCTGCACGGGTTCACCAGGCCGAGCAATGGCCACTACGCAGCGAAAGCGTGCATTCCAAGGCAGGGGCTTGTCTGCAAGATTCTTCAGCACGAGGTCGATGCGGTCCTGGTCAGTTGCGCCCTCGCCAGCGTACCTTGCCGAGCGTACACCAGGCTCTCCGCCCAGCGCCTCAACCTCCAGCCCTGAGTCGTCGGCCAGAGTCAATAGTCCGCTCAAGCTGGCGTAAGTCACCGCCTTGAGCGTCGCGTTCTCCTCCAGCGTGCTGCCCGTTTCGTCCACGTCATGGGCAATCTCAACGTCGGATAACGAAACAAGCTCAAAGGGCACGCCCTCCAAAAGAGAGGACAGCTCCTTGAGCTTGCCTTGGTTATGTGTTGCTATTAAGAGTTTCTTCAACTTAAGCCAGACTACTAGTCGTCAGCCACTTACTTTGCCATATCCGATGTATACTGGCCCATCCGTGCCGCACTGGTCACCTTGGCGCGATGGTAGTAGGCCTGCTTTGCCTCATCGAACTTAGAATCATCGCCACCCCAGGCTGCCAAGGGCGCTGCCTGAAGTCCGCGACCGAAGGAGAAGCTGAGTTGCCATGGCACTCCAATTTCGGATGCCTTTCGATTGATAGCATCCAGATTGGAGGTAGCCTCTTCGTCGCCCTGCCCGCCTGACAGGAAAGCGATTCCAGCCACGGCGGCTGGTACTGTATTCCGGAAGCAGGCTATGGTCTTTTCAGCCACTTCCGCCGCAGAAGCCCTGCTGGAGGCCTCCTTACCGGAAAGCACCATGTTGGGCTTCAAGATCGTTCCCGAAAGATCGACGCGCTGCTGGCCTAGCTCGTAATAGACCTGTCGCAGCGTGGCCTCAGTGGCCTCGTAGCACTTTTCGATGATGTGTGTGCCGTCCATCAGCACCTCTGGCTCCACCATAGGAACCAGATTGGCCTCCTGGCACAGCGCCGCATAACGGGCCAACAGGTGAGCGTTAGCGTCGATGCAGTACTGGCTAGGCAGGCCATGACCGATGGTGATTACCGCCCTCCATTTGGCGAACTTTGCTCCAAGCTCATAATACTCTTGGAGTCTGGCCCGCAGACCGTCCAGGCCATCGGTGATGAGCTCTCCCTTGGCGTTGGCCAGCGGGTTGGTGCTCATGTCGACCTTGATGCCTGGGATGATGCCCTGGTCCTGCAAGACCTTAACCAGAGGTGTGCCATCAGCACCCTTCTGGCGAAGCGTCTCGTCGTACAGAATTACCCCACTTATGTACTCGTTGGCACCATCTGTCCGGAACAGCATTTCGCGGTAGTTTCGGCGGTTCTCCTCCGTACACTCCACGTTAATGGAGTCAAATCGCCTCTTGATCGTGCCTGTGCTCTCATCCGCCGCAAGAATGCCTTTGCCTGGCGCAACCATGGCGTGGGCGGTGCTCTGAAGCTGGTTAATATCCAAAACGGTCCCCTTAATGGATTTTGATGCTGGAATTCATTATATCTATTGTAGATTCTACGACATCTGAATTACCAATGATAATAAGAGGAATTCGCTGGTGTAATTTTTCAGGTTGAATATCCAGAATGCGTATGGTTTTCGGCACTTTCCCAGGCCATAGACTGGTATGCAAAAAATAAAGGACCCCGTTTAGTGGGGTCCTTTATAGTACTTATACTTAGTTGTGGCGGGCGAGAGTCTACTTCTTTACTGCTTGAGGAAGGCCATTACCTTATGCTTCGAGGGCGAAAGGCTTCGGATATAGAGGCAACAGAAGTAACCAGGAGAGATCGCTTCAGAAAATAAGCCATGCCCCTGACTTCACTGCAGCGAATGACAAGCTCATCTGCAACTGAAGTAGCCAAACGGCCTGCTCTCGAAAATGCATCCGCATTTAACACCGGAACAAATTTGGCCAGATCGGAGCCCGTGCTGTGTAAAGACCCGCTCCCAGTTCGCCTATGCGCAAAGTGCCTCTTGTTAGGCCCACGCCGCTGGGCAGCCACGATAATAGCGTCCACCAGTTCCGCCTGCTGCACATCTCACCGGTTCACCCCAACTCCGCTATCTGCGTCAATGCCGATCATCATCCCCTCCATCTCTCCCAAGTCGAAACCGTCTGTGTGAATTCGCCCGTGACATCACGTCAGTCGCCGCAAATCGTGAACAGGAGGTAACCAAGGGTTGGAGAGGATCGCGTAGGTGATATGAGTCTACTTTTCTGAAAATTTCTTAGACTTTTTCAATATCCTTTTCAGGAGTGGTCACCATGTTGTGGCGAACGCCAGCTTTGAAAATAAATTAAAGTCCGTTTTGGAGATGGGAGCTGTCGTTGAAACGGTTAACTCGCCATAGCAGATTGTTGTGATACGTGGCATTATCGTTCTGCCACCAGCGCTCCGCATCCACAGTCAACTCGAAGACGGCCGTGTTCTGGACACCCAGGCTCCATGTGCGTTCGGTGCCCATCAGCGCAGCCATCATGTGGGCCATGATGCCGCCGTGCGTGAACATAATCACTACGTCTTCGTTGGCGTGTCGGCTCATAATCGTGTCGATTACGCGACGGCCCCTGGCTCGTCTTTCGCCAGAGGTCTCTGCACCTTCCACAATTGACCAGTCCTGACTCTTCTCAAATGCTGTCGACATTTCAGGAAACTTCTCAGAAATATCAGGCCAAGAGAGCCCGCTGAAAACCCCGATATCGTGCTCCATCAGATCATCCCAATGGGTGATAGGGAATTCCCAGGAGCCTGAGACTATTTCAGCGGTCTGGGCGGCGCGGGCCTGGGGACTTGAGTAAACATGAGTAGGCTGAAAGCTCTCATCCAGAAAACGCTGATGAAGCAAAGCCGCCTGTTGACGACCAGCCTCCGAAAGATCGTACTCGGCGCGGCCCTGCATAATACCGCCGGCGTTACCAAGGGACTCACCGTGGCGAACAAATATCAATTTCATAACCTTGGGACTTTACCGCAGCAGGCCACTTCAGTCAATCAAAATCTCCCCTAACTCGGCCAGGTCCTTCACGGTGGCGTCTGGCTGCTCGTCGGCCGTCCGTGGCCTCTGGAGTCGGCCAACGCCTTGCAATATGCGGACGGTCTGCATTCCCAGCGCCTTGGCAGGCTTGATGTCGTTGTCGATGCGGTCGCCTATCATCACCCCTTCTTCGGGTTTGCAACCGGCCTCTCGAAGCGCGACACGAAAGATCTCCGGGTCCGGCTTCGATATACCAAGCTCAGTGGAGGAGATGCACACCGAAAAGAACGACCGCAGTCCATAATCCCGCAGGCGTGCCTCGGTGCCATCCGGCTGGTTTGCAATGACGCCCAGCCGGTACTTGCCAGCTAGAGAGACTAAAAGGCGCTCGGCGTCGGGGTAAGGCTTCTCCAATTCCTTGGGGTAGCGCCCTGACTTTCGGACGAAGTCCTGGTGCTCAGGATCGGGGATAAGCTGGTTTAGCACGCTGACGAAGGGACTGGGATCGTAGCGTTCACTGGCCTCTTCCAAACTCTTCACCAGGTCCGCTACTTCCGTGTTCACGCCCAGTTCTCCCAGAGAATCGCATACCTGCTGCAAACGGCCAAATGCTGCGCCATCCTCGTTGATGAGCGTGTAGCCCAGGTCGAAAAAGATCCATCTAATATTTTTGAGTATTAACGTCATAGGCCTCAACGAAGTAAATTTACCTCAGCGGCTTGTATCCCGAACGCCTGTGACAAGAAGATGAATTGAAGTAGGCAGGCTAATCAGCGGCACCCCGAACATAAAGGTGCCCGCCACGACGATTATTATTTAGGCTCCGGGTCTACGGAAGAAAACTCCCACAAAGCCCCTGCTGTCATGCTGAGCACCCCTGCAGCAAAAGCGGATAGAACCCACGCGACAATACAGATACGAAATGCGCGCTGTCTTCCCACCACCAGGTAGCCCAGACCGAACCCAGGCACAAAGTTCAGCAACGCGCCTAGAAACATCCCGCCCTTAATCATCGGATTCACAGGTCAAAGACATCGACTAATGCTTCACTGGGACTATATTGCCCTCTGGATCGGCTTCCAAGATTGTGAAGAAATCGTAGCCGCGACGCTTCAGCTCTTCGCTTCCGCCCTGGTGTCTATCCAGTATTGATAGCACCTTGACCACCTTACACCCCGCCGCCTCCACCGCATCGATAGCGAGGAACAGGCTGGCCCCGGTGCTACAGGTGTCATCGACTACGGCGACATTAGACCCCTCAACCAGCGGTCCTTCGATACCCCGTTTGCCGCCATGAGCCTTTGCCTCTTTGCGGACAATCAGGCCGGGGATAGGCGTGCCCTCTTTGAAGCTCAAAGCCGCTACTGAGGATACGATAGGGTCTGCGCCCAGCGTAGGTCCGGCAAGAGCCTCAGCGCCACACTGGTTGATCACTGGAATGAACACCTGAGATATGAGATTTGCCCCCTCAGGGTCGAGAGTTATCATGCGCCCGTCGAAGTAGTATGAGCTGGTGCCACCTGCAGAGAGCTTGAACTCACCGAACATGAGCGCACCCTTCTCTTTCGCCAGATCCAATATCGCCTGTGCAGTATCCTTGCTCACCGGCATTCACCCCTCAATAGTGTCAGTTACACGAGCGTACACCACTGGCAGTCAGCGGTACAGCATATGCTCCTGAATATACGCCTCTACCGGCTCTGGAACGAGATACCTGATGGAACGCCCTTCTTGAATGCGCCGTCGAATATCTGTCCCGCTAACCTCAGTCAGAGGGCCATGCAGCAGCTTTAGCCTGTCCTCTGCACTCTCCAGGTCAGTGGCCATCTGCTTCAGGTCGATTGATAGGTGGCTAGAGCGAGCAACTCCAATAACGGTGGCCAAATCCAATATGCGTTTGGGTCTGTGCCATCGCGCCAGATCCGCCAGAGCATCGGCCCCCAACACTACGAAGAGTTCGACAGAGTCGCCAAGACTTTTGTGAAGTTGCTCAAGAGTATCGACGGTGTAAGAGGGGCCAGACCTTACTATCTCAAGGTCAGAGGTTAGAAACGCGGGGTTGGACGCCACTGCCAGATCAACCATGGCAAATCTATGACTGGCGTCTGTGATTCGCATGTCGGCCTTGAACCAGGGTTCGCCCGCCGGAACGAATACCACCTCGTCTAAACCAAGCTGCTCACGAGCCTCTTCGGCAACAACCAGGTGCCCCATGTGAATAGGGTCGAAGGTGCCGCCAAATACCCCTAGCTTCACGAGGCCTTCGCCGAAACCCGGCTGACCACCAACGCTAATCCGGAAAGACTAATTTGCCCTCGCCAACTATGCAAAAATTACTCCCATACCCACTCCATCTCGCCGAACCGGACGGTGTCTCCAGGCATGAGCCCAGCCTCGTCCAACGCCTTGATCACACCGGTGCGTTGCAGGTGGCCCATAAACTGCATTCGTGCGTTCCAGTCCTGCACTTCCAGCATGGCAGCAATACGAGCAATCCGGGGCACTTCGACAACAAATACACCACCGCTTTTGCTGATCTCGATTGGCTCCCGCCTAGAACGTGGCTTTAAGACGGGAAGATCCTCGATATTAATTTCAGCAGACTCGACCTCTTCCTGTTGCCTAGCCTCTTGGTGAATCTCATACACCTTGTTCAACAGGTCTCCCACGCCTTCGTGAGTGGCGGCTGATATGAAGAACAGGGGCTCTTTACGGTCTTCGAAAAGCTCTTCAATTTCGACACGAAGCTCATGCACTTCCTCAATGTCCAGCTTATTGATAGCAATTAGCTGAGGCTTGGTAGCCAGGTCCTCATTGAACTGGGCCAGCTCGTTATTGATCTTTCGAAGATCCCCAAGAGGATCAAGAGCCGAGCCATCTACTACATGCACAAGGACACGAGTACGCTCGATGTGCCGTAGGAAATCGTGCCCAAGACCTACGCCATCTGAAGCACCTTCAATAAGGCCTGGAATATCCACCATGACGAAGGTGTCATGAAACCTCTCGACTACGCCCAGCACGGGTTCTAATGTGGTGAATGGATAGTCAGCAACCTTGGGTCTCGCCGCGCTGACAGAGGTTAGTAAGCTGGACTTCCCAGCGTTGGGAAGCCCTATGATGCCTACGTCTGCCAGCAACTTAAGCTCCAAGCGTATGTGAAGCTCTTCCCCCTGTTCGCCCTTTTCCGCCAGCAGAGGATACTGGTTCGTTGAAGTAGCGAACTGGGCATTGCCACGGCCACCACGACCGCCCTTCGCCAACACAATACCCTGTCCGACCGTCGAAAGGTCTACATACATATTGTCAGTATCGGCTTCCCAGATCTGAGTCCCCACAGGGACAGGTATTTTTATATCATCGCCATTTTTGCCATGCTTGTTACCGCCGGACCCATTAGTTCCATGGGAACCTACGAATTTACGATGGTAGCGAAACTCGACAAGAGTTGAGACGTTGGGATCAGCGACGACAACGACATCTCCCCCACGACCTCCATCGCCCCCATCCGGACCTCCGTAAGGCACGAACTTTTCGTGGCGCCCACTAACGAGCCCGTTACCGCCATTACCGGATAATACGTGGATAAATAATTGATCGATCATTTTTCTATTCTAATAATACATAGTAATAATGGCGTGGATAGCGTGGATTCGGAGTGGAGCGTTGCTCGGTGCAAATGAACCCAGCACATTATTAAGCCGTTAGTCTGTGTATTGAACTCAGGGCGACTTCACTAACTTAATGTAATTCTAACATGGGGTCGATGTGGAAAGACTATGGATGACCAGGGATAACTTTGCCAAAGGGGGGGGATGAACTTTTGGCGAAGAAAGTGTATGGGAATTATCCACGTTAACGGTTAGTTATCCCCGTAAATCGACAGGTTATCCACATTGGTTTTCGTTGAATGTCTATTCTTTGTTTAGAGAAAGTCTAGGGAAAATGTTCTGAATTTCAGAAGAATACAAAGCTTAAAGCTCCAAATGCCCTCGGGTTGCATCACCAACCTGGGTTGCGGGAAGGCTACCACCAATGTCGGGAGTGATCTGGCCGTTGCAGATCACGTGGCGAACGGCTGCCTCTCGATTGGCCAGGTGCTCCAGCAGCATCTTGCTGGCCATGATGGCTGCAATCGGATTGGCAACACCTTTGCCCAGGATGTCGGGGCCTGTACCATGTACAGGCTCGAAAAAGCAGAAGTTTTTCTGGGGATTGAAGTTGCCTGTAGGCATGAGGCCACGGCTTCCCTGCACCGCTCCGCCAATATCGCTGAGGACGTCTCCAATTTGGTTTTCGCCAACGACGACCTGCAGGGTTTCTGGCGCCACCACCATCATGTAGGCCAGGGGGTCGACGCGCATATGGATCGGCTGAATGGCTGTATTTTTGGCAGACACCTCTTCGAAGACACGGCTCCATAGCCCTTTGGGCATGCCCTTCTCCGCCATGTGTACGCGGGTTCGGCCTTCCTTGCGGGCGTAATCAAAGGCGAACTCAATGACACGTTTCACACCCTTGTACGTATTGTATCCGGGGCGGATCTCTACCTCATCCTCAGAACCAATCTTGTAATTGCCGCCAGTGCCGTACTCATAACCCTCTGTGTTTTCGCGGATCACGGTGAAGTTTATGTCGTCGAGGGTCTTGTTCTTTAGAGGAGTAAGCTCCGGAGCAATAAGTTTGCACGGACGAACGTTGGCAAATAGGTCCAGCCTCTGCCTCAAGCCCTGCAGCAAAGGCATGGCGCGGATCTCTTCTGGGGGTTCCTGTTAGTTCGTCAAAAACTCGCGAATTTTGAGAATGTCCAGGCGGAGCTTGTCGTCCACCTTCTGCTGGTTCTCAATTGTGCGGCAACCATGCAACACAGTTGAGTGATCCTTGCCGCCAAGGAGGCGTCCAATAGCTGTCGTGCCCATGTTGGTCTCTTCTCGTAAAAGGAACATGGCGACCTGCCTGGCTCGAGCTGTCTTCCTGTCCCTCTTTCGTCCCTTCAGGGCTGCCACGTCCATCTGGTAGTACTTCGAGACGCCATCGAGAACGGCGCTCTCTGATACCTGATGCGCTGCTTCCTGGTCACGAGTATCCGCGGCCACCTGCATGACAAGATCGGCGTCAATCGGCCGGCGAGTAAGGTCGGCGTAGGCTACCAGTCGATTGAGGCTACCTTCCAGCTCACGAATGTTCTGGTGAACTCTGCTGCCCAGCATCTCTAGGACAGTAGGGTCGATGTTCAATCTCATCTGCTCGGCCTTAGCCTTCAGAATTGCCAGACGCGTCTCCAGGTCCGGCGACTGAATATCGACAACCAAGCCTCCGGTTAAGCGTGAACTGATGCGCCCCTCCAAAGTCTTCAGCGAAGACACAGGCCGGTCGCTGGTGATAACGATCTGCCGGTTGCTCATATGCAGCGCATTGAAGGTGTGAAAGAAACCTTCCTGAGTCTGTTCCTTACCAATCAGAAACTGAATGTCGTCCAGCAGGAGCACGTCTGCATTCCGATAGCGCAGACGGAAGTCCTCCGTCTTGCCCTCGCGGATAGCCTTGATGTAGTCGTTGGTGAACTCTTCCGTCGTTGCGTAGATAAGGGACATACCATTCGAGCTAACCCGCTCACCGATGGCATGTAGCAGGTGTGTCTTTCCCAGCCCTACGTCGGAATACAGAACCAGTGGGTTATAGATGACCCCCGGGTTGTCGGCCACTGCCAGGGCGGCAGCATGGGCCAGCTCGTTGGATTTGCCAACGATGAATCTACTGAAGGTATATTTTGGATTTAGCCGCGAAGAGGACTGCGCCACCAGCGATGGAGCGGGCGTCGACGTGGAAGGCGTGCCTGTCGAGGTATCTTCTGGCAATTCGGCGGCGTCTTCCTCCTCCTCATCCATAAAAACCTGGAAACGGACGTCGGAAGGGCCTTTGGTGATACGTTCTATTGTTTGCGATATAAGCGTATACATCCGTTGCTCCAGCATTTCAGCAACGAATGCATTGGGAGTGCCTACGACGAACTCTCCGTCCAGCTGTGCAATGCCTACGGTGCCTTTAAGCCACGTCTCGTAGCTTGGTCGGGTCACTTGCAACTGAAGTTCGCCTAGGACGGCGCTCCAAATTTGGCGAGCGCCGGGAGTGGTGGCGGTCATACACTGGGCCTCTCGTGAGATGTCGGTTCGCGAATTTTCCAAAATATCCCCGAATTTTCCAGGGAGTGCGAGAAAGGGGTTTCCCTGTCCATTGAGGGAGATTCACGAATCCGGCTTACCGGAAGGATTCAGATTCTAGCACCGAGTGCCGATGCCATTACAAGGGGGCTTTTCAGCGAAATTTGGCGGTCTTTTTGCCTTGACAAATTACTAATTCAAAAGCGAGTCGCCTATAGAGACCGGCGCGAGTTGCGATGCCCATGACATCGCGCTGTTGGTTATTTTGGTTTTTTTGCAGGAGGTCGAGAAACTGGCTGCGACGGCTGTATACTGGGCAGGACAGGCTACGAAGGCAACAGGTTCTTTGGAAAGTCAGCCGGGCACACAAATTTTGCTGTGCGATGAGTAAGAACGTGCGCTCCGCGTTTGAGGAAACTGCGATGGTCCATGTCTACCCGCTGTGCGACTCCGAAACTCGACTGCATGATACCTGTGGGCTAAACTGAAATCAAACTGACTATTAGGAGATGGATTTTGGCTAATATTCCTCTAAGCACCAGCGGCAGGACCGCCATGGAAATCGCAAAAGAAGCGGTCTTAATTTCCGGTAAATTGATGCTGGATAGCTTCTACGGATCGAAGGAAGTCACCTACAAAGGCCCTGGTGACGTCGTCACAGACGTGGACAAGGCTGCTCAAGAAGCCATTCATTTGCTTCTCACTAAAGAGTTCCCGGACATGGGATTTCTGGGCGAGGAGTCGGAAGGCGATCAGGCCGACAAAGGCTATGTGTGGATCGTCGACCCTGTGGACGGCACGCGCAATTATGCCGCTGGCATACCCAGTGTTGCCACAGTTGTAGGACTCGCTCTGGATGGCGAAGTGATGGTAGGCGTGAACTACGATCCCCAGATGAACGAGATGTTTCACGCCGAGAGAGGCAAGGGCGCTTACCTGAACGACACAAGGATTCACGTCACAGGCAACACGAATCTCAGCGAAGGAATTCTTGGAACGGATCTGAGTTACAACAGCAGTAGCACGACGAACGGCTTGGCAATAGTAAACTCCTTTTTGCCGGAGCTGTGGGCGCTGCGGGTAATGGGGTCTTCAGCCCTTGGGCTTTCCTATGCGGCAGCGGGAAGGTACGACCTCTATTTCCACGGCAGCCTTTCCCCATGGGACCAGGTGGCGGGCATGCTGCTGGTTGAGGAGGCTGGAGGGGTGGTTACGGACCGTAACGGGCAGCGCGCTACTGTGAATAGCGATGGCATTATCGCCTCCAATAAGACGCTACATGCCGAATTCATGCGTCGGACTGATGGCATGGACTGGCGCAAGCCAACACGAGCAAAATCATAGGTATTTGGCCTTTACGGACCAGGAGACTTTGCGCATATAATGGCCCCTAATGTAGACAGTGTTTAGCGGACGGAGCAGCACATGAACGGCATTCACGACATGGGCGGCATGCACGGGTTTGGCCCTATCGATATTGAGGAAGACGAGCCCGTTTTCCATCAGCTTTGGGAGGGCCGCGTCTATGGCATCGTAACCACTATTCGTGGTAACCACGAGGTCTACGGGACCGACGGCTCGCGCTCGTTCATCGAAAACATACCTCCGGACCAGTACCTGGCGTCTAGCTATTACGAAAAGTGGATGCTGGCCCTGGAAACCGCCCTGGTGGCAAACGGCTTTCTGTCTCAGGAAGAGCTTGAGGCCAGGACCTTAGCGTTTCGAGAAACCCCCAACACTGAGGTCCCTCGTCGGGAAGACCCGGAGGCCACACAGCAGGTCATCGCAAACATTAGAATGCGGACGCCTATGGCGAAGAACCCGGATCCGGGCATCAGCGTGGCATTCCAGGTGGGCGACACCATAAGGGCTCGCAAGATCCACCTGCCAGGCCACTCGCGTTTGCCTCGGTACATCCAGGGCAAGGTCGGCACCATCGAGAAGCTATACAAGCTTCAAGATATACAAGACCACGTACCGGAATCGGAGCAGGGTGCGCAGCCTGTATACAGCGTCCGATTCGAAGCCCAAGAGCTGTGGGGGGCCGCCGCGGAAGCAAACCAGAGCCTTTACATAGATATGTGGGAAAGCTATCTGGAGTCGGTCTGATGGACATCTCGATCATCTACTACTCCAGGACAGGCAACACTGCCAAGATGGCGGAGCTAATTGCTCAGGGCTGTGAGAGTGTGCCAGGAGCTGCAGGAGTCAGGGTGAAGGCAATGTCGGTGGAGGACGTAGACATGGCGTTCTTGCAGGGGTCGTCTGCCGTTATCTTCGGCTCGCCAACTCATGGGGCCAACCTTAGCTGGCAGATGAAGCGCTTCCTGGAAGAGCTAGACCAGGACCTTCTCGCCGGGAAGTTGGGTGCGGTCTTCGCGTCACAGAACTGGCCTGGTGGTGGAGGCGCTAGCTTTGCTGAGATGAGCATCATCTCTTCTTTGCTGGTGCGCGGGATGCTGATCTACTCTGGCGGACTGTCCGTGGGCGAGCCGCCTCTGCACTTCGGAGCGGTGTCTCACAGAGCGCCGGAGGATGAGCTGAGCATATCGAGGTGCATTAAGCTAGGCCAAAACATCGCTAACAAGGCCTCAGAGCTGTTTGGAGTCAATTAAAGTGAGCCACAGGAGTGTGACATGAGCAGAGAACACCATCCCGAGCCAGAGCCATACGCCGCCATACGGGCCAAGGCAATAGAGTCACTGCTGGTCGAGAAGGGCCTCATAGCCAGCGATGCCGTTGACGCCCGCGTTCAGGCATACGAGCAGGACATAGGACCGCTGAACGGCGCTCGCGTTGTCGCCCATGCGTGGGTTGACCCAGTATATCGAGAGCGCCTTCTGGAGAACGGCACCGAGGCCATCGCTGAGTTCGGTTACACCGGAGCGCAGGGTGCAGAGATAGTGGTGCTGGAGAATAAACCCGACCTGCAAAATGTCGTGGTGTGTACGCTATGCTCGTGCTACCCCTGGCCGGTGCTGGGACTTCCCCCAACCTGGTACAAGTCCAACGCTTACCGCTCCCGCGTGGTCATCGAGCCCCGGGTGGTTCTAAAGGAGTTTGGCCTGGAGCTGGAAGAGTCAGTCGAAGTGCGGGTCTGGGACAGCAATTCGGACATACGCTACATGGTCTTGCCGGAGCGTCCAGAAGGCACAGAGGGCATGACTGAAGACCAGTTAATGGAGCTAGTGTCCAGAGACAGCATGATAGGCGTGGCCCGTCTCAAGTCGCCGGCTGAGGTCGGCTAAGTAGCGCCTTTTAGTTGCAGGGTCAACGTTATCTGGCTGTGGTTTCGTAGTAAACTATAGAGAACAGCATCTGCCATTCGTGGCTCCTGTAATTTGCTAATACGCTTTGGCCGATGTCGGTCACAACAGTTGGAGGAAATAAACAATGCCATCGTTCGACGTGGTTTCACAAACGGACCTCATGGAAGTTGATAACGCAATCAACGGAGTGAAACGCGAGATAACGCAGCGCTACGACCTGGCGGGAACAAAGTGCGATATCAGCAGAACGGATGACGCCCTCACTATCTTGGCTGACGACAACATGAAGCTGCAACAGGTGCAGGACCTGCTTCGGAAGTACCTCACTCAGCGAAAAGTCGACCAGGGGGCCTTCGAATTTCAGGAGCCTGAAGACGCGTCCGGCAGAAGCCTCAGGGAGAGCGTCACAATCAAGCAAGGGATCGACACTGAGCTTGGGAAGAAGATAAGCAAGGCCGTCAGGGACGAGAAACTGAAGGTCCAGGTCCGTATTCAGGGCAACGAGCTTCGCGTATCAGGGAAGAACCGAGATGACCTTCAGAACACGATCAATTTCATCAAAGAATTGAACCTGAGCCAGCCGCTTCAGTACATCAATTTTCGGAATTAAGACTCATAATCCACCAGGACCCGCTACGACGAGGACTTCAGATGAACGAGTCAACTGACATCCGTATCGCTAACATGGAAGACAGCATTGCTCTACCGCGCTCCAATGGCGAGTTAGTTTTCGAGGCTCCGTGGGAGGGCCGCGCCTTCGGCATGGCTGTAGCCCTCAATGAAGATAAGCAGTACGAATGGAGCGAGTTCCAGGGCCGTTTGGCTGAGGAGATCGCCGAGGCCGAGCGCACAGGCGCCTCGTCCACCTACTACGAGCGCTGGCTTGCCTCTCTCGAGCGACTGCTGCTCGAAAAGGGCATGGTCACGCCAGAAGAGCTAGACAGCCGCACCGCCGAGTACGCCTCCGGCCAGCGCAACGACGACTGGCACGACCATTAGTCGCCTTTTGTATTTTGTATATAGAGCTGCGGGCTAGGACTTAGGCGAGGGAGAGCTAAAGAACTGCTAGCTAGCGCCCTCGACCCAATGCCTTGGGGAATAGTCAGACCGTCTCATTCCGTATGCTTCAAAACAAAGCTGCCATCCACGGCCGTAGCTTGTTATGCAAAACAAAGAAAAGCCACTTTCCACGCCCTCAGCCCATTATGCAAAACAAATCCAAAACTAAGGACGGCCGCCTAGGGTTAGGTTTGTAGTCATTTCGATGGTGTTGCGGTAAAAGACGATCGCTATGGTCTCGCCTGGACGATGGCTGATGAGGAACTTGGAAAGCTCGCCTGTGTTTCGGATGGGAGTGTCTCCCAGGTTCACGATAATGTCCTCTACCTGCAGCCCGACGTCGGCGGCTGCAGTGCCTGCGAGGATTCGTCCTATCAGAATGCCTTCCGTTGCTGGCAGGTCGAAACGACTGGCCAGCCCGGCGTTACGTTGATTGGCGAGATGCCTACGAATCCGCGGTCTACGTAGCCCTTATCCATGAGCTGAGTCAGGACTAGCTTGGCGTCATCTATGTTGATGGCGAAGCCGATGCCCCGTCCTGACTGGATGATGGCCGTATTAATGCCGATAACCTCTGCTCTGCTGTTAGCCAGCGCGCCGCCGCTGTTGCCGGGATTGATCTCGGCGTCTGTCTGGATTAGATCAACGATGGTGGTAGAAGCATCGGTGTCGATGGACCGGCCCAGGGCGCTGACGACACCCTTGCTCACCGTGGGGCCTCCGGCTAGACCTAATGCGTGACCAATGGCGATAACATCCTCGCCGACCTGGAGTTCAGCGGACACACCTAGCTTTACAGGCCTGAGCGCTAATCCATCCGGCTCAACCTGAATTACAGCCAGGTCGGTCTGGAAGTCGCGTCCGACGATCTCCGCCACCCTGCTGTCACCGTCGGCAAATATGACGGTGATTCGCTGGGCACCGTCTACTACGTGGTTATTGGTCAATACGTGGCCCTCGGTGTTCAACACGATGCCTGTGCCGACGCCTCTATTGGGTATAGGCTGATTGAACATGTTCATGGACAGTGTCTCGGTGACCACTTGCACGATCGAAGGCGTCAGAATTTTCACAGCCTCTGGCGTGGTGAGTTCCTCGGCCAGAGGAGCCAGCATTACGGGATCTGCCACAGGCGTGTTGTCAGAGGCGTCCACGAAGGCCGCAGGTGAAGGCGCTTCTACAGCGGTGGAAGCGGAAGCAGAGGTTTCGGACGGCGTTATGACGGTATTTGCTGCCTGATGGATCGCTTTATTTGCTACCTGGGTCGGCTCTATCGGGTTACCTGCCGGGCTCAAAGCAGCGGCTGCGCCTGTAGCCACAGGTGCGATGCCAGTTTGACCTTGGCTTGGCTGCCCAATACTGCATGCCGTCGCGACTAACGAGACCAGCAGCGTTGCGGCTACTGCAATCTGAATGCGTCCATGTCTCTTGTCGAAATATTTGATTCTCACGAGGGTCCCCTTCTTCGTCTGGCGTCTGGAATTGTCTCTGAATAAATTAGAGAGGTGAATATAGATCGTCTCTCTAATTTAGAAAACGATTCCAGAAAGCATGGGTTAGGATTGGCCCTTCCCAGTCCTCTTCCCGGCTCTTTGCCAGACAGCCTAATCGACTAGGAAGCGGCGCAGTTCTCGCAGAAGAAAATCGGGGTTGTCTGCTGGAATGGGATGACCGGAATCAGGAACCTCCAGGAACTGCATGGACGGCTGCATCTCCTGCATTCGTGCCACGATCTCCGGCAACAGAAAGTCGCTGTGTTGCCCTTTTAGCTCCAGAATGGGACACCGAATCTTGGCCCACTGCTCCCACAGGTGCGGCACCTCGCGCACGCCAAAGCCACCGTTTATCCAGAACATGTTGGGGTCGTGCATGGGCACAAGTTTCCCCGCGTAGTTGAGCCTGAGACCGTGCTGTGCCTGGTTGCGCAGGTATGCCAGGGAGGCTCTTGGGTTGAGCTTGGAAGAGTACTCGACGAACTCATCGTGGCCGTTCCAACCCAGAGGACGGCGTCCAATGCCGATCACCTGCTTTTTGGCGGCGTCCTTGCCCATTTCCGGGCCGTAGTCCAGGGTTACGAAATGCTTGAGCTGGTCCGAGTGGTCGCCGGCATAGGAGATGCCGTTCCGTCCGCCGAGGGACGCTCCCACTAGGTCGAAGGGCACAATACCTATCGCCACCGCAAATTCCGCCAGATCCGCCGCGAAGGCCGTGACGGCGTAACCATCTCTGGTGTGGTCAGACTGGCCGTGACCGCGCTGGTCCAGGGCGATGACACGAAACTCGTCACGCAGCTCCTGTGCAACGAAATCCCAGTTGTGTGCGGTGCCGTTCTGGCCGTGCGCCAGCAGCAGATTACGAGGCGAATCGCCACCCCAGTCCAGGTAGTGGATGTTGATGCCGTTTACTTTGACGAAGTTATCAGTTGCTGCTGCCGTGTTGGACATATCTTTCCCCCAGAGATTTCTTGCCACGATGTTAACAGCCTGAGGGATAGTTGGGGATGGCCTCGAAAAGTAGACACAAAAAAACCAGGGACCCTGATAATTCAAAGTCCCTGGTTCTAATAAAAATGCTATCTATTTAGCTAGATCGGTTAGCCGTAACCCATCTAAAACTAACGATTGCGACGTCGGCGCATCCTGCGTAGACTGCGTTGCTTGTCCAGTCGCGCCTGCTCTCCCTTGGTGCGGAAGAACCGCCTGTTCCTGAGCTCTCGCAATATGCCAGACCGCTGCATGGTGGTCTGGAATCTCTTTAGTAGTACTTCTGGATCTTCGCCCTCGCGAAGGGTTACGTGTGCCAAACGATGTCTCCTTGGGATGTTTTCTATCAATAAAATGGGATCGGTAATATCCCAGTAAGACAAAAGTATATCATAGGCTCAAGAGAGCGACAAGCACCTTATGGCCGTGCTCGCTTTATACCCAGGGCCATGGCACATCCTGATATGGGTCCATCACAGGAAGTGTTGGCTCCTTAATCAAGGCGTCCACTCGTTGCATCATGGCCTGAATCTCTGTGGTGTAGATCAGGGTGGACAGCTGTACCGTCAGGCTGTCACTGGACGAACGCAGCCTCTGCATCAACCTCTTCAGGTCTTCAATCAGCGGATCAGGGATAGGCTTGCCCCAGTACTCCAACATCACCGTACGCAGCTTGAATATGGTGTGGAACGTCAGCCCGTGATCGATACTCCAAAGACGCTCGTCCTCGCCAATAATGCAGTGGCCAGCTTTGCGATCACCATTGTTCACAACAACGTCAAACAGCGCAAACTTGAGAAAATCTTCCTCACGCTTCTCAAAGAGGTCGAAGTAAGTGATGTCCGGGTCGCAGTCGATGTAGAGCTGCATGGAGCCGACGCCGTAGGGCCCCTCCCTTACCAGCGTGTGGGGTATGTTGGGCCAGCCCAGCGCTTGGCTGAGCACAAACGTAGCGTGCTCACGAAGGTAAAGAGTGCCATTTGGGTAATCGTAAAGCGGTCGCTCGCCGTCACGGGGCTTGTAGATGGCTTGAAGGTACTTGCCCTCACCTGCTTCCAGGCGGACCAGGAAGGTGTAGTTGGAGCCCCATGGCATTCTGTAGCCGCCAGTTACGGGACTCTTCTCCAGCAGAGGAATAGCCTCCTCTTCCGGTAAAAAGACTTGTTCGTCGTCAGTGTCTTGCGTAAGTCGCCTCAGATTACTTCTTCGAGAGCGCAAACCGTCCTCATCAAGAAAGTTTTCTAATTCAGATGGCTGCGATAAGGGATTCCCGGAATTCCTGAGATAACCCTTCGGGTAGTGGTATGCAGCTTACTCTAGACTAGTTATCTTAGCGTGGCCATTTACCCGGGGGCATTCGTGGCCTTCAGGATCCATAGGCCTGTTGCAGAGAGGACAAATTGGTCGGCCCGCCGCGCAAGCCTTCAGGGCTTCTTCAGCAAATGTCGCCATCTGGCTTCGGGTTGCCCACAGTCGCACCGTGGCCTCGTCTTCGTCCTCATCTTCCAGGTCGTGGGCATCGATAATGAAATACCCGTTGGTGCCGTCGTGACCAAACACCAACTTTCCCACTCTGAAATCGAGCCGAGTCAGACCAGGCGCCTCATTGTCGGAAGGAGAGCGGTCAGTGCTGGTATCTTCGGAAAGCGTGGTGAGAAGCTGCTGGACACCGACAGCAAGCTGCATTAGCTGCTCTTTTTCCAGCCATAGGCTGGCGGTGCTGCTCTCACTGTCTGCCAGAATACGAAAGGTCCGTTTGCCTGGCTGGCCTACTGCTTCCGGTTGCAGCTTGAATATTCTTGTGAATTCGATTTTTGCTTCTACCATATTGCCCCTAATGTTAGTGGGTAATTGCCACAGCCGCAAGCCTTGGAGAGCCTTGTCTTAGGCAAGTAGGGGAAAACGCCGTAGGGAAGGGGCTTTAAATGTAACAGCGAAGAGGCACAGAGGAAATTCGGCACCAGTTATCGTTGCCGTAAACCGCCGGCGTAGGTAGAGATGCGCATAACGGAAGCTTTTGCTAGAATTGGTTCGCATCCGACGACATGGGTCTAAAGGGCGCGGTATCGATCATGGCAAACTGTCGATTTAGGGCCATTTGTGGCATGTTAAAAGTGATTGATTTGTCAATAATTGCATAGTTAATTATCTCTGTGCGAACGTGGCCGACGACCGTTATCGGCTGTATAAGAATGTAGTAGCCCAATAGGAGGAGCATCATGCTGGAGCGCTTTAAGGTACCGAAAGAAGATGAGGTCAGGGTTTCTCACGAATCGCTTCACGACGTGATTAAGGCCGTCTTCGAGAAGATGGGTAACTCGCAGAGTGACTCGATTGAAGCCGCCGACGTTCTCACCATGACCGACCTTCGCGGCGTGGAGACCCACGGCGTCTCCAATATGCTGCGTTCCTACATCGAGCAGTACACCAGCGGCAGGGTAAACCCCATGCCTGACTGGAAGATCGAGCGCGAGACTCCGGGCACGGCTGTCATCAATGCCGACAGAGGTCTGGGCGTGGTCTTGGGCCGCCGTTTCATGGACATCGCCATCGAGAAGGCCAAAACGGTAGGCTTTGGTGTGGTGACCGTCAACAACTCCGGCCATCTGGGAGCGGTGGGCCACTTCTCAATGCAGGCCGCGCAGCAGGACATGGTGGGCATGACGGCGACCGCCGCTGGACGTGGCGTGCTCCCAACCTTTGCAGCTGAGCCTAGATTTGGGACTAACCCGATCTCAATCGCAGCGCCCGCAAACAAAGAAGCAGCGTTTTTATTTGATGCCGCAACTTCTCAGATTGCCGGGAACAAGTTCTCCCTGGCCAGGCGGGTAGGCTCAAACCTGCTGCCAGGTTGGGTAGCGGACAGTGAGGGCAACCCGGTCATGGAAGAGATTGCTCCACCGGAGGGCGATCGAGGATATGGCGACCTGCTGCCTCTAGGTGGCACCAGAGAGAACGGGTCCCACAAGGGCTATGGCCTGCTTATGATGGTAGACATCCTAGGCGGCATGCTTTCTGGCTCTGTGCCTGGCATGTTCGACACGGAGTACTTCGAGAGCGCGTACAAGCACTACTTTGCTGCTTACAATATCGACGCATTTACGGATGTTCCGAAGTTCAAAAACAACATGGATGAGATGCTTCATACCTTGCGGGAGACCAAGCCCGCGCCTGGCCATGAGAGGGTGCTTTATCCCGGTCTTGCCGAGCACGAGGAGGAGCAGGACCGTCGCGCAAACGGCGTGCCACTGCACACAGAGGTCATCGGCTGGTTCAAGGGGCTGGAAACTGAGCTAGGCGTTCCCGCTCTAAAGCAGGTGTAGGGCCCTAACTATTCACGTTCTTATCACCACCAAGGGCTAAGCCGGAGTTACAAAACAATGGGAAAACTGGACGGTAAGGTAGCTATTATTAGCGGCGGCGCACGAGGTCAGGGAGCCGTGGAAGCCAAGCTCTTTGCCGAGGAGGGCGCCAAGGTAGTTTTTGGCGACATACGCGACGATGAGGGCCGTCAGGTTGAGGCGGAGATTCAGGAGCTAGGCGGGGACGCCGTATACGTCCATCTGGACGTCACTAGCGAGGCCGAGTGGCAAAAAGTGGTCCAGGACACCCTGGATCGCTACGGCAAGGTGGATATTCTGATAAACAATGCCGCCATCATAGTACCGCGAGTGGAGATCGAAAACACCTCTGCCGATAGCTGGGACCGGGTCTTCGAGGTTAACGCCAAGAGTGTGTTCCTGGGAACCAAGCACTGTATACCGGCCATGAGGGAGTCTGGCGGTGGCTCTATAGTCAACATATCTTCTGTGGCGGGAATCGCGCAGGCCTACCACCAGGAGCCGGCCTACGCCGCCAGCAAGGGCGCGGTGCGGATCTTCAGCAAGGTGACTGCAGCCCAGCACGCGAAGGACGGTATCCGCTGCAATTCTGTGCATCCTGGGCCTATCGACACCGAGATGTTGAGCACGGCCTTCGCTGATGAGGAGGCCAAGGCGGCCCGCCTTACCAGGGTTCCTATGCAGCGCATGGGCACCGCCGAAGAGGTGGCAAAAGGTGTGCTCTACCTGGCATCCGACGACTCGTCGTACGTGACAGGCTCGGAACTGGTCATCGACGGGGGCGCCATAGTGATGTAGGGGCTGACCTCACCCCGTCCCCTCTCCGAACCCGGAAAGGGGCGAAAGTTTAGGTAGAACTTTACCTTGGCTGGATTAGGGGCGAGGGAAAGTACCTTGAAGTATGACTTTGGAAAGAACTATTAAACTCATGGTTTGAGCATAATCCAGTTAGAAGTGTGAAATACAAAATATGCCGAGAGCGCCTTTTCAGGTACTGGTCTTTCCCTTCCGTAGGCTAGAGGAAGGCGAGTTCGAGTATGCCGTATTCAAGCGCGCTGACGAGGGCTACTGGCAGGCCATTGCTGGCGGTGGAGAGGATGATGAGAAACCGATAGAGGCTGCTCGTAGGGAGGCCCACGAGGAGGCCGAGATTTCACCGGAGTCTAGCTACTACCCGCTGGACTCGTTGGCGCACATCCCGACCTACTTTTTCGAAGAGAGAAGCTCCTGGCCCAAGAGCACCTATGTCATTCCCAACCACTGTTTTGCCGTTGAGCTGCCCAAATCAGACCCCAAGATAGATTTGGTGCTGTCCCAAGAGCACTCCGAGTTCCGCTGGGGGGCCTTCAAAGAGGGCGAAAAGCTGCTCTACTGGGAGGACAATAAGACTGCGCTGTGGGAGCTTAACGAGCGACTGCTTAATGGCGACTTGCCACAGCCTGTCTAGGCAGGGAGCGCCGACGATTTCATGACAGAGCCACTGCCATCACTGCTTATCTCCATTCCCGAGGGCGTAATCGACCTGGGATGGGGCCACCCGTCGCCTAGCCTGCACCCCTCAGAGGCCATACGCGCCGCAATGGAACGCGTTTTGTCCAACGGCTCGGTCACGGCGCTGCAGTATGGCCCTACGCAGGGCTTCGGGCCTTTGCTGGAGTCTCTGGCCGCATTTCTGTCTCAAGAGCCGGCATACGCCATGGCGGTCTCCCCCAGGAACCTGTTCATCAGCAGTGGGGCATCGCAGGCCCTGGACCTGGCCACCACGCTGTTCGCTCGACCCGGCGACACGGTCTTCGTTGAGGAGCCCAGCTACTACCTGATCGAAAGCATATTTCGAGATCATGGCCTGAACGTCGTTGGCGTTCCCACCGACCACCATGGGCTTCGTACCGACTCACTAGAAGCCATGCTCGCCGATGCGGACATCCCCAATCCCACGTTGCTTTACATTATCCCTACGTATCAGAACCCCTCTGGCGCTGTATTGCCTGTAGAACGGCGGCAAAAGCTGGTTGAACTGGCTGCCGAACATGATTTCACGGTGCTGGCCGACGAGGTGTACCAGTTGCTTCACTACGGCGACCCTCCTCCACGGCCTTTGGTAGCCTACGACGGGTCGGAGCAGGGTTGCGTGGTGTCAATTGGCTCGTTCTCCAAGATACTTGCGCCGGGACTGCGAATAGGTTGGGTTCAGGGCAACGCACGCCTTATCGGCAGGTTCAGCAACGCCGGCATGGTGATCAGCGGCGGCGGTGTAAGCCACTTCACGTCGGTGATAGCCAACGCCACCCTGCAGCTGGGGCTGCTTCAAGAGAACGTTCGCAAGCTGCGCCAGGTCTATGCGGGGCGCGTTGAGGCCATACGCCAGTCTCTGGGAGCGCATCTTGGTGCCCACGCCGAGTTCTCGACTCCAGGTGGAGGCTACTTCGTGTGGGTAAAACTTAATGGAGACGTTGATACAGAAAAGCTGCTGCCCATGGCCCAAGAAGCTGGCCTATCTTACCGGCCGGGAACCGCCTTCTCCGCGCATGGTGCTTTTTCTGATAGGCTGCGTCTGGCCTTCGCCCTTTACGAACCTGACCAGCTGGATGAGGGTGTTCAGAGGCTTGCTACAGCACTTCACAGGTATGAGTCGGAAAAAGCATAACGAAAAGATCATAAAGAACTATTAGGTCATCATGACCAAGGGGACTAAATTGACCTGAATCGGATGAAGAAGGAGGTTGTTAATGGCCGACAAGCAAAAAGTGGTTATCACCGGCTTTGGTGGCCGGATTGCCCGAGTGATGAGAGAAAGTCTGGGGGATAAGTACGAGTTTAGTGGTATCGATCGTGTTCCGGTGGAGGGCCTGGACTGTCTGACAGCGGACCTTACCAATTTCGATGCCATATTGCCCGCTTTCGAGGGCAAGGACATTGTGGTGCATCTGGCCGCTGAGCCGAGGCACACAACAGACATTGGCTGGGACATTCTGATGCCGGACAACGTGGTTGCGACTGCCAACGTCATCGAGGCGGCCAAGCGGGGTGGCGTGAAACGCATTATCTTCTTCAGCTCAATGCACGTCGATGGCAAGTATGAGTTGGAATTCCCTTATTCAGCCATAGCAGAAGGGAATTATGAGGGCCTAGATCCAGAAAACATACCTTTGATAACCCATGACATGCCTGATAGGCCGGATGGACCATACGCTGTCAGCAAGATCTTTGGTGAGGCCCTGGCGCGCTACTACGCCGAAGAGTTTGGGATGACCTGCATTTGCATTAGGCTGGGCACGGTGAGTCCGGCAAACAGGCCAGGCAGCGACCCACGTAGCTACGTAAGCTGGTTTAGCCACCGGGACCTGGTTACTATGATCGATCGTTGCATTGAGGTCCAGAACATTACTTTTGACATATTCTTCGGAGCGTCTGGCAACACCTGGAAGATATATGACACTCCGAGAGCGTGGCGTGTGCTGGGTGTGGAGCCCCAGGACGACTCCGAAAGGTTCCGAGAATAGGAAGCTAATCGTTAGTTTTTAGGCCAATTCCAGCCAACAAAACTAACGAAATTTTCCCTTGGTTCTTCATCCGCGGGCCAGACAATAGGCACAAGACGGTCCGTGTCTAATAATCAGGCCTGAAGGCGGGGGATTCCATGTTACTCAGACAGCTCTTGGCAATGATCAAAACCTTAAACCCCCTGGCTGCGATGGAGTTAGTCAGAGCAACGCTTGAAATTAAGCAAAGCAAGCCTGACTCCCTGGCAGTACTGAAGCACCTTGGCAAGCCTGATCACGCCGTTTCTGACCGCGACGTCAAACTATGGCACCAGAATGTCGCTCAGGGTTTGGGTAAAGATGATTTCTATCTAGTGTGCCAGCCCAACTGTGACGGGTTTGCCGTTTCCCTCACCTACAAACACGGGCTGCTCGCAAAAGTGGAGCCTATCAGCGGCGACCTCACTGTTCAGTCCAATACAGACATAGCTCGCAAAGTCTCCAGCATCTCCAAGCGCCTCATAGGCACCGAACCACCTGCGCAGCTTGAGGTTGTGGGCCACCTGTATGTGCCAATGCCCGACGGCGTAAGTAAGCCTGCGGGAGGTCTCTCCGCCCTCAAACTCTTCGTCAATGGCATTTCTTCATCAACCGGAGGGCGCGTGCCAGCCAAGCAGTGGGCAGCCCTGGCCTACATGGAGGCCGCCGGATTCAATGTAAGCAGTGAGATAAAGCTGGTGAGAACTCCCGGTGAACTCCTGGCTTATTACGACACGCTCGCTCAGAATCCCAGCGTCAGGGACTTCCCTTGCAAAGGAATGACCGTGAAGGTAAACCGGTTCGATCGTCAGTCGCTGCTATCAGAGAGCGCTGATGGGGCTAGCTGGGCGCTCTTCTACGGCTTTCCTGCCAAGGCAAATGCCGCTGTGGCCACGCCGAAGGAAGCCCAGGGTTGGCTCGCGAGCTCTTATCCAAAAGGCAGCCACTTAGAGGCCTCAACGTTGCCGTAGAGATCAAGTCTGCTCAGCTTTCTGTTTTGGACGTGGAGAGTAAGGTTCAGGAATTAGGCGGTTCCATAATACGAGACCTCAACGAGAAGGCCGATTACATAATCACCGACAATGCCAATCGCGGAATGCTAAAGGCTAGGCTCATGAAGGCTCGCACCGTGGGCTTAAGAGACTTTGTCGTCTACTGCAACAACCTACAGGCCATGACCCGCCTGGATGATCTCACCGCCGGAATCTAGCCTGAATGCGGTGTCCGAGGGCTGGAGGCCTGCTGTTTGGCTCTTGCGGCCTTGTCTGAACGGCCGAATGCGTCTAGCCGCTAGAACAGGTATTCCGGGCCCTCAACGTACCTGAACCTGTCAAAGGCGTCGTCCTTTAGCGTGAATCCCAGCCCTGGCCTCTGCGGAGCATAGACGGTGCCCTCTCGAATGTCGTACGGCTCGTTAAACAGCTCGTACATCATGGGCATGTAGCCCTGGCTGACCTCTAGGATATGGCAATTTGGCGAGGACATAGCGATGTGAATGCTGGCCGCGAACAGTATTCCGGAGCCCCATGCATGGGGAGCTAGCCGAATGCCACGGGCCGATGCAAGGGCTGCGATGCGCCTTATCTCGGTGTAGCCCCCTGCCCTGGCCACGTCCGGCTGGGCAATGTCTACTCCCTTGTGGCTAAACAGGTCGTCGAAATCGAACCTGGTGAACTCCCTCTCACCGGTGGCGATGGGAATTATGGTGGATCGGCGTACCTCGGCGAGACCCGCATGGTCGTCCGGTGAAATGGGCTCTTCGAACCATGAAAGGTTGTATGGCTCCAGCTCTCTGGCCAGTCTTATCGCCGTGGACACGTCTAGCGAGCCGTGGGCGTCGATCATTAGCTCTACGTCGGGCCCGATGCCTCTTCGCGCCGCCTTCACACGGCGTACGGTGTTCTCGATGGAGAAGCCGTCTTGGCCAACAACACGCATCTTGACCGCGGTGAAGCCTTTGGCAGCGTATCCTGCCATCTCCTGCTCAGCCTCATCACCCGGTGCCCAGCCGCCAGAGCCGTAGCCGCGCACAGAGTCCCGTACTGCGCCCAACGCCTGGAAGATCGGTATGCCCAGCGCCTGAGACTTCACATCCCAGATGGCTAAGTCTACGCCGGCGATGGCCTCCATGGTTAGGCCACGCCGACCGTCCCCTGGCTGTGAATGGCCGGTTTCCAGGGCTGGCTTCCAGCGAGAGCCGTTGTACATCTTCTCGTACAGCAGCTCTGAATACATGGGGTCCTCGCCTAGCAACGCAGGCGCAAGCTCATGGTCCACAATGGCACAGATGGCCTGTGGACTTCCCAGCGAGGCTCCCAGGCCTATCAGACCGTCATCCGTCTCCACCTGAATGATTGCGGAATCGCTCTTGATCTTGGTGCCCAGGTCTGTCCTATGCTGCCTCTCTTCGGGGATGGGGTCGGACATAGGTATTGCGCGTACGCTGGTTATCTTCATATTCGTTTTGCTCTTCAAGTACGTTTGTTACGCCTGCTGAGTGGCCCAAACCTAGCCTATGTTAAGTCTGCTAAGCAATGCCAATGCTACGTCTGCCTAAGCGGTGCAAACCCAGCCAAGCTCCACGATCAAGCTCAGTTAGGAAATTGGATCCCGCCCTTTATTCAAAAATAAAAATTAATGGAGGGTGGAACTGATTCGCTTTTCAAGTTCCTTCTCCAGTTCGTTGAGGTCGCAGTTCTCAATTCCAACATGGTCTCGCAGAATCTCGGCGTAGGAAGCGATTTCCGACCGGGCAGACCAGGTCTCGTTGTTCCACAGGCTTGAGCGTATGAAGGCCTTGGGACAGTGAGTGAAGACCTCTTCGACGTGAACGACTATGGCCAGCTTGGGTAATTTGCCGCCTACAGACATGCTCTCCAGGAGTTCGGCATCACGAACCAGGGTTACCCGGCCGTTGATGCGGAGAGTCTCGTTCATGCCAGGGACCATGAACAGCATACCCACCTGAGGGTTGGCGATGAAGTTGCTCAGGGTGTCCAGCCGGCTGTTACCTGGCAAATCAGGAATGGCAACCGTCTTGTCGTCCAGCACCTGTACGAAGCCCGGCTCGTCGCCCTTGGGAGATACGTCGCACTTTGTGCCGTCTGAGGAGGCAAAAAGCACGAAAGGTGACTTTTCGATGATGGCCCTGCAGTGCTTGTCTAGCTGCTGCAGCTCTTTCTTCACAGCTCGCTCGGCTGGCCAGCCGAATATGTCTCGTAACTGCTCTTCGGACGTAATCACTTCGTTGAATCTAGTAGCAACCATCGAAAACCTCTCTCTTGGACCTTTTGCTTTATCTGCTGTGACGTGACTCTGATTTTACGCTATTTTAAGTAAAGGCACTAATTTTTGTGAATTACCAACATGCTCTGCTTAACTTCGTACATGCAATATAGCCTAGCCGCGCTCACCCATTCTAAACTAATTTATTTCAGCTCCCGCAGGTAGCGCTCCATCTCGCAGGCGAACCACAAGGCCATGGCGCCGCCTCGGTCGTCAATCCCGAAAATGGCAGGCCGGTCGAACACCTCTCGCAGGCCGGGCTGCACGCCAGTACCGGTGCAAACGTCCACCAGGCCGCCTTCGTCGTCCACGCGCTCGTTGACGAACTGCCATGCCCACGCCAGCGATAGCTTGAATGAGTCGTCAAGCCAGCCCACGCGCATTCCTCGCGCCATGGCGTAGCCTACCATGCAGGTGACGGTCAGTTCAGCGTACGAGCCGGGGAAGTCTATGACCTCCAGCCAGCCTCCGGACGGCGACTGGTACTTCTGCAGGGCCTCCAGGTGCCTCTGATGGGCGCGACGTATCGTCCCTCGCTCGATGTGATTGCGTGGTAGGTAGGTCAGCGTCTCGCAGTAGCCCAGGGCAGCAAAACCGTTGCCGCGTCCCCAAAAGTATGGAGCCGTGCGATCATGCCAAAACAGGCCGTTCTCCTGCTGCGTGCCTGCATCTAGTAGGAAACGGGCCTGAATATCGATGTAGGACTCGTCGCCGGTGATCTCGGTGGCCCTTCCCAATAGTGCGCCAGCGTAGAACATGTCCTCTGGGCGGTATTCTGGGTCGGATGGGGGTGGTACGTTTCCTGGCTCCGATGTCCTGTACAGATCTGCAATCTCGACCAGCTGTTCAGCGTAGCGCTTCTCTCCTGTAGCAGTCGTGAGCTCGTCTGCCCACACCATGCCTGCCAAGTTGGAGCCGCTTTTGGTCTCCCCAAATACCTGGTCCAGGGTGCATGATGAGTAGCCATGTACCGTGTGAACTAGCTCCGGGACAGGGTCTTCTCCGTCGGGATCCAGCTCTTTAAGGCGAAGTCGTCCGCTCAGCGAGACACCCTGGGTATAGATCACCGGGTTGAGCTTGTGGCCGTAGACTGCGCCAAGGATACGCGCCACGTCCAATGGGGTGCGGGACCGTCTGCCGTCCAGGACCTGGCGGGCCGGTGACGACCCCAAGGCCGACTCCTGTGACAGTTTGGCCCAAAGCTTCGTCAGTTCGGACTTCAGGGAGTCCTCGGGGCAGGTCAAAAGAAGGCCTGGGATTGGAGCCAGTTTGTTAGGCTCCCCCTCTGCCAAGGCGTTTAACAGACTTCCCTCCTCTGCCAAGGGGTAGGCGTTTAGCGAGGTGCCAATCCTGGAAACCGAGCCAGAGTATTCCCATCGAACGCTTATGCCGTTTCTCACTTCCAGAACAACGTCTGGGGCATTGAAGCTTATCCACCGCCACAGATAGCGCGTCTCGGGATTATGTTCGTGACCGTAATAGCCGTCATCGGAGGGTGGGTAGCCAGTGGCTGGGTTGCCGCCCGCCGCGTTGCTACGTGAGATGCCAGCAGCCAGGCCGTCGGGATTGCCGCAGGGCACTGCACTCAAGGCAATCTCTTTGGCCAGATCATCGCCGCCGTCGAGGTATGATTCTATGGCCTCCAGGGAGCGGCTTACGTCTTCGAAGCTGCCGGAAAGGCCGCCGACAAGCAGCACTCTGGTGCGGTGAGTGTCCGGAACGTAGGCGTCATCGTGCACCAGAACCGGTATCGCCTTGGCAGATCGAGTGACGCCGCAGCCATCGACTCGCCACTGGTCAGGCGCCCGCTGCGCCAGTTTGAGAAGCCGCTCATCAAGATTAATACTAAAATTGACCATATCAAAAACCTGTAGTTTCTAAATTAGTTTTGTGTATAACTATTGCGAAGACAACAAAAATATAAACATTCCCTTGCATGAACAACTAGCCTATTTAGGCCTTCTTTGAACATAAGTCATTGCTGGATTGAAAACGCGCTGCCAATTTTAACACAGCGTCGATGAAAGTCGGAACTTGCGAAAGGTAAGACAGTGCAGAGGGTGATGCCTGAGAGTGATGGAGAGTGTCGTTGCGCAGAGTAGAGAGCCGTCTTGTTCAGTCGAGAGCAGGCGTGGGCAGCCTGTTGATTATCGAGGCCAGATAGCCCGCGCCAAAACCGTTATCGATATTGACGACCCCGATGCCTGTGGCGCAGCTATTAAGCATGGCCAGCAGGGCGGCTAGCCCATCAAAGCTGGCCCCGTACCCGATACTGGTGGGCACTGCTATGACAGGAACCTGGACGAGCCCGCCTATGACTGAAGGCAGAGCGCCTTCCATGCCGGCCACGGCCACGACGACCCTGGCCTTCTGCAGCACGGGCAATTGGGCCAGTAGCCGGTGAATCCCGGCAACTCCAACGTCGTAGACCCGTTCCACCTGGCTATCCATCAGCTCTGCTGTTATGGCTGCCTCGTATGCCACGGGGAGGTCTGCTGTGCCCGCGCATACGACCAGTACGCCGGGTGTTGTCGTTACTGAATCTGGCTGGCGTCGGTCCACGACAATCGTCCTGGCGACGGCGTCGTACTGGGCGTCAGACTCTTTTTTTTGCAGGGCGTCGAAGGCCTCTTGAGAGGCTCGCGTGACCAGTAGGCGGTCCGACTGCCTCAAGAGCGCCTCGCCGATGGAAGCCACCTGCTCAGGCGTCTTGCCCTGGCCGAAGACAACCTCGGGAAAGCCTTTGCGTAGGGCCCGGTGATGGTCTATCTTGGCGAATTCCAGGTCTTCAAAGGGCAGGTCTCGCAGCTTTTCAATGACCTCGTCTTCCGAAAGGCCATTGTCCTTGAAGTCCTGAAGTAGAGTGCGTAACCGAGACTCGTCTATGATTCGTCTCCCCTGTGCGCCTTAAGCCACTTTAACTGTAAACACCGTCATTAATGCTCGACGGGTTCGCAATCCCATAGAACGAGTATACAGGTCTATTCCAGAACCCGTAAAGACTAACGAGCAACGGCCTCGCATTTACGCGAGGCCGTAAAGTTTCCTATATATGTTTGTTTTAACGCTTCTCTGGCCATCCTCAGGCTTTCGGGGCCAAATTACCTAATTTAAGCAGAATTTAGCTGGCTCTGGTTAGCTCCGGCAGCTCGGTGTGTAGCTTTTCCAGGTTCCGCTCCATGGAAATGGATAGAGGGTCGTCTGCCGAGTCCTTGGTCCAGCCGCACTGCAGGCAGTTCTCGTACTCGCCGTACCAGTCGCTTAATACGCTTACGTCGCCGTTGCAGCGGGGGCAGTTCTTCAAGTTCAGCATTTCGGGTCTCCTCTTGTTCTGTATTGCCTAACCCGATTATCTCGCACTAGTGTTACCAGATAGTTACTTATCTGTTGCATTCGGCTTGGTAATCGATTGTCAGATGGCCTAGGTCTGTGCAGTGTGGCCGAAATTCAATCCACATTGGGTGCGGTGCGCGTAGTCTTTGACGGAGGAGCGGGTTAATCTGATTCCATGAATTATCACTTCGCCGCTGTTAGAGCGACGGTGTCTCTGCTAGCCGTGTCAGTAGTTCTGACGGCGTGTTCGTTGTGGACGCCCGAAGGCGTTCCGGAGCCTGACCTGCCATCGCCAGTATCTGTGCCGCCGGATCAGGCCACGCCTGTTCCGTCTTCGCCAGCGGACCTTCCCGTTGAGCCGACCAGCACGCCGCAAGTCCCACTATTGCCGATTCCGACGCGAGCTGCCGTTCCGATTCCCTCAGCAACGCCGACTCTTTACCTGCCTGACCCGCCAGAGCCGCTTAGCGTGAACGCTGTTTGGTCTGAGCCGCCAGACCGGGACCTATTTGAACTGGCCTATCGTTTCGGAAAGATAGACGAGAGATATGGGACGGAACCTCTTGTAGTCGAAGGCCCTGCCTTGGAGGTCGGCCACAACAGCTCGTTCTTTGTTAACGACCTCGCCGACAACACGACCTACACCATTCAGGCCACGCTACAGGTTGTCAGCGAAAACGCCTACTGGTACGTCGACGACGCCGCAAACCTGTCTGACCAAGACCTGTTGAAAGCGGCAGACGTGTACGAAGCTCAGATTAGGACGCATATGGTGGCCGCATTGGGGGACATCAGCAGGCCCGGCGTGGATGGCGACTCCCGCATTACGGTGCTCCATACGCCGTTGCGCGCCGCTGACGGGTATTTCGGCTCCAGCGACCAGTATCCGCAGGCCATTCACCCCCACAGCAACCAGCGAGAGATGATCTACATGGATTCCGGTCGCCTAACACCCGGTTCCTCCAATTACCTGAGCGTACTGGCGCACGAGCTTCAGCATGCCATCCACTGGAATCAGGATGGCGGCGAGGACGCCTGGATAAATGAAGGCCTGTCCGAGCTAGCGAAAGAGCTGCTCGGTTACGACTCATACTTTGTGGACCCTTTCCTACGGCGACCGGATATTCAGCTAAACTTCTGGCCCGATGCGATCCAGTCCAGCGCGGCACACTACGGGGCGTCGTCTCTCTTTCTGACGTACATGGCTCAGCAATATGGGGATTACGAGGCCATTGGCGGACTGGTCCGCGACCCGGCGGACGGCGTGAAGGGAATTGATAATTACCTGTCTGTCTATGGCGTCACTTTCGAAGAGGTGTTCAAGGACTGGGCTGTGGCCAACTACCTGGACGCTGACACTGGGCCATACGGATATTCTGATAGGTCGGTGAAAATAAGGTCGCTGAGTCGAGTTTTTGCTGAGCTGGATGAGTCGGACAGCCTGCCCCAATTCGCAGCCCGTTACTATCACCTGCAGCTTCCTGACGGCGACTACGCTGTGGAATTTTCCGGCGAACCTGCTGTGGGAATAGTGGGTACGCAGTGCCATAGCGGCGACCGCTGCTGGTGGAGCGGTCACGGCGACTCTATCGACTCCATGCTCACAAGAGAGTTCGACCTGACTGGGCTGACGCATGCCACCCTGGAGTTTTGGACCTGGTACGACATAGAGGAAGGCTGGGACTACGCGTACGTCTCTGTGTCGACTGACGGCGGCGAGAGGTGGTCGATTCTAAAGGGCAGCCTCACCACCGCCGAGGACCCGGTGGGCAACAATTTCGGCACTGGATTTACCAGCTCCACTGGCCAGTGGGTCCATGAGTCGATGGACATGTCGAAATTTTCAAACCAGAGTGTTCACGTAAGATTCGACTACGTCACGGACGACGCCGTCAATCTGGGGGGATTTGTTATCGATGACATCGGTGTGCCCGAACTAAGCCTGCTTGACGATGCGGAGACACCGGGCGAGTGGGAGGCTGACGGATTCCAGCTGATAGGCAACACGCTTCCTCAGAAGTTCGCTGTGCATATTATAGAGTTAAGCATGGATGGCACGGCGACGGTGAGGGAAATTGATCTACAGGACGAACTTACTGGAGTGGCCCAAATTTCGGGATTTGGTGGCGAAGTGCAGAGTGCTGTTCTAGTGATAACGCCTCTAACAAGAGGCACGTTTATGCCGTCGGCGTATCATCTGTCTGTCTTGGCCGTAGGCGATAAGTAGGCTGAGCGTCAATCCTGGCGACGCATCATCGCGCCAAAGGTCCGTTGCAGCCTGCGTATCCTGGGGTCGTACTCACCCAGAGGGTACTGATGAGGATGAGCCTCCACCCAGAGAAGAGTTATCTCAGCGACAAACTCATCGGAGACGTTCCGGTCAAGTGACCTCTCGCGGACGAATTGAAGCATCTGGTTGCGTCGCCGCACCACTCGTACCAGGTAAAGAGGCAAGCTGATAGGGAGCCAAAGCAACTTACCAACAAACCTAATGACCGACATCTGGTCGTCGAAGGCTTCGTTGGCGGCTCTGCCTTCATGCCTGCCTAGTTCTGCTCGCCAGTCCCAGCCCTTGGACCTTTTATCATTCATGGCCTGCTCTCGGCACCAGCAGAGAATCCTCCTATATTCCAACTATTCATTGCGAATTCCGGAGGTTCGTCCACCCTATCTGCGTGCTAATATGGGAATACTATGGTTGGCATGAGCGACTGTCAATTTGCCGGAGGTCCTGACCGCAAGGAGATTGTTCCCATAAAATATAATCTCCTGTAGCCTTTAGCTTTATGTACAGCTATAATAATGTGGTAGAGTTCTTACCCTTTCAACTACTCGCAGTTCGTAATATTTAATTTGATTCGCGAGAGTGCTCACGGAGCGAGTGCATGCTCGTCAGTAGGACAATGACGGCGCGTGCCAGTGACGTTGAAGGCGAACGGCCTTAAATGAACCTAAGATGGCCCGCAGATGACCGCAGGAGGAACATCGTGACATCCGAAGAGTATTCCTTTTCAAAGTTCTCGAGAAATGACTTCTATGAGAAATTGAACTCACGGCTTGTCGATATGGCGGAGTTGAATTCTGGTCAGCGTATCGTCGATTTGGCTTGCGGCACTGGCGGAGTTACCAAGCTAATTCTGGAACGCTTGCGAGGCGCTCGTGATTCCGTAGTAATCGCGGTGGACCACTCCTCTTCTGCCCTGAAGCAGGCTATGGAGGAGTTGAACGGCCGCAAGGACTCTGCGATCCAGTTTGTTCAGAGTCAGGTCGAGCAGCTTTCCGAGTCCCTTAAAGAGTCGGTGGATACCATCGTGTTCTGCAACGCCATCCATTACATACCAGATAAGGACGCTCTGGTTGCGGACATCTCTAAGTCCTTGAAGCCTGGCGGCAAGTTCGCTTTTAACACCTCCTTCTACGAAGGCAGCCATCCACCGGAGACGTTGGACTACTATCGCAAGTGGATGTTCAAGGCCATGCGTATCTTGAGGCGAGAGTATGGGCTATCGCCTTCCCGCGATAAGAAGGTAGAGTCCCGCAATCATCTTAGTCCTGAAGAGTACAAGATCTTGCTGGAAAATCACGGCCTTCAGATTGTGAAGCAAGAGATAAATACGGTAGACGTACCTATCGACGGCTGGTTGGACATCTCCGCGTTCGAAGATTTCGTCGAAGGCGTCATGCCTGGTGTGCCACTGGACAAGGCCAGCGCCGCGCTTCAGGAAGCCGTAAGGCGGACCTTCGAGGAGATGAACCTGACCTACGTCTCCCGTAGTTGGCTTGGTATTGTGGCAGTCCGGGCCGCTTAACGGCCACGTCGCAGGGATCGGGTCACGCCCCTCTTATTAACAGACCATGAAGTAAATGGCCTCCTCACCATGGAGGAGGCCTTGCTTGCTGTTGAAGACTCTTTGCTTCAGCAGGCGCGGGGGACAGCAGTAAACCTGCCTCGCGGGCACGAAATAGCCAGCCCCGGCGTCTACATCGCCCACATGCAAGGTGCCCTTCACGAACAGGGTGTCGTTGGATTCAAGGTATACACGGTCGCGCCCCAGGGCTACAAATTTCTGGTCTACCTCATCATCATGGACACAGGACAACTCCTCGCCATTATAGAAGCCAACCGTCTGGGTCAGCTCAGAACGGGCGCTGCCACCGGCGTAAGTGTTAAACATATGGCCAGAGCCGGCAGCAGAGTTGCGGGTGTGCTGGGCAGTGGATTTCAGGCAGGGACTCAGCTAGAAGCCGTCTGGCGAGTTGCTGATGTAGACTCTGCCGTTGTTTACAGTCGGAACTCCCCCAATAGAATAGCCTTCGCCAAAAGAATGTCCAACCAACTTGGCATATCTGTCCCAGCCGTCGATTCAGCCCGAGAGGTTGTAGACGCTGCCGACGTATTGATTACCATCACCGCATCCGGCTCGCCTGTGTTCGACGGCAAATGGCTTAGGCCGGGCATGCATGTTGCAGCAGTGGGCGGTGCCAACGAATACGTCACCGAGCTTGACGACGATGCCATTTTGCGGCCGGAAGCCCTGGTGGTGGACAGCTTGGCACAGGCGCGGAAGGAATGTGGCGAGTTACTTATGCCCGCTTCCCGTGGTCTGGTCCTCTGGGAGCAGGTGCGCGAGTTGTAGGAAGTGGTTGGCGGCAAAACTCCGGGCCGAAGCAGGGATGATCAGGTTACGTTATTCAAGTCGTTGGGCATGGCGATTTGGGATGTAGCCGTGGCCAAGGCAGTGTATGATAAGGCCGTAGCCCAAGGCGTCGGCGTGCGCATCGGCGAGTGAATCGCCAGCCCCCGCCGAAATGGCCCGCTTACAAATGTACAAGACATTTGCTCATGCCGGGAATATAAAAATTATTGGACATACAGAAATTGTCGATTCGTGCTATTACACCGTTGGATGGCCGGTACTCATCTCAGGTCGAGGGACTGACAGACTACCTGTCTGAGTGGGCGCTCATAAGATATCGTGTGCTGGTTGAAGTTGAGTGGCTCATCGAGATGGCCGCCAGTCCGCATATCTCCGATCTCAGGGAACTAACGCCTGCCGAGATACTTGCCCTTCGAGATATACACGAAAATTTCGATGACAAGGCGGCGCTGCGGGCGAAGGAGATCGAGACCACAACCCGACACGATGTGAAGGCTGTGGAATACCTGATTCGAGAGCTGCTTCAAGGCACATCGCTAGAAGACGTATCCGAATGGATACACTTCTGCTGCACCTCTGAGGACATCAATAACCTCTCCTACGCCTTGATGCTGAAGGACGCCCTGGCCCACGTCTGGCTGCCTGCTGCCGAAGACCTGGTCAGCGCGGTGGCTGCCATGGCGGAGCAGGCCAAGGCTATTCCTCTGTTGGCTCGCACCCATGGGCAGCCAGCAACACCAACGACCATTGGCAAGGAGCTAGCCGTCTTCGTGCACCGCTGGAGGCGTCAGCTAAAGCAGATTGCCAACGCAGAGTATCTGGGTAAGTTCAACGGCGCCGTGGGAAGCTACAACGCGCATGTCATTGCATACCCGAACGCTCCCTGGGAGGACATCACAAAGCAGTTCGTGGAGCGCCTGGGTCTGCAACACAATCCGCTGACTACTCAGATCGAGACCCACGACTTCCTGGCAGAGGTCTTCCACTCCCTGACTCGCTTTAACACGGTGATCATGGACTTCGACAAGGACGTCTGGTCTTATATATCCTTAGGCGTTTTCAAGCAGATCCCTGTGGCCGGTGAGGTGGGTTCGTCCACCATGCCGCACAAGGTCAACCCCATCAACTTCGAGAACTCCGAAGCCAACATGGGCATCAGCAACTCGCTGCTGGAGCACCTGGCATCGAAGCTGCTGGTCTCTCGGCTGCAACGCGACCTTACGGACTCGTCGGCCCTGCGTAATCTGGGACCGGCCATAGGTCACAGCCTGGTCGGCCTGAAGTCTGCCATGCGCGGACTGCGACAGATCGCAGTGGACGAGGTCATGGTGCGGGCAGAGCTTGCGGGCTCATGGGAGGTCCTGGCCGAGGCGGTACAGACTGTCATGCGCAAACACGGCATTGGCGACGCCTACGAGCAACTCAAGGAATTTTCCAGGGGCGCGGCCATCGATCAGGAAGGCATGCAGCGCTTCATCAAGAGCCTGAATCTGCCTGAAGATGACAAGAGTCGGCTGCTAGCCCTGACGCCTGAGACCTACACCGGTATCGCCAGTGATCTTGTCAGGCATATTTCCTAAGGCTTTTTTTGAATACTCTATCCAAGGGCTATTGCCATTGATTTGAACCGCATGCCACCGTAGCTAAGCCGCAAAGTTGCGTCCCGAAAACTCCATTCAAAAAAGACTCTATTTAGAAAAATTTGGCGTCTTCCCAAACTTTGCTGCGCTTCATGCGGTCCTCAATGCCTCTTTGCAGACCACGGACGTAAGCCATCTGGCCGCCGTGCTGGTTCATCTCCCAGATGATCTGCTGATAGACGCTTGCTAAAGTGAAGCGCCCTCCCGCTGGACTGTCCACCCAGGTCTCCAGCAACTGCTCGTCACTCCGGCTGTCCAGGAATGCCAGAGCCTGACTGCGCACGGCCTCGCCATACTCCAGCAAGAGTGACAAATCTGGAACCTGAAAAGCCGTCATCTGCTCCAAAGTAAAGCCGAAGCCTCTGTCCTGAGGATCAGCAGGGCCGCGACCCAGGCGGTCGGCCCACCCCTCGGTGCTCCAGATCTCGTCGGCCTGCCTCATCACCGTCTGCACCAGGAAGTCGTGGACCCTGGCGCAGTGCCACGCTATGAAGCCGATGGGCATGCTCTCTGGGCCAGGGCGGTAAGCCAACTCCTCCGCCGTGAGTTCCTTCAGTGTATCGGTCGTAGAGCTGTAGTACTGGTCCATTGAGCTTCGGATGAATTTTTTTAAATACATCTGCTTGTCCTTATTTGTTGACGGTCGGTTGCATGGCTGGGCGTCTGTCTATTGTAGCGGGCCAGCCGCCGACTTGGCGCAAGAACCGGAGAGCTTGCTGACAAATGCTGTTAGACAGGTGCGTACGCCAACCTCGCAGACCTAGAGCCGACGAAGGCATGGGCGTACTTAAGAAAACAGTTAGCTCTCGATTCCGAAAATAACTTCCTTGGTCCAGCCCCACGGGTGAAGCTGTGCGAAGTGCAGCACGTACTCCTGCGCGACCTTGGGAATGTAAAGCAGCACCAGAGCCAGCGCGATGTGCCAGGGCTTTGTTGGCAGGTAACGGGGTGCCGCACGCTCGGCGATGATGAAGTACAGGAAGAAATTTTCGAAAAGGTTCGGGAAGAAAAAGAACAACTTCCTTATGTGCGTTGCCTCGAAGGCTATCAGTCCCACTAGCCTGAACACGAACAGGAATATGCTGGTGTTGCGGGCCAAAACGTTGCTCCAACTGAGAGAGACGTAAAGCTCAAAAGCCAGGTAATACATATCCAGCCACTTATCGACAAGCTGGTATCGGTCCCCGAAGCCGCCTGGCTCGTTGAACGCAGTGGCCAGTACGTCGACCAGCACTACGTCTATGGCGTCCATCAGCATGGATGCAATGGCGCCAGTAATTCGCCAGCGTAGGATCGTCAGCGGGATTAGTAGCCTGATAATGATTACGATGATTGCAGCAATAGTCATGAATCAGCTCCGCATCTTGCGTGATTAACCGATGGCCTATTTGCTAGCCGGACTTTTTGTTTGCATGCCTGCTCTCTTTTACGACGCGGCGTGCGTGTTCGTCGCTACTAAAGCGCGGTGCCGTAGACATGGTCCGGTACCACAACCACCGCCGAGCGTTTCTCGTCCACCATAGCCTGATCGTATTCGGACCAGTTTGGATGCTCGCCTGCTATTGAGCGATATATGTCTCGCAGGGCCATTTTCAGGGTCTCAGGGTCAGTGTTGTCCGACGACATGACCCTGGCTTTTCCCTCCAGCACAAGAAAGCCCCACCAGCTATCCTGCGAGACCAAAAGAGAGCATCGAGGATCTCGCTTCAGGTTGGGCAGCTTGGCCCTGTCGGCAGTCGTTGTGAAAGCCGCGCCGTCCTCGAACGGGCCAACAACGATGACGCTCAGCTGGGCCATTCCATTCTTGCGGAACGTATTCAATACGGCCTTGTGATGTTCTGCGATAAATGCTTTTGCCTGCTCACTCAGCATTAGTGCCTCCCGCTTTCTTCGTAGTCTGTCAGACCCTCTAAAGGACGAAGTCGATCTCGTATAAGTGGTAATGGGACTGGGACATGCCAAGGCTGTTGTACGTCTGCTGGGCCACCGTGTTATTGCGCTCGACGTACAAACGGATACCGCATATGTCATCCCCTGATTGGGCTATATCATACACGTAGTCATACAATGCGCGGTAAACGCCCTGTCTGCGCCACTGGTCATCCACGTAGACGCTCTGTATCCACCAGAAGTTGGCATTACGCCAATCGCTCCACTCGTAGGTGATCATCAGACCGCCCACCACCTGATCGCCGCTCTCCGCCATCAGGTAGAATCCCCTACCCTCGTCCTGAAAAATCTTTTGGATGCCTTTCAGTAGGACATCATCGTCCAGCGTCTTGCCTTCTGATTCCTGGGCCAAAGCCTGTTGGAACTCAGCAATGCGGTTTATATCAGATGTAGTGCCCTGTCTGATGCGTATATCGTCACTCATTTAGTAATTCCTGTGTTTATATTCCGGCCATGCTACTATGGCTTTGCCTTATGGCAAGGGCATGACTTTTGCAGATAGTAACAGAGGTGATTGTTCTGGATATTCTAGTCGTGGGCGCTGGCCCTGCCGGACTAGCCGCGGCTACCGTTGCGGCTCAAGCGGGCGCGGATGTCGTACTGGTGGACGGCGCGACATGGGCGGGAGGACGCCTTGCCCTCCAGACGCAGCCTCTACAGGGGCCCAGGTCGATCTTCGAGGGACAGAACGGCGTGGATTTCTGCCGCAACCTCGTTAATCAGGCTTCGGATGCTGGTGTGGATATACGTCTGGGCACCAGGGCTACCTCTATAACCAGCCTCTCAGGTGGCGGCTTTTCAGCATCTCTTTCTGGTGGGAAGCCCGCGATATCGGCCAGAGCAGTCATATTGTCTATGGGTTCCAACGAGCCGGTGCCGAGTTTTCCGGGGTCTGAGCTGCCGGGAGTGATGCTATCCGGCGATGCGCAGGAGATGCTTAACGTCGATGGCAAGCTACCTGGGAAGCGCATTGTCATGGTGGGTTCGGACAATGCGGGCCTTCTTATATCCGCGAACCTGATGGACGCTGGTGCTGAGGTGGTTGCCGTGGTCGAAGAGGGCTCCAGGCTAGTAGGCAGTCAGGTCAATCTAGAACCTTTGCTGGCCCAGGGAGTCCAATTTCTGGTATCAACTCAGGTTTTAACGGCATCCGGGACGGGTAGTCTAGAACTAGTAGAACTGCGTCATGCTGCGTCCGAGGTGCTCCGACTGGATGTAGACGTAATGTGTTTGGCCGGTCTACGAATTCCTAACATGGATCTGGAGCGTCCTGAGGAACTGGTCCTGCGTGAGCAGGCGGCCCTTGGTGGACTGGTTCCGGTCCACGATAAGCGCATGAGTACCAGCGCTATCGGTCTCTATGTTTGCGGCGACTCATCCGGCGTGGAGAGTGGCGCGGCGGCCCTGGAAAGTGGTCGCATCGCAGGTCTGAGCGCTACCCAGGACTTGGGCTACCAGATGCTTCATGCAGCCGATCTGATCTCCAGGGCTGCCGGAAGGTTAGGTTTCCTCCGTCGGGGTCGGCGCGGGAGTCTACGCAGCAGCGCAAAGAACGCGCTAGCTGCAGAGCATCGTAAGCTGGCGTGATGCTATCGAAGAGGGATTGATGGAAAGCTTTGAGATTCTAGACGTAATAACTATGCAGAAGAGCCTGAGTGAGAAATACCTGGAGTTCTTCAAGGGCGACAACGTTAGCCTTGGCATTTATTCGTTGCCCATTGGCGAGGAAGACCAACAGCAACCCCACACCGAAGATGAGGTGTATTACGTCCTTAGCGGACACGCCAAGATTAAGGTGGCTGACATAGATCATAATGTGAAGCCTGGTTCTATAGTGTTCGTGGGTGCTGGTATTGAGCACAATTTTCACGACATAACGGAAAACCTGATGGTGATGGTTGTGTTCTCGCCGCCCCAAGGCTCACAGGCCTAGTCAGGCACGCCTGCTAACGCGTATTATTCCCCGTCCTTTAGAGCATGAAAATAGCCCTGGCGTATCAAAACGCCAGGGCTATTTGTCTAAATCTTGTCTGGACACGTCATTCCCGAATGCCTGTTTAGGCGCTCCTGTACTGCAACACGACCCCGGTGCCGCGAGGCAGGTCCCACTCCTCTTCCTGCAATCCCCGGATGTAGTCGATCTGCCCATGGTGGTTGTTCTTATGAGTAATGCCGTGTCGCAGGGCCGCCCCTATCGTCATTAGCGGCTCTGATGCGCTGACCGGCGAATCAAGATCAGCCTCTGTGAACGACTTCAGGAAGCTCTGGTACCTCTCATGCGTAGCTTCAATGTAGGCCAGCAGCACATCTAGCTCGGGAATGACCAACTCTCTCAGTCCTTGCCGGTCTCATAGGTCTGGCGAGTCCACAGTCTGATCAAACCTCTGATACCAGCCATCAGCCTCCCAGAGGTCTTTTTGGTCCGCAGATAAGCTCGTGACTCGTGCGTCGTCGGCCCTGCCCATGTGCCACAAGATGAATCCGATATTGTTGGCGCGCGGCATAGGCCTCCAAAGCACCTGCTCCTTTGATAAGCCCTCGCAGGTTACAACCAGGCGTAACTGCACCTGCTCCATGCTCTGAGATATGAATCGTATTGTGTCCATGAGCAACGCCTTCATCCAACGCGACTGGCCTCAAATGCAACTGGAGTATACCAGTTGGCTGCCCGCTGGCCTCTATTTCCTTCTTAACAAGGGAATTCGTATAATACGTCACGCATTTGTTGTCTTGTAGGAGCCCACGTGTATGGCAATCAACAAGGTCGTGGCCTCATTCGAAGAGGCTGTGGCGGATATTCCCGACGGCGCAACCCTGATGGTAGATGGGTTTGCTGGCCCTGGCGGAACATCTCAGCATCTCATCAGGGCGTTACGTGATCATGGCGCCAAAGACCTGACCATCATCAGCAACACGGCGGGTCTGGCCAGCATCATAGGCTTTGGCACGCTGCCAGGCGACCGTCCAGTGGACATTGGCATTCTGGTGGACAACGAGCAGATCAAGAAGGTCGTTGCGTCTTTTCCGGTGTCGCCTTCGCCTTCAAGACCAAACTCTTACGAGAGGGCATACAACGAAGGCAAGGTTGAGCTGGAGTTGGTGCCGCAGGGAACGTTGGCCGAACGCATTCGGGCAGGCGGGGCTGGCATCGCCGGGTTCTACACGCCCACGGGCATCGGCACGCAGTTGGCAGAAGGCAAAGAGGTACGTGTATTCGATGGACGGGAGCATGTACTGGAGCTTCCTCTGAAGGCTGACTTCGCTCTGCTTCGCGGACACAAGGCTGATACTATGGGCAATGTTGTGTACAGGGGGACTTCCCGGAACTTCAACGGTGTGATGGCTACAGCCGCCGACGTGACTATCATGGAAGTGGACGAGGTTGTGGAGGTCGGAGAGTTGGACAGTCATGACATCCATACGCCGGGCCTCTTTGTAAATCGCGTCGTGGAAATAAAGGACTAAGTCGGAGTACTGATTAGGCTACAAATTTGAAGGGAGCATAAAGATGAAACTGGTATTTTTTAATGACTTCACTCTGGGAGTGGTAAAGGGTGACTCGGTCGTTGACGTGTCCGGCGTCGTTAACGACATCCCGCACATCTCTCCGCAAGACCTGTTGGCTGGCTTGATTACCAGATGGGATGAGTACAAGGGCAAGCTGCAGTCGGCAGTCGACTCGGGTTCTGGTGTGCCGACCTCGTCGGTTAAAATGCGTTCACCCGTCCCCAAGCCGCATAACATCGATTGCATGGCCGTTAACTATATGGAGAGCGGCACCCGCGACGAGCCCGCCCCCAAGAATGGCTTCCTCAAGTCGGCCAACTGCGTAATTGGCGACGGAGAAACTATCGTTCTGCCAGACATGGGAGCAAGCATTTTCGAGCACGAGGCAGAGCTAGGACTGGTCATTAGCAAGCGTGCTTCCAACGTAAAGGCCGCCGATGCCTACGATTACATCTTCGGCTACATGAACTTCATTGACGTATCTGCTCGTGGTGTTCCAGCCTTCTACCAGATGAAATCACGAGAGACCTTCGCCCCTATGGGCCCCTGGCTGGTCACCGCCGACGAGGTTCCTGATCCGCAGAAGCTAGGCATTAAGCTCTGGGTTAATGGCAATCTTATGCAGGAATTCAATACGGACGACATGGCCCACAAGATCCCTCAGGTCATCGAGTTCATCACCGCCATACACACCTTGGAGGCGGGGGACGTTATTGCCACAGGCACCAACCATCGCGGGCTGAGCGCCCTGATGGACGGCGATAAGATGGAGCTTGAAGTCGAAGGCATGGGCAGGCTTCACAACGACGTGCGCGACGACCTAAAGCGCACCTGGTCACGAGAGACCAGATTGGACCGCATGAACAAGGGCGAGGAAGGCACCACGCCTCAGCTCACAGGGAAGTATTCCTAGCCGGAACACCGATTTTTTTAAATGGCAGGGCCTTTAGGTTAGACCGGGCCCTGCCGTCGTACCCCACTCAAAAGCCGGAGCAATAACTCAATGGAAGAAAAGCTGCGCCTGGACCGGGAAATCATTGCCATGCGGGTAGCCCACGAGCTACAGGATGGCGACGTGGTCAATCTCGGCATTGGCATACCTTCGCTATGTTCGCAGTTCGTGCCGGAAGGCAGAGAAGTGCTGTATCACAGCGAGAGTGGCGTGCTGAACTTTGGCCCTATGGCGGAACCTGGCGAAGAAGATGTAGACCTGACCAACGCCAGCGGCCAGTTCTTGGCCTGGTATCCCGGCATGTCCTTCTTCCATTCGGCGGATGCCTTCGCGATGATTCGGGGCGGCCACATCGATGTCACTGTCCTGGGTGCGCTGCAGGTGTCCGAGACCGGCGATCTTGCCAACTGGATGCTGCCAGAGCGTGGCATAGGCAACGTTGGCGGTGCTATGGATCTTGCGGCCGGTGCAAAACGCGTCATCGTAGCCATGGAGCACTCGGACCGAAAGGGCAATTCCAAGATAGTTAAAGAGTGTGAGTATCCTCTGACGGGCAAGGCCTGCGTCGATATCATCGTTACCGATATTGCTGTCATAGAGGTCACGGACGATGGCCTTCTGCTGACCGAGGTAGCGCCTGGTTGGACCGGGCAAGACGTGCAGGCAGAGACGGCGGCTCCCCTGAAGATCTCACCACAGCTTCAAGACATTCAGCTATAGTCGTGGGTCAGAGAAGGTGAAGTCGGGTATCGGTAATAGGAGTATAATCAAGATGCCAATTTCTTGTTATGCTTTTTAGATATTAGGAAGGCCGATATTTGCCGGATGATGCCAAATCGTAGGATGCGCAAAAGGCCGACGATGCTGACGTAGCAAATACCAACAGCGCTGTCGGGCAGACGGCAACAGGCACTCAGTCCGCTCCTCCAGCAAAAAGGGACGACTGGCGGCAGACCTTCAACTCCCTCTCCAGCCCATCGTTCCTCTTCTTCTGGCTTGGCATGCTGGGCATTATGGCTGGCACGCAGATGCTGGCTCGCAGCTTCCTCACCTATGAAATCACAAGCTCCGCCATACTGACTGGCGTTGTGGGGGCAGCCAACGCACTGCCCATGCTGTTCCTGTCGCTGTTTGGCGGTGCCATCGCAGACCGATTCGACCGCAAACGTATAGTGCAAGTTGGCCAGTTCTTTTTTGCAGTACTATCTCTGGTCATAGGATTCGTTATCGTATCCGGCGCAATTACGTGGCAGTACCTCATGATTGGCGGGATCATTCAAGGTGCGGTGTTCTCCTTCTTGTTGCCGGCCAGACAGGCAATCGTGCCCTCGTTGGTGCCGGCGAGTAAGTAAGGTAACGAACGCTATGGCACTGAGCTCTGCGGACATGAGCGCTATGACGTTAACAGCGCCCGCTTTCGCCGGTGCTCACTACGTCTATTTCGTGACATCTGGCTTGGCCTTCGCGGCTGTGGTCCTTACCAACTTTGTTCCCAAGACCGGCAGTGGCCTGGCAAGGCAACGGGGTCGCATGATGAGCGAGATCAAGGCCGGTCTCACTTACATCGGTAATGCACACACCATAAAGATGCTGCTCATTGTTGGGCTGGTTACCACAGTCCTGGCACAGCCTTTCAGGTTTCTCATGTCGTTCTTCGTTGTGGAGATCTACCACGTTGGACCGGAGTTCATGGGCCTGCTGATGGCAGTCATGGGCGCGGCGTCTCTGGTTGGGGCGTTGGCCGTGGCGTCACTGGGAAGGTGGAAGAGAGGCCTGCTGCTGATGGTGGGTGGCTTCCTGTCCGCCATAGCACTGATGCTGGTGGCGGCCATACCAATATACTTCGCCGCCATGATCGTAATGATTCCTCTGGGCTTGGGCGACGCCGCACGTAGAACGCTGAACCAGGCGCTGGTGCTCGAGCTGACGGAGGACCAGTACAGGGGCCGCGTAATGAGCGTCTTCATGCTCAATCGCGGCATGATGCCTCTGGGTGTGCTGCCGACGGCGCTACTGATCGACTACCTGGGTCTTCAGATTGGTATCGGTATTCTGGGCGGAACGATGTTCATTTTTATGGTGTATCTGTACATCACGCAGAAGCCCCTGCGCCGCATGAACTAGTGGCTGGTCTGCCCTTGAAAGCGGCTGAGACTGATTTTTAGCAGGCTAACGGAAGAGCTCGTTCTTACTCAGGTCTAAGCCCAGGATACGCGGCCTACCTCTGGCCTCTCGCCCTCGCGAAGCAGGTCCACCAGTTCGCCTAGCAGTGCTGCAACGGCCAACTCCCACCAGTCCCGTCGATCGCGTTTCATCGTTCAGCTGAAGACTTTCATGGACCATGGTCGGCGGGCTGCTCCTTCGTCAGTTGGGAAGAACAGACGTGGCGAGCGCAGGCAATCTATTATTATCGAAATCTCGCGATCTTCGAAGTCCATCTTATGGGGCCATCCCAACACGAACCAGACGCGAATCCTGTCCATGGTCGTTAGCTCCTTGATCATGGCAGCGTCAATCATGCCCAGACGATATGCCCAGGACACGGCCTCGGTGTACGACCCCTTGTAGAACTTTCGATAACCCTCCACACGGACAGTGGATACCTCCAGCAGGTGCTTGAGGCGCTCCTCCAGGAGAACTGCCGCGTCCACTACTGCCGTGCGAGGCTCTGCCCTCATGAGCTCTCGTAGGTGGGAGTCGATGTGCTTCTCCTCAACCCATGAGTGGAAGTGTGGAAGCTCGGACTCGAATTGGCGAACAGGGTCGCCCTAGGCTAGTTGAGGCCGCTCGATGTGGTCTAAGAGAGAGGTTATTGATAAGATCATCGATTGCTCCTTTTGCGGGCGTTTTCGACCAGCTTAGGGCATACGGAGAATGCAAAGGGTTGGGACGTAGCGTGAAAGAAGGTTGTCTAAGGCAAGGCGACCGTGTGCGTCCAAATGGATTATTCTGTGATGGTGAACGTGGAGCCTGTGGGACCCTTTACGACCTCGATCCGAACAGGAAAGGCGTCCTTGACCTGCTCGATATGGGTGATGACGATGATTCGCTCGAAATCGTTCTGGATGGACTGAATGGCCTCAGTTAGGCGCTCCTGACCGATTCGGTCCTGTGATCCAAAACCTTCGTCGATGAACAGGATAGGCAGAGGTGCTCCTGACCTGCGCGCCAGCAACTTGGACAGCGCAATACGCAGCGCGAAGTTAATGCGAAAGGCCTCTCCGCCGCTGAAGGTCTCGTAGCTGCGGGTGCCAACCTCGTCTGCGATACGTATGTCCATCTCCTCCGAAGGCTGGCCTGTAGCACGGTCCCGGCGGCCCTCGCGAAGCTCCAGCTTCAGAAACATGCGATTCTCCGTAAGCCTGCCCAGGATCTCGTTGGCGTCCGCCTCCAGCTGAGGCATGGCGCCCTCGATGATCAGTGCCTGCACGCCGTTCTTACCAAAGGCGGCCGTCAGTTCGTCGTAGATAGACTTTTCGACGACCATTCTGCGCAGGCTTTGCTCCTGCTCTTTGACCTCGTTGGCCAGGGTCTCGCAGCGTTGAATCTGTTGCTCCAGAATACCCTGGCGGACCTGTACATCGTCCCTCTGTTTCGCCAGCATGGAGTGTTGCGCTTGCACCTGCTGCTGTTGGCCCTCAAGGACGGGAAGGGCCTTCATCTCCTCCATCAGGGCCGTGATGCGGACGGTGGCCTCCTGTATCTCGGTGTGACGCCGCTCCAGCATCTGACGTGCTGCGGCCAGAGCCTCTTTTTGTCCAGGCAGGTTCGCCTCCGCCTCAGAAAGCCGCCGGGATAGGTCGCGGTACGGCTCCAGTGTCCGAATGCTGTTCCGTAACTCCTCATGTCGATGAGGGTCGTACTCCAGAGTTGCCAGCTCCGCGCTAACCTGTTCCGACACCCTTCTCTCGTCCACAGCGTATGCCCCGCCTCGTAGGGCCTGTTCCACCAGCGTTAGCTCCGTAGAAACCAGCTTGAGGTCTTCCTCTGCCTTCTTGGAGTCGGTCTGGTCCCGCTGTAGATGAACCGTTGTGGCCTGCAAGTTTTGGCGACCGGCCCGGATGTCCGACTCTCCCTTCGTCAACAGCGTTGCCAACTCTGCCTGACGCTGCTCCAGGTCTTTCTTTATCGCTTCGTTGGAGACAAACGACGCCCGGTCTTGCTGACCTGTCCGCTGGTACTCGCTTCTGAGATGCTCCTGGCCATCGTCGCCCAGGTGCTGGTTGCAAAGAGGGCATGTGGCCTCTCCCTTGTCCAGCATGTCGAACTTCGATCTGGTGTCCAGCATCGACTGCCGTAGGCGCACGTTCTCTTCGTCCAGCGAACGCACTTTTACGGCCATGTCCTCCACGGTGGCCTGCTGTCTGGCCAGCTCTGCTTCTTTGATTTCCAGAGCCGTCTGCTCCTGCTGTAGTCCATTCAGGCTTTCGACTATGATCGGCATGCGGCGCACCAGTGGCTCCAGTTCGCTGGCGATTCTTGTCTTTAACTGGCTGGCCTGCGCCGACAGAGTCGCCTCCTGGCGAGCGATCTCCTGCTCAGCTTGCGCCTTCTGGCCATCAAGCTGGTTCTTTCGTGTCAGGGCCTGGTTCAGCCGTTCCAGCTCGGTTGTCCCTGTCTCCAGCGCGGTGAAGTTTTCGGCGATCTCCGTTCGCTTGGTCAGGACTGCTTCCTGGTCAGCCACGGAAGATTCGTAGGTCCGGACCTGTCGCTCAATGTCGACTATCTCTGCCTGGGCACTGGTCATCCTGCCCTGGCTTAGCTCCATGTCTCCGCGCTTTGACTGTAATGCCTGCACGCCAAGATTCAACTCATCGAGCTTCAAGCGGAGAAGGTCAACATCCGGCATCAGCCTCTGCAGCTCGATCTTGGCCTGCTCGAACTTCTCCTGAAAATCGGGAAGCTGGGCTATCTCTCTCTGGCGAAGCTCCACCACGTTTTCGGCGTCCCGCACTCGTTGCTGAATGTCCCTGCTTCGGGTCTTGGAGCGATCCTCCAGCTTCTGGTAGTAGGAGAGGTCCAGCACCTCAGCGAGACACTCCTTGCGCTTGGCCGGGGTTGATCTAGTGAACTGGTCTGCCTTGCCTTGTTGTAAGAAGGCGGTATTGGTAAAGGTTTCGTAGTCCATGTGTAGGATTTCAATGATGCGTCGCTGGGTATCCCGCATGGTGTTGCCGGTAATGGGCGCGAAGCTGTTGCCCGCCTCATCCGCAGCGACCTGTAGCTCGAGTATTGTGGAGCCCTGCCTGCTACGGCCGGACCGTGAGTGCCGTCTGCTGACCCGATAGGTCTGACCTTGCGAGAGGAACTCTAGCTCCACGGCCATGTCCTGCTGGCCCTGGTGGACTAGCTCCTCTTGCGTGCGAGTTCGAGCCTCGCCCCAGAGCACCCACGTGATGGCGTCCAGCAGCGCAGACTTGCCGTTGCCGTTGTCTCCGGAAAGGCAGGCGATGTGAATACTGCGGAAGTCCAGCGTAGGAACGTCCTCGCGGTAACACATGAAGTTCTTGATAGTAAGCGTCAGCGGAATCACGCTTCTATTGTATTTTGGATTGTGGGCAAGGGCAATACGAGGGAGATTTAAGTTTGTGGTCTAGCAAAGGCAGAATTGCCTTGTAGAGGTGCAAAGAAGGTTATTTAAAAAGAATCCGTTCGTCCTGGGTTGAACAAACGCCACCTGCATCCATCTCAGCATCAGGCATTGGCGTACTCTCAATCAGTACTTGGCTCGACCAGATATCCAGAGTAGCCTAGATTGTTTTGCGGTGCAGACGGGGGAGGGTCGAACTGTACCGTGAACACGGAATTCACGTCCTGCTGGCTGCCTGATTCAATCAGAGGCAAGAAAAAAGCCAGGCGTGTCAACGACCGCCTACTACCACCCAACGGCAGAGCCATCCTTCCGCGGTTCAGAACCTGCCATCAGCACACCGGTTTCCGGGTCTCGGCTGATCACCTGACCGCCACCGAACAACGCGCGGTTGTACCCTTCTATCACCGACACCTTATGGCCGCGGCGCCTCAATTCAGCGACGATCTTCGGATCGAGATCATCCTCTACCCGGACTGCGCCAGCGTTCTGAACGTCGACACTGAAACGCAGAGCATCCAAAGCCGTTTGCGGGTTCATGCCAAAATCAACCACATTGGAAATGACCTGAAGGTGTCCCTGAGGCTGCTGAAATCCACTCATGACGCCGAAACTAAGCCATAACTCGTCATCGCGAGAGGCCATAGCCGGGATGATTGTTTGATAAGGACGCTTGCCGCCTTCAAGATAGTTCGGGTGGGACGGATCGAGCGAGAAAAGGGCTCCCCGGTTTTGCAGCGCGATTCCTGTCTCGGGCACGATGAGCCCGGACCCGAAACCCTGGTATAAACTGTTGATGAACGAGCATGCGTTGCCCTGTCCGTCGACAACCGTCAAGTACACAGTATCACTATTCGGTCCTGGCATACCGTACGAAACTTTTTCTATGGCCGTTTTGCCAATCTGGTTGCGGCGTCTGGTCGCATATTCTTTTGACAACATCGCGTCGATTGGCATATCAGTCACACGCGGGTCAGCAACGAATCGGAGAGCATCGGCATACCCGAGGCGCATCGATTCGATCAGGTAATGGTAACGGTCTGCCGACTGTGGTCCCATCCCGGGCAGGTCGAAGCCTTCAGCAATGTTGAGGGCCATGAGAGCGGCTATTCCCTGTCCGTTCGGAGGGCATTCCCAGACGGTCACGCCACGGTAATCGGTTTTAATTGGCTCATCGAAGTCAGAGTGATGGCTAGATAGGTCCTTCTCGGTTATCCAGCCGCCCTCTGATTGAACGTAGCTGGCAATCTTCTTCGCAATTTCTCCTTGGTAAAAAGCGTCGGCGCCACCTTCGGCTATCGTTCGGAAGGAACGAGCGAGGGTGGGCAATCGAATGATCTCACCGTGGCGCGGAGCCCTCCCTTTCAGCAGCATTTCATCTCCAGAGGGGCGCTGCTTCAATTTCTCTTCGCTGAGAGCCCAGCCATGCGCAATGACCTCGGAGACAGCGTAACCGTCCTCGGCGTACTTGATGGCAGGTTGAAGGATTTCGCGCATGGTCATGCGACCGTACGTGTCTAGGCATAACTGCCACCCATGGACTGTGCCAGGGACGCTCACGGCAAGAGAGACATCAGGACCGTCGGTCGGCATGGAGTCGTATCCTTTGTTTAGCACATGCTTCGAGTTAGCTGCTGCTGCGGACCGACCGCTGCCATTGATAGCCGTGACTTTTTTGCTATCCGCCATCCATATCAGGGCGAACATGTCTCCACCGATTCCTGTAGACCCGGGCTCTACTACGTTAAGAACCGCGGCAGTCGCAACGGCAGCATCAACGGCATTTCCTCCTTCTTGAAGTATTCGCAGCCCTGCCTGTGCGGCGAGTGGTTGACTTGTAGCGACAGCGCCGTTGCGAGCGACAATTGGGGATCTGCGAGAATTGAAGTATGACAATTGTGTAATCTCCGAGCACGGCATTAAATTAGCGAGCCATTTGTTTGCATGATGCCTGAATCTGAAGGGAACGTAATTAGCGTAACATTGTTGGAGGGGATTACGCTTTCGAAGTGTCGCAGTTGGATAGAGCGTGTTCCTTAAGGGGACGCATGCTCAGGTCGGTTCTATTGCAAACCTTTGGGTAGTCGGATAAAGTCGGTGGAAGTTAGTCGAAAGTATGGAGCATTTCTGTGCCATTCGTCGCGTCAGACAATCCTTTTAAGGGTCGCCATTACGAAGGCCAAGGCATAATCCTCTGAGTGCGGCGGTATTTGCGATACTCACTTAGCTATCGAGACCTGTTCTTGGCAGGGCAAATCAGCGCCGAATCTCCATTAGTATTCTGTCCCATTGTTGCGGTTCTCCCGCACGCTCGGTGGACGCAATTCTCACGACGTCAAATTGAATATGTTATAGGCATGATTTCGTCGAACGACGATCGGAATGTACTGATATATTGAGAAATTCTGTTGATGTGTCTCTTATTCCACCGAGATTCAGGGGGAGCCATTGTTGCTGAATGCCTACAGTAAATTCGAGTGCGGTTGATGGCAAATGACAGCTTCAGAAGTCGGTCATATAGTCTGTGCTAGCTTAGGATGGTGTGATTATGAAAGCAGTAGGTTCCATCTGGGATATATCTGTTAATGCTCTCTTGTGTTGGTGATCTCATTCTGAACATCCAACATAACTCTCAAGCGTTCGTGCCATCGACAAATCATGGCTTTTAGGTTTATTGGACACTCTCAGCGTTTATATCGAACACGGCGGATTCAAGAATAAGTAGAGCACACAGCGAGGGTAATTATGGAGCAACGACAACTTGGTGATACCGATCTTTTTTCTTCATCCATAGGCTTTGGCACGTGGGAAATGAGTAGCACACAGTACGGACATATCGATGTCCAAGAGGCAAGTGTTGCGGTTAACTCCGCTATCGACCATGGAATCACACTCTTCGATACGGCGGAAGTATATGGCCCGTACCACTCTGAGGAACTTTTGGCAAAGGCACTAGGTGATAAAAGAAAAGATATCGTCTTAGTAAGTAAGGTAGGTTTTCAATACGATGAAAATGGGAAAAGCATAGGTCGTAACTCACAATATGACCATGTTATCGAACGTCTAGAGGGATGCCTTCAGAGATTAAAAACAGAGTTTCTCGATCTGTTGCTGATTCACTGGCCTGACCATGATACGCCCTTCGAAGAATCCATCCGAGCACTCGAGAAATTAAAGCAGGATGGCAAAATTCGTCATTACGGCGTATCAAATTTTACGCCAGAGATGATGGATGAGTGTGAAAACTTTGGCCATTTGGCCGCCAATCAAGTCGGTTATCATATGTTCGACCGTCGAATGGAATCCAAAGTTCTACCATATTGTTTAGATAAGAACATTGGGTTCATGGCTTATGGCACTCTTGGGTTTGGACTTCTCTCTGGCGCGTTTACATCAGAGACAAAATTTGGTGAAGGAGATTGGCGAAGCAGTGGAAACGCGTTCCGACTCCCCCTGTTCCAAGAGGAAGAATTTGCGAAGGAATTAAGGGTGGTCGAACGCTTGAAAGCGATTGCGAAGCGTCATGATAAATCAGTCGCTCAGATGGCTATCGCTTGGACGCTAGGGCACCCTGCCGTATCAGTTGGACTGGTAGGTGTGCGCAATGAGTGGGAACTTAAGGAAAACGTTGCTGCGGTGGAGTGGAAACTCAACACAGAAATACGCGAAGAGATTGACGCGATATTTGCTGAAGAAAATGTGCCCACACACGTCAATACGGAACAGGCGATTTAGATCGCTTCTTCACAGTAATTCGTCATAACAAGAGAATTGGTTTTCATTGGCTCAGGGTGTCTAAGCGAGTAACGTTCAGCCGAAATTATCCGCTGTTTTAAACATCCGAGTAAACGATGCAAAACCATTTCGGAAAGGAGCGACGTGATTTCTGATAATAACGATCGGTCTTTGGTGGTCACCCAACTTACCGGAGGCAATGACTATCTGAACACCGTAGTTCCATACGCAAACGAACTCTACTACGATAACCGACCAACCGTTCTCATTCTCGATCATAGTTAGCCAATCGGCACAATCGGTGGTTCCAAGACGGACCTGGATGCCTTCGATCCTTGAGGCTTCCCTGATGCTCTCTGGCTTGTAGGCATTCAGCAACAATGGGACGCAATACTACTTGGGAAATATCGGATAACGCGGACACTGTATACAAGTCTCTTTAAAGTCGATTCCACCTAATAAATTGGGGTCGAGTTTCCCGGCAGTTGGATGCTAGGAATACAAAACAACTTAAATGGCAGGATTTCGCTGCTGTATTTCAGCTGCCAACGCATTACAGAAATCAGATAAAGCTGCCCGCCAATGCGCGAGAATTGAATTCTAAATCTCCAGGTAGAGCCCTAAGTCTTGACTCCTCAGGACTGAAGTATACAATGCGCCTTGTTAGCGATTCTCATATCCAGCGTCAATCATCAGTGAGAGGTGATCAATGGCAGATACTCAGACCCTTGATAAGGCCTATCATGTCCTCTTGAGCCATGTGGTGGAGACAGGCCAGGCCCATTACAGCGACCTGGCCACCGGCTTGGGATGCTCCATGGAGGAAGCACGCCAGTTACTGCATGATCTCGTGGAAGCAGTACCCACCGGGATAAGGCTGAATCCCCAAACCGACTTTATCGCCACTTTTAGTCCGTTTTCGATCATACCCACCCCTTGCCGGATCACCGTGGATGGTCAGCAGAAATGGTTCGGTGTTTGAGGACAGGTCGCGCTAGCGGTCAGCTGGCTGTTCCCTGGCAAAACCCTTAGTATCGATTCTCCTTGTCTAGACTGCAACGAGGGCATCAGCATTCAGATGCGTGATGGGCAGGTCCTCGCTGCCAATCCTTCCACCATAGTTGGGCACAGGAACCTGGCACCCGGGTCGACGTCACCCACCGAAACTTGAGGGCAAATGAACTTCTTCCGGTCGGAAGAGCACATACGGAACTGGGCTCAGTTTAACCCGGACTCCGCCGATGGGAGCTTGCCCCTGAACGATGAGGTGGCCTGGGCCAATGGCGAGGCGACCAAGCACAGGCTCGATGGGGATTTCATCTCCCAATGGGCGAACAAAGAGAGAAGCCAGCGTGCCGAAGCAGCACGGCGCTTGGGCAAGACCGGCCCCTTCTGGGCACTTGGAGGGACAAGCCCTAACTCTACATAAATCCCATTGACCGGTATGAACATATACTGCGATCCTGAGGAAATTATTCCGAAATGAAACAGGAAAGGGTATATAGACGTCCGTGTGATTGAGTCTCGTTTGATGTTGTTGAGGTCGAAGCCTGACCTGCCACCACCTCCGCCGGTCAGTTCAGCTCCAGCTCAGGTAAATTGGGCGCGCCGTCCGCGACTGGGTGGTGCATGCTATCCACAGAGAGTATCCGCGTGTTGTACCCGGTTAGTAATGTTGATATGCACTTGGGCTCAACCTGCATTGGCAAGTCGGTTCAACCAAGTCGCGATACCGTATACGAAAACGCCGGAAGCCAATCTGTTTTGGGTATCGGGAGATCGAGTAGGGTCGAACTCGAACGTTCAAGAATTATTGAAAAGGGGCTGGCTCTGATCAACGCCGTCGATCGCGACGCCCTTTCGGGATAACTCGGTCTACCCTCAGGCTTCTCTACTAGTTCACCTAGCGATAAGGGTTCTGCCCGGTAACGCCGATCTGGCGGATCGCCTCCACCATCGTGCTGCCGGTGGACGAAACTACCTCGGCCTCACGTAGCTCGACGATGATCTGTTCCGATGGGCTTCTTCCGTGGCATTTCGCCCCCTTTCTATTCCGCCCAAGCCTAACATTAGGACTGGATCGGTTGGGAGCAGGTCAATAGGACGTTCTCCTGACATCTCCATTATTCCCAGGTTTGGATGTGTCCCATATTCGCTGACGTCCTACAGTCACCGCCACATATTTGGTTAAAACTGCACTACACCTGTAAGATGATGGCCATGGTATCGAGATGCGCACGTACCGCTCCTGGTCGATGTTTTGGAGAAGCGCAGGCCCAAATCCGCAACGGTCCGCAACTCCTTGGCAATGGTGTAGAGAGGGTCGGGGTTGGCAGTCATTCCTCGGTTTGCTCACCCCTGTACGCGCTCAGCGGCCTGATGTTGTACTGGGCGCCGCCGCTGGATAGGCACTCGACGGCAATGCGGGCTGTGTCCATCGACGTGTAGCAAGGGATGCGAAAGTCCACGGCAGCCCGACGAATATCAAAGCCGTCTTCCATCGATGCCCTGTGGCCCTCAATGGTATTCACCACGGCGTTTATAGTGCCGTCCACGATTAGGTCCACCGTATTCGGGTGTTCAGGGTCGTAGTTCTTGGCGATCTGAGTGACCTCGATGCCCAAGCCGCGAATCATGTCTGCCGTTCCGCTGGTGGCGTATAGCTTATAGCCCGACTCAGCCAGCTGCCGAATCATAGGCACGGCCTCGGCCTTGCTGCGGTCGGATATGCTCAGCAGGATGGAGCCCTTCTCAGGAAGCATGAGGCCTGACGCCATCAGCGCTTTTGCCGCCGCCGCCGGGAAGGTCTTGTCGATGCCCATGACCTCGCCGGTGGACTTCATCTCCGGCCCCAAGTAGGTATCCACGCCGGTCAGCTTGGCCATGGAGAATACCGGAGCCTTCACTGCCACCAGGTTCTGCTTCTTCCACAGGCCGCCTTCGTATCCCTCGTCCTTGAGCTTCTTGCCCAGCATGGCCTTGATGGCAAGACGAATCATAGGCACGCCGGTGACCTTCGATATGAAAGGTATGGTGCGGCTGGCCCGAGGGTTGACTTCGATGATGTATACCTCGGTCTTGGTGTTGGTTGCGGTGGTTGAGCGGGGACTGCGATATGCGGGGCCGCCCACAACCACGTATTGGATGTTCATGAGGCCCTTGACCTGCAGCTCATTGCCGATGCGCGTGGTGTAATCGACGATGGTGTCGATCTCCTCCTCGCTCAGCGTAAGGCCGGGGTAGATGGCCATAGAATCGCCACTGTGTACGCCTGCCCTCTCCACATGTTCCATGATGCCTGGAATCAGCACCGTCTCACCGTCGCAAACGGCGTCCACCTCAACCTCGCGGCCCTCGAAGTACTTGTCGATAAGCACCCGCCGTCCCATGCCAGCCTCGAATGCGTTGCCCATGTAGCGCACCAGCTCCGTGGCGTTCTGCACGATCTCCATGGCGCGGCCCCCAAGCACGTAGCTGGGCCGGACCAGAACAGGATAGCCAACCTCTTGGGCCACATTCAGCGCCTGCTCCAGGTTGGTCACGGTGGCACCAGGTGGGTTGGGAATGCCTACACGAGCCAGGAACTCTTCGAAGAGCTGTCGGTCGGAGGCAGTGTCGATGGACTGGGCGGTGGAGCCGAGAATAGGTAGGCCCACGGCGTCCAGGGTTTGTGATAGGTTGATGGCCGTCTGACCACCGAACTGCACTATCGAAGGGGGCGACACCTCGTCGCCGTCCTCGTTGAGGACTCCCTCATTTTCCAGGATATCCCGGAGGCTCTCGTCATCCAGCGGTTCGAAGTAAAGCCTGTCACTGATGTCGAAGTCGGTGGACACGGTCTCTGGATTGGAGTTTACCAGGATGCTCTGGATGCCTTCTTCGCTCAGCGCCCAGGCGGCATGCACGGAGCAGTAGTCGAACTCAATCCCTTGCCCAATTCGTATCGGCCCGCTGCCTATTACCAACGCCTTGTTGCCGAGCATTGCCTCGGCCTCGTTCTCCTGTTCGTAGGTGCTGTAGAAATACGGAGTCTGGGCCTCGAACTCGGCGGCGCAGGTGTCCACCATCTTGTAGACAGGAATAATCTCCCACTGATGGCGTAACTTGCGTACCTGTTCCATCGTTCTGTCCGTCAGTTTGCCGATGTTCTCGTCGGAAAATCCCAGACGCTTGGCCTCGCGCAAGAGGGGCGCATCCAGGTGTCCGTCGAGCAGCCGTTCCTCCATAAGCGCTATGTTTTGAAAGGCTCTGGTGAACCATGGGTCTATGCCAGTCACGCGGGAAAGGGTCTCTGGCGTGACATCCCTGCGAAGGGCGTAGAGCAGTCCCCAAAGGCGTTCATCGTTCGGATGCAGAGGCAAATTGTTTCGCCCAATGTTGCCTTCGCCTGTGTCGCTAGCCTTTACTGAGTCCTCAAGATTCCAGTTAGGGTCTTCCCATAAGATGTCGCGGTTGGTAATCTCCAGCGACCGCACAGCCTTCTGGAAGGCCGCCTCAAAGGAGCGGTCGATGGCCATGACCTCCCCGGTAGCCTTCATCTGAGTATTGATAGATCTGTCGCCGGCGGCGAACTTGTCGAAGGGCCAGCGGGGTATTTTCACCACGCAGTAGTCGAGTGCCGGTTCGAAGGCTGCCAGCGTCATCTTCGTTACGGCGTTGGGAATCTCGTCCAGGCGTTTGCCCACGGCGATCTTTGCCGCCACGCGAGCGATAGGGTAGCCGGTGGCCTTGCTGGCCAGCGCCGAGCTACGGCTCACCCTGGGGTTGACCTCGATGATGTAATAAGGACTCTCCGCCCTGCCTCCTTCAGGCAGAGTTTCGGCAACGATGTCCCCAGGCTCCAGCGACATCTGAATATTGCAACCGCCTTCGATACCCAGCGCGCGAATGATTTTCAGGCTAGCGGTACGGAGCATCTGGTACTCTTTATCCGATAGCGTCTGGCTGGGCGCCACGACGATGCTGTCGCCGGTGTGCACACCCATGGGGTCGATATTCTCCATGTTGCAGATGGTGATGCAGTTGTCAGCGGCGTCCCTCATCACCTCGTACTCAATCTCTTTCCAGCCAATAAGAGACTTTTCAATCAGCACCTGATTAATAGGGCTGGCCGCCAGACCGCTGGCTGCGAAGGTCTCGAACTCTTCCCGATTATTGGCAATGCCTCCGCCAGTACCGCCAAGGGTGTACGCGGGCCTGATAACCAGGGGCAGGCCGATCTCACCCACTGCCTTCCACGCATCCTCCATGGATTCTACGATGACGCTGGGAGGCGTAGGTTCGCCGATCTCTTTCAGCAGGTTGCGAAACAGCTCTCGGTCCTCGGCGTTTCTAATCGTCTGAATGGAAGTTCCCAGAAGCCGGACGTTGTACTTTTCCAGAATGCCAGCGTCTGATAGCTCAACGGCTAGGTTGAGACCCGTCTGGCCACCCAGGGTCGGCAATATGCCGTCTGGACGCTCTGCAGCGATAATGCGCTCCAGCACCTCAACCGTCAGCGGCTCGATGTAAACGATGTCGGCGATGCCCTCGTCGGTCATGATGGTGGCAGGGTTGGAGTTTACGAGGACGGTGGTAACGCCCTCCTCCCGCAGCGACTTGCACGCCTGCGTTCCGGCGTAGTCGAACTCAGCCGCCTGCCCAATCACGATGGGTCCGGAGCCTATCACGAGTACCTTTTGTGGTTTTTTTGATGCTGGTGCGCTCAGAATTGACCTCTTATCACTACTTCTAGAATTTCTAATTTTTTTGAATAGTAACTACGGCAAAACAGGGTGTCCTAATCAGTCAGAAAGCAGATAACTTACTTCGCCTGCTCAATGCCGCTTGCCTTCAGGTACTCGGACAACTTGTCGGGAAAGTTTACCGTGCCGCCGTCTACTCCCACGTCTACGGCGTGGCGCATAAGCTCTTCGTTGCTCAGGCCGTGGCAGCGAACTGCGAAGCCCGCGTCCCGAATCTTGCTAACAAGCTCAGGCGTTGTGATATCGGCACGAGGGCATATTTGCGAGATGCCTAACTTCTTTGACTCATCGATGATTGAGTCGTCCCACTGCGAACCCTGACCCAGTGGCACCAGCCAGCCCTTGGGAAGCACGTCATCATAATCTGCCGCTTCCTGTAGCCAGTGTTTGTGGAACGACGTGATCGTCACGCTGTCCTTGAGTCCTTGGGCGCGCACCATGTCGATGGTCCGTCGAGCAAGACTCGGCTTGGCATCCCGGGCTTTGATCTCTATGTGGAAATGGAAACGCCCTTTGTAGTGCTGTAGCACCTCTGCCAGGGTCTTGACGCCTTCGCCAGCATACTCCGCGCCGTACCACGATCCCGCGTCCAGGCGTTGTATCTCCGCCAGCGTCTTGCCGGAGACTGGCCCTGTGCCGTCGGTTGTACGGTCAACATCGTCGTCATGAATCACAACCATGTGGTCGTCGCTGGTGAAGTGGACGTCCAGCTCGATGTGGCTGATGCCCATGGACAGCGCCCTGTCATACGCAGCGAAGGTGTTCTCTGGCGCGTAAGTTGACGCCCCACGGTGGGCGATGTTAATGAATGTTTTCGATGGGTTGGTCATAGAGTTCCTGCCGTCATTATCGCTTCGTCTCCTGCACCATATCCAAGAATTTATCGAAAATGTACTCGTTGTCCCGCGGGCCGGGGGAGGCCTCCGAGTGGTACTGAATAGTCATGATCGGAAGCGACTTGTGGCGGATGCCCTCCACCGTGCCGTCATTCAGGTTCACATGGCTGATCTCGATATCTGACGGGAGGCTGTCGCCGTCCACCGCATAGCCGTGGTTCTGAGCCGTGATATGTACCAGGCCAGTCTCCAGGTCTTTGACCGGGTGGTTGGCACCTCGATGCCCGAATTTTAGCTTGAAGGTCTTGCCTCCGAAAGCCTTGGCCACAACTTGGTTGCCCAGGCATATGCCGAAAATGGGCAGCTTGCCAATCAGACCTTTGGCCATATCCACGGCGTAGTCCAGGTGCTCAGGGTCGCCTGGGCCTGGCGATAGCAGCACACCGTCCGGCTTCTGCGCCAGGATGTCCTCAGCCGTGGACGTTGCCGGCATGGCCACCACTTCGCAGCCTTTGGAGCGCAGCATTCGCAGGATGTTGTATTTCAGGCCGCAGTCGCTGACTAGAATTTTGTACTTGGTCTCTGGCGCGCTACCCTCTGGGAAGGGCGTGCTGGAGGCGCTGGCCAGTGGTTGGTCCCACTGGTAAGGTTTTGATGTGCTGACCTGACGTACGTAGTCGATGTCACCATAGGTGGGCAGGTCTTGCATGCGGGTGAGCGCGGCCTGAGGGGTCTGGCCTAGGGCTATCATCCCCATCATGACGCCCTTGGTGCGCAGCTTGCGGGTGATGGCGCGAGTGTCCACACCAGCAATGCCTGGAATGCCCTGCTTCTTCAGGAACTCGTCCAGCGTCATGGTGCTAAGGGAGTGGCTGGGGCGCGAGCTGTACTCACGCACCACGAAGCCGGACACCTGCACCTGTTTCGACTCGAAGTCCCTCTCATTTATGCCGTAGTTTCCGATCAAAGGATACGTAGGAACCACGATTTGCCCTGCAAAAGAGGGGTCCGTTAGCATCTCCTGATAGCCAGTCATCGACGTTGCGAATACCACCTCACCGTGGGCGGACTTGTCATCGCCAAAGGCGTAGCCTGAGTAAACGGAACCATCTTCGAGAACTAAATGTGCGGGTTGTGTCAAATTCTACTCACTCACTTTTATAAGCCTTTTGCCAGGCGTAAACCCTCGTCCATACGGGTAGTCAATGGAGCAGAGAGTGCGCTAATTCGTTCAGTAAGAAACGATCTTCTGTAAAGAAATAAACTGCATGCGGCTAATGGCCTCATCTATGCCACTTTGCTCTTTAGAATAAACCTTATCTAAGGCTTGCCGAACACGCTTAGACTCGCGGGCTTCCACCACGCAACTCCATAAATTATTCGCGTCATTCATAGCCCACCGCTAAACGACAGAAGGTGTTTCGCCAGCTCTTCTGGTGCAGAAAAGAATGGCGAATGGCTGGTGTCCATGGTGAGAACTTTCTTGCAAGGGAATGCCGCATACATAGCTCTCTGGGCGTCGATAGGAATGGCGTTGTCTCGTAGGCACTCGATGTACACCCTAGGCACCCTGCCGAAGTTGGCGTCGGTCGTCTGCATTGGTGTGTCTGAGGGTATGACAGCTTGGTTGCTAAGAAGTGCCTTTGCGCGCTCCACGTCCTCGTCTGAACAGTCGTTGTAGTAGACTTGCCCGACCATGTCTAGATTGGCGGCGCGATAAACACCGTCATCCGACAGGGTAGCGCTGGCCGCTCGGTCCGCGGCGGATCGTGAGGGCGACACAGGTGGCTGGTATACACCATTCGGGAGCAGGTTAGCCGTTAGGTATACCAGCGTTTCGATGTTGTCGGGACAGTACTCCGCCGCCTGGGTGATGACTCGGCCTCCCATGCTGTGTCCTACAATTATCACCGGCTCCGATATCACCGGCTCCGACTGGGCCGCTGCGACCTCACACGCTCGTCTAGCGTATGTGTCGAGCGTCACTTCGGCAATGGGCGTATCATCCCGGCCGTGGCTGGGCAGATCCGGCGCGACGACCTTGTGGCCTGCCGCTTCCAGCAGGGGCACAACCTTGTCCCAGCACCAGCCGCCGTGGAAGGCTCCGTGTATTAATACGTAAGTACTCACTTAGTTTTCGAAACCTCTGTTTCTACTTGGGTTCGGCGCTACTTGCCTGGTATTTAATCTCCCCGCCGACTATCGTTGCCGCAACCTGTCCCTTGAGCGTTGCGCCGTCGATAGGCGTGTTCTTGCCTTTGGACAGGAAGCTGTCCGCGTCCACGACCCACTCTGCGTCGGGATCGACTATGGTGATGTCCGCAGGCACGCCGACTCTTAGTGTCCCCATGCCCGCTTTGCCAAGAAACTTGGCAGGTCCTGACGTCAATTTCTCGATGAGCAACGGCAGGTCGATATGGTCCTGGTGGACTAGAGACATCAGCTGTCCTAAAGCTGTTTCTAGTACGCTGATGCCGAAGGCGGCTTGCTGGAAAGTGCACATCTTGTCAGTGCGGTTGTGAGGCGCATGGTCAGTGGCGATGAAGTCGATGGTGCCCTCTTTCAGGCCCTGGATCATTGCCAAGCGGTCTGCCTCCACTCGCAGAGGCGGGTTGACCTTGGCGTAGGTGTCGTAAGCGGAGGCGTTAAGAGGCTCGAAAGCTGTATCACCGTGGTGCTGGCCCAGCACCGTTTCGTCAGTGAGTGTCAGGTGGTGCGGCGTAACCTCGCTGGTCACGTTGTCCATGCCGCGCTCCTTGGCACGACGAACCAGGTCCAGCGCGCCAGTGGTGCTCATGTGGGCGACGTGGTAGCGGCCTCCCGTGAGCTCTGCCAGCGAGATGTCTCTGGAGACCATCACGTCCTCAGCAGAGTTGGGAATGCCCTTGATGCCAAGCCTGTTGGAGACCCAGCTCTCGTTCATGGCGCCGCCGTCGAACAGGTCTGGCTCTTCGCAGTGGTTGATTATTGGAAGACCTTGCGCCGAGCTATATGACAAGGCTTGCCGCATAAGGTTGGCGTTTGCTACAGGGTGGCCGTCGTCGCTGAAGCCTATAACACCTGCGTCTGCCAGCTCACCCATCTCCGCCAGCTCCTTGCCCAGACTGCCCTTGGTTACGCAGCCGATAGGTAGCACGCGCACGGAGGCCTCGTCGCGAGCTTTGCGCAGGACGTATTCAACGGTTGCCCACGTATCCATGGTTGGATTGGTGTTAGGCATGGCGCAGACCGTTGTAAATCCGCCTTTTGCCGCCGCTGCGGTCCCGGTGGCTATCGTCTCTTTGTCTTCAAACCCTGGCTCCCTCAGATGGCAATGCAGGTCTATGAAACCCGGACTGACAATCAGACCTGAAGCGTCGATAACCTGGCATGAGTCTGGCGGATCGATGTGATTTTCGATGCCATGAACAGCGCCGTTCTTTATCAACAGATCGCCAATCTGGTCTATGCCCTGGCTAGGGTCCACGATGCGTCCGCCTTTGATGAGCAGTTGCCTCATTAGTTCCCCTCTCCGAACTGTTCTAGAATTCTAACCACATGTGGGTATACTGATAGCTCGCTAGCCCTGTCCCACCAGGTGAACTCCTCCACGTCTGCGTCGGCAATCACGTCGACGTCGCCATCCGCCTGGACCCTGAACACGTGGTGATTGTTGGCCTTGCCTCCGTGTTGGAACAGGTAGGAAATACTGGTAGCCACCAGCGTGGTCTCCTCGTTAAGCTCTCTGGCGACTGCCGATATAGCTAGCTCTCCCCTCTCTATGCCCCCGCCAGGCAGTGAGAAGCTCGTCTTGGTACGGTCTCGAACCAGTAGTATTTTCTCGTCACGTACAACTATGGCAGTGGCGCGTTGCCGGTGGGCGGACGTGTTAGGCGGGGAGTTTGGCAAGTTAGATAGACTCCCTGCCGCTACTTTCCCTGCCGGGAGTAACGACGCTATATAACAGGGCCATCCGGATAGCCACGCCGTTCGTGACCTGTGCCTCGATGACCGACCTGGCACCGTGGGCCACTTCGGAATCGATCTCGACACCTTCGTTCATAGGTCCGGGATGCATTACCAGTACGCCAGGTTTCGCCAGATCCAGCCGCTTCTGGTTGATGCCGTATATCTTGGCGTACTCTCGCAGAGTGGGGAGATGCCCGGCGCGTTGACGCTCTAGCTGCAGGCGCAATGTCATGATTACGTCTGCGCCCTCCAGGGCCTTCTCCAGGTTTGGCTCTATGGTTACGGCGCTAAAGGGGTGGCCTTCCATATCCTTCCCGCCATTGATGAAGTCGGTTGGCATTAGAGTGGGCGGTCCGCACAGGACGATGTTCGCGCCCATCTTTGTGAGGCCCCACAGGTTGGAACGTGCTACTCGGCTGTATAGCATGTCGCCGACGATGACCACCTTCAGGCCCGCTATCTTGCCCAGGTTTTCCTTGATTGTGTACATGTCCAACAGAGACTGCGTCGGGTGGGCGTGCAGACCATCGCCTGCGTTGATTACTGATGCGTCCAGGAAGCGTGAGAGGAAGTGGGGTGCGCCGGAGTCGGGGTGGCGCACTACGATGATATCGGCATTCATGGCCTGCAGAGTCAGAGCGGTGTTGTAAAGGGACTCTCCCTTTCCCGCGCTGCTGCCGCTGTTCGAGACGTTGATGACGTCGGCGCTGAGAATCTTGCCCGCCTGTTCGAAAGACACACGAGTGCGGGTGCTGTTCTCGTAAAAAAGTGTGATAACGCTCTTGCCCCTTAGCGTTGGCACCTTTTTGATGTCCCGCTGCAACACCTCTTTCATGGCGTCGGCGTTCTGAAGAACAGCGTTAATCTCATCAACCGAGAAGTCATCCAGGTCCAGAACATGTCTTCGCCTAAAGGTAGGCTCGTGTTCGGAAGACTGATTGCCGTTCACCAGGTGATTGCTTCCGGCTTCTGAAACGGTTTTGGCCTCTAACTGGCTAGCCTTCGTCATCATCACCTCGTCTTGTAAGTACTACCTCATCAAGGCCGTCCACCTCTTGCAATCGAACGCGCACGTCTTCGTTGAACGACGTTGGAACATTCTTGCCGACGTAATCGGGCCGTATAGGTAACTCCCGGTGGCCACGGTCCACCAGCACTGCTAACTGGATCTCCTTTGGTCGCCCGAAATCGTTTAGTGCATCCATGGCCGCTCGTATTGTGCGACCGGTGTATAGCACGTCATCCACGATGACAATGTGCCTGTCCTGGATGTCCACCGGGATGTCGGTCTTGCGCATGATGGGTCTTGCCCCGCCGGCCAGGTCGTCGCGATACAGACCTATGTCCAGGGAGCCGGTGGCGATCTCGGTGCCTTCGAATTCGCGGATGTACGCTGCTAGCCGGGCCGTAAGTGGAACGCCCCGCGTGTGTAGTCCTACGAGCACAACCTTCTGAACGCCGCCGTTACGCTCAAGAATCTCGTGGGAGATTCGCACTAGCGCTCGCCGGATTTCGCGCGCGCTCAGGATGTTCCGTTCCTGCTTAGCCTGGGTCATGGTGCTAAGCCACCTGCCTGTGTTCGGCCAATAAAAAACCTCTCGCCTGCTAGCAAGAGGTTCACCGAAGTGCGCGGAAGACGCCCCGCCTCATCAAGACGGGTCCGTATCCGCTCTCCCTTGCCAGCCTCACTGGACTGAGTTAAAGGGTCGCTGATATTCGTTTATACTTTACAGCTATTATAATCCCGTTGCCCTCGGTCTTCAAGAGTATTTCAAGAGAAATTGACCGGCGATAAGCCCTTCCTAGTGTGACCGCTGCCGTCGTCGCCGCGGTAATTAGCGTCATAGTTCGCAAAAAGGTCAACAAACAGGTGCGACTATCGCCCTTGACGCCCTTTCCAGAGAAACACTAGAATGGTCTTGCGGTCGCTGTTTATGGGCTGCACAGTCTTTGTCAGGTACTGGTTGGCAGGTTCAGTATGGTTGGCGAACTCCCAGGAGTGAACTGGGGAGTAAACAAGAGGCGGGATTACAATCCAGAAAAAGAGGGACGTCATAGACCTGGTGTCAGCGGGTGGCGTGGTCTATCGCATGGGTGAGACCGGGGTAGAAGTGGTGGTTTGCGGCAGGACTAGGCCTCTCATGTGGGGCTTGCCCAAGGGCACCCCTGAAAAAGACGAGACCCGGGAAGAGACGGCTCTTCGTGAGGTCAACGAGGAGACTGGTCTAGAGATCGCAATAGAGCAGTACATCGGCGACATAGAGTACTGGTTTAGCCTACCGAATGACGGCGTGCGCTGCTGCAAAAAGGTCCTTTATTATCTGATGAACCCTACCGGAGGCGATGTCTCTCTGCACGACCATGAGTTTGATAGTGTGCGGTGGCTCCCCGCCGAAGAAGCCCTTACGGTGCTTACGTACCAGAACGAGGTCGGAATAGTTGAGGATGCCCTTTCGTTGGTCTCGAAGAAATCCCGTGCCAGTTGAGAAGGTGCACTTGAAGGGAATACAGGTCATTCTGCGCGAGAAACGCATCGACGATGCGGAAGACGACTACGCCTGGCGTGTGGACGAAGAGCTAGCCAAGCTGGACGCCACCAGGCCCCTCACGATGTCGTTCGAGGATTTCAAGAAGTATTCTCGCGAAGAGATAGGCTTCCCTAGCCCACGGTCGCGGCGCTTTGGCGTAGATACATACGAAGGCCTCCACATCGGCAACTGCATGTACTACGACATTGATCTGCGTAACGGCGAGACTGAGCTGGGCATCATGATTGGCAATCGCGACTACTGGAGCAAGGGCTACGGCCGCGATGCTGTAAATACCCTCATCGATCACATTTTCACGAGCACCACTATGATTCGGATCTACCTGCATACGTTGGATTGGAATCACAGGGCCCGTCGGTCTTTCGCCAAGTCAGGCTTTCGCGAGCTGAGAAAGGTCCGGCGCAGCGGCCTTGATTTTGTGCAGATGGAGATTATGCGTCCCGAGTGGGAGCACATGCGGCAGGAAGAGCAGCAGCAGTTGCTGGCCACCCAGGCGGAACGTGACGCCGAGGACACCGGTACGACTGACAGCCCCGCCGAATAGCTCCCCTACTTATCCAAGACATCCCCTAATCAGTAACAAAAAGGCTTCGCTAGGATTGAGCCTTTTCCCGCAATATTTCTTCCGCACCACTCGCTGGCCTCTGCCAATTTTTACGAAAGGCCTGCGCTTAAACTGGGCCTTAGCCTGTCGTTTTACCCCCGCACAACTCGCGGGCCTGTGCTAATTATTACGAAAAAGCTTTGTTTGAACCGAGCCTTGGCCTGTCGTTCTACCTCCGCACCACTCGCATGCATTTGCCAATTATCCAAAAAACAAGAAAAGTATAAGAAAACCTCTAAACACCTTGCGCGCCATTCCATCCCTTTTATAGGCTGTGCTCATTGATGTGACGTTGCGCTCCAATTGTGTACGCCAACGCACATTCATCTTTTCACACGACTTCTGCAAACGCTGTGCTTTGAACGGTGTAGAGCACTCGTATTGAGAAGAATATGGCGGAGCTGGGTTCTGGAGGATTTATGAGGCTTGTTCGCGCGAAGGTAACCGATTTCAAATCCATCGATGACTCGGGTTGGGTGGACATTGACGATGTCACCAGCATGGTGGGGAAGAACGAGTCCGGAAAAACGGCGTTTCTTGGGGCGTTGAAGCGACTAAATCCCGTTGACGGGGTAGACAAATTCGACCTCAAAGACTACCCGCGTAAGGGTTATGTGCGATACAAGAAGGTGCACAAAGACAACCCAGCCATCGCGCTGACCGCTGAATTCCAGATTACTGAACAAGAACTGGAGCAGATCGAGACCGACCTGGGCAAGAATGTGCTCCAGTCTACTCTCATCACAGTGGCCAAGGACTACGCCAACAACTTCCATTGGAAGTTCGAGGTAGACGAGAAGGCCATAGTTCAGCACATCCTGGGTAATGCAGGACTGCCTCCAGAGATTCAGCAGCACGCTGAATCGGCAGAGAGTTGTGCGGAGTTGTCCATCAAGTTGGAGGCTCTGGATGTTAAACCAGCGTCCGTGCAAGCCCTGCTTAAAGACATCGCTGAGAAGTTCAAGAGCGATGTTGGAGAGCAGCTAATAGAAAATTATCTTCAGAAGTTCCTGCCTAAATTCGTCTATTTTGATGAATACAGCACCATGAGAGGCCGGATTTCGATTCAAGATCTACGCCAACGCTATGAAAAGGGCGAAGACCTTGATGATTCAGATAGGACATTCCTGTCACTGCTAGGCATGGTTGGTGCAGACCTTGAGGGTCTGGAGAGCCAGACCAGCTACGAGTACCTGAAGGCGGAGTTGGAGTCTGCGTCCATTGGCATCTCCGACGAGATTTTCGAGTACTGGAACCAGAACAAGCAGTTGCGGGTGGAGTTCGACCTTTCGCCTGCCAACCCTAACGACTCACCGCCGCTCAACGCCGGCACCATTCTGCACGTCAGGATTTGGAACAACCGTCATCGGGTCTCCGTACCCTTCGACGAGAGGTCCAAGGGCTTCGTATGGTTCTTCTCGTTCCTGGCCTATTTCTCTCAGGTAGAGGAAGAGGAGTCGGGCGACCTGGTACTGCTGCTGGATGAGCCTGGCCTGAATCTTCATGCCATGGCCCAGTACGACTTCTTGCGCTTCATAGACGAGCGCCTGGCCGTAAAGCACCAGGTAATCTACACGACACACTCGCCATTCATGATTAACCTAAATCGCTTGGACCGCATCCGCACAGTGCAGGACGTGGACGACAGAGGCACGGTCATCAACGGCGATACGCTAAGCAACGATCTGGAGACAGTGTTCCCGCTGCAGGTGGCCCTGGGTCACAAGCTGGCCAATACGCTGTTCCTAGCTCCTCATTGTCTGATGGTCAACTCGGCGTCAGACCTGATCTATCTGCAGATCCTCGGCGAACTGTGTGCCTCTAAGGGCCATCAGCGCCTGGACCCTCGATGGGTGGTAATTCCCGTTGGTGGAGCAGACAATCTGCCTACCTTCGTCTCCCTGCTGGGCGAGAACTACGTCAGCGTTGCGGTGCTGATGGACGTTACGCCTAAGAACAAGGAGAAGATGGACGCCATCAACCGCAACGCCGTAATCAACCGCAGCAATCCAATCAAGTGGGTTGAGGTCGCCAAGGTGAGGACGGCCGATATCGAGGACATCTTTGATCCCATGTTCTACCTGAAACTGATGAACGAGTCCTACGCGGGCGAACTTCCAGCCACGGTGACCATGAAAGGCATAACCGACAGCGATCCTCGAATTGCCCGTCGGGTGCAGGCATTCTTCAAGGCTGAAGGTATCGCCGGTGGCACTTTTGATGCCTACAGGCCTGCGTCATACCTGTTGCAAAAGCATGCCTTGTTACGCAACGAGATTGATGCAGAGACCATCGAAAAGGCAGCGTCCATGTTTGAGCGTATCAACGCTATGTTGCCCTCAGACGGCATCAAAGTCGAGGGAGTAAACGGTAGCAGGTCATTAGCGCCTACGCCGTAGTTCCCAAGCTCAGTAACCGATCTTAGCAGTAGGGGGAGGCATTGGCCTCCCCCCTTTTATTTGTGGAATATTTTTGGACGGCTCACTTCCCTGCGCCTTTTGCCAAAGACATGGCAAGCTAAAGCTATCGATGTACGACCGTGAGGATTTGCGGTAAAGTTTAATGTATTCCTAAGCAAGATTAGTAACGAGTCTGTATTTGAAATCCACAAACGACTATTCTGGATCAAGAAACGCTCCCGATATGACGTATCGCGATGCGCTGGAACTGGTGATGGGCTTGGCCGATTTCGAGCGGTCCACGCACAGCCCTGGGCACTCGACGTTTCATCTAGAGCGGATGACCTACCTCATGGGTCGGCTGGGAGACGTTCACCTCAAAACTCCGACGGTTCATGTTGCAGGCACTAAAGGTAAAGGCAGCACCTCAGCGATGATCGCCTCTATGCTCACGTCTCATGGTTACAAGGCCGGCTTCTACTCGTCGCCCCACCTTCATAGTGCGGTGGAGCGAATTAGAGTCGGACTGGACCCAGTCACACAAGAGGAGTTTGCGGGCGTCGTGGCCCAGATCTGGCCCGTTATCGAAGAGGTCGCGCAGGATGGGGTTTATGGTCCGGCAACCACCTTCGAGGCGATGACTGCCATGGCCTTTGTCCACTTCCACAACGTGGCGGCAGACTTTCAGGTAATGGAGGTCGGGCTAGGCGGCAGACTCGACTCGACGAACATCGTTCTGCCCGAAGTATCGGTGATCACGTCCATCAGCCTGGACCACATGGCCACCCTGGGTGACACTATCGAGAAGATTGCTTTTGAAAAGGCTGGCATCATAAAGCCCGGAGTGCCCGTAGTTGTCGCGCCCCAGTGTGACGAAGCGATGGCCGTCTTTCTTCAGGTAGCCGAGCAGCGTGGTGCGCCTTTGGTGTCTGTGAAGGAGCAGCTGAGTTGGCAGGAGACAGGCATAAGTGCCTTGGGGCAGACCTTTCAGATCAAGACTTCACTGGATCAGTATGACCTGGAGATGCCGCTGCTGGGCGAGTACCAGTTGGAAAATGCGGCCACTGCAATTGCTACAATGGAAACTCTGGCCGTCGGCGCTTCGATGGTCAATGAGAAATTATCCAAGAAATGTATCGGGCAAGGGTTAAGAAATGTTCGGTGGCCTGCTAGACTGGAAGTGCTAACAGGTAATTCCGACTCGGAATGTCAGATAGTTGTTGACGGCGCTCATAACCCCTACTCTGTTAGTAGACTGGTGGAAGCGCTTCCGAAATACTTTCAATACGATAGAGTATTTCTGGTCTTTGGTGCCCTGGGCGGGCACAGCGCCAGAGACATGATCAAGGCACTGGAAACATTGGAACCGGTTGTTTTTACTGCTAGATCTCGGCATCCGCGCTCCTCTCTCGGCAGTGAGATTGCGGATATTGTGGCCGAAGAAGGCATCGAAGTCGCCTTCCAGGCAGAGACTGTCGCGGAGGCCTTGCGCTCAGCTATAAAGACGGCTGGTCCTCGGGATATAGTTCTGGGAACAGGTTCCCTGGCTGTTGCTGCTGAAATCAGAGAAGAGCTTCTGGGTATACCGCCGGAGCTGTACCCCAATATGAAACCGGTAAATACAAATAAGAATTCTCTCGTATCAAAAGACCCGGGTAGCATGCCGGGTAACTCCAAGAGGTAAGTCATGGATAACGGAAGAAAAAGAGTGGTGGTGACTGGCATGGGTGCCGTTACACCTCTTGGCTCATCAATTCCTGATTACTGGGCGAGCCTCGTCGCTGGAAAATCGGGAATAGGTCCTATGACGCTGGTCGACCCCGCTGAGTACCCTTGCAAGGTATCTGGAGAGGTGCCGAATTTCGATCCTGGTCAATATGTTAATCCCAAAGAGGCGCGACGAATGGCGCGCTTCACCCAGCTGGCTGTGGCCGCTGCATCATTGGCCATTGAGGACTCCGGGATAAATATGTCCAAGGAAGACTCGGAAAGAATGGGCGTTGTCATGGGTAACGGCAACGGCGGCTTTCCCACTACGGAAGACGGAGCCAGGGTCCTTTTTGAGAAGGGTGGCATGAAGATGAGCCCCTTCTTTATCCCCATGATTCTGCCGAACATGGCGGCTGCCAACGTGAGTCGCATCTTTGGGATCAAAGGCTACACGTCTACTGTGATAACCGCATGTGCGGCGGGTAACCAGGGCATTGGCGAAGGCACCGAGGCTATTCGAAGAGGCGCCGCAGATGTCGTGCTGGCTGGGGGATGTGAGGCGGGCATATGCGAACTGGGCCTGGGCGGCTTCAATGTCATCAGGGCGCTGTCTCGCCGTGAGGGCGACCCTACGAAGGCAAGTCGCCCCTTTGACGCGGGTCGTGACGGTTTCGTCCCTGCTGAAGGCGCAGGCATACTGATGCTGGAGAGCCTGGAGCACGCCACGAATCGTGGGGCCAACATACTGGCGGAGATCGTCGGGTACGCGGTGTCGTCGGATGCGTTCCACGCGGTGCAGCCTGACGAAGATGGCTCAGGCGCAGCGCGAGCGATGAAGTGGGCCATTGAAAACGCTGGTCTCGAAGTAACCGATATCGATTACATTAACGCTCATGGCACCTCTACGCCCATGAACGACATGGTTGAGACCCTGGCAATAAAGAAGGCCTTTGGTGATCAGGCCTACAAGGTGCCCATTAGCTCCACCAAGTCCATGACAGGGCATGCGCTGGGCGGAGCGGGCGCCATCGAGGCAGTGGCCTGCATACAGTCGATTCTCAATAACCAGATCCACCCAACCATTAATTATGAGACGCCGGACCCGCAATGTGACCTCGACTATGTTCCCAACGTAGCTAGGAGCCTGGAAGTCAACAAGGTGTTGTCCAACAGCTTCGGTTTTGGCGGGCAGAACGCCTGCATAGTCTTTTCAGGATTTGAAGAGTAAGAGCCAGATTCTAAGCAGTACTAATAGCTGGTAAATAAAAAGAGGCCGGGTCAAAAAACCGGCCTCTTTCTTTTATTCATTTGTAGGTCAGCTGGCTTATCAGACCGTCGCTGCCAGGTCCGATGTCACCATGTCTTCCAGCATCATCTGCATTGCCATGATGTGGCTACAGGTGTCGTGGCCGGAGAAGTAATAGCATGTACATCGCCATCCCTCTGATTCGTAGGAAATTTCGTGGTCGTCGTTATCGCCCTTAAATGTAGCTGTGTACTTGGCGAATTTGACCCGCTCTGGTTGAAGTGCGTAGTCCTTAGCTTTTTCGATTTTCCTAGCGAGGTGTGAATCCATAAGCTTTCTCCTACCGAAATTTTTACTTCGTGGCCTTGGTTTGTGTTCTCCATCCTAATTGTAATTAATGATTCTCAAGAAAAACTCTTGAGGACAAGTTCATCTTGATTGTACGCCTTTGAGAATGTCGTCGTCAACGCGAGAAACGGGGGAATCACCCGGTTTAGGCCCTAAAATTATCCTAATTATGCAATCTATTTGACCCTGTTTGGCAGTCCAGTTCAACGCCTGAGATAAACAGTCTGAATATTTTTTCCACACCTCTCCTACCGTACGGTTGAATAACCGAGGATCAATTAACGAGGCTCGTTGTGCGGCAAACCTGCACAGAAGCGAGAACCTCACTTTTGGCGGAGGATGAAGAAAAGGAAAATTCCTACCGCTTCTATGAGTGCTCCACAGCCGTTGGAGATGCTTCTGGCGAGGTAATTGACGACACAGCCTGCTTTTGATTCCGTTACGTTGTCAGTCTTCCAATCCAGGAATAGGCCGTCAGAGATCCGATCTGGCGTCCTCAACAAATACAGGTTATACCCTCCGAGATGCTGAGCGGTGGCAGTGGTACTTAGATTAGATTTGTAGGAATATGAATATGATTACACTGAAGAAAATTGGAATGATGTCCGCGACTGCTGCGGTGCTGGTGGTAGGCTCGTTTTCCACGGGAGCGTTCGCTGCACCAGTAGACGCGGCAAAGGCGCCCAAGTTCGACGTATGTCACTATCAGGTCGAGGATGAATTGCCGCTGGACGAGTTCGGTGAGCCATTTATTGACGAGTTTGGAGACACTGTAATTGTTGATCCGGCTGGCTGGCGGGTTATCAATATTTCCGGCAATGCACTGCCAGCTCACATCGGTGACGAAGATCTGCATCCTGGCCACGGTGACGGAGCCGCCATGGATTTCGTTATTGGAAATCAGACAGATGCTGACGCGTGTACGGTGTTGATCGACGCTTAGAAAACACCAGTTCCAGAAGAGGTAGAATAAAAAGACCGTAGTCTCGGAGCATGACACGAGGGCCGTCCCATTAATGGGCGGCCCTTTTTCTATGTGGCTTCCCGGGCCGTCGTCTTGGCCTGGGTGAGGGACAGCACACCAATAACGAAGAAGCATGCCACGGTGATGAAGGCCACCTGGTAGTTGCCAGTCATGTCGAAGGTGATGCCAGCCAACAGTGGTCCCAGTCCGAAAGAGACTACCATTGTGATGTTGATAATACCCATGATGCTGCCGAAGTTCTTGATGCCGAAGGCATCCTGCACTATCACCTGGAAGAGGGCCCCAAATGCGCCCAGGAAAAAGCCGAAGAAAGGTATTATCACCCACATGAGCCAGGGGGTTAAGCCAACAAACAGCAAGGCCATGAGGAACGTGGCCTGTCCAGTCAGGTCAATCATAAGGGCGTAACGAGCTGTTATGCGCTCGGCCAGGTATCCCATTAGGAACTTGCCAAGCATGCCGAAGAGCGCAACCATGCTCAGTCCCAGCGTTGCCGAGCCCCTGGGGATGCCCTCGTTGGTGAGGTGGCTGATGATCTGGGGCAGGACCGCACTGTAAGTAAACGTGCCCAGCATGATGGTCAGGGCGATGAAATAGAAACTTCGGCTGTGAAGCGCCTCTTTCAGTGTCCACCCAGTGAGGACGACCGTTGTTGCATTCCGCTGGCTTTTGTTGCTGGACGAGGAGTACTGGTTTGGATTCTCTCGGACGACAGCGAATGCAAACGCTGCCACGATGAAGGCAAGCACGCCGTAAGTGATGTAGGCCCCGCGCCATGAACCCAGTGCGAAGAGCAACCCTGTGAGTAGAGGGAACGTCAACCCGCCGAAATTGTTCCCCATGGCTGTGATGCCCATCACTCTGCCCCGAGTCTTTCTGAACCAGATGCCCACCAGCCGTCCGGCAGGAAGTATGGACCCGCCCGCGAAGCCAATGAATTGAAGGAAGCTGAGGGCATACCACTGCCACAGCTCGGTCATCAAAGGTCTGAGTAAGAAGCTCAGGCCGATGAGCATAATGGATACCGTCATTACCATTCTTGCGCCGTGACGGTCCATATACCGGCCTATGAAGGGCGCGGCCAAGCTCCCCACCGCGGTGAACGACAGCGATGCGTTGATTTGAGTGCGGTTCCAGCCGAACTCAGCCTCCAGTGGATCTACGAATAGACCGAAGGCGTATTGGCCGGTTCCGACAGTTAGTGCGTAGGCTAGAAACGGGGCGGAGATAACGAGCCATCCTCGGGATATCCCTTGCCCTTCAAGTTTTGACGCGATGGACATGCTGATGAGTATACGGGAATGGCCATGTATCCATATACCTTTGCGAGGCCTGAAAACTAAATATCCAATAAGGCAGTCTGACTGCAAGGCCTGCAATGTCAGCGGAGGCGACGACCTCTTTTCGAGCATTATTGTTGACGCAAAAATCTGTCCCGTATATCATCCGTGATGCACCTTTGGCGTGCACCCCTATTGTCAGGGGAATCAGGCTAATGCAGGCCGGTAATGGCTGGCAGTGCATTCAGGAGGATATAGATGGCTGACGACTTTCGCGTCGCAGTTATTGGACAGGCAGCATTTGGCGAGAGCGTACTGAACGCTCTGGTTGAGGGCGGGGAAAACGTTGTCGGCGTTTTCTGCACGCCAGACCGTGAAGGCAGGCCCTCGGACCCTATCAAGGTTGCCGCAGAGAAGCATGGCGTGCCTGTGTTCCAGTTCCGACGCATGCGCAACCAGGACGCTATTGATGCCTTTGAAGGGCTAAATACTGACCTGTGTGTCATGGCCTTCGTCACGGACATCGTGCCGGATGCCATTCTAGAGGCACCGAAGCAGGGCACCATTCAGTACCACCCGTCGCTTCTGCCGCTTCATCGAGGCCCAAGCTCAATTAACTGGCCAATCATCATGGGCGATGCAAAGACGGGACTGAGCATATTCTGGCCGGACAAGGGCCTGGATACTGGTCCAATACTTCTGCAGAAGGAGACGGACATAACCCCGGACGACACGCTGGGCTCCGTTTACTTCGACAGGCTCTTCCCCCAGGGCGTGGAGGCTATGGTCGAGTCGGTGCAGATGGTGAAGAACGGCAGTGCTCCCAAGATCGTGCAGGACGAGAGCAACGCCACCTACGAAGGCTGGTGCCGTGCGGACGATGCCATCATCGACTGGAGCAAGTCCGTGGACGAGATTTACAACCTGGTGCGGGGAGCAGACCCTAGCCCAGGTGCTGGAACGACCTTCGGCGGCAGCAAGATCCAGTTCTTCAGGGCCAGCAAGAACAGCGGCGACACGGGCAAGGCCCCCGGAGAGATCGTAAGCATAAGCGACTCTGCTTTCGAGGTCGCGGCCAGCGGTGGCAGCATCGTCGTAGGCCGTGTGCAAGCAGAAGGCGCTCGCAAAGTCATGTCCCCGGAATGGGTTGAGTCCGTTGGCCTAAAGGCCGGCGACAAGTTCGGCGAGTAGTTTCGAATAAGTTTAGCAAATGAGAAAAAGGGGCGGTCGCAAGGCCGACCCTTTGTTTTGCCTCCAATATTATGGTGTGATAATCTTCACCTTATCTATCTAATCACACGAATATTGGGAATATTTCAGGTGAATAATGCCGAGTCGACGAGATGAGTGGTATCGAGAAGGACATCCTCCTGCATGCACTTGTGTCGCTTGCAACAATAGAAGGTTAGGGATTTCGTCATTCGGACGAAGTGGGCGGAGCGCTCGTAGAACCCCAGTTGCGACGGGATTGCTATTATTATTGATTGGGTTCGTTGCAACAGCCTCGATTGGTTGTGCTTTACTGGCGCAGTCCCCGAATTCGAGCCCCTTTCGAACCGTTTCCCCAAGCCCCACCTTAATACCCAGCACAGTCGTCGTTAGCGCCAGTCCACCCGAACGCACACCAATACCCACAGTTGGAGTTGTTATTCTTACTAGTACGTCAATACCGGCTCAAGTGGCATCCGGTTCAACCGGTATTTTCGAGTCATTGAAAGACCTAGTCGCTACCAATGCTGCGATTCAACCTGAAATCGACCTAAAACTGTTTGCAGAACGGATTCATGATCTAATCAATATCGAGCGGATGAGGCATGGAATGGTGGCTCTTGCCTTCGATTCGAAAATTGCGGCTATCGCGCAGAATCACAGCTCTGATATGGCGCGAAATGATTATTTCGAACACGAAAACCTGCGCGGTTTAAGTCCCACTGAGAGAGGTTCTGCAGTAGATTACGACTGCATGAAGACTTATGACGGGTATTACACCTTTGGGTTGGCGGAAAACATATACCAGGCTTGGCTATATTCTTCTACGACCTATATCAACGGTATTGCTATCAGGGAGAGGCATTCTCAAGAAGAATTAGCAATGCTCATCGTACAAGGCTGGATGGACAGCCTGGTCACATGGAGAATATCTTGACGGATACCTACGATAGAGCCGGCTTAGGAATAGCCGTTTCCCCAGACGGAAAAGTATATGTAACGCAAGACTTCTGCTAGTGTGCTTCGGACTCGTGGCGACGGCGTTCGCGGTTGGTGATCTGGCGGAGGGCCTCGTCGGCGCCCATGCGACCCACTGGGCCAGAGGCGTACATGGACCCTAGCACCACACCACCACGGCTAATTAGGAACTCCGCAGGCTGAATGTAGCCTCCCCTGTCCTCTGACCACCACGCGCCAAAAGCCTCAGCTTCCGCCTGTGTGACGCCGTATGCAAAGTCGAAGCTGGTGCCTGACTTCTCGATCATCACCTGCGTGTTCTCCAGAGTGTCCACACTGGCGGCGATCACCGTGCAGTCCAGGGCCTTTAGTTCGTCCTTTAGCGCTTCGTATGCGGCTAACTGCCGTGAGCAGTACGATCACCAGTGGCCTCTGTAGAAGAGAAGCGCGACGTAACGGCCGGGCATCTGACCTGGGAAGTCCAGGGTGCTGCCGTTGGTTAATTTCAGGGATAAAGAGGGAAACCTGTCCCCTTGTTGTAGCTTTTCCGCCATTTATGTAAATTCTCCGGCAAGGTTATTCTATTAGGCTTAATGCGAATTTGCGCGTAACTTTTACGATGCACGTCGAGGCATCAAGATTTAGCCTTCAACCAGCTCTTCTTGCTGCTCCTTAGCGGCGCGCTCGCCTTCAAGTACCTTGGTGAGCACCCGAAGCAGAGCCTGGACGTCGAATACGTCCAGGTAGCGCAGAAAATGCTCGTTGATGCTGTTGATGTGACCTGGCATGGCTCTGAAAAGAGTCTCCTCCCCCCGGTTGGTGATGACGGCGTATGTCCCTCGCCGGTCCTCTTCGCACGGATGCCGCTCCACTAGTCCGGCCTGCTCCATGCGGTCCACCAGGCGCGTTAGACCGCTACGGCTCAGCAGCACCGATTTTGCCAGCTCCTGCATACGCAAGGCGCCACGTTGAGCGCTGTCCAGGTGGGCGAGGATGTCGTACCAGGTTAGTGGTAGGTCCTGCTCGCCCACCATTTCCTGTTCCAGCTCGCGTAAGACAGTTGTGTAAGTGAGGAGGAAAGCCCTCCATGAGGCTAATCTCTGATCGTCAGATGCTGTTGTCATAACGCCACCGATGTTAGCAGTACCAGGCCATATTGACTATAGTTGTGGAGGCAAGTATTTTGGTAATAATATAGTTTCTTATACAATTATTGTTGAGGAAACCAGAGATTATTCTGTCTTTCTACGGCGAATATACTGTGTTAGACACGCGCTTGTGTACTAAAACAGATGCCGTTATCATGGGATGCAGCGGTATTCATAGTTACGTAAATTCCTTCCATAGGTGGTCGAATGAGCCAAACAGATAGACCCGGTTTGCTCGCAATATTTGCGCATCCTGATGACGAGTCAGCGGCCACAGGTGGCACTCTGGCGCACTACGCCAAGGAAGGCTTCAGGGTGAGGCTTGTCTGCGCCACTCGGGGCGAGATCGGTGAGATTTCGGACCCTAATCTAGCATCGCACGCCAATCTGGGCGAGGTCCGAGAGCAAGAACTGCGAGACGCTGCAGCCGCGCTGGGCATATCAGAGCTAACGCTGCTGGACTATCGCGACTCCGGCATGGCGGGCACCGACGATAACAAGCACCCCAACGCCCTCTGCAATGCGAGTGCGGACGAAGTCGTGGCTAACCTGGTAGGGATAATTCGGGAGTTCAAGCCCGGCGTGGTCATTACGTTCGACCCCTCTGGAGGCTATGGCCACCCAGACCACATTGCCATCCACCACCACACCGTGAACGCCTTCAAAGCAGCATCGGACCCTTCCCTCTATACCGACCAGGGGGAGCCGTGGAGCGCGTCTCGGCTGTTCTACACAGTTTTCACTGACCGGTCCTTCGCGACCATGCGGGAGAGTCTGCAGAAGTATGGTGCGGACACCTCCGAAATGGACGGGTGGGAGGAGGCAGCTGATTTTTGGGACGACAACAAAGTGGACGTGCGCATGGACCTGAGCGGTGTGGCCGACGCCAAGTGGGACGCCCTTAACGCCCATCGCACCCAGTTCGGGGAGAACAACATATTCAGTCGCATACCGGTGGAGGAGGCAAAGGCCTCCTTGTCGACGGAGGCCTTTGTGCTGGCTCAACCCGCGGCTGTATCTGGAACTCAGCTAGCCGACCTCTTTGACGGCCTTTCTTCTTAGACATTAGGCAGTTGGTATCTTTGACCGGCAACGGACGTAGAATATCGGAGAATTGGCGGCATTCAGGCTCGGAGCCTTTCTCCACATAAGAAGAAAACAGATATGGAGCGTAGATTATGGCGATAAAGACCAGAGGCGTGAATCATCCAGCCATTATTGGTCAGGACCGCGATGAGACGGTCAAGTTCTATACCGAGGTCCTGGGCATGCGACTGGTATTAGACCAGCCCAACCTGGATGAGCCCCGAATGCAGCACCTCTTTTTCGACGCTGGCAATGGTGGATTCATAGCCTACTTCGTCATCAACAAAGGCACTGACCTTGAGCTTCCGAAGGCGCAGGATGGCATAGGTCACATGGGTCATGTCGCGCTGAATCTGGTGGGGACCATTGAGGACGCTGTGGAGAACTTGACCAGCCATGGCGTTAAGTTCATGGGGCCAATTGACCGAGGCTACGAACGATCGGTGTACTTCAAGGACCCCAACGGCGTGCTGGTTGAGCTTCTCACCTGGATAACGCCGCTACCGGAAGGCGCGGACGAAGCAGAGGTAGTGGCCCGCGCCACAGCGCTTAGAGAGCAGGAGGGCGCGCATCATATAGAAGACGAGCACGTGCGCCGCGCTATGCAGGATATGGGGGACACTCTTGAGTCCTAATAGCAGCGAGTCCAAGCTGGTTTCTTGCGAATGGCTGGCCGATCATCTTGAAGATCCCAACGTTAGGGTAATCGAGGTCTCGTCGTCAGCGTCCGATGAAAAGTATCGAAAGAGTCACATCCCTGGTTCAGCATGGTGGAACTGGAAAGAGGCCTGCTGGCATGCCACCGACCGCGAGTTCGCTACGCCGTCTGAGATGGCGGGGAGGCTAGGCGCCATCGGCGTCGGCCCTGACGCCACCGTCGTTCTGATTGGCGACCCTGTGCAGTACGGCACCTACGCCTTTTGGTCGATGACCATGGCCGGTCATAGGGACATCCGCCTGCTGGACGGCACGCGGACCCGTTGGAACGCAGAGGGAAGACCCCTGGAGTCTGAGGTGCAGACTTTCGCGCCTGTCGATTACCCGCCTCCTGTTGCTGACCAGTCCAGCCGGATGGGTCGCGACGACGTCAGGGCGAAACTGGGCCAGGCAGGCCGCCTGCTCCTCGATACGCGTTCTCCTGAGGAGTACAGGGGCGACCGGGTAAGTCCAGATTTTCTAGGTGCCATCGACCACGGTGCGGAGCGTCACGGACGCATACCTGGGGCCGTTCACCTCTTCTACAAGGACCTGGTCAACGAAGACGATACGTTTCTGCCCTCAGAACGGCTGCGAGAGATATTCGCTGGCGTAGGCGCAACAGGGAACATGTCTGACGAGATAGTGGCCTACTGCCGCCTTAGCCATCGAGCTACCTTAACCTGGTTCGCCATGGAGCACATTCTTGGCATGAGCAACGTGCGCATCTACGACGGCTCCTGGACCGAGTGGGGCAGCATAGTAGGCTTTCCCATCGAGAAGTAATTTCTGTATTGCTGGTCTGTGGGAACCTGTTTGTGAAATATGACAGGCTAATAGCGATAAAGACATGCACAGCCAGAAACTCATTCTACGCAGGATACTTCTCCTTCCACCAGCGGGCGATCTCGATGCGCTTGGCGAACCAGACGTTTGGGAAGCCTTTTGTGTACTCAAAGAACTGCCGTAGGGCAGCAGCGCGAGACGGGCGTCCAATAATGCGACAGTGTAGGCCGATGTTCATCATCTTGGGGTGCGTAGCTCCCTCGGCATACAGCAGGTCGAAGGTGTTTTTGAGCGTCAGGTAGAAATCGTCAGGACTGACCATATTGCCCCGCCAGAACCGGGTATCGTTGGTCTCCAGGGAATACGGCACGACAAGCCACTTCTGCCCCTCGGCCTGTGTGTAGTAAGGCAGGTCGTCGTTGTACGCCATGCTGTCGTATTCGAAGCCGCCCTCCTCTATGACCAGTCGTCGGGTGTTTTCGCCGTGAGCGTAGCGCGTGTACCAACCCAGAGGCCTCTCGCCCGTCGTGCGCTGCAAAGACTCAACAGTCTTGCGTATGGCCTCCCGCTCCTCCTCCTCGCCCATCTTGAAGTGCTCCTCCCAGCGGTAGCCGTGCCCGAAAATCTCATGTCCTCGGCGAACTAACTCTGGACCTAGTTGTGGGTTGCGCTCCAGTGCGAGAGCGCAGCAAAAGAAGGTCGACTTCACTTCGAACTCGTCTAGGATATTCAGAACTCGCCAGACCCCTACCCTGCTGCCGTACTCGAAGAAGGACTCGTTGGCCAGGTCTCGCTGATCAAGTGGCACCGGTGATGGCACCTCGTTGTTAACTTCGTGGGTTGCGTCGCCATCGAGCAACGAGTATTCGGAGCCCTCTTCGTAGTTCACCACCACCGAGATGGCAATTCGTGCGCCGTTAGGCCACTGAACGACGGGAGGATTTGGACCATAACCTATCAGGTCTCTCTGATTCATGTGTATGATTACCCCCTTGAGTGAGAATTATGGTAAAGTGACCGCACAAGTTTACTCCATTGGAGATGGAAGAGGAAAATTGGGAACTTACGTAACAAAGCATGAACATGATGCGGCTACCTGTCAAGCTGGCCACCCGGAGATGGGGCCAACGCTGCTGCAGATGATCTCGGACGAGAACGCATCCAAGATGGGCATCAAGGTCCAGGGAGATGCCGTAGTAGGAGGCCACACTTTCTACATGATTGTCGATGCACCTAACATGGAAGTCGTCCAGCAGTTCATGGGGCCGTTTACTCATATGGGCACTGTGGAGACAATGGAAGCTAGCTCCTGCGCTCAGGTCGTTGCTCGTGGCAACTGTGGGCCGATGGCCAACATCTGGACCAGCCCAACACCCGCGTAAATTAGCGGTTTTTGATTTAGTTAAAAACACCCGCCTGGTGAACATAAACTGCCAGGCGGGTATTTATTTTGGAGACAATATCAATGACACAAGCCATCAACAAGATACTAGTCGATAACGAAAAAGTTAGGGTCAGCAGCTGGACCTTTCAACCGGGGACAGAGACCGGCCAGCACCTGCACGAGCTTGCGTACGTCGTCGTGCCAACTTCGACCGGCACGCTGGTCATTCGAGACTCGGAAGGGCCGAGAGACAACAACCTGGTGGCTGGCTCTGCTTATTACAGGGACGCCGGTGTGGAGCACAACGTGTTCAACGAAGGTTCTTCTGAGATGTCATTCATAGAAATTGAGTTGAAATAGTCGACTAATGGAATACCGCAAGATAGCTGAATTCGAAGTTTCGACTATTGGAATGGGAACGTACCGAAGCTTCGATGTCCGCTCTGAAGCAGATATCGAAGTTCGTCGGGAAATAATCGCCAACTGCATTAAGACTGGTGTCAGCCTGATAGACTCTTCGCCCATGTATGGGGAAGCCGAGCAAGTCATTGGTCGCACTACTGACGCCGCTGGCCTTCGGGAGAAACTGCGGTTCGCTACCAAGGTCTGGACAAGAGGGCGTTCCGAAGGCCAGCGCCAGATACGGCAGTCTTTCGAGCTAATGGGCACCGACTACGTCGAGCTATTTCAGATACATAATCTCTTGGATTGGCGTACGCAGTTGGGCACTCTTGAGGAACTGAAGAAGCAGGGTCACATCGGCGCCATCGGCATTACCCACAACACCGCCAGTGCCTACCCCGAAATGATGCAGATAATGAAGACCGGCCGAATAGATGCGATACAGGTTCCTTACAACGTGGTGGAGCGAGCCTGCGAGGCTGAAGTGCTGCCGCTAGCCGGGGAACTGGGCATCGCGGTCCTGGTGATGGAGCCTCTGGAGAAGGGACGCTACGTAACAGGCCTGAGGCGAGCGCCCGGCATGGCACCTCTAGCGGAGTTTGGCGTCGAAACCTGGGCACAGGCGTTGCTGGCCTGGGTCATCAGCGATGATCGGGTCACAAGTGCGATTCCAGCAACATCCCGACCGGAACGCGTACTGGAAAATGCCAAGGCTGGAGATATGGGGCATCTTCCTACAGAGCTGCGGGACTATATACGCGAAGAGACCAAAAGGTGCATGTAGCGGCATTGCCAACTAATGCGCCTTCTAAAATAAAGCGCTAGTCCTAGTCCTCGTAGTCGTCTTCATCATCGTCGAAATCGTCGTCATCGATGATTTCCCCGGGTGTCTCCAGTCGCTGACCCACTTCTCGCAGAAACTGCTCAACGTCCGGTGCGAATGACGTGGCATCTTCCTCCGTGGGCTCCTCTTGGTTGGGCTCACGAATGGCCAGAGTCCTATCGTAGTAGGCCTCGAGCTGCTGGATGAGCGAGCTAACCTCCGGGTTGTTTTGCACAGCGTGATTGATGTCCTGATACTGCTGTTCACCGCGGGAAAGGTCCGCGAGCCTCTCAGGCAGGTCGTACATGGCACATAACACGCTCATGAGTCGGGAGGCACCCATGTGGTCCTCATCCAACTGCACGTACTGTGGCAAGTGCGCCATCAGGTTGACGGAAGGCACTTCAGACTCGGTCAAAGACTCATGCACCATATTCACGATGCTGGTCGGTCCCTGATAAGTGCTGCGCCTAATAGACACCAGGCCTTTGGCCTTCTCTTCGTATTCGGGAGTCAAGGTGCCGGTAACCAGCACTGGCCTGGTGTGTGGCACTGAATCGTACATGCCTCCGATACGGCAGTACTCAGTTACGTTGAAATGCTTAAGCAGTGCAACTATTGCGTCGGTATAGTCCTCACCCATGGAGTGAGGCTCTCGAATGTGGAGGAACAGGTAATCCTGATCTTGCTCGTCATCGTGAGCGTAATGCACGATGGTATTGGGCCTGGTAAATACTCGCTGGCCGTCTACCGTGCGCATCCTGGGCCTGTAGCGTGTAAAGTCAAAATACATGCCAGGCTTTTCCAGCCTGCCCAGCTCTTGCGCGCCCAAGTGGCGTTCCAGCCTATTTAACACCAAAGTGCCCACCCTGCCGACATCGACCCATGGACGCAACATGGCGATGGCGCGAGTGTTCTTCATCTCGGGGACCGGCTCTGGTATCTCGAATTCACCAATTTTCATGGACATATCCTGTCAAACATGGTCGAAATGTTCAACCCCTTTAAGCGATTGTGAACGGGATCTTAATGATTTGTGCTGCCTTAAAGAGTAAATCAACATGGAGGTGCCTGCAAGAAACCTCTGGGGTTTATCAAATAATTGGCAAAACGTACTAAAAGTATCGTAGTTAGCAGAAAATGTAGTAATTTAAATAGATTACTTGCTTAACATGTAGTTTATTACCTTGCCAATAGGTGTATTTCCTAGAGTATAAAGGTGTGGACAGCGGAACATAACGCCGAACGTTTACTTCGTCGTTCGCATTGCCTAATCGAATCGCCAATTTGGTTGAGTGAGGGCGTCTCCATTTGAGCATGGATAGGCAGCACTTAAGACTACTCATCGTTGATGATTCAGATACTGGCGCCAATTTTCTGGAGCGAATGCTGGCTCAGGAAGGGTACGACCTAACTTGGGAGAGGGTCGATACCGTATTTGCCTTCTTTACAGATGTGGATGGTTGTTCCCTTGGCTTCAGTCTGGTGGACGGCACGCTGGTTGATGACGAGACACAGAGCGTGTGGAACGACAGCGGAAAGGCAATTTCAGGTCAGTTGAAGGGCCTGCAATTGGAGGCAGTACCCTCTCGGACCAGCTACTGGTTTTCTTTAGTGGGTTCGCTACCGGATATCGAGCTACACTCGTCGAAATAGCTGAGGCCGGCTATTGAGGAAAGACCTCTTCCATCGCCTTCTTGTCGGTGCCTACCAGCACGCGGTCGCCTACTTTAATGAGAGGTCTGCGAATGAGGCGAGGCTCCTCCAGCATCAGCCGGATAAGGTCGTCTTCCGAGAGCTCATCTGTCTTGAGGCCCATCTTTTTAACTGAGGGGCTTCTGTAGGAGAACACGTCTGACGCAGGTGTGCTTCCCAGCAGTTCCCGAAGTTCTGCTTCGGTGAACGGGTCCTGGAAAAAGTCTCTCTCGTCCAGCTCGACTCGCTCTTGTGAAAGCGACGCCTTCACCTTTTTGCAGGAGCTTCAACGAGTCCACGTGTAATATTTTGCAGTAGCCATGCCTCTCCCTAATCAAAACTCTTAATATGCCGAACCGGCAAGCTGCCCAGACGGCGATGCCTTGAACGAATTTCAGCACCGCTCCGAGAAATAAATCGACGTTTGCCAAGGTGAGCTCTGGCAAGTTAGAACCCTTTCACAAAACTAGTCCCATTCCTCTACGCGGACAAGGTTTCCGACAGAGTTTACCACGTCCAGCTCGCTAATCAACCGCAGAGCCTCCTGAACGGAAGACTCCTTCGCTCGGTGAGTCATCAGCACTATCTCAGCAGTTTGCGCCTCCTCATTCGTCTCTTTCTGAATGGCGGACGCGATGCTTATCTCCTGTTTTCCCAGCAGGTCCAGAATCTGGGCAAATACCCCTGGCCGTTCAGCCACATTGAGCCGTACGTAGTATTTGGTCTCCAGTTCGCTCATGGGCTTGATGCGGATGTCGTCAGAAAGGCTCAGGGGAGGCGGAGCAACGACATTGCCTACAACGTTGCGAGCGATGTCTACCATGTCGGCGGCCACAGCGCTGGTTGTTGGCATCTCCCCTGCCCCACGGCCGTGGAACAGCACTCGTCCGGCAAGGTCAGTCTGGATCTCCACTGCGTTCAGCACACCATCCACTTTCGCGATAATCACGTTTTCAGGAACGAACGCGGGATGCACTCTGACCTGCACGGCGCCATCGTCCTTGCTGGCAATGGCCAGCAGCTTGATCACGTAACCTAGCTCTCTGGCGTACGTAAAATCCTGAGCCGTAAGCTTGGTTATGCCCTCTCGAAAGACATCCACATCTTTTACAACAGCCCGGAAGCCCAGTGTGGACAGGATAGCCAGCTTGTACGCCGCATCTATCCCCTCGACGTCGTTTGTGGGGTCGGACTCTGCGTATCCCAGCTCTTGAGCCTCTTTCAGAACATCTCCGAAGTCAGAACCCTCCTGGGTCATCTTCGTGAGGATGTAATTGGTGGTGCCGTTGATGATGCCATGTATTGTTAGAATCTCGTTGGCAACCAGGTCTCGCAAAAGAGGCGCAATGATGGGAGTGCCGCCGGCGACGCTGGCCTCGAAAAGCACCTGAACGCCTTTTTGTCTGGCCTGGGACAAGATGTCCGGCCCATGCTTTGCTATAACCTCTTTGTTGGCTGTAACCACGGGTTTGCCCAATGAGATGGCCTTCTGGATGTACTCCAGCGCCGGGTCCTCGCCGCCCATCAACTCCACTATGATGTCGACCTTGGGGTTTTCCAGCACGTCATTGGCACTGGTGGTAAGCAGGTCGTATGACACGTCGAAAGAGCGGGCCCTGCCCATGTCGCGGACCAGTATGCCTTCGATCGCCACTGGGGCTCCTATCAGATGCTCTAGCTGATGGCCCTTCTCCGAGATGATGCGTGCGACACCGCCACCTACTACGCCCATTCCCAACAGACCTATTCCGACGGATTCTTTCATGGTATTTCCTATCTTTTGGCTGCGGCGTCTTATCTTGAACGCTGCATATTAACAGGGGCGATCCGCATCGGCGGACCGCCCCCCATTTTGTATCCTGATTCGATTGTAAAGCAAGTGTGTGAAGGAGCTAGGGACGACCTACCAGGCCCTGATCCTTCATGAGTTGCTGTAACGGGTCATCTAATGCCGGTGTCGGCGTGATGCTTGTGGAGACTCCAAGCTGCTCCACTATCCAGGCGTAAATTTCCGAGTTGAATACGGCGTAGACATCATGGTCTCTGCGATGATCGTTTACCCAGGTGTCCAGAGCGTTATTCTTTAACGCTTCCAGGTGATTCGGATTGATGTCTCGGAATTCGTCTGTCTCGGAAACCATGAATATGAACAACTCGTTTTGCAGATCGCGATTGCGAACAGGGTTTGACAGCTCTCCTATCTCGAGTCTGGAAATCTCATTGTCATATTCTGCCAGCACCCCTAGAGGAATCCATCCCAAGTTGCCTCCAACACGTACGCTCTCGGCAGACTCGCGTGAAAATTCCCTCGTTATGTACTTAAAGGCCTCGCCCAACAACAGAGGCTCGGTGCTGTTCCGAACTATGTCATTGTATTTGGTGTTCATGATGCTTATCTCATCGCCAGACTCCATGGTGAGCCGGTAGATGTGATACTGCTTTGCAACAAGAGGAACGCTATCGCCCAGGAACTGCCTGACCTTCTCGCGAAGTATGACTCGTCTAATGATCGCCTGATGCTCTTCTTCACTTATCTGGCTCTCGTTTAGGAAACGTCCATACTGCTCGCGAAACTCTCGCTCCTGCTGGTCACTGGATTTACCAAAAGGATCTATGCCAGAAAGAAGTGAGATAGATCGTCGAATCTGTTCATCTACCTCTTCGTCCGAGGTTGTAATTCCAAGGGAAGGCGCCGTTTGGGAGATGATCTCATTTTCAACAATTAGCTGAAGAGCCTGAAAGATGTCGGTGCTATTATCGATTCGTTCCCCAGCCTGTTCCAGGGACCTCTGGCGCACACGGAGAATCTTTATCATGTCGCCACGGGAGTAGGAAACATCGTTTACTCGAACGACAAGCTGCTGCGGAGGACGAACAAAAATGACTATATACCCGGCAAGTAAAATTCCAACGATGACCAGCATTAGCACGGCAATCACGGCGAAGGCGTGTCGCCGTCGCCGTTTCATGTGCTGAATGCGGACCATTTCGGAACGACGGCCTTGCCTTGGCGTCCCGGGCTGGGTTACGTCATCTTGTTGAGTCGGATCCTGCCCGGAAGGCACACCATGCGCATCTTCAACCACTGCACAACCCCCTGCTAAGGTATTTTGGCCTTAACTGGCGAATCCGCCGCCAGGCATGCGATGGTCAGGACTGAATGGAATCATGGCGAGGAGTCGCGCACGCTTGATGGCCGTAGATAGCCACCTCTGGTGCTTTGTGCAGACGCCTGTCTTGCGGCGAGCTTCGATCTTGTACCTGTCGGACAAGAAGCGCCTTAGGCGGTCAACCTGCTTGTAATCGATCTCCTTCACGTGGTCCACGCAGAAGGAGCATACTTTGCGTCGGGCAAAATACCTAGGTCGGCCTCTTCTTCGTGGTGGGCCTGAGCGTTGCTGTGTCATTCTGTTCCTCTAAAGTGATCCGACTTACTATTTTAATTGACTCATAGGCGAGTGGGTTCGGCAAGGCCTACGCGAGAGCTGTTCCTGCCAGACATGCCTGCCATCGGGCCAGCATCGTCAGCTCTTAGCAAAGGCGCACCGTTTACCAGGGAAGGTCCTCGGCGTCGCCTACTGCGATAGGTGATTCGTCGATACCTGCCTCCAGTACCGGCGGTCCGGACTCGTCAAATGACCCTGCTGTTGGCGTCCTATCTAGGAATAGAACGCGATTGGCAATGATTTCGTTACGAAAGCGCGTTTGCCCATCCTGACCGGTCCACGTATTGCTCTTGATTCTGCCCTCTACGTAAACCCGTCTGCCCTTGGCAAGGAACTGGTTGCACTGCTCAGCCAACTGGTTCCACGCCACGACAGTGAACCACTCGGTCTCCTGCCTGCGCTCCCCATCTGATGCTGTATAAGAGCGACCTGTCGCCAGCCTGAAAGATGTCACAGGGTTGCCACTGGGTGTGTAACGCATCTCTGGGTCCGTCCCAACGTTACCAATGGCTATCATCTTGTTAAGACCTACCATGGTCCATCTCCTTCGCGACTGGTGCCTTGCAATCGATTCCGACCGGCTACGAGCCGACCGAATTTATTTCTTGGTGATGAGGAAACGGAGAATATCCTCGTCTATGGTCAAGGTTCTGTTCATCTCAAGAACATCTTTGGCATCGAGGGTGAAGTGGGCCAGAACGTAGATGCCCTCCATGAACTTGTTGATTGGGTAAGCCATACGACGCAGTCCCCAAATGTTATGGTCTTCTACGCTGCCACCATTTTCCGTTACAAAGCCTGATACCCGTTCGATGATCGCCGTAACCTCTTCCTCGCTGGCCTGAGGCGTGAGGATCATAACAATCTCGTAATCTCTCAATCGTTGAGCTACCAAAATCGACTCCCATTTCTATTAAGGCCAATAGCAATAGCCGCTCCATACGTACCCATCCGAAGAATCTACGTCAGGAACGGCGGTATCTATTAATATTGCCAAATTTACCTTGGAGATTGTATCACGCTCTTCTGAATACCGACAATGAATACATGCCACTTGTTACTGAATTCGTGCTGATCTGCCCGCAATCAGGGTCAAGGCCTTTTTGCATTGCCGACCGATATACCTGGTTATCAGGGTAAAAACGACCTGTGATTGATCAGTATAGGGGGCAAAGGCCGTTGAATCCACCCCTAAGTTCGGGAAAGTGGACTACCCGGAAATTCTGCTCATAAATGCTGCGATTGCGTCAAATAATCGGTAGAGTTGACAGAGCGTTGTTTCCAATCTAGGATTGATTGGAAACAATTGCCTCTTAAATATACGTCAGTGCTGCTGCACGCAGGCCAATAGAGATAGCCGAAATGAAGTCAAGGATAAGCGATAATATCTCCTTTAGAAAAGCTGATTCTTACCAGGTATCAGCGACTGATACGGCACATGACGGCCGTAGTCGGAATCTTCCCTGCGACCCCTAGCTTCAATGAGGGCGGATAACTCCACGTAACCCTCTTAGAGGTCTCCTCGATTTCTCCCATTTTGCATCCCTGCCTAGACAATTGCTATCGAGCCATGCCTGTATATCGCGATGCACCATTTATAAGCCAACCTAATCAATTGAATTTTAAATAGTGATCTAACTGATCTAACCAGGAGAGACATATAATGCAGAAGAGTTTTACCGAACAGGATACAGAAAGTTATTACGATAGTCAGGATGAAATTTACAGCTCATTTTGGGACCCAGAGGGCAGTGTCCACTGGGGTTACTTCGACGAGTCAACGGGCAACGACTTCCTAAAGGCCTGCTCCAACTTGAATACGCTCATGTCCGACTGGGGAAAGATCGGCCCCGATTCCAGAGTGCTCGATCTTGGCTGTGGCAACGGCACCACCTCCCTCAGATTGCACGAGCAGTTCAAGTGCGAAGTGGTTGGCATCGACCTCAGTGGTGTTAGAATCGACAACGCCAATGAGACCCTCGCCTCGCAGCCAGCAGACGTGCAGGGCAAGGTCAGCTTCGCGAAGGCCTCCGCGACTGAGCTTCCTTTCGAGGATGGCTTTTTCACGCACGTCTGGAGTCAGGCCACGCTATACCATGTCCACGACCAGGAATCGGCCTTGAAGGAAGCCCATAGGGTTTTGCAGAGCGAGGGTACTTTCATCTTTGATGACCTGCTAAAGCCTCAGCCTATAGTTAGCGAAATGGCTCAGAAGCACGTCTACGAGCGACTTTTCTTCGATACTGAATACAGCTTCGAGACCTATCAGAAGGCACTGGAGACCGTTGGCTTCACCGTCAAAGATGCCAAAGACCTCTCGGACCATCTGAAAATGAGCTACTGGTGCCTGTCTACCATGACCTTTAATCGTGGCGGCGAGCACTCGGACCACTACGAAGAGTTGTCCTTTTCCTATGATCAGACCGCTCAAGCCGTAACGAATAGAGAACTGGGCTGGGGACTTTTCCTCTGCCAGAAATAATCACTTCGCCTGCGGGGAGGCCATTGAATGGAAGAAAAAGATAACCTTATCCAGTGGATCTACGCCTCTAAGAACGAGGAAGAGCTGGAAGAGCGCTACGACGTGTGGGCTAAGAGCTACGAAGCGGACCTTGACAAGGACTTTGGCTGGTACGGTCCTATTCGGGCGGTTGAATCCTTCATCAGGTATGTGGAGAAGGACGCTCGTGTGCTGGATGCAGGTGCGGGCACTGGATTGGTAGGCAAACTACTGTCTGAGGCTGGCTTCACCAATATAGTTGGCATGGACCTGTCGCTCGGCATGCTGGAAGAGGCCCGAAACAAGGGTGTCTATACGCAGCTAGATCAGATGACCATGGGCGAGACGCTGCGCTACGACACGGACTCCTTCGACGCTGTGGTGACCGTTGGAGTGCTGACGGTAGGCCACGCGCCAGTGGATTCCCTAGATGAGCTGATACGAATCACCAAGCCCGGCGGACACATCGTGTATACGCTGCGGCCAGACCTCGCTGAAGAGGGCGGCTACAAAGAGAAGCATGCGCAGCTTGAGGCCGCTGGTCTGTGGAAGCTGGCGGAGTTGGGAGAGCCTACTCAGATTCTGCCCAAGGGCGAGCCAGATGTCTACCACCAGGTTTATGTATTTGAGATTCTAGCTTAGGGATTTCTCAAAACGCCCACAAAGCTTCGGCATATTCAGCTGATTTGATTTACAGTGAGTGAAAATTTCGAGAAATTAGAAAACCCTGAACGCACAGGAGAGACAGATGCCCGATTTAACATCCATGGCAGCCTCGGTCGCCGAGAAGCTCAAGCAGAGTGGTCAAAACCTGGCCGTCTCCGAATCGTCCTGCGGTGGCCTGCTTTCGGCCTGCCTCGTGTCCATATCCGGCGCGTCTGACTACTACGTCGGTGGCTCAGTTTGCTACACCAGGGTTGCTCAGAAGGGCCTGCTGGATGTGCCGGACAGTGCCATGGAGGGCAAACGCGCCAGCACTGAAGAGTATGCTCTCATGAACGCCCGCGCCATACGCGAACGCCTGGGCACTACCTGGGCCTTGAGCGAGACTGGCGCCAGCGGTCCTACGGGCAATCGCTACGGCGACGACGCGGGCCATGCCTGCATCGCGGTTTCTGGTCCTGTGGAACGAGCTGTCACCGTGGAGACGGGCGAGTCTGGGCGCGAGGCGAACATGTGGGCCTTCACCAAGGCTGCCTTCGACCTGCTGGAGCAGTGCGTATCCGAGGCTGGCTAGGCCTGGTCTCGGTATCCAACTGACCTGAACATGATGAGAATGGTCTGCTGGTCCCGCAACACATAGGTTGTCGGGTCCTTTAATAGAACGCCGTTCACGAAGACCACGAACTCACCGGCCGTTCCATCGGGACACTGGTCGCCGTTCCTGTAGCTTGTTCCCCACGGAAGCAGAAAGCCATTTCGCGTAAGCCTGCCGCCATGAGTCTCAAACAGCAGACTTAGCGTGGCGTTCTTCCCCTCTTCTGACGCATCGCCTGGGTGTATGTGGATAAACTCCGTCCCATGGCTGTGAACTCCGCCGGATACGCCCGGCAAGTCCGGCTGCCGAACACCACAAACGGATATGCCATAAGAGCTGTGCCAGTGATCGCCACGGTATGGGTATGCCGGGTTCCAGATCGCCGCGCTGACGGCTATTCCCACTATCACCAGGGCCATTCCGGTCCCGATGGCGGCGAAAATAAGGCGTCTGGGCACGCCGATGACGCTGAGGAAGAGAACTACCAGTAGTCCGGCAATTGTCCCTGCGACATTGAACACCACATCGGATAATTGCACTGAGCCTTCAGGGGGAAAGCTCTGCATTACCTCGACGGTGATGCCGACGGCTGTGGCTATCGCCATGGCTCGGATCGCAGACTTGAGGCCGCCAATAGGCCCAGGCCTGCGCCGCGTCAAGACCATGTAGATCAACGTTGCTAGGATGAAGTACGCGACGACGTGTGCCGTGGGAGAGACCAGTGGTCGAGGCAGGGACGGGGCTAGCAGCAGCCGGGGAATCGATGACAGGTAAACCAGGTAGATCACCCAGGCTGCGATAAGCAATTTGGTGGGACTGCGAAAAAAGCCTAAAGAGCGCAACTAACTTACGCCAATCCGCATAGTGATTTTTCATTTTTATACATATTCATTTCACCATATGAGGCTTTATGTCACTTGAGGAGGCTATTTGTCGCGCTCCGGATATAACCGACCCTCTTATTAGGCTTTTATTAACAGAAGCAGTTATCATTGATAATAACGTTACCTGAGGACAAAGACATGACATTCTACGACATGAAATTTGACCTGAAGCCATATGGAGAGCTAGATAAATTCGCTCTGCTAGCCTGCCATAAGAATAATTTTGGCAATGAAACCGCTTGGTTCGGATCATTTAGAGGAGGCTTGAATGGCTTCTACAATCGTCTTCATGGAGCTTCGTCATTATGTGAGGAGATGTATGCGTGGAATTCGAAGTCATCCTTTGCCGATTTGGACTCTTTTGCAGCATCAATTTAGACTCAGCAATCGAGTGTTTAACTTTCGCAATGAATGCGTTGGGATTTGCCGCGTGTCCAGGGCAATTTCATGACATTACTGATGCCAAGGCTCTTAAAAAGATCTATCCGATAAATATATGGGATGAGTTGCCGTCAAAAGAAAATAGCGCAATAAATGAGGCCTACGAGTCTATATTCCCCGAGCTCCAAAATATTGGCGGTCTAAATCGGATTTTCTTAACAGAATATTTGAGTTGCACGATGTTTCAAAGCATCGCCAGGGTGTCTATTCTGGCTCGAATGCAAGAACAGATCCTCTTAATTCGTTCCCATCAAGTGCCGCCGTAAAGCCATCGTCGGGATCGAGATCATATACTGCATAGCTCCAGCCGCCTTGACCGCCAGTGCCATATACCTGCGTCCACGTGTAGGTGACTATGGGATCGCCGTCAGGATCAGAACTTCCGCTGCCGTTTAGAGTAAAGATATCTCCCCGACTTATATCGCGATCAGGCCCGGCTTCCGCATTGGCGTTTGGCGCAGGTGTTGGCGTTGCAGTCGGCGAAGGCGTTGCCGTTGGAACAGGTCTCGGCGTGGCTGTGGCGGTTCGTGTGGCGACTGCAATTACAGTGGGCACGAGAGTATTTGTTGCAATAGGGGGTGAAACCGCCACCGCGCCAGACTACGGCGAAGCAGTTGGAATGGTCACCGTTGGCAAATTAGCGTCAGTGATTTCTGCATCGTCACCACTGTCATCGTCAGAGCCGCATGTAACACCGACAAGTGCCATAGTCGCAACGAGAACCAGAACAGCGGCAAGAACTAGATATCTGATATTACTGGTCAATGACAGGCGCCACCTCTACTAGCGGGTTCTCGCTGTCCTAACATTTGGGGTTATGCGGCCAACGCACTCCTTCAGGCAGGACACCGGCGTAGTTACGTCGAACAAGAATGGCTAGGTATCCGATATTCGCCAGATGGAATCTAGCGCTGTCATGAACAGTCGGTCTTGACGGTTACATAGTTCAGGTCGAATTGGATACCCCAGGCTTTTTAGGCCTACACCTGGCTGTAACCGCTGCCCACTCGTCCTCCGGGAAGTCCGGTACCTTGCGGGTTGTCCAACTGGCCGTACTCTGCCAAAAGCTGCTGGCTGTAGGTCACCCGGCCGGAGATCTTCTCCACAGGCTCTGTTGCCAGGATAAGCGCCGCCGCCGCCATGAGCTTGGGGTCTTCGCCGCGAGGGTCTTCTGGCCCGGTAACCAGGTGATGGAAGATCGTCCCTGGCGTGGGCACCACCTGCGAAGGCGAAAGCGCCGTCACAGAAATGCCATACTCGTAAATTTCCTGGGCGAGACCTTGGGAGAATCGCTCCAATGCCGCCTTCTCCGCTCCGTAACAGGTATGTCCGCTATTAGCTGGAACGTCCTTGTATGGGCCTCTACCTGGACCAATCGCCGCTCCCGACGAGATGTTGACGATGCTGCCGCTGCCTCGTGGGATCATGTCTTCCATTACAAGCTGGCTAAGGATAAAGGGAGCGTGGAAGTTTACAGCCCATGACCGCATCCAGCGGTTCAGCCGGTAGTCTTTGATGGGCACAAAGTAGGTTAGTGCGGCGTTGTTGACTAGAACGTCCACAGCGCCATAGGTGTCCTTGGTAGCCTGAACGAGCATCTCGCACTCTTCCGGCACCGAAATGTTGGCTGCTACTGCGGTGGCCTCGCCGCCCGCCAGCTTGATCTCGTTTACAGTGGTGTTCAGGGAGCCTTCCAAGGGGTGATCGCCCTCGTCCACGGTCCTGGCGGCGCATACAACCTTGCCGCCCTCGGCCGCGAACAGCACTGCGATCTCCTTACCTATGCCTCTGCTGGCTCCGGTCACCAGAACGACCTTGCCGTCCAACTTACCCATCTTGTCTCCTCCAAAACCCTTTAGTGCGGGGCGCTATGGCCCAGTTCTAGCAACCTAATTTTTCAGCTAACTCTTCGAAGCTGCTGGCGTATACGTCGATCCAGTCCTCGTTTGTGGTGTCGATGTCCCGGGTAGGGCCGTGTTCACCAGGCCGTGGAACGAACGCCGTCTTCATGCCCGTCTCTTTCGCGGCCTTCAAGTCGTCCTTGTGGGCGGCGGTCATCATCACTTGTTCTATCGGTAGTCCGAGAATCTCAGCAGCGCCCTTGTAGACCTCTGGGTCGCGCTTGTAGTGATGAAATATCTCCGCGGACAGGACGCAGTCCCAAGGCAGGCCCGCGTACTTCCCCATGTTGGTCAGTAATGCTACATTGCCGTTGGACAGCGTGGAGATAAGGAACTTGGTCTTCAGTCGCGTCAGGCCGGGAGTGGAGTCTGGCCAGCCATCGAGCCTGTGCCAGGACTTGTTGAAGCCCACCTTCTCTTCCTCGGTAAGGCCTGTGATGCTGAACTCCTCAAGAAGCTCATCGAGAATCGTGCGATGTAGGCTATCTATGTTCGTCCACGGCAGTTCGCCCTTGCGGACCTTGTCCATGGATGGCCGGTAGCCACCGCGCCATCGGTCGGCGAATTCGGCCCAGTCTACTGTGGTAACGCCCTTGGCCTTGCCCAGCGCCTCGCCTTGTTTAGTGATGCTGCCGCGCCAGTCTACTACTGTCCCAAAAACGTCGAAGGTTAAAGCCTTAACGTCGGATACACTCATCAGGAATTCACTCCAATCAGTAATGTGGCACGCCTCTGACAGGGCTTGAAGTCATGCCGGTTTGATCTGCCAATCCAGATTGGTGCTGGCATTTGGCTGTTAATCAGGGTCAGAAATTAAGGAACTACCAGGACTGGCATCTCGCCGGCGCGAATGACCTTGTCAGTGATACTGCCCAATAACATGCGCTTCAATCCGCCATGACCGTGGGTGGACATGACGATAAGGTCGATGCCATGCTGCTTTGCGTAATCGATGATATAGTCGTGCGGCGAGCCTTCATGGAACTCGATTTGCACTTTGATGCCATCGTGTTCTAACTGGTCGGCTGCATGGCGCAAATACTGCTTCGACTCGCTGATTTGAACCTCTTCCAGTTGCCGGGCTAGGTCCACCCCAACTACAGTAGCAGGACCGGAATCAAAGCTACCGGATCGCATGCTGGCTGAAGTGTAGCGCGACAGTACATTTATTAGGTGTATGGTTGCGCCTGATGACTTAGCCAGGCCCTCTGCGTGGGGCAGGGCTTTTTCTGCGAGTTTGGAGCAGTCCAAGGGTACCAAGATGCGCGAGTACATGAAGCCCCCTTAGGATTTCAAAGCGGCTGTTCTAGCTGTTCTACAGAAATGGCATGATACGGACATGGCTCGGGCCTGTCAACGATGGGCGAGCCGACTGTAAATGGCTATAAGAGGCTGGCCGCATGCCACAAGAAAGCGATTTCATATTAGTGTGTGAAAGTTTAATGGACTATGCCCTAGACCATTGATTACACTTTAAAGCAGTGGTGTATTTTAGGAAACAGGTTTTTTTATATTCGTTTGTTGAAACTCTTTGTCGTCGCCTCGAAATAATAAGGCCAGAAGTAAGACTCATCAGCCAACAAGAGCGGCCTATTCCGGCCTGCATAATGGCGATAATTGAAATGTCAAACTAAGGAGCGTTCATGACTCAGGAGAAGGAAGAAGAGAAATTTTCTCGCGGCATGGTCGTAGTGGCCCATGCCGACGATGCCGAATTCGGCTGCTCTGGCACCGTGGCCAGACTATGCGCCGAGGGCTGGGAGATGGTGTATGTGATGTGCACTGACGGCAGCAAGGGCAGCAGCGACCGGAACATGACCCAGAAGGAGCTGTCTCGGATTCGCCATGAAGAACAGGTTAACGCGGGTAAGGTCTTGGGCCTCAAGGACGTGGTTTTTCTGGACAATGAAGACAGCATGCTGCAGGCCACACTGGAGCTGCGAAAGGACATTGCCAGGGAGATACGAAGGCATAAGCCCGATGTTGTCATCACCATGTACCCCATGCGGAACCTGGAGACCACTCGCTTCGGCGTTGGCCATCCCGATCACATGGCCGCCGGTGAGGCCACGCTGCAGGCTATCTTCCCAACGGCGCGAGACCACATGACGTTCCCCGATCTGCTGGATGACGGCTTTGAGCCTCATAAGGTGGCGGAGGTCTGGATAATGGGCCACCCGAATCCGGACCATTGGATGGACGTGAGCAACCACATGGATACCTCCATCAAAGCCTTGATGGAGCACAAGTCGCAGATGGACGGGCGGGATGAGGCCTGGGCCAGGGGGCGCATGCAGGAGTGGCGCAGAGGCCACGCCGTTGGCAAAGGCATGGAGTATGCGGAAGCCTTTAAGAAGATTGGGTTCCGCCGCTAACTTACAGACCAAACATTAGCCGAGTTAAAAGACAGGGCAGGCTTTGCGGCCTGCCCTGTTCGTTTTTGTTCATGTCAGCCGTTAGGTGCCAGATCCCTAACCGCCCTAGATATGGATTCCCTGTCAGGTTCGTTGAACACCAGACGGACCTCGTCCACACCAGCGTCGAAAAAGGTCTGCATCTGGTCGCGACACTGCTGGGGACTGCCAATGATGGTCATGGCGTCAACCATCTCGTCTGTGACCAGCTTGGCCGCGCCGTCGCGATCTCGACCCAGATAGGCCTCTCTTATCAGGTTAGCCTCGTCGCCGAAACCGATGCGATGCATGTACTGGTGATAGAACACGCCCATGCCGCCAATGTAGAAGGCTATGTGGGGGCGCTCCCTGTCTCGGGCAGCCGGTATGTCGTCCGTTACGTAAATGGAGACCTGGGGTGAGATGGCGATATCGGTCAGCGACCTGCCTGCCGACTCCGCGCCTGCCTTAAGCTCAGCCAACGCCGCGTCCATGCGACCGGGCACAAGAAAGATAGGAAGCCATCCGTCCGCAAGCTCCCCCGTCATGCGAAGGCTAGCGGGACTCAGTGACGCTATGTAGATGGGCATGTCTTGGCGGAAAGGCTGAAAGCGCAGGCGGAATCGCTTTGTGCGGAAGAACTCACCCTCGTGGTCCAACCGCTCGCCGCGCAACGCCTTACGAACGATGTCGATGTACTCGCGCATGCGTGCCAAGGGCTTGCTGAAGGTCTCCCCATGAAGGTCTTCGATGACCAGCTTGCCACTGGTGCCCAGGCCAAGAAAGAAGCGGCCTTCGGACATCAGGTCCATGTTCAGCGCCGTCATGGCAAGGTTGGCAGGAGACCGGGCGAACACCGGAACGATGCTGGTGCCAATGCGGATGCGCGTCGTTATGGCCGCAAGTTGCGCCAGCGACGTGAAGGCGTCCTCTCCCCAAGACTCGCCCATGGTAAGACAGCTGTAGCCCAGTTCGTCGGCCAGCACAGCAAAATCACGTGTGTCCTTCCAGGACATGCCCGGCCCTCGCAGTCCCATGAGGCCTACGTTACTCATCGCGTTCTCCTGTGCTGTGCTGGACATAATTTCACTCTATGCTAGAGGCTATCCTTAGGAACGGCATTGCACCAAAAGTCATGTTACGGCCCATGGCTCGACAGGCTCACCATGAACGTAAGTATGAAAAGCCGTTTGCCCTGAGCTTGTCGAAGGATAATTTGGCAAAATGAGGCCCTTTTGGTGCAAAGCCCCTCGGGACGGGAAGGGCCTGGTGTTCTAACTCTATTTCTAAATAATTTAAAACCCTGAGTTCATCAGCAAGCTCGATTGTGTTGAGACTTATCGAGTGCTTCAGAACTGGAGTCTTAGCAGCTTAAGCCAGCAGCAGTTTGCTCAACTCGGCAGGGTGGCTCAGCATCGGGTAGTGGCCCGCATCGAGTTCGTACCAGGCTGCGTTGAGCTTGTCGGCTGTGGCTCGCTGGTGGGCATCGGGAGGATTGACGCTCAGACGGCAATTGATGACCGTGGCTGGCCACTCCTGTGCCCAGAAGCTATCGAGCTCTCCCGGCGCGTCCGACGCTTCAAGTGGGTGCATGGTGCAGCGGTCGACAGCCCATGTTCGAAGCTCTGGCTCCAGATCGGCGAACAGCCTTTCCATCATCTCCTCTCGCGTGGGACCTCGGGTCAGCTCGGTGGTGACCATCGGTGTCGAGTCAGGAGTACGCTGGACGATGTCGGAGACCTTCTGGCCCGGCTGAGGAGCCAGTGCGTCTACGAAGAAGATGTGCTTGATGCGGTCGCGAACCAGATCGGCTATCTTGGCCACAACCAGGCCGCCGGTGCTTGTGCCTACCAGAAGCACGTCGTCGATGTCCTCGTAGAACATCAGGTCAGCTACCTCTTGGGCTTGAGTTGCGATGGTGATGCCTGGGCGAATCTGCTTGCTGCGTTCGCCGCACCCATCCAGCGTTGGCACGTAGACATTGTGTCCGGCGTCGCGCAGTATTTTGGCTGTGGGCTGCCAGATCCAGGCACCCTGAAATGAGCCGTGTACCAGTACATAGTTTGCCATTGGTTGTCCTCCTAATAATCTTGTGACTAAGCGCCAGTTTATGGCGTTAGCATTCGTGAGTGTTTCTTGTATGTTGACTGGGCATCAGCGGGATTCCCGTTGCACCCGGCGTACGCCTCCCATATCAGCGCCCTCCAGCGGGACCGTCCCGATAACCTGACGCTCTTCTAGCTTCTGCATTCGCTCGTCGGAGTATCCTAGCACTTCACCTAATAAGTAGGCATTATGCTCGCCCAGCAAAGGCGCATGCTCGTGTCGCTTCTCGCGTTGTATTGGTTCGTGTTCAATCGAAGCCTGGCTGTGCTCGTAATCCAAGAAAGACCAGATAGGACCGCTCATAGGGTACGTTCCCGCGTCGGGATGCGTCACGACTTGGAAGTAGTCTCTGGCTTGCAGGTGTGGGTCCTCAAGGGTATCTGCTCCACAGTCGAACACGGGCCCTGCCGGAATGCTTTTCCCTTGCAGCAAATGGAACACCTCATAGTTGTCCTGAGGTGATGTCCACTGGCGAATGACATCGTCCAGCGCGTTCTGGTTTTTTAGCCGCAAAGACAGAGTGGCGAACCTCTCGTCGTCGGCCAGATGGGGCATGCTCATGATCTGGCAAAGAGAGCGCCATTCGCCCTCGTTTCGTATTGCCATCGTCACCCACTTGTCTTCTCCGGCGCATGGAAAGCAACCATGAGGTGCCATGTCCGGATGCCGGTTACCCCTGCGCTCCCTTGGCCGACCTGTCATCTGCTCTTCCAGAAAAACCTCGCCCAGGTGAGGTATAAACGTCTCCGCCTGCGACAGGTCGATGAACTGGCCGATGCCTGTTCGCGCTCTATACAACAACGCAGCGCAGATCGCGAAGTAAGCCGTCACTCCTCCTGCGGCGTCCGGATGGTGCACCAGCGAGTTATTGGAAAGGTCCATGTCTGGATAGCCCCGCAGCGCCGAGTGCCCCGACAGCGCGTCGATAGCCATGCCCATGCTGTGAAATCTCTTGTATGGTCCCGTGTTGCCGAAGCCGGGTGTGAACAGCACTATGAGGTCCGGCTTGACCTTGCGCAACTCCTCATAGCCCAGGCCCAGGCGGTCCATCACTCCGAAAGCGTAGTTGGTGAAGATCACATCGCTAACGCTGACCAGGTCCTTGAACGACTCCCGACCCTCTTCGCTGCCCAGGTCGAGAGTCAGGCCAACCTTATTCCTGCTTATTGCGTTGAAGTTGGCCTGCCGATTCCACGGTCGCTCGCCAGGGCCGTCGTAGGGATAGCCTGCTACGTCAGGGTTGGGGTGAATTGGTCCCCTTCCGATGCGCTGAATGGCCTCCACCTTCACAATTTCGGCACCCATGTCTCCCATAAGCGCGCCGCAGTACGGTCCAGCCCATATCTCCGCTAGCTCCAGCGCCCGGACGCCCGACAGAGGGCTTTTGTCTGATATCAAACGACACCTCGCACTCGAAACTCCGCTAAGTCTTGCTCGTTCAAGCCTAGTAAATCGCCGTAGACCTCGGTGTTGTGCTGGCCCAAAGTCGGAGCAGGCGTCGGTTCGCTGCGAGGCATGTCCGAGTACAGAAATGGCAGGCCAGGGTAGGTAAGGACGCCAGCCTCTGGATGCGCCAGATCGACGAAGTAGTCGCGGGACTTGAACTGCTCGTTCTCTAGGGCGTCGCCGGTTGTCTGTATAGGCGCACAGGGTAAGCCCTCGCTCTGCCCTGCTTCGAATATCTCGGCTCGTGAGTGCCTGTCAAACCACTCCTGAAAGATCTTCTCAATTTCTTCGCGGTAGTCGGCTCTGCCTTCGGTTGTCTGGTAGCGGTCCACCTCCTGAAGGTCGGGCCGTTCAATCATTCTCGTCAGGTTAGGCCACATGCGAGGGCCAAGGGGTAGGAAGCTTACGAAGCCGTCGTTGCAGCGAAAGGTGCCTACGGCATATGGCTCGCGGGAGCCTGCCGCGGTAAGTCGTGGTGGCTTGCGAGGGTCTGTCTCGCCGCCGTAGATGTACGGCAGCCGCCGGCCGATCTGGTGGGGGTGACCAGCCATGCACTCCTGTATGGAGATGTCGATCCACTCGCCCTGCCCGGTCATCGCCGCCTGAAAGATGGCCGTCATGGTTGCAGCGCTGGCCGCTGTGCCCGTGAAGTACTGCGCGACCTCGCCACCGTAGCGGAGAGGCTCCCTGTCCGGCAGGCCCTCCCGGTGCATGGCGCCTCCCATGGCGAAGATGGTTAGCTCGGTGAACTGGTGATCTCTGTATGGCCCGGACTGGCCAAAGGGAGTTATGGAGATCATCGTCAGGTCAGTGTGGTCGGTCGACAAGGCCTGGTAGCCCAGTCCCAACGACTCCATGTCACCGGGCGCGCCGTTCTCAATGATGACCTGGCTTTGCGCGGCCAGCTTGCGGAAAAGCTCTGCGCCGTTAGTATTAGTGATATCCAGAGTGATGCCCCTCTTCTGGCGATTCAAGTGCAGGAAGAGGCCACTCTTTTCTTGATGAGGGATGTTGTCTGTAAACGGTCCACTCTGCCGCGAGGTGTCGCCAGACCCAGGTCGTTCAACCTTGATGACCTCTGCGCCGTAGTCGGCCAGCATCTTGGCGCAGTACGGCCCGGAGATGTCTGTGGAGACATCGAGAACACGGATGCCTTCTAAGGCGAGAAAGGGCAAGGACCGACCTCGTGCGCAGAGTGACGACAAGGCCAATTCTGTACGGCTACTGCGATGCTGTCAACCGGCGATGCCCTCGGCCTAATTTTGTGGCCGACTACTGTTGTGAATCCACCACCACCTGGCCCTCTTTCATCACCAGACTTACATTCTGAAAGGCCTTTGTCAGGTCGTCCAGAGGGTTGGAGTCCAGCAAAATAAGGTCGGCGATGTATCCCTCCGCGACTATGCCCGTCTTGGAGACGCCGCAAATCTTCGCGCCGACGCTAGTCGCCGCGGTCAGCACGTCCGTAGACGCCATGCCGAATCCGGACAGAGTTTGCATCTCCTCCAGCATGGTGTGGCGGCTGTCGGTGCCGACGCCTACGGGAACGCCGATCTCCAATGCTTTCAGGATTCGCTCTCCGTAGCCAGGTAGCGCTTTGCCGAAAAGCTCCGCCATTGGCCCGCTTCCCGACGTGGCGATGCGTTTGCAGACCGTGGCTGTGGGCACGAAGGACGTGCCGTCTCCCGCCATCATCCTGACCATCTCGTCGTTTATCAGAAAGCCGTGTTCGATGGTGTCTATTCCAACCAATAAGGCGTTACGAACGGCTTCGTTAGACATGGCATGGGTGGTTACCGGCGTCTCCCGGCGATGGGCCTCTTCTACAGCAACCCTAAGCTCTTCGACTGTGAACTCCGTCATGCCCGGGTGCTCGTGAGGGTAGTTGGCTGTGCCCGCGCTACTCATGATCTTGATGACGTCAGCGCCGCCCTTGAGCTGCTCTCTCACCGCCTTGCGGACCTCTTCGGTACCGTCGGCCTCGCGTATGCCGTACCAGGGGTGGCCGTGTCCGCCGGTCATGGTTATGGCCAGCCGACATGCCAGTATCCGAGGTCCCTTTAGTCCGCTGGCTATGGCATCGCGGAGATCGACGTTGGTGTAGGGCGGCGAGACCTGGTCCGGAACTGCCGGCCCGCCAAGTTCCCGAATAGTCGTGACGCCCTGCTCTAGCTCCCACTGGGCGTTCTTGGCGCACTCCAGGGCCAGGTATCCCGGCGAGCTCAAGAACATCTGCATGCGCCACGCCTTAACCGCGGTTGCGTCGGTGCTCCCGTCTTCGATGGTCCGCAGGCTCTTGTTCAAAAGGTGATCGTGGCAGTTCACAAGACCTGGCATTAGCCATCTGCCCCTGCCGTCAATTATTTCGTAATTTTGCGCTGACGGTTTCAGATCTGCGGCAGTTGAGACCTCTTGGATGATACTGTCTCCAACCCGCACCGTGGCGTTGGCAATTAGGCCGCCCTGCCCGTCTATTACGTTTACGTTTTCAATTGCTATGTATGGCATGCGTGGGATGGTATCAGAGTTTGAGCGCTGGCTTTCGAACGGCCTGCTTCTTGGTAAAGTGCGCCCCGTTACGGTACGATACCTTCCGTAAATCACACTGAAATTACTGGACGATACAGGAGGAAAACTGTGGCACTGAAGACATACGGCACGATGGGTGTGGACTGGGAAGAGCGCATCGACTACGAGAGGCTGCGCACCCAGCGGCTGGACAAAGCCAAGGCCCTCCTGAAGAAGTCTGATATGGGCGCGATACTGACGTTCGATATGAACAACATCCGCTACCTGACGGCTACTATCATAGGCACCTGGGCGATGGACAAGCTGGTGCGCTATGCCCTGCTGCCTCAGGACGATGAGCCAATCCTGTGGGACTTCGGTTCCGCTGCCAGGCATCACCAGCTGTACTGCCCCTGGCTGGGCGACCGCTCTCGTGCTGGCATCTCCACTCTGCGCGGCGCAACTCCCGAAGGCGCAGGTCTGGCCGCAGATGTGGCCAAGAAGATACGCGTTGAGTTGGAGCTGCGGGGCCTGCAGAACGAGCCTCTTGGCGTGGACATCGTGGAGCCCACCGTGATGTTTGCTCTGCAAGCCGAAGGCCTGAACGTTGTGGACGGGCAGCAGCTTATGCTGGAGGCGCGGCGCGTCAAGACCGACGACGAGATCACGCTGCTGAACATGGCATGCGGAATGGTGGACGCTGTCTACGACGAGCTGTACATGATGTTGCGTGCCGGCGTGCGAGAAAACGACGCCGTGGCCCTGGCCAATAAGATCCTGTACGAGCTAGGTTCTGAGCATGTGGAGGGCGTAAACGCTATTTCCGGCGAGCGCACGAATCCGCACCCGCACAACTACAGCGACCGCCTGCTACGACAGGGCGACCCGGTCTACTTCGACATCCTACACAGCTACATGGGATATCGCACCTGCTACTATCGCACTATGGTCATAGGCAGCGCGTCCCAGTCCCAGATCGACGCATACAAGAAATGCCGTGAGATTCTGGACATCTCCATCGATAAGGTGAAGCCGGGTATCACCACCGCTGATATCGTGAAGGACTGGCCCAAGGCGCAGGAGTTCGGGTTCGAAAATGAGGAGGACGCATTCGCGCTGCAGTACGGCCACGGCGTAGGGCTGTCCATCTGGGAGAAGCCTATCTTTAGCCGTCTGGTGTCGCTGGACAATCCGCAGCCCATTGAGGAGAACATGGTCTTCGCGCTGGAGACATTCTGGCCGTCGGCTGACGGCTGGTCGGCAGCCCGCATCGAAGAGGAAGTTGTGGTCACGGCCACGGGTTGCGAGGTCATCACCCGCTTCCCAGCAGAACAGCTAATGGTAGCTGGACCGCGCTACTTCACCGCCACAGGACCTCTGCCGACCACTCGCGAGGCGCAGTCCCACCTGAACCGTCCCGGAGGCGTCCCGCCTGGAATCGCCGGTGCGCACGCTTAGATTCTTTTGAATAATTGGCATAGGGCGAGATGCGATGCAAGAGGAATCGAAAGAGCTGTGGTCATAGGGTGCCATTCTTAGCGGCATGATCAGGCATCCTAGGTTGTAAGGCTTAAGTATGGGTGCCTTAACACACCCACAGCCCGTAATGCCGCCATTGGCCCGCGTTCTCGCAACGTGGATAGTTGGTTGCGGTCCATGACCAGCAGCTCGCCGGCAAAGCCCAGCGCATTGATCGAGATGCCTTCGAAGTGCTCGCGGCTGCGCGGCACCAACATCATCCAACTGCGTGTGGCCAGAAGGTTATAGTTTTTTGTATTGTCCGGCTCATCCATCAGGCTCATCGAACGCAGCATCGAGTGGTAGTGGTCTTGCAGTGCGGACGCGGCGTTCGTGACAGGCAGCGCGTCAAGGTCGTCGAGCCTGACTATGGCGTTGGCGAAGGGCAACGTCGGGCATTGGCCCACGCCGCTTGATAAGTCCGCGGCGGCGATGGCACCTTCCACAGGTGTTGCTTGCCCATCGGAAGTAAGCGGTAGCGGTACTATTTGGATATGCTTGTGTCGCTGGCTAGCCCCGGCGATCTCTCCGGAGTTGTAAAACGCCAGGCCGTCGAACTCCCGCATGCAGGCACACATCGCCTGGAAGTCCTGTTCCGTCAACAGAAAGGTCTGTTCTTCGAACGCGCGAGTCACAATGAGCAGATGGTTGTCCGCCACAGGAAACTTGTTTAGTATGCCGACGTGACTCTCTGATATGTTGGCGACGAACAGGTCCTCCTCATAAGGCAAGAACGGATTGAAGTCCGGCGGGCGCACCCCGGGATTGGCCTCGTGGGCTTTGCGGGCAAGGCTGGATATCACGCGCACGTCGAAGCTGATCCCGCCATCAACAATCGTCTCCTGCTCTGTTTCGATGGGACGCAGCGCGCCGATATCCAACGAGCGTCTGGTGCGATTCACGATGGCAGGCCACAGCGAACCTGACTCGAATGAGATATCACTATCAGTCAATTTTGACTCAGCTTAACTGGTTGATTTCGTATGTTGTGACCTCTAAAAGATATCCGTCAGGGTCGCTGAAGTAGAGAGACTGACAGTCCGAGTGAACCAGTACCTCGAAGGCTATTTCGGCGTCCGTTAGCTGATTCTGGTAAGCCATGAACGTTGCGGCGTCTGTTCCGAAGGCGATGTGGCAAGCCCTGGGACCCTGGTTCACTGGAGTCACGTAGGTCCGCTCCTCGTTGGCCTCCAGGAGGGCGAGCTTGGTTGTGGCGTTGCCGATATATGGACTGGACGGCCCGGCATTGGGATCAAGCGCTTCAAAGCCAAAATAATCCGAGTGCCATCTTTTCGACCTCTCAAGGTCCCGCACCACCAGTGCAGCATGGTCAAGACCGCTAACGGTTAACTGTAAGCTCATAGCTGTGTCTTTTAGGTTTGTAGTAATGGCCGGTAGGGCGACGGCCCAATAATAGCAAATTGTCGTGCGTAACTACTTGGCCTGCACTGTATATGATGTCTTGACCAGGCTTGCGTCCCTTGTTAGACTCGTTTTTGATGAGTGATCACAAAGAGGACCTCAGTATGTTATTGGGCCGGGATGATGTCCTGTCGCTTCCCGACGCCCCTGTGCAGGCAGGATACAGCCTGCGTCAATACCAGGCAGGAGATGGCCCTCAGTGGGTGGAATTACTCACGTATGGCGACTTTTCTGAATTTAATCTGGAGTGGTTCGAAGGCTACATCGAAGGTCCAGAGCGCAGAGAGTGCTCTTATGTGGTTGTTAAGGATGGAGTAATCATTGCTGCGACGTTCGCTTCTGTGCAGAAGGGCGAAGCAGAAGTTGGCAAATTAGACCTTGTCGTGAATCATCCCGACCACAGGGGGAAAGGCCTGGGCCGTGTCGTGTGCACTGCTGTTCTAAGGCATCTGGCTGGCCGTGGTTATCAGAAGATGATCCTCCTCACCGACGATTGGCGTCTGCCCGCCATTGGCCTTTACCTGTCGCTGGGGTTTGTGCCACGCATGACGCACAAGGACATGCCGGACAGATGGGACGCTATAATGCAGAGGCTTAAATCGTCTCGATAACAGATATGATTTATATGAAAAAAACAGGAGATTCCATTGGCTGAAAAAGTAGGCTTGGCCATCATTGGCTCAACGGGAATAATAGGGCGTGTGCATATAGATGCGATCGCCCAGCTGGATAGCTGCCGCGTGGTTGGTATAAATGCGCGCCGACAAGAGCTTCTCAGGCAGCAGGCTTTGGAGCAGCAGGTGGCCATGTATGCCACCCTTGAGGAGGTGCTGGAGGACCAGGAGGTAGATGCCATTGTCATCGCCACGCCCCATCCGTCTCACCTGGAGATCACGCAGAAGGCGGCGGCGGCGGGTAAGCACATCCTGGCAGAGAAGCCCATGGGCGTAACGCCTTCCGACGCTGACGGAATGATTAGCGCGGCGAAGTCTGGCGGGGTCAAGCTGGGCGTTCTCTTCAACAACCGTTTTCGCCCGGAGGCTATAAAGGCCAAGCAGCTTATTGAAGAGGGAGCCATCGGCGCGATCAACCGGGTCAGCATGTCCAGCGTGATGCTGCGCAGCCAGGACTACTACGATCGGTTGGAATGGCGGGGACGCTGGGACGAGGAAGGCGGAGGCGTGCTCATCAATCAGGGCATCCACTCCATTGACATGATGCAGTGGCTGACCGGCATGCCTACTTCTGTGTTCGGACACCTCAGCATCCACAGGCATAAGGTCGAGGTGGAGGACTATGCCACGGCGGTTATGCAGTACGAAGGCGGCGGTCACGGGACGTTTCACTGCACCACTGCTCAGGCTCCGAATCAGCAGCGCATCGAGATCTGGGGCGAAAAGGGCGCGCTGATTTTGGACAACTGGGTCATCACATTGCACAGCATCGGCACGTCGGTCACGGACTTCATAGAGAATAACAAAGACGTGGCCTTTAATAGTCCGGACGTTCAGACAGAGGTCTTTGGCGACTTCGAGCAGGTTCCCAGCACTCATGTCCCGGCAATTGACGACTTCGCTCGCGCAATTCTGGAGGACCGAGAGCCTGCCATCACAGGCAAGGACGGCCTGCGTTCCCAGGAGCTTGTGGCGGCCTTGACGTTGTCTGGCTGTCGAGAGAAGTTGGTTAGCCTGCCCATAGACCGTGCCGAGTACGACACCCTGATGGATGAGTTGCGGTCAACCAGGCGAATGCCCGGGCGGTAGTTTTCGGGTCTGCTTTGCTTAGAACTGCGGACTACTGATTCCACATAAGTTATCTACTTCACCCAATTTTCTTATAGCGGAGATATTCAAAATATGAAATTTGCACTGTTTACTCATGTGCCTTGGCCGGAGGGTCATGAACCGGCCAAGATCATGGCCGAGACAATTGAGCAGATTCAGTACGGCGAGGAGCTGGGGTTCTACAGCGCCTGGTTTGCTGAGCACCACTTCTCGCGCTACAGCATGGGCTCGTCGTCGCTGGTGATAGCTGCGGGTGTTGCGGCTGCCACCAAGCGAATACGCCTGGGCACCGCCGTTCTGATACCCACATTGCACAATCCCATCCGGCTGGCCGAGGACGCTGCAACCGCCGACGCCATCAGCAACGGAAGGATTGACCTCGGCTTCGGTCGTGGCAGCGGCGGGTACGAGTACGGCGGCTTCAACGTTAGCCGTGAGGAGAGTCAGGCGCACTTTCAGGAGAGCGTGCGCATTGTGGAAGGCCTCTTTACCACACAAGAGTTCTCCTATGATGGCCAGTTCTACCAGCTAAACAAGATCAATCTGGTGCCGCCGGTTACGCAGAAGCCTCACCCGCCCATGTACGTCGCGGCTTCCTTTACGCAGGAGACTCTGGAGTTTGCGGTGTCGACCGGCCACAAGCTGATGCTGGCTGTGGTTCAGGACACAGAGCAGTCGTTGGCTCTCTGCAAGCGATTTGTGCAGATGTCGGCAGAGGGTGGACACAACGTGCCCATGTCGGAGATACCCTTCTTCCGCTACTTCTACGTGGCGGAAACCGAGGAGCAGGCCCGCAAGGACACCGAGGCGCACATCAGTTGGATTCTGGACATCATGCAGTGGCGGCGCATCTTCGACAAGGGCAGCAGCGAGGTTCCGTATAGCATCGATGACTGGCGCAGCACCCGCACCGAGGCTCCGCTGAGCTATGACTACATCAACGACAACCGGGCATTCATCGGTACGCCGGAGCAGTGCGTTGCGAAGATTCAGCGGCTGCGGGACGAGGGAATCGAGTACTTTGGCTGCAACTTCCACTTCGGCGGCATCTCGCACGCGAAGGCCATGAAGTCGATGGAACTCTTTTCAAAAGAAGTAATGCCAAAATTTCTGTAGTTTTCGCATATTGCGCAAAGGGCATGCACAGCGGCCAATGACGTTTTCGGTTCGGCGCGTCTATCTCGCCAAGAGATAGTAAACTGTCCCTTCCCCCGCTGCGGGGGAAGGCTAGGATGGGGGTAGCAGGCAGATGAAATAAGGCTAAACCTCAGACACCCCAGCCTCGCCATGACTCTAAGCTCTTACGGCAGCCCCAGAAACCGCGCCTGCACGTCCTCGGCATTAAGCACCACCTGCTTTTGGCCCTCGGCGTCGGTCTCGAACGACGAGTCGTTGTTTAGCTGTTCAACCAGCAATTCAACAGCCTTTTCAAGGTCGGCGTCGTTTGTGGCGGCGGCTACACGGTGTGCCTCGGTTTTGGTGCCTGTGGTAAGCATTACGACGATCTCCTCAGCCAGTAGCTCCCGTTGCACGAAACCCTTTTGAATGTTGGCGATGGCCTGCATTCGTTGACGCCCCAGGTAACACCCGCCGAAAGAAAGCACCTCGAACATCTCGCCTTCAAGCTCCACATCAGACTGACGGCGTGGCTCCAGATGGTTGTCCGTCAGGTATTGCCGTACATCCGAGTCCTCGGCGTGCGGCTGTTTCTGCTTGAAGAACATCTGCACCGTGTACATGTCCCAGCTTTTAGGCTCAACGCGAATGATCATTTTTTGGATAGCCCCTTAACGTGAGGTTAGCACCGGCCAGTTTGAAGAGTCCAGTTGAATGCTGCTGTGGTCTTGTAGGCTATGGCTCGCTGGCATAAAATTCGGACAGGATTCCGTACCAACAATAAAGGACCGAACATGCCACCGCAAACCGCGCCCTATGGCTCCTGGGAATCGCCCATAAGGTCGGAGTTGATCGTCTCCGATTCGATATCTATCACAGGCATGGCCATTGATGGCGACGACATTTACTGGATAGAGCAGCGGCCTTCGGACGGCGCACGCAACGTGGTTGTGCGCCGCACGCCGGATGGCAAAACGCAGGACGTCACTGGCGCGCCGTACAACGTGCGAACGCGTGTGCATGAGTACGGTGGCGGAGCGCTGGTGGTGGCCAACGGTGTGATGTACTTCTCCAACTACGACGACCAGCGGCTGTACCGGCAAGAGGTTGGCGGTGAGGCGCGTCCTCTTACGCCGGAGGCCGACATGCGCTACGCCGATGGCGACATCGATCGCCGCCGGGGGGCCATGATCTGCGTGCGGGAGGACCACACGTCGCCGTGGCAAGAGCCTGTGAACACCCTGGTCTCCATAGATCTGCAGCGCGGAGGGGGCAGTCGTGTGCTGGCCTCCGGCAACAATTTCTTCTCGAATCCGCGCATAAGTTCGGACGGCGAGCATCTGGCGTGGCTTGCCTGGAATCACCCCAACATGCCATGGGACGGCACGCAGCTATGGGCGGCTGAGCTGCTGGCCAACGGCAGCATAGGCGATCGCCACCTGGTTGCTGGCGGCAGGGATGAGTCGATATTTCAACCTGAATGGTCGCCCGGTGGTGTCCTGTATTTTGTGTCAGACCGCGCCGTGGATTCGACGAACTCATCACGGCGTTTCTGGAATTTATTTAAATATAGGGCTATAGGGCGTGGTTTAGAGGCTGGCGGGACGGGGGAATCGATAGGGCGCGGAAGTTTGGCAGACGGGACTGGGGATTCAGGGGCAGAAGCCGCAGTGGAAGCGATGTGTCCTATGGAGGCCGAGTTCGCGCTGCCGCAGTGGTCGTTGGGAGTCGGCACATACGGCTTTGCCTCGGAGGAGCGCATCATATGCGCCTACAACCAGCAGGGCACCTGGCAGGTAGGCGATCTCGACACGCGGACCGAAACGCTCCAGACCGTGCCAACGCCGTTCACCGACATAGGTCGAATGGGCCTGAAGGCTGGCTCCGGCAAGGTCGTTTTTACCGCAGGGTCTCCTACCATTCCGATCACTCTGATGCTTCTCGATCTGGAATCCGGCGCTACCGAAATCTTACGCCGCACCAGTGAGGCGAAGGTCGATGAAGGCTATATGTCGCGAGCGCAGTCTATCGAGTTTCCAACGGAGAGTGGCCTGACGGCGCACGCTTTTCACTACCCTCCTGCCAATCATGATTTCCTAGGGCCTGAAAGCGAGAAGCCTCCTCTCATCGTTGTAAGCCACGGTGGACCGACGGGCGCGACGACTTCCACGCTGAGCATGATGACCCAGTTCTGGACCAGCCGAGGATTCGCTGTGCTGGACGTTAACTACGGCGGCAGCACAGGCTACGGGACGGCCTACAGGCGTCGGCTCAACGGCAATTGGGGTGTCGTCGACGTGGACGACTGCGTTAACGGCGCCAAGTATCTGGTAGACCAGGGCCTCGTCGATGGCGATCGCCTGATTATCCGCGGCAGCAGCGCGGGCGGTTACACAACCCTGGCCGCGTTAACGTTCCGGGACGTGTTCAAGGCGGGCACCAGTCTCTACGGCATATGCGACCTGACGGCGCTGGCAGAGGATACTCACAAGTTCGAGTCGCGTTACCTCGATACGATGATCGGGCCGTACCCGGAGTTGGAAGAGCTATATAAGGCGCGATCGCCCATCAACCACATCGATCAGTTAGACTGTGCCCTCATTCTGTTTCAAGGTTTGGACGATCAGATAGTGCCTCCTCAACAGGCCGAGGCCATGCTGGATGCTGTGCGCAAGAAGGGTCTGCCAGTGGCGTACGTACCCTTCGAGGGCGAGCAGCACGGTTTTCGCAAAGCCGAGAATATCCGCCGAGCGCTAGATGGCGAGCTGTATTTCTACTCCCGCGTGTTTGCATTCGACCTTCCGGGTGACGTAGAGCCCGTGGAAATCGAGAATTTGTTGTGAGGCTAATGAGACGCAGGCGGTTGTTGGCGTGTCGATAGTACTTTTACTAGGCTTCGTTGCGCTGATATGGGTGCTGGAAGTGTTCGACTGGTCGACCGGAAATTCGCTGGACCAGTTCGGCATCGTGCCTCGTCAGGTCGACGGATTGATTGGCATACCCTTGGCACCTTTGCTTCACGCCGGGTTCGCTCACCTGCTGTCCAACACACTGCCACTGCTGATCCTGGGCGGCTTTGTGGCATTCCGTGGTAAAGCCGTTCTCATCGGTCTGATAGTGTTCGTAACTATTTTCGGTGGCTTCGGCACGTGGATAATCGGCAGCACAGGGGTGCATCTTGGAGCCAGCATTCTGGTATTTGGTTTCTTTGGATACCTGGTGGCTCGCGGCTGGTACGACAGGAGTTTCATCTCAATAGTCGTTGCCATAGTCGTGCTGCTTTTCTATGGCGGGCTGATATTCGGTGTGCTGCCCCTTCGGGCCTTTGTGTCTTGGGAGGGCCACCTCATGGGGATGCTGGCCGGAGTCGTTTACGCCCGTATTAATCGAAAGAAACGGGAGCCTGCTTAAAGACGAGGAAGAGGCTCGGGGTGAAAACGTCGTGTTGGGATTGGCGAGAGCTTGTCGAACACTCTGCCGTAGTAGTAGTCGATAACCAGCCTGATGTTTCGGTCTTGAGTCGTCTCTGCCATAGTGTCCCCTGTTCTCTTCTTGGACTTCGCCGAAAGCATCAGGCTTTGTGCCATTAATCTTCAAAGCTTAAGAATTTATTTGCCTAGCTTATTCGCCAGCGCTGCGCCGTGCTGCTTGGCCCAGTCGCTGATGATACTCACGTCCCACCCGATGCAGAAGTGCTTGACACCCATTTCGATGTACTCCTCGGCATCGTTGCTGTCGGTCAGCTCAATGCGAGGCGCGATGCCCATCTTCAGGGCTGTCTCGATTATGTAGCGGTCAGTCTTCTTGATGCGCGGGTCGTCCCACTGGTCTGGTATGCCGATGCTCATGGAGTAGTCGGCCGGACCGAACTGCACCATGTCGATGCCGCCGATGGACAGTATCTCCTCCAGGTTCTGTACAGTCGAATCCTTCTCGATCATCAGCGCCACCACAGTGTCCTCAAGCGAGTCGATGTACTCGGTCAGCGTGGCCTCTCCGTAGCCTCCATCGCGTCGCATACCCACGCCTGCGCGGCCGCCTGTTTTGGGTGTATCGGCTCTGGAGGCAGTCACGGCTTCCCGGGCATCGTCTGCAGTCCAGATGTCTGCGAACAGCAGGTTCTGTATGCCGGAGCCTACTGCCCTCACTGCCAAGTGTGTACGGGGCTGCTGCTCTATCTTCATCATGGAGCTCATGTTTGGAAACAGGTCCACTGCTCGTCCGAAATTCTCCAGAGACATTAGGTCGTAAGGTGCATACTCGCCGGAAAACTCGATGTAGTCCATGGTCCCCGCTAGGCCAATGACCTCTACCATGCCAGGCCATATGGAATGCACGTGCATACTGACACTGGGCTTGTCCTCGTTCAGTAGCTCTCTAAGTATGTTTCGCTTTTTCAAATTGTTCTCCTTTTAATAGATGTGTAGGCGTTAGTTATTCCCATAACTGACTGGTGCTATTTGCCGGACAAAAACTCGTCCTCCGCAGAAAAATCCCAGGTCTCTTTGCTCAAGTCCTGCTCCAGCCACCAGCGATAGGTCATCTCCAGACCGTCACGCATGTGGTACTGGGGAGACCAGTCCAGCTCCCGCCGCGCCTTGTCCGTAGAGTACGCCTGGCTAAGTGAGTGCTCGTACGGATAAAACTGTCGGCCCTGCTTGTCATATTCGATCGCATCGGCATGGACGATCTCGACGCTCATGTCCATAACATTTGCAATCGTCCGAACGAAGCCGCCAGTAGTGATCATATCTGGACTGGCGACGGTGTAGGTCTGGTTAGCGGCCTGCTGATTGCCCAACACCGACGCGAAGGCGTTGGCCAGATCGTCTACGTGCACAAGGTGAAGCAGGTTCAGGCCGTCGCCAGGCACAATGACCTTGCGACCCTGGGATAGTCTGGCGAAGAAGCTGAACTCTCGTGATGCGATGTAGTTGTCCGGGCCGTAAACGTACGGCGGCCGAATGATTGTCACGGGGGTGTTGCTGCGCTTGCTGACCTCTTCCAAAAAGTCCTCGCAGGCAATCTTGTCCGTGGAGTATTTTCGCGGTGAGCTTCTGTGTAGAGGGAAGACCTCGGATACCAGAAACGTGTCGCTGGGAGCGTATACCGCTGTGGTGCTGCAAAAAATGAAGCTACCGATGTTGCCCTCCAGCGTTTTCATTAGCGGCTCCAGGCTAGGCACGTCGTAACCGGATATATCATAAGCGGCGTCAAAGCTCTTGCCCGCCAGCGCTGATCTGATCTGCGCAGAGTCGTAACGGTCCGCCTGCAATCGGGTTATGCCGTCGGGGAACTCCACGGTGGTCTGCCCTCGGTTCAGCACGGACACATCGTGGCCCTGAGCGTGGAGAAGCTTTACCAGGTGCAGGCCGATAAACCGGCTCCCACCTATAACAAGAACGTTCAATTTCTCACCTCATTAGTAGTAGAGGCCCTCTGCCTTTTGGGAATGCATAGGGCATGAGCTTAGCAAACGCCGAGGATTAGCCTCCGTCCAATTTCATCACTTGCCCTTTATAAAAAAACATAAAGGGCAGGCGGCCAAGTAAAATGCAAAACAATTTAGCTGACGGATAGCTTTTTGAGAATCGCCTCGTCCAGTTCCACGCCTAGCCCGGGGCCGTTGGGCACATCCAAGAATCCCTCCTTAACCTGCAAAGGCTCCTTTAGTACAGGCCAGCGGTCGCGAATCGAGATCTCCTCGATGTTGTACTCTTGCGAATAGGGGATAATGGAGTACGCGGCGCAGACGTGAAGGTGGGCCACGGTGCTCAGGATGGGCTGCGTGTTGTGCACCGTAATCGGCTTACCAAATGCAGTGCAAAGGGCGGCGATCTTCTGGAACTCCGTGAAGCCGGGAGCCTTAACGATGTCCGGCTGGATGATATCCACCCTGCCATTCAGAATAAGGTCACGATACTCATAGAGGGTATAGATCATCTCGCCCGCAGCGATGGGTATGGTCAGCGCGTCGGCCACCTGCGCCAGACCCTCGAGGTCGTAATGAGGGCGAGGCTCCTCGTAGTGGAAAACGCCCAGTGCCTCCAGTCCCTTCCCGATCTCAATGCCGTGATGTACAGAGAAGGACCCGTTTACGTCGACCAGAATGTCGATGTCGTCGCCGACAGCCCGGCGGACCTCTGTGACGGTGGCTATGGTCTCGTCTCTCGGATCGTCGATGGCTCCGGGAATGGCGCTGTGCAGTTTGTACCCGGAGTAACCCATCTCCACAAAGTGCGCCGCGCGGTTAGCCTCCTCCAGAGGCGTCATGTTGCGATTCATTGAGGAGGCGTACATGCGAACCTTGTCGCGTACCTTGCCGCCCAGCAATTTCCAGATCGGCTGATTCAGCGCTTTGCCTTTGATGTCCCACAAGGCGATATCCAGCCCGGCGATAGCGCTCCAGACAGCGCCGCCCATCTCCAGGCCACTGCCAGCCTTCTGCATATCCTTGAAGCGAGGCTCGGTCTCCGTAGGGTCCTTACCCAGCAAGGCAGGCGTGAGCAGGTCCTCGATTAGAGTTTTGACAACAGTCGGCTGTCGACGGAAACACTCGCCTATTCCCGTAATTCCCTCGTCAGTAAATACCCTAACGAAGGGGTAGTCGCCGTCAAGGATCAGGCATTCGACGCTGGTTATCTTCATCTGTGTCCGCTCCTAATTGAGAGTAGCTGACACAGATTACACTGCGCGTCGAATCAGCGCAACGCAGCCCTAAATTGCAGTTGCTTGCAGTCTGGGGCAACCACTAAGATAGGAGAGCACCTGTGAACGCGGAGGGGTGGCCGAGAGGCTGAAGGCACCTGTCTTGAAAACAGGCATATCGAAAGATATCGCAGGTTCGAATCCTGTCCCCTCCGCCAGCCCATGCCAATGCCTTTGTCAGGCAATCAACCGACCACATTCCTCCGCGCCTTCGATCAAACCGGAACAGGCATTGATGCCCTAAGTAACTCTCTCCTACACGGTTCGATGACCCTATTCATCCCGTAGTAATACGATGGCTGGGTAAATTAGCATCGGGCCAAAAATAACAGCTATGCCAGCAATTTTCGCTCCGTACTGTGCAACCCAGCCAGCAATATAAAGGGCGCATGTTCCCCTTCTGCCTGGATATATTTCTCTCTCACGGTAGCGTAGTTAGCCTTATATAGAAAAAACCCACGCTGTCATCCAACGTGGGCCTTCTTTGTTAATCCGAATTAGCCAACCACCCGCAGTAACCCATCTCTCGTACTCTTTCCTTTGGACATCGGCATAGTTGTCCGTGAGGCAGATCTCCAAGTGTGATTTGAGGTGTACCTGAGAATCCATTCTAGGCCCAGTGCGTAGCCGGAGGCACAGTTACCTAAGGTTTCTTGTTCCACTACGGTGACACGTACGCCGTCTTTAGCCAGGTAGCAGGCAGTCGCGGGACCCGCAACCCCCGCGCCGATGATGACAACGTCTGTGCCAGATGACATATAAGCACTCCTAGGCAGGACCCTATAGTCTGCGAATAATTTGTGACATTATTCGAAGGCTATGGACAACACTTGAGGATAATGGGTAACTATAGCCTCAAGTATGGGGTGCTGTCAGGGCGCAGATGGGCTGTTGGCGTGAGGATTTACCTAATTACGAAGAATTAGTGACGCACAACCACTCTTAGGACTTGGGACTGCTCCTCGTCGGTGGCCCGAAACGCATCTGCGGCGTCGCTCATGTCGTACTCCCGCGTGAGCAGTGGCTCCAGGTCTATCTGCTTTGAAGTCACCAGGTTGACGGTCCTGTAGAAGTTGGCCCGCGTGGTCGCCCTGGGGAATATCATAGTCAGCTGATTCAGATACATCTGCAGCAGTTGTAGGCCGTCCATGGGTTGCGGAGAGATTCCGAACCCCATCATGCGACCGCCTGGTTTCGTCATGGCCAGGGCCTGGTGCATCGTTGCTGGTGTGCCAACCGCCTCAATTACGACGTTGGCTCCGTCCCCGCCTGCAGCCTTCCGAACTTCCTCAATAGGGTCCTTGTCCCGGGCGCTTATGACGATGTCAGCGCCGAACTGCTCTGCAAGGTCCAGTTTCCACTGACTTCGACCCACCGCTATTACCGGGTAGGCTCCTGCCAGTTTGGACAGCCTGAGGTGCATTAGGCCTGTGCCGCCTAGACCAAGGACTACGGCGGATTCCGAAGGTCGAATTTCTACTAGCGATTGGGCGTGTACCGCTGTGCTCAGAGGCTGAATTAGCGCACCATAACCGAACGGCATGTCGTCCGGAATGCGGAAGGAGTGGGTCTCTGGCATGGTCAGGTACTGACTCATGGTGCCGTCGACCTCCCTGCCAAGTAGTTGGATGCTCTGGCAGAGGTTCTCCTTGCCTAGGATGCAGCGTTCGCAGGAGCCGCAATTAAGGTTGGGATTAAAAACCACATGATCGCCAGGTGAGAGGGAGGTTACTCCGGGGCCGATCTCCTTCACTATACCGGTGGCCTCGTGGCCGGGAACTCGTGGATATGCTACAGGTGTGTCGCCGGCGTAAATGTGTACGTCAGTGCCGCAAAGAGCGGTTGCCTTGACCTCAACCAGCACGTCGCCAACGGAAGGCTTTGGGTCTGGCGCCTCGGTAACTTTGATCTGTTTGGGTCCCTGAAGCTCTACCTGTCTCAATTCGTTATCCTCGGCTATGTTATTTGGTAATTTATTTTAGTGAAGGTTAGGAACGACTTCGTTGGCAAACATCTTGATCGACTTGTGCACCAACGTATGGTCGATCTTGCCGCCTACGTTGGATTCCATAATGAAGCCCTCCAATTGCAGGTCGTCCCTAAGCTGCTGGAGCCGGCTGGTCACGACGTCTGGTTCGCCAAATGCAAATCTGTCTCTGAGAAGGTCGTCGTAGGTGATAGTGGACAGGCTTGAGGATCTCTCAGCCCGTTCCTCACCCGCAGTAGTGCCTTCTTTTCCTATGGTGCCCGTGAACGCCCGTTGCAGCCTGGCATAGGCGTGTATGGAGCTTTCCTCAGGCTCGGAGAGGGCTTTTTCTTTTGTGTCTGCAACATAGATGGGAATTCGCAAGATTACCTGTCCGGTTCCGGGATGTCCTGCTTCTGCCCAGGCCTGACGGTACTCCTGTATTGCCTCGGCCAGCACCGGCACTGTCATGCCGCGTAGCCCGACCAGTATGTTGAGACCCATTTCGCCGTAGAGTGGGAAAGACTCTCGGGTGGTTGCCGCAGACCACAGTGGCGGATACGGCTTCTGAAAGGTCTTGGGTATGACGCACACTTCGTTAAAGGAATATACTTCGCCTTCATAGGAGAACTCTTCTTGTGACCATGCCAGTCTCATGACGTTCAAATATTCGAGGAAGCGTTGACGGCTCTCGTCATAAGGCACGTCGTAACCTTCGTAGACCCTGGTAAACCCGCTACGTCCTACGCCCAGGTCTAATCGGCCGTGACTAATGTTATCTAATGTGGCAACCTCTTCGGCCATGCGTACCGGATGGCCCAGAGGAAGGACCAGAACGCCAATGCCAATGCGAAGGTGAGTCGTCTGGCTGGCAATTGCAGTTGCGAGAATAAGGGGAGCCGATACGATGGAAGGAACGCCAGCGGTGCGCTCTGGTGTTGCGAAGTGGCGCTCTGCTAGCCACACCCCTGTGAAACCCTGTTCCTCCGCTAGTTTTGCAGTGAAGAACGCCTCATCAAATGCCTCGGTTTGACTCAGGCCATACCTGTAGTCGCATTCCATACTTAGCCCGATATGCATTGTGAAGGTCATGGCTATTCTCCGCGTTATTGTCGTTCAGATCGCTAGTATCTTATGTGTACCCCTTTGGATTTTGCAAAAGGTGGTTCAGAAAACGCGTCTTACATCATGCCTGTAATGAGTTTGTCCACCTGGGGCTTTGAGAGGCCTAGCTCACGGTGAGCCATTGGGCCGCCTTGATCTAGGACAGGTTCAGCCTGGTCAAGGCTCGGGTTGCCTTTGACCTGGTAGAAGATACCAATGTATATGTTCTCGTCCCAAACCATGGCTTTCTCGCAGGCTTCCTTCCAGTCGGTCACATCGTGATCCATGTCCCCTAGCTTGGAAACCCGCTGGCGGAAGAACTGGGCCGTGTTGTCACGATTGAAGGTGACGCATGGGCTCATCACGTCGATAAGAGCAAACCCCTTGTGCTGTATGGCCTGCTTCATCAACTCGGCCAGGTGCCGAGGATCGCCGCTGAAGCCGCGGGCAACAAAAGTCGCGCCGTTCATTATGGCTGCGGTCAGGGGATTATAGGTAGGCTCAATGTTGCCGAAAGGCGTGCTCTTAGTCTTCATGTCCAAGGAGCTTGTGGGTGATACCTGTCCCGTCGTCAAGCCGTAAATCTGGTTGTTCATGACTATGTAAGTCAGGTCCATGTTGCGGCGAGCGGTGTGAGTGAAGTGGTTACCACCAATGCCGTAACCGTCTCCATCGCCGCCGGTGACGATGACGTTAAGCTCGTGGTTGGCCATCTTGGCGCCGGTTGCTACGGCCAGGGACCGACCGTGCAGGGTGTGCATGCCGTACGAGTTGAAGTAGCCAGGGAAGTTGGACGAACAGCCAATTCCACTGACGGTAAGAATCTCGTGGGGAGGGATTGCCAGATCAGCTGCGGCCCTCTGCAAGGCGTTCAATACGCCGAAGTCGCCACAGCCCGGGCACCAGTCTGGTTCTACCGGCCCCTTGTAGTCTCTTGCAGTTAATTCAATTGTGGGTGTTGCTGCGCACATAGGTTGACCTCACTAAACCATTATTTCGTGGACTGGAACGTAGATATCTGTCTTGCCAGCCAAAATTTCTTGCACGCCCTCAACGATGTGATGTGGCATGAAAGGTTCACCGTCGTATTTGCGAATGTGGGCATCGACGCTAACGCCGTTTTCACCGCGCATGTAGCGATGGAACTGGCCGGAGTGATTGTTCTCAATAATAATTGTCTTTTTCGCCTTGGATATAACATCGGCTATGGCATCGCCGTGGAAAGGAACAATCCACTTTACGGGAAGGTAGTTGGCAGTTACGTCCTTCTCATTTAGCTGTTTTAGTGCTTCCACAATTGCACCGTATGTGGACCCCCAACCGATCAGCGTAACCTCTGCGTCCGCTGGTCCCACCAGTTGGGGCGCATCTATTGCCTCAAGCAGATTTCTGAACTTGCTGTCACGCTTCTCTACCATGGCCCTTCGCTTGATGGGATTGGTGAACTCGTCGCTGATGAGGGTGGAGTTTTCGTCGTGCTCGTCTGTGGCAACAACGTGGGCGTAGCCCTCAACACCTGGTAGTGCGCGGGCCGAAATACCGTCATCCGTGATCTTGTATCGCCAGTACTCGTCATCGCCGTTTTTGGAGCCGTTGGCCGAGGTTATCAGTTCACCCCTATTTATCTCTGGGTGCATATTAATTTCGTCAGGATCGAAGCTAAAACGTCCCTCACCAATAAGCAGGTCCGTAAGCACGATGGCCGGGCACTGGTACTTGTCAGTAAGATTAAACACTTCGGCCATTGTGTCGAAAGTGTCCTGAGCGTGTAGCGGTGCCACAATGAAGCGTTGGAAGTCGCCCTGGCTGGCGCCTAGAGCCTGCCAGAGGTCGCCCTGTTCTGTCTTGGTCGGAACGCCAGTGGAAGGTCCAGCTCTCATGACGTCAATGAACACGACGGGAATTTCCATCATGCTGGCGGCGCCTATGGCCTCCGTCATGAGGGCGAAGCCACCGCCAGAGGTCGCGCACATGGCCCGGCAGCCTACGTGGGCCGCGCCGATTGCCATGTTGGCCACACCGATCTCGTCCTCAACCTGTCGCACCATGATGTCCAGGTCTCGGGCGTTTTGGGCAAACCAGTGCAACACTCCGGTTGACGGGCTCATTGGGTATGCGCAGTAGAACTTTACGCCTGCTGCCGCGCCACCCATAGCTGTGGCGTCGTTTCCGGCCCACACTGCTAGGGGCTTAGGCCCGTTGCCCAACTTGGTATCGAAGGCTTTGAAGTGCTCTACAGCGTAATCGAAGCCAATCTTGGCTACGTTTACGTTCTGGTCGATAACTTCCTGTCCTGCTCTCTCGAAGCGCGCTGTAAGCGCCTCCTGAAGGTCGTCGAAGGACAGGCCGATGAGATGCGCCGTCGCACCCAGGGCCACCGTGTTTTGGACTAGCGGATTGCGTCCGGCATTGGTAAGCTCGTCCACAGGAATGGGGCAGAGCTGTGCACCAACTGGCGCCTCGCCTGCGTTCACAAGGTCGCTGTTATAGATGACGCTTGTGTTCGGGCCCATCAGTTCCAGGTGGCGATCCATGGTGTCCTGGTTCAGGCACATCAGAAGATCTAACTTGTCACCGTGGTTGTAGACGGGATTTTCGCTAATACGCATGGTGAGAAAAATATGCCCGCCACGTACAATTGATTGGAAGGCGTTGTAGGTATATAGGTGGAGTCCGCGTCGGACAAACACTTTGGCAAGAATGTCGCCAGGAGTCGCTATGCCCTGTCCTGCCGCACCGCCAATGGCGAGAGCAAAATCGTACCCTCCAGAACTCATACACAAACTCCTTTTTTGGGCTATGCGCCTATATTGGGGCCGTAGCCCAGATCTAGATATATTATCATGTTCTGCTGTGGTTGAGAACTAATTCATCGCACTATAACGGGCCGTTACGGAAATGGCTAGCTGCAATTGCGAAGGCAGGAATCTTCTGAGGTCATTCGAATGGTTGCAGAAGGTTATACGGGGCGACACACTATTTAATAAGCGGATTACCGCTGAATAATGCCAATTCATGATATCATTCCTTGCGTCCCAATTCTTAGCAGGCGGCATTGGGCACCCACGATATCCCATTGATATGCGGAGCAACCCCCCAAGATGAAAATTCATGAGTACCAGGCTAAGGCAATTCTCGCCAAATACGGCGTGCCCGTTCCCAAGGGCGGCGTAGCTGATTCCCCTGAGGCCGCGAAAAAGCTGGCTGAAGATATGGGTGGCAAGGCTGTGGTGAAGGCGCAGGTGCACGCAGGTGGTCGAGGCAAGGCCGGCGGTGTGAAGCTTGTTTCCTCAGCAGATGAGGCAGCAGAGTTCGCCTCCTCTATTCTTGGCACCACTCTTGTGACCTTCCAGACAGGCCCTGAAGGCGTTCCAGTTCGCAAGGTCCTGGTAGAAGAGACCATCGACGTCGTAGATGAACTCTACCTGGCCATGGTCATCGACGGCGCAGCAGAGGGCATAGTTGCCATCGCCAGCGAAGCCGGTGGCATGGACATCGAGCAGGTGGCCGACGAAACACCAGAGAAGATTCTTCGGGTAGCCGTTGATCCGGTTCTGGGGCTTCAGCCTTATCAAGGGCGACAACTGGCCTACGGACTCAACGTCAAGCCTGAGCTAATAAGGCCCATTGCTGCCCTGGTGGAGAACCTATATAAGCTGTTCCAGGAGAATGACTGCTCGTTGGCGGAGATCAATCCCCTGGTCATTACGTCTGACGGTCGAGTATTGGCCGTCGACGCCAAGCTGACCATCGATGATGATGCCATGTTCAGGCACAAAGACCTGAGCGAGCTACACGACCCTGTTCAGGAAGACGCTGGTGAGGTCGAGGCCCGAAAATTCGACATTAACTTCGTCAAACTGAACGGGACTGTGGGTTGCATCGTTAACGGCGCAGGACTGGCCATGGCCACTATGGACGTGGTGCTTTCCGGCGACGCCCAGCCCGCCAACTTCCTGGACATTGGCGGTGGCGCGGACGAGGACAAGGTAGCCAACGCGCTCCGAATTGTCCTGATGGACTCTGAAGTGAAGCTCGTGCTGATCAATATTTTTGGTGGCATACTGAGGTGCGACGTGGCGGCCCGAGGCTTTGTGCAGCAAGGCAAGGCAGACCCCTCATCCATGCGGCCCATGATAGTCCGCATGCTGGGCACCAATGCCGAGGAGGGCCGCAAAACGCTGCAGGAGTCGGGTCTGGATGTAACTCTGGTGGAAGACCTACCTAGTGCGGCAGACGCTGTTCGGGCGGCGAAAACATAGCTGCCTGCCTCTAAACCCGAGGGCTGTTGGCAACAGGGCCTCGCCCTTTTCCGATATGGATTTTTCCGAACCGCAATGCTGGACATAGAAAACAAAGAAGGCAACGATGGGAATTCTTGTAAACGAAAATACTAGACTGTTAGTGCAGGGCATTACCGGTCGCGAGGGCGGATTTCACGCCATGCGCTGCCGAGAATACGGTACTAATCTGGTCGCAGGCGTCACTCCCGGCCGGGGTGGACAGACCTTTGATGAAGACGTTCCTGTCTTCAACACGGTGGAGGAGGCAGTAGACAAGACGCAGGCCAACTGTGCGCTGATATTCGTGCCACCGCCCTTCGCGGCAGACGCTATTGCGGAGTCGGTAGCGGCAGGAATCGCCACCATCGCTTGCATCACTGAGGGCATACCAGTGATGGATACGATCAAGATTAAGCGATTCATCAGGAATAAGTCTGTCACCTTGATCGGGCCAAATTGCCCCGGAATGATAACCCCGGGCGCGAACGTCAAGGTTGGCATTATGCCAGGGAACATCCACATGCCAGGGAAAATCGGTGTGCTCTCTCGCAGCGGCACCCTGACCTACGAGGCTGTTGGGCAGCTCACGTCATTGGGTCTAGGCCAGTCCACGTGTGTTGGCATCGGTGGCGATCCGGTTAACGGCTCGTCCTTTGTGGACATGCTAATGAAGTTCAACGACGACCCTGACACCGAAGGCGTTGTGATGATTGGCGAGATCGGTGGCTCTCGTGAGCAAGAGGCTGCCGAGTACATCAAGTCTGAGTTCAAGAAACCTATGGCCGCTTTTATTGCGGGCCGTAGCGCGCCTCCTGGCAAACGTATGGGACACGCTGGAGCTGTCATTACGGGCAGATCGGCGAGGGCGGAGGAGAAGGAGAAAGCCTTGGCAGCAGCAGGCGTCGCCATTATTCCTGGCCCCGGCGAGATCGGCAGGACGTTCCAAGAAGTTATCGGCTGATCCAATTTACGGGCTAGATTGCACAGACTGATATTCAGAAAAAAGAAAAGGCGGGAACTCTTAAAAGTTCCCGCCTTTTTGGTTTAGTCTTTATTTATCTTTACGAGTGGTCCTCGCAGGTAACATCTAGATATTCGTCGCTGTTGCTACCGTCAGGACAGGTAGTTTTGCCCCACTGCACGTCGCCTAATCTACGTGCATCGTCGAGGTCTTCGGCACCTTTCAAGTCAGCGTTTCTCAAGTCTGCTTCGTCCAAGTTGGTCTTATCGAAGATGGCATTCTGCAGGCTAGCACCATTCAAGTCGGCATCTTTCAGGCTGGCGCCAGACAGGTCTACCTCGTCCATGTCGGCGTCTTCGAAGGTAATATCGTCAAGGACCATGCCCGAAAAGTCCGAACCCTGAAGTTTGGCATCCGTGAAATCGGTATCTCTATCCAGGATGACTTGCGTGAAGTCTATGTCCTCCAGGTCGGCATCCTCTAGGCTAGCTCCCTCTAGATTGGTGTTCTCTAAGGTAGCGCCTGAGAGATCGGTGCCTTCCAGGCTGGCATTAATAAGAATGGCATCTGTGAGGTTGGCAATACGCAGGTCGCTGCCGTCCAGACTCGCGTCAATTAGGCTGGTGCCGGATAGGTCAACCGCAACCATGAACGCATCTTCAATTATCATTCGGTCCATGATGAGGTTTGTTAAGGTGACGCTTCTCATCTTGGCATCCAGCAGACGGATTCCGACAATGATGGCGCTATCCAGGTTGGCGCCTTTCATCTCAGCACCGATGAACTTGGCATCCAAGAGGTTAGTGCCTTTAAGGCTGGCGTCTTCCAATATGGCGTCGCTGAAGTCGGCCTTTTCCAAGTCAGCATTGTCCAACACTGCGTCAGTCAGGTCGGCTCCCCGAAAGTTTACGCCGACCATAATGGCATCGCTCAGGTCTGCGTCTGTGAGATCGGCATTGGTCATCACGGCTGAAGTCAAGTCAGCTCCACTGAGATTGGTGCCGTCTAAAATAGCCCCTGTGAGATTTGCAGACCTAAGATTCGCGCCGCTCAGGTCTTTCCCGCCTAACGTCTCCCTGCTCAGGTTGCAGTCCGCCAAATCAGCGTTTGGCTCGAACGTTGTGCAAGGCAGGGGAGTCCGGGTGGCTGTCGGCTCAGGCGTGGCCGTTGGTTCAGGTGTTGCAGTCGGCTCTGGAGTGGGCGTGTAAGCCACAGGTGTTGCAGTCGGCTCTGGAGTGGGCGTGTAAGCCACAGGCGTGGCTGTCGGCTCAGGCATTGCCGCGGCCGTTGGCTCCGGTGTGCTCGTCGGCATCGAAGTCGGCGGCACTTCGGGTGTGAACGTCGCTGTTGGCTCTGGCTTGGGCGTACTTGTGCTCGTCGGCGGAACTGTCGTCGCCGTGGGCTCCAGTGCCGCTGTAGGTATTGGCGTTGAAGTTGGCTCAGGCGATGGAGCCGTAGTATTGGTAGGCTGAATCTGCTCGTTGGATATTTCAGTCTGTAGCCCTACTGCCTCTTGGCCATCTGCAACTGATGAGTCTGAACAGCCTATTAGCAAGATCAAAAGTAGGGGCGCGATCAGAGCTAGAGCGAAATTACGTGACAACAATATCAGAGAATCCCTCCATGAGATATAACAAAGGGACAACCCCTGCAACATTTTTTGTAACCAATGTCTAGGAATTATCTAGGACTGTTTTTAATGCTATATATCATATTGAGGGCCGACTCAAATTTGGGTCAATTCATTATGAGTCCTTGTAATGAGAATTTTGCCGAATAGGTTTTTTGGAGACTGCTTTGCACTTTGCCAAATTAACAATCCAGTGGCGCTTTCTGACAATAAGGAATCTTGAATCAGCTGGGCATTAAAAAAGGCCCGCCTCAAAGGCGGGCCCTGGTAGTTTCGGTTATTGTCGTCCTGGTCAGACTCCTAAGAGAGAAGCTCCAACAGGTGACTGGACTGCCACCTCAGCACTCGGACGATGGTGGCCAACGCCAGGCCTACTCCGGAGAACATGAATGCCATGCCGACGAACTTTAGAGGCTCAAGCCAGAGCTTGATCGTGGTAATGGTCCCCAGGTTAGCCAGGAGGCCACTGCCTTCAAGCGCGGGATTAAGCTGCGTAGTAATTGAGTGGTCCCAGTAGCTGTAGGCAAGCGAGGCTGTCGCTATGCTGATTATCAGCGCCGTCAAAAGTATCATCATGCCCATCATCATCAGCATAGGAAACGCCTTGGCAGTCATCGGTGGCTTGATGATTCGAACCTCTGCGCCTAACGCTTCTTGCACTCGTCCGCCGCCTGTCCTCAATGCGCCGAGAATGGTAGCCAGCAGGAAAGTGACGCCACCTAGCATCATGCCCAGGCCAAGGAACTTAAGGGCCGGTAGCCAAACCTTTGTTGACTCAATGAACGCCTTGTTGGTTGCCAAGGCCGAGCCTGTCACCGCCGCCTCTCGTGTTATCTTCGATGCCGTGAAGTAGTCCGCCGCGACTCCGGAGTTAACCAGGCCGATTATGAACGATGCGACCACTATCATGAGCCCCATGCCCAGGAACGGTGTCCACATCTTGCTTGCCATGCTCTGCATTCCGGTGACCTTTATGGGAAGGCTCTTCGGTCCAAACAGAACATCGTCTCTCTTGTTTAATAAGGTTGTTGTAGCTATTTTGTATATCCTCCTTTGGATAATAGGTAGTTAAGGTCTAATTCTGGTTTTTGCGAGCCAGAAGCTCTGGTAGGGCCGCCGCCATGGTGTTGCCTCTAAGCCGTACATTCTTAAGAATGTTCACGAACGCGATACCGAAGCCGGCTATAAACATCGCGAAGCCCAGAATCGCAAATGGCAGTAACCAGTCCTTGGTTGCATGGACGCTTCCTAGCTGAGACAGCAATCCTGACCCTGCTGTGGCTGCGTCGCGGACTGCCTTGCTACTGGAATAGTAGTCACCTGCTGTCGCGGCTACGACGATCCAACCGATGGCTGCTACCATTACAATCATGAAAGCGCTTAGCCAAAAGGCCCCCGCTACCTTGATGAGAGCTGACGAATGCGCTGCCTGGGATCTCAGTTCTGCACTTGTTGGTGTAGTCATGCCCCCCTCCTTTCTTTTCACCTTTTCAATTAACTCGTATCGAAATCAGCGCCCTTCGTTCTGAGTTGACCGTTGTGTTTGCGCTGTTAATTGTTTCGATGTGGGCACTGGGGATATAGTTCGGTAGTCTTCCATACAAAAGGGCCACCGTAGCGGATCCGGTCAAGTCACAACCCCTTTTTGCTTTCGGCGCATCTTAATAAGTGTTGAAATCGAATCCATTTGTTTAACAGTCGGGGCATCACCTTATATTCCTTAATGTGCCCACTAACACTGGTATTAGGTGCTCAGGTGGGTATTATGGGAAGAGTTACTGCGGTCACCTAAATCTTTGGGATGAATGCACTGATAGCCCCCCGACATAAGAGAGGTACGAAATGACAATGTCTGAACCCAATATCACCGTTTATGGAGCGCCCTGGTGCCTGGACTGTAAGCGCTCGAAGCAGTTTCTAGGTGAACAGCGGATACCCTACAACTGGGTCGACATCGATGGCGATGAGGAGGGCCGCCGGCGCGTTCAGGAACTCAACGACGGCAAACAGATCATCCCTACCATCGTGTTTGAGGATGGCTCCATACTGGTTGAGCCGACGAACGCGGAGCTAGCAGCCAAGTTAGGAATTTGAAGCCAAGGCTAAGCGGAACTTTTACGACCTGATCGTAATTGGCGGCGGGCCTGCCGGACTGTCCACCGCTCTATATGCGGCTCGTGAGGGCATCGAAACACTGATCATCGAACGCAGCGCCGTTGGTGGACAGGCCGGTGTTACGGAGCGTATAGATAACTACCTGGGATTCTCAGAAGGTATTGAAGGCGCGGAACTCGCCAACCAGATGCGTCTGCATGCCGAGCGTTTTGGAGCGGAGATACTCACGGCTCAGAGCGTTACGGGCTTGAGAGCCATGGGTGATTATCGTCTCGTCAAGACGGAATCTGGCGACGAGTACTGCGTATGGGCAGTACTACTGGCCGCGGGCACTCGGTATCGAAGGCTGAACGTTCCCGGTGAAGAGGATTTCATCGGCGCCGGTGTACACTTCTGCGCCACATGTGATGGACCTTTTTACAAGGGGGAGGATATGCTGGTAGTCGGCGGTGGCAACAGTGGTATTGAAGAGGGCATATTCCTTACCAAGTTCGCCAGTAAGGTGACAGTCTTGGAGCGCGGCGCGCGGCTTGGAGCCAGCCAAGTACTGCAAGACACCGCGGCAACCAATCCTAAGATGGAGATCTGCACCAACACAGTGGTTGAAGAGTTTCTTGGCAACGGCCGGCTCAGCGGTGTTGCGGTAAAGAACCTGGAGACTGGCGAATCAGAAGTGATGCATCCGGGCGGAGTTTTCGTATTCATAGGTCTCGATCCCAACACCACGTTTCTAGAAGGCGCTACGGAGTTGGACCAGTGGGGGTTCATCAAGACCTTCGATAATATGCAGACCAGCATGGAAGGTGTGTTCGCCTCAGGTGACGCCCACGCCGGTAGCACCAAGCAGGTGGCCAGCGCTGTTGGAAAGGGTGCCGCCGCCGCACTTATGATTCGGAAGTATCTTGAGAAGTTCGAGGGGAATAGAGGTTACAGGGGGACTAAGTGGTGGAGCGAACGTTGGAAGTACTTAAGGTTTTCATTGTTCAGGGGTGCCTTGGCTGCAAGCGTGCACTGGAGTTGGCAGACTGGGTGAGAGGTATTAATCCCAAATTGGTGGTTGAGATCATCGATCTGGCACTCAGTCCCAATGCAGGGCAACTCAAAACCTGGTTGGATAAGATTAATAGGGACGACTAAGGGACATTTTGTGGTCTTCCATAACAGGGCGTAAAAAGCGCCAAGCAGTTCAGGAACTTGAATTGGAGGAATCCAGCAAGCTGGAGCTATTCAGCGCCATGGATATCCTGCAGGACCTTCCTGAAAGCGAGATGGAGGCGCTGATGAACCGCACCCCCGTCCACACAGCCGAGAAGGGCACCGAGTTCTATGGCCCAGATGGGCCGGAGGTGCTATTTCTCCTAAAGTCTGGCAAGGTTGAGATGTTCCGCGGGTCGACAGACGGCAAGCGCCTGACGCTGGCCATTATTGAGCCGGGCACCGTGTTCGGCGAGATGTCCCTGATCGGCCAGCGTATGGTCGGCACCTGCGCCACCGCCATAGAGGACAGCGTCATCTGCGCGCTGAGCCGCTCGGACGTCGAGACGCTTATGCATGATCGGCCGCAGGTGGCTTTGCGAATCATAGCCGTGCTGGCCAGCAGGCTTCAGCAGATTAGAGATGCGCTAGAGGAGATGGTCTTCAGTGATGTCACGGGTCGCGTGGCGGGCCTGCTGCTGCGGATGTCCGGAGATGGCGACGTGATTGATGGCTACTCCCATCAGAACCTGGCGGCGATGGTCGGTTGCCTCCGCGAAAGCTTTACCGCGGTCATCGATCGCTTCAAAGAGAGCGAGGCCCTGACGACCGGTCGCAGGCATATTGAGATTACTGACCGCTCACAGCTGGAACGAGTTGTGAGCCAGCAGATGGGGACCTCGGACACACCAAAAGCGCATTAGTTTCTTTTAGATCAAAGCAAAATGGCACCGCTTACTTGCGTGAGGGGTGCCATTTTTACTTAAGCCTAGTAACTAGGTAGTCTACGGAACGGGTGCCTTATCCCGCAACCCACTGGCCATAAACCGGGAACTGACTGCAGATGAATTCGATATAAGAGGGCTGACCGGACTCATTTGCCTTGAATGCCCTCTCCAGCGCCGGGATAATCTCCGATGGCTCGCTGACACGCTCCGTGTGAAGGCCCAGTTCCCCGATAACCTTGGACATGTCCACTTCGTCGTAGCCTTGAACGACGGAGGTGTAAGGGTCGTGGCCCTCGCCCCAGAACCCAGGACCGTATCCTGAGAAGCCGCCGTTGCTGATGTGCACGATCGTGATGCCCAGCTTCTGCCGGACAGGGACCTCCAGGTTGCCGAGCATGTAGCCAAGACCAGCCTCGCCTGTAACAGCGACGCACCGCTTTACGGGATTGGCCAATTTTGCGGCAATCGTCGCGGCGAGGCTGAAGCCCAGGGTCGAAACGTTACCCCAGCCCAGGAAGCCGCCCGGTATCAAAGTTTCGTACACCGTGCTCAACTGGTCCCGCGTGTTACCCGATTCGTGGGTGACGAAGGAATTTAGAGGGTCCAGGGCCTTCATCATGTCGCCGTAAACCCGGTAGGGGTTCATTGGCTTGTCTTCAGAAACCATGGCCTCTCGGTACTGCGCCATACCTGAGTCCCGCACGGACTTGACCTCTGCCGCTACGTTACCGGCGGGCCTACCTGCGCCCGAAGTCTTGGCCGTCGCCTCACTTATCAGGGCCTGAAGCGTGAATCGAGCGTCTCCGATAATGGCATGCGCCGACGGATAGATTTTGTTGACGTGAAGTTCGTTCACGTTGCAGTGGATGATGGTCTTGCCGGCGGCTCCTGGTATGCCGTGGCTGAACCGGCCCGGCGAAAGACTGGAGCCTACCGCCAAAATCAGGTCGCTGTTTTCCAGGTAGTGAGCGGTGTGATCGCCTCGGACGCCCACGAATAGCGGATGGTTTTCAGGGAACGCGCCTTTGGCCTTAAGCGTAGTAATTACTGGTGTGTTGACTAGCTCCGCAAACGCCTTCAGTTCCTCTGATGCGCCAGCGTATATTACGCCTTCGCCTGCATAGATAAGCGGGTTCTTGGCGTTCAGAATCATATCTATCGCCGTCGTCACATCAGCCGGGTCTGGAGCTGACTTCCAGCCCTTGACCGGCTTATATGGGTCGAGCGTCTCGTCATAGGTCCCGGTGGGATCAGGGACGGCCAGTATGACGGGACCAGGGCTTCCGCTTCGAAGCATGGTGAATGCGCGGCGCATAAACTCGGGTGTGCGTTCGGGCTTATCGATGTAGCCGTACCACTTTGAGACGGACTTCAGGCTGGACGTGACGTCAAATTGGCTGTTCTCAGATGCACCAATTGGCACACCGTCGGTGATGCAAAGGATAGGCGAACCGTCCTCAAACGCCTGGGCTAGACCGGCGTAGGAGTACTGAATTCCCGCAGCGTTGACGCCGCCCTGAACTGTGCATACGCCGATTCGCTGGCCCGCCGTAATACGAGAAAAGCCGTCAGCAACGGCAATCGCGTAGCGGTCGTCGCGCATCATTACCATGGGAACGTTTTCGCGACCCAGGGCGTTGTTCACCCGGCACACCGGGAAAGTGGAGACCCATTCCACGCCTTCTTGCTTGAGGATTCGCGCTATGGAGGTAGCTACATCGACTGTCATTAATCATTCCTTCCTTGTGATGGAAATATTTGGCACCCAAAACGAGTCTACTCTACCACTCATTGCGCCTTTGGTCATTTTTGGCTTTTGGGGCAAGAAGTAAATAAGAGGTAGCCAGGGTGATGACGTGTGCTGATATGTCTGATGAAGAGTAGATTTCAGAAGTGACAGTCGGGGAAATGCAGGTTAATTGCTGGCCTGCAATACGCCCTTGGCGATCTTTTCCTGAATTATTTCGGCAACGTCAATCGGTATGTCATATAGGCCCCTACCAGGGAATTGCAGCGCCCAGTTGTAGACTCTCGCGATATCGTCGTTATTGCCGGTCAGAACGGACGGCTCAGCTTTCACCTGGTCAAGTGCCGCAATCATGGCCGTGGCTATGCGGGTGTACAGGTGGCCTGTAATTTCGTCTAGCGGGCCGCCTTTTGCGACCTCCTGCTGGTACCACTCCATGGCGTTGAACTGCAGCTTGCGCGACCGTGGGTAGAAGGACGCCATGAGATTCCAGTCGTCGCCTTCCTCAACTGATCCACTCGCCTGGTCTCCGCTTCGTCTAAAGTCGGATCGAATGATCGCACAGGGGATGTCCAGCATTTTGGCATACATGAACTCCACCACAGTGCCGGAATCCAGCTCCAGGCCGTCGAAGTTGAAGATAGCGAGATCGCACTTCATTAGGGTCGCCAGGTCCTGGTTGCGTATGTCGACTGATCTAGCTGACGTCTGTTCCAGGTCTTGCGGCAGTACGCACCGGTAGCGGCCCTCGGAGACCTGATTGATGTAAGAAGCCATCAGCGCATTGCCAATAAGGTCCTTGTGATCGAAAAGGTCGCCTGCGAAGTAGATTGTGTGTTCCGTCGTCATCAAATGCCTCTCGGATGTGAGAATTTCGGGAGCTTATGCTGCTGGTTTCAGCCATCGAGGCCAGTAGCTGATCGAGACCAGCGCGCCCAAGGCGGCCAACACGCTGGCGATAAGATAAGTGTCGCCGAATGCAAGAACGAAGGCCGGATCGCTGGTGGACTGGCCCAAGGACGAAGAATGAAAAGCCAATCTGCCTGCGAACACGGCGCTCATGATGGCAACGCTGGACACGGTGCCCAGGCTGCGGGACAGCGCCAGTATGGCTCCTCCCGTGCCCAGCCTATCACGGGAAACCGTCCCCATGATTAGCGTGGCGCTGGACGCCTGGAACAAACCCAAGCCAATGCCAGTGACCGCCAGTCTCAAAGACACTTCAACTATGGTTGAGTTCGAATCCAGTTGAGTAAACCACAGTGTGGACAGACACGCTATTACCAGTGCGACGGTTATCAGGTAAGCAGGCGGCATTCGGTCCGAAATCCAGCCTCCTATGGGCGCAGTGATGGCGCCAGCAGCCGTCATTATCATCAGCAGAAGGCCCAGGGATTTGGCGTCGTACCCTAATGTATCTGAGACATAGAACGGAAGAATGAACCAGTTTACGAAGGTGGCCAGGTACATGAAGTAGGACGCAACCATGGCCGGTGCGAGCACCCTATGACGGAGAAGAGACAAGTCTAATACTGGATTTTCGGCGCGACGTTCGACGTAAGAAAATAGAGCAAATGCCGCAAGAGACAACATAGCTGGCCCCATCACCTGGGGAGCAAACCAGCCTGTTCTGCCGCCAAGCGTTAGGAACAGGATTAGCGACACAAGCCCCACAAAGAGCGTGATGCCTCCGCGATAGTCAAAAGCCTTGGCTGCTGCGCGCTTCACAGGCTCCTGAAGAAAAACCAGTGCTAGAACGATAGCAATGACTGCCAGCGGGACTCGCGCCAGAAATATGGCGCGCCATCCGAAGGCGTCGACCAGCAGACCACCAGCCAGCGCCCCTGTAATCAGTCCCAGCGTAGCCACTCCGGACATCATGCCCAGGGCCCGACCACGCTCTTCTGGAGGGAAAATGCTGGTTACCAGCGCCGGTACGGAGGCCAGCAGCAGACCGTTTCCTATCGCCTGCACAATGCGAAGGCCGAACACTAAAGTAAGGTTGGGTGCCAGGCCAATCAGAAGCACGGCCACTGTGTAGATGCCAAGACCGATGAGATAAAAGCGTTTAAGCCCGTAGATGTCGGCGGCGCTGCCCAGGCTTAGCTGAAGGCCCGCCGTGCTGCCGACGTAAAAGACGATGATCCACTGGATGGTGCGAAGGTCGGTTCCGAGATCGCTGGTTATGTTAGGCAGGGCCACGTTAACCGTGATGTCCAGCGAGCCTAGAAACAGGCCGAAGGACGCCGCCAACAGGCCAAGCCATTTGCGATTATCGCGTACTGATGCTGACGTCATGCCGTTGCGGCGTCAGGCATCTACTTGCCTATGTCCTGGTCCCACTGAGATGGGTAGGCCGCGATGAAGTCCCGCATAAGCTGCTTTGCCTCATCCAGGTCCATGTCGATGACCTCGATTCCGTGTCGCTGCATAAGCTCGCGGCCCTCATCGAAGGTCTCGGACTCACCAGCATAGACTGTGCTGATGCCGAACTGGATTATCGCTCCTGCGCACATGTGGCATGGCATAAGGGTGGAGAATATGGTCATGCCGTTGAACCTGTCGATGGTCTTACCGGCGTTGTACAGGCAGTTGATCTCTCCGTGCATGATGGGAGCCGAGTCTTGAATGCGACGATTGTGGCCGGTGGCGACGATGTGGCCATTGTCCACCAGCACCGCGCCGATAGGTAAACCGCCTTCGGACGCGCCCTTAATGGCCTCATCCAGTGCCGCCCTCATGAACTCGTTCATAGCCTTCCTGTCTCGTACATATGCTATATAAAGACGGTGTCCCTCTGAATCTAAAGTCAAAGGGACACCGCTATTATTACCGGATTTTATAGCGGACCAGTTTGGCCCGCGTCGTTATTTAAAAATTACCAGCCGATGGCGTAGCAGGCCCTGCGAGGGTCGCCACCGGTGCTCATGACGCCGGTATCCGGGTTGCGGTAGGAGACGGTGCCGCCCATGCCGCATGTGGCAGCGCGGACAATCTCGCCGTGGCCCTTGCTCCTTAGCTCGTCGGCAATGCTCTCCGGAATGCCGTCTTCTAACGAGACCCTGTTGGGGTAGTAGACGTGTGGATAGAAGGAGTCGGGTACGCTCTCAGTGGCGAATCGCGGCACCTCGACAGCCTCCTGGGGGTTCATGTCGAACACCAGCGCGTTCAGGATGAGTTGCGCGTTGGCCTGCGCCTGATGGTCGCCACCGGGACAGCCAATGGTCATTACTGGCTGGCCGTCTTTGGACACGATGTAGTTAATCAGCGTAGTGCGGGGTCGTTTGCCCGGCTCCAGCCTGTTGGGGTGACCGTCGATCATGTTGAACATCTCGATGCGGGAGCTCAGTGTCGCGCCCTGCTCCGGGAAGAAGACGCCCTTGGAGAAGGAGCCTCCGCTGGGAGTGGCGCACACCAGATTGCCGTCCCTGTCGATGCAGGAGATGTGTGTGGTGCCTCCGCTGTTACCTGAGGTGCCAACGGGCACTCCTGCAACACCAGCCGTTGCGCTTGCTGCAGGCTTGGCTGTGCTGGAATAGGCCCAGGGGTCGCCTGCGGCAGGTAGCTCTGTGTAAGGCTTGTCGACGTTAACTAGCTTCGCTCGCTCGACAGCATATTCCTTAGAGATGAGGCCGTCGATTGGCACGGTTACGAAGTCCGGATCGCCGTAGTAGGCCTCCCTATCGGCGAACACCAGCTTGGATATTTCCAGGAAGGTGTGTATGTACTCGGTTGAGTTGTGGCCCATGGACTTAAGGTCGAAGCTCTCCAGCATGTTCAGAATCTGGATGGTCATAATGCCCTGGGTCCACGTGGAGTGGCTGCTTATCTCGTGGCCCATGAACGTGCCCTTGATGGGCTCTTCGTACTGGGGCTTGTAGTTGTCCAAATCCTCCATGGAGAGGACTCCGCCCACCTGATCAGAGAACGCCACCATGCTGCGTGCGATGTCGCCGCGGTAGAAGGCGTCGTTGGCGGCGCGAATGCCGTCGATACGAGTGCCAGTGGACTCGCTTTCGGCGGTGACCAGCTGCTTTAGCATGCCTGCGAGACTTTTCTGGACCAGCAGCGACCCTGGCTTCTGGGCTTTGCCGTTGTCAAAGAAGATGTCCCTGCCGCCCGGTGGGTACAGGTCGAACTGGCTGCGAATGCTATCGTTGTCGATTCGCTGCAGCATGTACTCGTAATTAGGGAAGCCCGCCTCGGCGTACCGAATAGAGGGCGCGAGGATCTCGGTGACGGTCCTGGTGCCGTAGCGCTCCAGCATGGATAGTAGCGCGGCGATTACGCCGGGAACTGTGAACGACAGTGGTGCGTCCTTACCGGGGCCTGTGGGAATGCAGTCGTGGCCCTTGGACTTGAAGTACTCAACGCTGGCCTTGCCTGGGGCTGTTCCCTGGCCACTTAGAGTCAGCAGGTCGCCGCTCTTGGCGTCGTAGAACATGAACACGCCCTCAGCCAGCAGCGAATAGCTAGCTGTAGGCTCGGTGACACCAGCGGCGAAGCAGGAGGCGATCACGGCGTCGAAGGCGTTTCCGCCATCCTGAAGCATCTGCATACCAGCTATGGAGGTCAGGTAATGGCCGCTGGAAATGACGCCCTGGGTGCCATATACGACAGGTCTGCCCGTTGGCGGACGTACCACATCGCCCTTTTCCATGTTGGGTGCTGATCCGTTTGTTGTCATGTGTCGTTCTCCTTACAAGTCCGCTGGGGATAGCCTGTTTAAGGCAGTTATCGCTTTTTTTAAGTGTCTTGAATTATCCAAAAATTGCCTAACGCCTACTATAACCCGGCAAGGAGGTGATGGCAAACGGGATGCCAATAGGGCAACTGCGATTCCGAGTATGTCATTCCGAGGAGGGACGACGAGGAATCTAGGACCTGACGTAGATTATCGACTGGCGCCCTAGATTCCTCGCTATGCTCTGAATGACAAAAACAGCGTAGATGGATGAATTACATCGCTTCGTTGCTTCTCTTTTCTCTACCCGTAGCCCTATCCCTGCCGCAGCTTGTCGACGGAAAAGTCGTCGCTGTTGACCCAGTCGCGGTACGTCTTTTCGCGGTCTATCACTCGGTGGGACTCGGCGATGATGTCGTCTACTGCTGAGATCGGGATGCACACAACTCCGTTGGCGTCGGCGTGGATGATATCGCCAGGATTCACCAGCACGTCGCTGACTCTCACCGGCAACTGGGATTCCAGAAAGCCGAAGTTGCCGTGGGCGGGCACCATCCCCGGCGCGTAGTACTGGAAGCCCATCTCGCGCACCGTGTCCACGTCGCGAATGCCGCCGTCGCTTACCAGCCCTATGGCACCCAGCTTCATCGCCACCGTCGTCAGGCCATCGCCCCAGTGGCAGCCGTGACCTGGTTTAGAGCTCATGTCCTTCAGCACAACCACAGCCGGGTTGGCCGTGTCGCGTATCGCCTCAAAGAATTGGTACATGTTCTCTCTATTCTGCATGCGTCCGTGGGTCGTCGTGTCCAGCGTGGCCGTAACGGCGTAGCCTACCATGACGCCCATCTCCGGATACATGCAGCGAATGTCGTACCCCATGAACCCGTCTGTGTTGCTGCGGATGTTGAAAGGTTCAATGGCGTTGGCTATAGTAGGCGTGTCTATCTGCCGCAGGGCCTCCAATTGGGCCTCGGTAAGTAATTCGCTCATAAAAGCACCTCGTTAATTAGTTTTAAATTAGTTGCCTTACGGTCAATTCTTAGCCGTTGGCCCTATATACAAAAATATTGGAAAGGATATCAGAAAGAATGATCAACAAAGTTTTAATGACCGGAGCAACAGGCTACATCGCCAACCAGCTTCTACCCACGTTTCGCGAGAAGTACGAGATGGTCCTAGTGGACGTTCGTGAGGAGGACCGGAACGGGAATAGGGTCGAAGGCGCAGTCATGGCCAATCTCATAGACACCGACCGCTCCAAATACCAGCACCTGTTTGAAGGCGTCGACGCCGTAGTGCATCTGGGTCACAAGCGTCGATCTGGTGCTCCCATAGACCACTATTTCGACGAGAACGAGAACGTGCAGATGGCGTACAACGTGCTGCGTTGCGCCTATGACGCAGGGGTGCCGAGGCTCGCTATTGCCAGCTCCAACCACGCGGCGGACTGGTATGAGCACAACCTCATCCATACACGCAAGATGGAGATGGTTGACCCTGGCATGCTGCCTTTGTCGGACAACTTTTATGGCTGGGCCAAGGCCACATATGAGCATCTCGGGTTTCTCTTCGCCAACGGCATCGGCGGATTCACCGACTCCACAGGTCGAGAGCAGCACACAGGCATTCCATCTACGTCGCGCAAATTGGGAGTGGTTATGGTCCGCATTGGCGCGCCACGGGAGATCGACCTTGCCAATTACGTAGACGACATGGCTAATTACAAGCGCGACCTGGGGGCATACATCAGCCCACGGGATCTTACGCAGCTATTCACCAAGGCCATAGAGGCGCCGAACATCGAGAACGAGCATGGCGTTCCCTGGCAGGTTGTGTATGGCATCAGCAACAACACCAGGGCTTTCTGGTCTCTGAGCAGCGCAAGGCAGTCCATAGGCTATGAGCCAGAGGATGATTCTGAGGTCAAGTTTGCTGACGATATCAAGCGCTTTCTGCTCGACGGCGGAGCCCCCGGCGGTCGTGTGCAGTTGCCATAGAGCCTGGGTATCTGGTGCAGCGGAGACGGCTAATCTCTGACTAATTCTGTCAGGGCTTGGACCTTCGCACGATACCTCCTTCTATGTGACGCTACTTGCAAGAGCATTTGCCAGACTGCGAAGCGGTGTTCATATCGGATGCAAGGCGTCTGTTGCACATCGAGCACATGGGCGACGTGTTAGACGCACTGTCGGATTGGAAAGAAGCGGGAGATTGAGATAGAGGGAATTCTGGATGAATAGCTTGAACAAGCCATGAACGAAGCCCTACTTTCGATTTTGAGAGACAAGGGTACGGGTACAGCGGAGTTCCGGCGGGCCTCCGACCAGCTGGCTAGCCTCGTCTCTGCAGAGATGTTGGCTAAATTGACCACGCCCCTACAAGGCATAGAGACTCCGGTGGGGTCCGCGGACGGCGCGGCAAGTCCTGACGATGTCATGTTCGTGCCTATCGTCCGGGCCGCGTTGGCTATGCTGCCCGCCTTTATCGAAATGGTCCCGGCGGCGCCCGTGGCTTTTCTGGGCATCGAGCGGGGCGAAAGCACCGCTTTGCCTAATATCTACTACCAGAAGTTTCCCCCAGTCCTGCCGGCAATAGCTGTAATCATCGACCCTATGCTGGCCACTGGCGGTAGCGCGACCATGGCCGTGGATGTCCTGGTAGGCCGTGGACTGGATGTCGAAAACATCTATTTCGCTGGCGTAATTGCTGCCCAATACGGTATGGACGTTCTGGCCGAGAAAATTCCGCGGTCGAATATCACGGTGGCAGCCATCGATCCAGATCTTAACGACAAGAAGTACATCGTTCCTGGCCTGGGAGATTACGGCGACCGTTACTACGGCACGTAACCTTTTCTTTTAACTGGCGGTCTAATGACACGTCGTGGGCATATAATATGCAGGTAGCCGTCCAATGAATTTGGCTTCCGGCAAACGGATGAGGAGAGATGCTCATGGCGTCATCGACGTATCGCATACTGGGGCACGACACACCCAAGGTTGATGGTGTGGCCAAGGTCACGGGTCAGGCCGTATTCGGAGCCGACGTAAAGCTCCCCGGCATGCTGGTTGGCAAGGTGCTGCGAAGCCCCTACGCCCACGCAATCATCCGGTATATCGACGTCACCGAGGCAACGGCTTTGCCAGGGGTGAAGGCGGTGGTCGCCAGCGATGACTTCGTCGAGTTAATAGAGGGTCGTCCTACCGCTATGGGCACCGCCTCGGCGAATAATGTGTATCTGAGCTCAGAGGTGATGGCTCGGGGAAAGACCCTTTTTGTTGGACATGCTGTGGCAGCAGTCGCCGCCACTTCAGAGGCAATTGCCAACGACGCCCTGGCATTAATCAACGTCCGTTACGAGCCACTTCCGCACGTGCTAGACGCGCGGGAGGCTATGCAGCCCAACGCGCCGATGGTGCACCCACTGCTGTTCGCGAAGACGCCCGACGGCCGACCTAAAACGCCCGGTAACTTGGCTGAGCATTTGGTCTACGAACGCGGCGATGTGAATGAAGGCTTCGGGGAAGCGCACTCGATTATCGAGCGTCACTTCAAGACCGGCTCCGTTCATCATGGTTACATAGAGCCGGACTCTGAGGCTGCTTGGGTTGACGCAGACGGCACCGTGACAGTTTGGGCGAATACGCAGAGCATCTACTCCCAGCGCCAAAACATAGGACTGCTTCTAGGTATACTCCAGTCCAAGATCAAGGTGATCCCTACGGAGGTAGGAGGTGGATTTGGTGGCAAAGAGTCTGTGCGGACATCAGCCCTGTGCGTAGCCCTTTCCAGAAAAAGCGGATTGCCCGTTGGCATTAGCCTGACTCGCGACGAGGTGCTGCGCGCCACCGGCCCCGGCAACGCCATAGATGCCACGATCAAGATTGGAGCCAAGCAGGACGGCACTATTACGGCAATTCAGGCCAACGTCGTTTTCGACGCAGGAGCATTTCCGGGAGCGCCGCTTCGGTCAGCCCTGCGACGCGTGTTCTCACTATACCGCACGCCTAACATGCGAATCGATGCCTATGACGTTGTTACCAACAAGCCTCATGTGGCCGCCTACAGAGCGCCCGGCGCGACACCCACAGCTTTCGCCCTGGAGTCGGTGATCGACGAGTTGGGTGAGAGTGTGGGACTTGGCCCGCTGGACTTTCGCCTGAAGAACGCCTCGCGCCCCGGTGATCTTATGCCCGACAGCGTGGAGCTTCCGTCCGTTAGTCTAGTCGATCTTATTGAGAAGGCCAAGGCGCATCCATGTTGGACGACGCCCCTCAGTGAAGGTCGTGCCAATACGAGAACTGGCCGGGGTATGGCCCTGGGGCTCTGGACAATGCCTGGCGGCACTGAGAGCTGCCACCTCTCCCTGAACGGAGATGGCTCTGTCAACCTTACGTTGGGCAGCGTGGACATCTCGGCTACGCGCACCAGTATGGCAATGGTCGCGGCGGAGAGCCTGGGCCTGGAAATGGAAGACGTCCACGTAGTCGTCGGCGATACCAGTACGGTGGCCTACAGTGACGGTAGCTCTGGGGACAAGGTCACATACGTGATGAGTAAGGCCGTCACGCAAGCGTGTTCAGATTTGCTAGGAAAACTGAAGATGCGGGCGGCGGAGGATTTTGGGGTAAAGTTCCGCGACGTATTGTACGACCGCAAGCGATTTTGGGCAGATGGCGTTCCCGAGTTAGAGGTGTCTCTTGGTGCTCTAGCGTTGAGGTCTGTTCGAGGCGAGGGCGCTTTGACAGGCTCGGCCAGTGTTAGCGAGAGCTTTTCGAGTGTTGCCATTGCGCCTAACGCGGCGTTGCATGTGGCCGACGTAGAGGTGGACTCGGAAACGGGTAAGGTGGATATTCTGCGTTACACGACTTTTCAAGACGCTGGCATGGCAGTAAATCCGATTCAGGTAGAGGGCCAGATGCAGGGCGGCGCGACTCAGGGTATTGGCTGGGCGCTGTCAGAAGGATACGAGTACGACGAAGCGGGCAGCATGGAGAACGCTACTCTGCTGGACTACCGTCTTCCCACTGCAGTTGATGTGCCGTTGATCGCTACGGAGATCCTCGAGATACCCTCCGCTGATCACCCGCTTGGCATTCGCGCCGTGGGACAGGTGCCCATAGTGCCGCCCGCCGCAGCACTAGCCAACGCCATTCACGATGCCGTTGGCGTTCGAATGTCTGAGCTACCCATGAATCCCCAGCGGGTTTTTGGGGAAATTCAGGCCAATCAATAGCCTGGTGTCTGGTCAGTCCTAGGCCATGCCGTCGTCAGTCCAGGCCTTGGCCACGTCGATGCAGCGCATGAACTCTACGTCGCTATGGCCCTTAATATACTTGATGAGCTTCTCCAGGACCATCATCTTGGCCAGACGACCGGTAGTGTGCGGATGCATGTTCATGATAAGCGCGCTGCCGTACTGATAGGCGCCGTCGAACTCCATCTCCCAGGCCTTGTAAACGTCCTGCGGTGTGTTCATGGAGCCGCCGGTCCGGTTGTAGGCGTAGTAGTGGGCGTCGCCCTGTGCCCAGTCGTTGGGAATCTCCACGATGCGCCCGTTGGGAGTATCCACGAAGTAAGGGGAGTCGTGGCCCATCAGGCTGGAGTCGTAGGTGAAGTTACGCTGCGTCAGGAAGCCCAGGGTATGCTTGCTGGCCTCCAGCGATGGCGACCGAAATCCTAACACGCGGTCTCCAGTGATGCCCTCCAGAATGCCCATGGCCTTGTCGAGAATGCGCTCCTCTTCGTCCGGCTCCAGGGTGGCAGGCGGCTCGTGCAGGTAGCCGTGCGCGCCGATTTCGATGCCCCGGCCGTGTATATCTTTGACCAGCTCCTCGTTGCGCTCCGCCGTGTAGCCTGGGACGAAAAAGGTCGCAGGAACGTCGTACTTGTCCAGCAGGTCAATGATTCGCCTGGCCCCGACTCGCAGTCCCAACTCGTTGCGGGACATCACAGACGGCTGATCGGCAGCGTCGGGGTTGCGATTCAGCAGCGCCGACACCCCATCAAGATCGAAAGTCAGCATCACCATGCACTTGGTATTGCCGGGCCAAATTCCAGACATATCTTTCCCCCAAAACATAACGGTATTTTCGTAGCGCAACCGCCTCTTGGCCGAGGTCCGTGGCCCTGTTAGCGACTGCGCTGACGATTATACAGTCACGCCGAGGGAATGTCTGCTTTGCGTTTTCCTGATCTGAACAGGTCAGAATACCCGGTAAGCATCTGATTTTTGGGTGTATTTCTGTAGAGTCACTTATAGCGATACTCTGCGCTTGGCTGTTCCGCTACAATCTGCGGGTGACTTCGTCCGGCCCTCCTCCAAAGCCTCAGACCTGGATGCACCGCCTACCCTTCTTTTACGGATGGGTAATCTTGGCAGTGGCTGGCCTCGGCATGTTCATATCCGGCCCTGGCCAGACCTACGTCGTTTCCATATTCGTCGACCCTATGCTGGAGGAACTGGGTTGGAGCCGCACACTATACGCCGGGCTATATACGGGAGGCACCATAACAGCGGCGACGCTGGTGCCGTTCATAGGCAAGCTGCTGGACAGATACGGCGGACGGGTGATGCTGGTGGCGGTGGCGCTGGTGTTTGGCGTGGCCCTTCAGCTGATGAGATTTGTTGACGAGCCCTTTCAGCTTTTCTTTGGCATCCTGGCCATTCGAACTCTAGGTCAGGGCTCACTGGGACTGATCTCGACAACGCTGACGGCCATGTGGTTCGTGCGAATGCGTGGAAGAGCCATGGCCATCATGGCGCTGGCCGGGCCAGCCAGTCAGGCTGCGTTCCCTATGCTGGCCTTCTTTCTTATCGCGACGCTGGGCTGGCGCATCACGTGGGCCGTTCTGGGCCTGATAGTCTGGATTGCCCTGGTGCCGACCGGCGTGCTGCTGACGCGACGCAGTCCTGAGGCCACCGGCATGCTGCCCGACGGCGACAGGCTTTTGTCGGACAGCGCGTCTGGCGGTGCAAGTGAGCGTAGCCAGGACTGGACTTTGAGTGAGGCCGTTCGTACCAAGTCCTTCTGGGTGCTGATGGTCGTGGGCTCGTCGCTGTCCATGATTAGCACGGCGCTGGCCTTTCATCACATCTCGTTGATTGTAGGCAAAGGCCTGGGAGTAGGCTTGGCGGCTGGCGTGCTGAGCTTCACTGCGCCGATGATGGTGGTAGGCACGATTATGGGAGGATACCTGGCGGATAAGGTGCCCAATCGTTTCATATTGGCAGCAGGTCAGGTGGGACTTCTGCTTACCATGCTGTGGGTGTTGAACGTGACGGAGCCATGGCAGGCCTTCGTTTACGGTGGTATGATGGGTCTGACTCAGGGGACGGTTATGACGGTAACCAACGTCATCTGGCCCAACTACTTCGGGCGGGCGCACATCGGCAGCATTCGAGGCGTCGCTAGCTCTGCGATGGTGTTCTCATCTGCGCTGGGTCCCCTGCCCTTTGGGTACATATTCGATCGAACGGGTGGCTACAACGTCGCCATACTCGCGTTCCTTGGCCTGCCGATAGCCTGCGCCCTGCTGAGCCTGCTAGCCGTCCCGCCGGTGAAGAAATTTTTGTATACAAAGTAGAGGCTGGATAAAAGGGCGGGCACTATTGACTGGCCTTGCCCTATTTCATTCCGAGGGGAGAGAGGAATCTAAGGCGATTCATCGTCCGCTGGCGTACGCCTCAGATTCGTCGTCGTTCCTCCTCAGAATGACATTAGTGAGGAGCCTCCCTTTAGTCCGAACCGCCGTACTTCGCCTTGAACGCCTGCCACTGCTCCTCGTCCTCGATCACCGTGCCCTCCGGCAGCGTCGCGCCTACCGGAGAGGATGCTTGTGCAAGCTGTTGGTTTGTAACGGTGGCCCGCCTCAGGTCGGCATCCCTCAGGTTGGCCCCCCGTTAGGCTGGCCGCCGTCAGGCTGGCCTCGTACAGGAAGGCCTCCGCCAGGTTGACCCCCCTCAGCACGATACGTTCCAGGAGGGCGACTGGTTTTGGGCCGTTAGGCTGGGTATCGTCGTTACCGTCCTGCGCCATGCGACGGCCTATCAGATCTGCATCCCGCAAGAACCCAAATACGGCATTTCTGTGGTCGATGTTCGCCAAGACCCGTATAGTCGCCGCCGTCCTGGCCCGCATAACCTGCACTGTCTGAGGCTGGTCCAGTCCACCGTTGACAATCAGCGTGCCCATGCTGTTTAGGTAGCTGTTCAGCGTCTCCTGTTGTACCCGTTCCTTGCCAATCTCACGGTCCGTCCTGTTTTCTGAAAACTGGAAGATTGTTCCGATGATGACGATGGTTATCGGGATCAGGAGCAGCTGCATCCAGTCCCAGAAGCTTTTCGTCTCGAATCCAGAATACCAGGAGCCATCTACAAGCAGCGCCACCACGACCGCAATCGCCGTGGCCAGGAACAGAACGCCGCCGACAATCAGTTGGTGCGTTAGGCTGGAGTTCACCCACTTGATTAGCCGCAAAGGGGAAAACCATTTAAGTACTCGCGTCATGTCGGGCATTATACATGCCGGTATGGGATGCGGGCTTTACCGCCATGTCATTCCGAGGAGGTACGACGAGGAATCTAAAGCAAATGCTTGCTTCATACGAATCGCCTTAGATTCCTCGCTTTTCTCGGAATGACGGGGCAGCGTCTCTCATAAAAAAAGCCCGTCTTGTTGAAATCGGCAAGGCGGGCTTTTGCCAATCCCTTTACAAAACTAACGCCAGTAGCGGGCGATGTTCTCCTCTTCCTTGGTCATCATCTCCAGCACAGCAGGCCTGTTCTCGCGGGTCTGCTCCAGCGCGCGACGGATCGCCGGGCCAACCTCGTCCGGGTTGTCCACACGCTCGGCGTAGGCACCCAGGCCCTCGGCCACCTTGGCGTAGTCGCCGCCCAGTTTGTTGCTGCTCCAATGTTCGGTGGCGTGGGGGAAGTGGTCGTAGTAGTGAGTCATGACGCCGTTATTCAGGACGATAGTCAGCGTGCCGATGTTCGACCGCGCTGCCGTCTCGATATCCATGGCGGCCATGCCGAATGCGGCGTCGCCCATGATATTGATAACCGTTTTGTCTGGCGCAGCTAGCTTGGCGCCCATCGACAGGCCCAGGCCGTAGCCCAGTTGCGTAGACTTGCCCCAGCCCAAGTAACCGCGGGGCTTCGTAACAGGCCAGAAGGGTACGATCTGCTCACGAGGGTAGCCAGAGTCGTGGGTGACGATGGCGTTGTCCACGTCGACGTTGGCTATCATCTCGTTGATGACGCGGTACGGGCTGATGGGCACCTCGTCGGATGTCAGGCTAGGACCCCACACAGCCATGAACTCCTCATGCAACTTCGCTATCTCAGCACGGACGCCGTTGATGTCACCGCGGCCCTCCGCACCAAGCTGCCGTCTGACCTCTTCGATCATCTGTCCAAGTACGATCTTGGAGTCGCCGATAGCGCCGTAGTCGGTGCGATAGTCCTTGTTGACGTCTTCGGCGCAGTTGGTTGAGTGTGCCAGCGTGACACCTGACGGCATCGGGGCGTTGAAGTTCGATATGGTGAAGCTGGTTCCCATGCCCAACACGAAGTCGGTAGATTCCAGGAATCGTGCGGCCATCAGAGTGCCCGACGACGCGGCCGTGCCAAGGGATAGCGGATGCGTCTCAGGGAAGGCGCTCTTGCCAGCCAGGGTAGTCATCACGGGTATATTGGTTAGCTCTGCGAACTCCACAAGCTCGTCGGTGGCCTCGGCGTATAGCACGCCCTGTCCAGCATTGATGATGGGGTTCTTGGCATTGAGTAATGCCGTTACGAGATCTCGAACGTCCTCTTGGGACGCGCCGGACTTATGGACTTGCACTGGCTTGTAGTCGAGGTTGCTGGGAAATTCGGCGTGGGCCACGTCGCCAGGAAACTCCAGTAGCACTGGCCCGGGTCGCCCATGCTTGAGTTGAGTCATGGCTCGACCGACCATTTCGGGGATGCGCTCAACCATGTTGATGAGGCCGGCCCACTTGGTGATGCCCTGGTAGTTGGGTACTGACTCGAAGTTAGGGTGAACGCCCTGCCGAGACGCCGGTTGCCCGCCTGGAATCAGAAGGATAGGAACTGAATCAGCGAAGGCCTGCGCCACTCCACTGAAAGCGTTCTCAGCACCAGGCCCGGTTTGCATGGTGAATACGCCGATCTTCTTGCCGTTGTTGATGCGGCTGAAGCCGTCGGCCATATTGACGCCCGCGCGCTCTTGCCGACACATAACAGGACGTATGCCTTCCACAGAGCAGGCGTTGATTAACGTCTGCGCTGGAAAGCAGGAGATCCACTCCACGCCCTCAGCCTTGAGAATCTTTGCCATTACCTGATCACCGTTCATGGAAATCTCCTTTCGGACGCTAAAAGCAAACAGCCATCAGAAGTCAGCAGGTGGTTCGAAGTTGAGCTGAACGCTGATGGCTGAAAGCTAAATGCTTGTTTGCCTACCGTTGTCTAATAAACTTCTGTATTCGTTGGCCTTCCAAGACTTCGCCTACGTACAGGTCGCCGCGGGAGTCGATGGCAGCGCCGTGCGGTGCAACGAACTGGCCTGGCTCGTGGCTTTCGACATCGCCCCACTGGGACAGCACCTTGCCAGTAGTGGCCTCGACAATGGTCATGCGATGCTTTAGCTCGGAGACATATGCCTCCCCGTCGGGTCCGAACGTCACTGTCGTGGGCTGCTGGAATCCGGTCCACATTGCCAGGAATTCACCCTCCTGGTCGAATATCTGAACTCGGTTGTTTTCACGGTCGCAGACAACGACTCTGCCTTCGTGGTCGATCCCAATGCCATGTGGCAGATGGAAATCGCCGGGGTTGGACTTGCCTGGCTCGCCCCAGGACAGAATTAGCGAACCCGTTGAAGTGTACTTGTGCACTCGGCTGTTGTTGTAGCCGTCGGATACGAAAATGTCCCCACCGTCGCCAATCGCGACGTCGGTAGGCATATTGAAGGGCCCACCGGGCTTTCCAGCCAAGTGGCGCTGCGGCTGCTCACCAGTGTCTGATGGCTTGTCCCTGGAGCCGAGCGTTAGCAGGAGTTCGCCCTTCTGGTTGTACTTCAGTACAACGTGGGAGTTCCTGTCGACTAGAAATATATCACCGTTGTCATCGACGAGTACGCCGTGCGGCTCCTTGTGTTCCACGTTCCAAGAGTTGATCAGATCACCCTCGCGGGTAAAGATCACCAGGCTGTGGGTCCCGCGGTTGTAGACGTATACGTTGTCGTCCTTGTCAACGGCCACACCGGCAACCTGCTTGAACTCCATACCGTCCGGCAATTTGCCCCAGCCGCTGTCAAGTTCGTAAGTATAATCCCCGCTTCCAAAAGCCATTCTTAGCCCCCTATCTAAACCTATGCAATAAGCATTGAGAAATGAGTCCGTGCCCCTATGGAGCGCGTGTTCTTGGTAGGACGCTAATATAAGGGTGCACAGGGGTGGTGGTCAAGCGGGTGGCGACGTGGAACAGGTGTATAAGTCAATTCCGGCGGTTGGCAAACGAGATGTCCTGGGGCTGTCGCTTACGTCTGGGTCGGCGATATGCCGAAGTCGTGAACGAACTCCATTCCACTTAACGTCTCCGCCAGCTTGCGGTATTTGTCCGTGTTCTTGGTCCGAATGGTCATTTCGTACTTCATCATATGCGCATCAACTTTGTAGGCCGTGGTGGTGCAGGTGAAGTCATGGTCTGTGACCATGGCCTGAAATTCGTCTTCGGGAGTGGACGCGTCCTGGCTGAACCGGACTCGAAGTCGCGCGAAGCTGTATGTCGGCGTCTTGGTCTCCACAAGCCTCAGCACCGATAGCGTACCGACGGTGATAATCACTGCTATCAAGGCCGCGAACAGCATGCCCACCCCGATCATGATTCCTATAGAGGCGGTCATCCATATGGATGCTGAAGTGGTTAACCCGCGGATGGTCAGCCCCTCTCGCAGAATGACGCCAGCGCCCAAGAAGCCGATGCCTGTCATGATGCCCTAGGCCATGCGAGTGGGATCTGTTCGGATCGCTTCGACGGGAATGGTGGTTATGACGTCGAACTAGAAGACGGTGATTAGCATCAGCAAACTGGATGCGGTGGCCACCAGCGCGTGCGTGCGGAAGCCCGCTGGCCGTCCAAAGTAGGTCCTTTCGATACCCACGATGGCCCCTGCGCCTGAGGCCATTAGCAGACATACCGCCATTGTTATGAAATGTTCTTCCACGTCAGTTTGTATCCCGTCTGGAATTTCCCTGTTAGGTCAGCCGGTAGAATTTTGCCGCTGTGTCGTGAAACAGCGATGACCGCTCGCTTTCCGAATAGCCTTTTGACATGCGTTTGAACGCGTTCCACATGACGTTGTACGAGAACGACGCCTTGTCCACCGGGAAGTTGCTTTCGAACATGCACCGGTCCGCGCCGAAGGTCTCAATGCACCAGTTGTAATAAGGCGCAGTTCTCTCGGCCAGCTGCTCAGAGGTTGGCGGCTTGTCCTGCTTGTGCCAGTCGAAGCCGTAGGTCACCATTCCGCAACCGCCGACCTTTACGACGACGTTGGGGTTTTCCGCCAGTGCGACCATGTCTTCTTTCCACTTTGGGAATATCTCGTCGCGCCTGCCAGCATAAGGCCCTATGCCAAGTGGCCCGCCAACGTGATCAATGACTATGCGAGTGTCGGGAAAAGCCTTGGCCAGGTCAGCCAGCTCCAGGATTTGCGGATGGTACAGCCATGCGTCGTAAGAGAGATTGCGGGGTGCCAGCTGGGCAAAGCCCTCGCGGAACTTGGCATCGCCTAGCAGTCCTTTGGGAGGGTTGCGATAGGCCGGAATGGCGGGATCGGCGTCCCACGGTGATGCGTGCCGTATGCCTCGAAACTTTCCTCCAGCGGATTCGATGTGCATGTCCAGAATCTCGCCTGCACGCTCCCCCAGGGTAAAGTCCACATGGCCGACGATACCGGCAATAATGTCGGTTTTGCCCTGCATGCCGCTGTTGCCATATACGTACTCGGTCTCGCCAAGGGGCCTTAGCTCTTCAGGGCCGTCCTTTCGGTACTCCGACGACGCTTCGACAAAGACGGTGCGTAGTATGTTGTGGCCTGAGCTGGTATCGCTCACAAGGTCTTCGAGAATGTAGCGGTTGTCCGGCCTGTCCCACAGATGGTGGTGTGGGTCGCAGATCGGCAGGTCCGGCTCCAGTGTCTCCTCTTCTACGAGCTTTAGCCAGTCTTCTCTGGGAGTAACCATGTTGATCTCCTTGAGCTATTCAAATTCCGCTGTCCAGGAACCATCGGCCTGAATTACCAACGCGTAAACTCCCGGGATTAGTCCCCAAAACGCCCCTTCCTGGACTTTTACGGCAACTGTACCACTGTAGGCGCCAATTGTAGGCGCCAATGTCGTTTACTAGCAGTTCGGAAAGTGAACCGTCACTTTTCATGAGTTGGACCATAAAATTTCCAGAACCGACATGCGAAAAAGAGGCTGCCGACACTCCGCTTCGCAGTAAAATCGGACCAATCACGTTATCTCCGTCACCATTCCATTCGAATGGAGGTAGTTGACCGCCGTTCCAATTGGGTTGTGTTAACTCAATATTCCACGGTCCATCCGCGTTAATCTGGAGCCTGTGTTTGCCTGGTTTCAGCCCCAAGAATGACTCGCTGGCTACCAGGTGTACTCCTGCTCCGGAATACCTACCGATTGTGTTGACGCCAAGCTCAGAAGATCCTTCATCGGAAAGAATAGATACTATGAAATTCGCACTTCCTCCGTGCTGCGCAGAAAATGTTAATAATCCCTCGTTGAGATCAAAAACTGCCGATAAGTCGTCGCCGGTTCCTCGAAATTCGATTGGGACCGGCGACGGAGTGGGTAGAATTGGCGTCGCGGTAGCAGAGAGAGGAGTAGCCGTAAGAGATGGGGGAGGATTTCTAATAGCCTCGGCAGTAGCCTCGTTTTCTGCTGTGAATACTCCGTCGGCATTTGGTGTCGGAAGGCCTAAATTAGAATTTTCACCTGCTGAAGTGGGATTTTCAATTAAAGGAGTTTGAGTGGAACAGGCGACCGCCACCAAAGCAAGACATGTTAGGAACACACTTAAACATATACGAAAATTAATTAACCTCCAGTTGTCCGTTAATTAACCGCCCGACGAATGCTTACCTGCTCCCTCGCCTGCGATCTTGCCAAACACTGAGCCTGCTGTGAGGCCCGAGCCTCCCGGATAGTTGTTGTAGAAAATGCCGCCTGTCAGTTCGCCAGCAGCATACAAGCCTGGAATTGGCCTGTCCTCGGTATCGAGCACCTCGGCACGAGGATTGATCTTGAGCCCGCCAAAAGTAAAGGTCAGGCCACAGGTCACGGCGTAGCCCATATAAGGGGGCTCATCCAGCGTGAGCGCCCAGTTGGACTTTGGAGGCTCTACGCCCTCCGTGTGCTTACCGTCTAGGGCTGTGGGGTTGTACTCGCCTGGCTGCACGGCGGCGTTGTATTCGTTCACCGTGGCCGCCAGCGCTGTGGGATCGATGCTCATGCCTTCAGCCAGCTCCTCGAAGGTGTTGGCCTCGACAACCGACGCTTGCGGTATGAAATACTCGTCGCGTAGCAGGTGCTTGGTCTTCTGGTCGAATAGCTGGAACGCCACCCGCTGGGGCTGCTTCAGAATCTCCTTGCCGTACTTGGCATAGGTGTAATTGCGAAGGTCAGCGCCCTCATCCACGAAGCGCTTGCCTTCTACGTTAACGATTAGACCAAAGGGGTAGGAGTGCTTCTGGAAGAGGTCTGCGATTACCCTGTCGCCGGTGGGAGGCGCGTTCATGTCCCAGGCTACTGCGTGGGAACCGCTCCAGTGGCCGAAGGACTGCGCGCCGATATCCAGGGCCATGCGTATGCCGTCGCCCGTGTTGAACTGAGTGCCACGGACCTTGGCTAGCTCCCAGCCCTGTCCCAGATACCTGGTACGCATCTCGGCGTTGGCTTCGAAACCGCCACACGCCAAGACTATCGACTTGGTCTTGATCTCGTGATAGCCTTCCGGGCCGCGCACCGTGATGCCGGTGATGCTGCCCTGATTGTCGATATGTAGCTTGTCCGCCTTGGTGTCGTACATGATGGAGATGCCGTTTTTTTCAGCAATATCGAACTCCTGGTCTGACAGGCCCTTGCCCGCTCCCACCGCCTCGACGATGAGTCCTCCCCAGAAGCGATACTTGCCCTCGTGCATAAATGACTGCCTTCCGTAGGCCAGCACCATACGTACACCCTGCTTCTGCAGCCACTTCATGGTGGGAAGAGATTGGCCGATCAGCACCTGGGCTAGTTCTGGGTCTGACAGGCCTTCTGTAACTCGCATCAGGTCGTCGTAGAACTTGGCTTGGGGGTAGCTGCCGACATCCATGTTTTCACGCTCGTCCTCGGTGATGTCGGGAATGACCTCCATGATGTCGTCGATGCCGTTGTACACGAAGCGGAAAAGCCCACCGCTGAAGTAGGAGTTACCTCCTCGGAGATATTCAGGCGCCTTCTCCAGCACAGCAACCGACGCACCCTGCTCCGCCGCGGACAGTGCAGCGCTTAGAGCTGCGTTTCCCGCCCCTGCCACCACTACATCGAACTGCTTTTGTGTCGTCATTTAGTTTATGGGCCTCCAATTACTATTTTGCTGGTTTAGTGCACAGCATACTTGAGTGCCTAATCAGCCTGTTTTCAAATTCTGTACTTAGGGCAGACGGTACATGAAACGCGACTACCTGTAAAGAAATTAAGTGGTCAAGGTACCTTGCCAGTGCGTTGTGAGGGTGCTCATTATTGACGGCATAACCGCCATCAGTTATTTCGTGGGCGCGTGGAAATACGAGCGCGGGTATCGACGAAAGCGGGCGGCCTATCAGCTGGAAGAGTTCCCCAGCGTGGCCGTCATAGTGCCAGTACTAAACGGCGAGGCGTATCTGGGCAACTGCCTGGACTCACTTAGGGGGCAGACATACCCGCAGGACAAGCTGCGCATAGTTGTTGTTGATAATCAGAGCACAGACGGCACTCGTGAGGTGTTCCAGGCCGAGCAGGCCAAGTCCTTCGAGGGTCGCATGGACCTCATATCGCTGGCCTTTCGCGGCAAGGCCTGGGCGCTTAACGCCGGTATATACATGGCTGACACCGATTTCGTCTGTAACGTAGATTCAGATACGCTGCTGAGGGAAGATTCCATATACAACATGGTGCGAGCCTTCGTGATGGACCCTCTTTTGGCGGCGGCTACGGGCACTGTAGAGGTGAAGGGACCTGCGCGAGACGACATCCATCCCCTGCGCTAGGTAATGGCGGAAGCGGAATTCGTGGAGTATCACGTCGCTTTTCGCATCGGCCGTCAGTTCCAGAGCGTAACCAAGAGCCTATTCACGCTGGCGGGGGCCTTCTCATTCTTCCGCAAGGAGGTGCTGCTGCAGACCTCGCTTTACAGCAACGCCACAGTCTCTGAAGACACCAACCTCACCTTTGAGGTCTACCAGAACTTCCCTGGCATGTACGTGATGACCGACGCCGAAGCCGTCGCCTACGTGGAGCCAGCCCCGGATCTGGGGGCGCTCTATTCGCAGAGGGTGCGCTGGCGCGGGGTGAGCTGGAAGTCATGTCGCTCTACCCGGAATACCTGAAAAAGAACCCCTTCCGAATCAGCGGAGTAAGCACAGTAAAGTCGCTGCTGATCGACCATACGCTGGCATTTCTCAGGGTCGTCTGGACGTTCCTCTTCCCGCTTATGTTCTTCATGGACTACCCTTTGGGCCTGGTGTTTTCAGCCATGGTGGCCATGTACGTGGCGTACGTGGGCATCGACGCCGTGTACATGATTGTCGGATTCATATTGGCTGACGGCGAGTCCAGGCGGCGTCTGCGTAGGGCCTGGTGGGTATTCGCGGTGCTGCCGATATTTAGATATGTGACCTTCTGGTTCAGGTTCGGCGGTTTTCTGGAAGTGCTGATGGAGCTTCTCATGTGGCAGGTCCGCAACCCCTGGACGCAGACTCTGGACGGTCTGTTTCAGCTCAGGGCAACTGCCTTTGCTATGTTCACTCATATATCCCATTCGCGGCTTGTGTCGATCCTGACTCACATGCTGAAAGGTGGTTAGGCCATCGTATCGGTAACGACAGGCCGGGTATGGTAAATCTCACTCAAAAACTGAGACCCAGTGCGACGCCACTGTTCCTGCTGGACCCCAAGGTGGTTCTTCGCGAGGCAGCAGTGGTCGTCTGGCCAGCGATTAGTAGCCACTGGCATCTGGCTGCCTTCTTGTTGGTCAACATCCTGACAGGCTTTGGCATCCTGCTATTTAGGGCATCCGGCAGCCCTGATAGCTGAGGGCTTGTGCCAGCGGATAGCACATGGACGACGCTGGTATATGCTCGCAACTTCGCTGAGACGCTGACCTTTTCCTACAACTCAGGTGAGGCCGCTTCAGGCATGACCAGTCCGCTGTGGGTCTTCCTGTTAGGCGGTACGTCCTGGCTATTGGGCTCCGGCACGCCTCTGCCAGAGATCGCTCAGCTCGGCGGACTGTTGGCGGCCTTTGGGGCCAGCGCCTTGGCCTATCTACTGGTCAAGGACCTGACAGTCGTAAAGCGGTACGACGCTGCCATTCGAGGGTCCGTCCAGGTGTCAGCTAACGGCCAGATTGTTGGCGTTTGGCGATTTCCGCCAGGGCGCTACTTCTTTGGAGAGGACCAGTTCGTTATCCCAGGGAGGTTCGTTGGCGAGGGAACGACCGTACTGCGCTTCGAGAACATGCCCGACAGTGGCGATAAAGCTGTGAGCAAGATGGCAAGCTACTACTATTGGATCTTCGTTTCTGAAGCCAAATAGGGCTTTAGCGATCAATAACAGTCGCCAATATGCTCGTACCTCCTTCGCAAATCAGACTCTCCCTTCCTGCTGCTACACTGGCTACATTCTGTTAAAGCTTTGGTGAATCGGGGCATTGTTTTATACAAACATTAATTAATTCCTAACCATTGTAAAAAACTAGACCTTTAATGCCTTTATTGATTGGATTCATTGCAATAAGATATCTCTAATTCAGATAGCTATCATTGCTTTTGGCATAGATCAAGAACAACTGTATAGACTGAATAAAGGGCCGATTGACTCTTATGTGAAACTTGACACAAAAGGATAAATGCGGCTACAATTTGCCATCAGTAGTAATGTGCCCGGTTTAACATTTAGATGAATGTGGGGCGTGGCGGGATGATCTTCAATGTGTCGCAGTTACTGAAGGAGTCGACAGGCTTCGCCAGGGCGTTCACGCTTGATGAGACCCTGCCTTTTCAGGAGTTTGGTAATGACTCCCGCATAGTTGGCGATGTTCGAATGCTCAGGACGGAAAAGGGCATTTGGGTAGAGGCTAAGCTGAGCAGTCATGTTAGATGCTCGTGTAGTCGATGCCTATTGGACTTCGTTCAGCCGGTGGAATTAGATGTGCAAGAGGAATTCTTGCCCCTGGTGGATTTTAGTTCAGGCTTAAAACTAGTTGCCCCGTCAGAGGTTACTGAGGATTTTTATATAAGCCGGAACCATATGCTAGACCTGACGGAAGCAGCAAAACAGTACATTGAAATGAATACACCGATGAAGCCTGTCTGCAATGACCGGTGCAAGGGCATATGCCTGAGGTGCGGCGTCGATCTAAATGAAAAGGAGTGCCGCTGCCTAGGGGCCGAGATAGACCCTCGATGGGCTGCTCTGCTCGACCTGGCTGAGTCGGGAACACTGGATGCCAACTAAAAGGCATCTGTTAAAGTGATAAAGATAGATCAACTGGTTTATTAATGGAAAAGAATATTAAGGAAAAGATATGCCACCGCTTCCCAAAAAGAAACACTCGAAAAAGCGTAAAGGTGGGCGAACAGCTCACTTCGGTCTAAAGAAAACCACGCTGGCAGAATGTCCACAGTGCCATAGCGACAGGTTGCCTCATAGGGCCTGCCCCGCATGTGGGACCTACAACGGCCGCGAAGTCGTAGCTACAGACGCAGCCGACTAATATTAAGTATTCATCTCCATTGTTGTTAAACGGGGGTTTACAGTCAGATGACTCTTAGGTTTATGTCGGCCACGAAAGGCCCGGAAGTTGGTTACCTCTTTCCTGGTCAAGGGGCGCAAGCCGTTGGTATGGGCCAACAGCTGTATAACGAGTCCCCTGCCGCTCGCGAAGTTTTCGAACAGGTTGATGAGGCCCTAGGCCGCAAACTGACGGACATACTGTTTAACGGTCCTGAAGAGGCCCTCCGGCAGACGATTAATGCTCAGCCGGGCATCATGGCTGTTAGCCTAGCCTGCATCAAGGCTATGGAAGAGAAGCTGTCACCAGACGTTTTGCCGCAGCCCGTCATGACTGCAGGGCACAGCCTGGGTGAATATACCGCTATGGCCGTTACTGGCGTTCTGGACGTTGGTGACACGGCAAGGCTGGTCCAGAGGCGGGGCGAGCTTATGCAGGAGGCCTGCGAGAAGAACCCCGGCACCATGGCAGCTATCCTTGGCCTTGACGAGATGACTCTCGAAGAGATCGCCAGGGAGACTGGCACCTACGTATCGAATATCAACACCGCCGAGCAGATCGTCATAAGCGGCGACAATATTGCCGTAGCCAGGGCATGCGACCTTGCCAGTGCTCGCGGCGCGAAGAAGGCAATCCCTTTGCGAGTGGGCGGCGCCTTCCACTCGGGCCTGATGGAGCCAGCCAAGGTTGGTCTGCTGGAAGCTATCGACTCGATGACATTCCACACTCCTGAGATCCCCATTATTGGGAACTGTAATGGCGAGCCCCTCACAACGGCTGAGAGCGTGAAGCAGGAGTTGCTGGCACAGGTGTGCAGTTGCGTGCAGTGGAAGCGTTCTATAGACTATATGGTAGGTTCTGGTGTGCAGCGGTTTATTGAGGTGGGCCCCGGTAAGGCCCTGTCCGGGATGGTAAAACGCATTTCACGAGAAGCTGAAATCACCAGCGTTGGTGATATTGATTCGATCTTAAGTCTGAGCAGGAATTAGAAGTGGTAAATTCGGTTGAAGTCCGACCTGATTCGCTAGAAGCCGGAAACGGCGGGCGATCGGCGCGACATCGTTCTAGAGTAGTGGCGATGCAGGTGTTGTACGAGAGGGACTCGGTGAGTCACAACACCTCTGAAATATTCGACCGCCACATCGAAGAGATGGATCTCTCTTACCCTGTTGAGGAGTTCGCCCGCAGCATAATGCTAGGCATTCTCGAGAACTGGGAAGAGATTGACCGTATTATGGGCTTCTTCGCTCCCAGTTGGCCCGTGAGCCAGATGGCCGTCGTGGACAGGAATATCCTTCGAATTGCAGTCTATGAACTGCTTCTCGATGATACCACTCCACCCAAGGTCGTCATTAATGAAGCGGTAGAGCTGGCCAAGAGCTATGGCGCGGACACTTCGCACAAGTTCGTCAACGGCGTGCTAGGCTCTGTCATGGATATAGCTGCAAAAGCCTAGACTCCCCGCTGTCCTTTTCTTATAATAAATCCGTTAATTTTCGCAAAGAACGTTAACGGAACAGCTTGGATTTTTTCTTTATCGATTTATTGTCCGATCTAGTGGAGGTAACAGAATGGCTACAGTAATGGAACGCTTACAGGATATCGTTGCAGATAAGCTTGGCGTAGAAAAGGGCGATGTTGTCTTGGATGCGTCTTTTACAGACGACCTAAACGCCGACTCACTCGACCTGGTGGAGCTCATCATGGCTTTCGAGGAAGAGTTTAGCACCCCTGATAATGCAGTGGAGATAACCGACGACGATGCCGAGGGCATCACCACTGTAGAGAAGGCCATAGTTTTTCTTCAGTCCAACGGCGTTAAGGACGAATAAGCCTTAGCCCCAAACCAAGTAACAAAGGCAGAATAGGCGGGTCGCATGCGACCCGCCTATTTGCGTTTTAGGCTGCTTCACTAGTAGATCTACCTGTGGACGGCATCAGGAGAGATGCGATAAACCCTATGAAGAAGATTCCAGATGCAAGGTAGAACGTTGGCTCCCAGCCAAACTTACTGGCCACCAGGCCGGCGACGATGGCCGTACCTGCGCCAAAGAATGCGTTGCTTCCCCACATCAGGCCAATGAAGGTTCCCTCCAGCCGTTTGCCTGCCGCTATGTCGATGGCGGCAGCCTGCGTGAGGGAGTTCACCGTGAAGTAGAAGAGGCCGAATGTTGCTATGGCCAGCGTTGTGACGATGTTTCCTGCCCCTAATACCATGACTACGGGCAACAGAACCGCCGTTGCCATTATGAATACGATAATTGGCTTGCGTCCGATGCGGTCTGAGAGCGCACCGAAAAGCGGCCCTGATATGACACCCGGAGCTGCTAAAAGGGCCACATGGAAAGCCATTTCGAAATTGCCCTTACCCAGGTCCTGCGTCAGGTAGAGAGGGATGATCCAAATTAGAGATGCGTCTCCCATACCTCGCAGGGCCGATACGGCAAATATTGAGCCCATGCCTGAGCCTCGTAAGGCACTACGAGCGCTGGTAAGCTGGTCTCGCATCTTTTGTCCGATAGCGATGTGCTCTGGCTTGGGTCCGCCTATGTTCCAGAGATAGACGAATATTAGGGCAGAGACCACCAGCATAACTGGAGACCCGCCTCCAGCTATCCATCGCCATCCGGTAAAGCCCAGCAGCGCTCCCACCAGCAGAGGCCCAATGGCGTCCCCTATGTTACCCGTTGACCGGTGAAGGGATATATACAGACCCTTCTGTTCGGGATAGCGCTCTGCTAGCAGGCCCAGCGCCGGAGGGTGCCATAGCGCACTTCCTGCGGATGCTAATGCGAGCGCTACGAGAATTAGGGTGTATGAGGGAGCGATTGCCGCAAGGAAGTAGCCCACCGCTATGAGTGCGAAGCTGAAGGCCAAGATCTGCCCCCTGCGATGCGCCAGGATATCAACAAAGAATCCGCTGGCCATGCTGACGGAGCCGCTGGTTATCTGGCGGACGGCCTCCAGTAGGCTTGCGTGGAAGGGAGCTAGCCCCAGCGCCACATAGATGGAAGGTATGAGTACCTGAAAGCTGCGGCCGTAGATATGCTCCAGAGTGTGCGCGCCAGTCACGCTAATTGCCATTACTCTGTCAGATACGCGCAGACGCCCCTGTTCAAGTCCCGGTTCGGCGAGTTCTGCCATTATTTCTATAACCTCTGCGGGTGAGTATCAATCCAATTGGGCCGCGCGATACTGTCTGTTGCATCCCATGGCCGAGGGGAATTGTACACGAAGGTCGGCTATGGCGTTCTTTCGGCGACCGCAGTCTAGCTGCCGCTATTAATACCGGGCCAGCACTGCTGACTGGAATCTGTCTTGTTGTGATGGGTTTCGCAGTATAATGGCTGCCATCGTTTAGGCATTCATAGAATCTAGACTTTATCTCGATTGACTATTTAGGCAGATGAGCGACAGACAGGAAGGAAACCGCCATGAAAGCAGCTGTGTACAAGGGAGAGCAACGTCTGATAGTTGAGGAGGTCCCAACGCCGTCAGCAGGGCCTGGGCAGGTCTTGATTAAGGTAAGGTACTGCGCCATTTGCGGAACCGACGTGCACGCATTCATGTACGATGTTCCTCCTCCTGGAACTGTAATGGGGCACGAGTATTGCGGCGCGGTGACGGAGGTCGGCGAAGGCGTAACGCGATGGAAAGTCGGCGACCGCGTGGTTGGCGGCGGCGGCAATCCTCCACCGGGAGTGCTGACCGGAAGCCGGGTGGACCCGCGATTCAACTACAGGACCATGGGCTTTCCGCAGAACGGTAGAATGCGGGCCTACGCTGAGTACGTTCTGCTGGAGGACTGGGAACCGGTGCCCATTCCTGAGGGAGTCTCGGACGAAGAGGCTGCCCTATGTGAGCCCTGCGCCGTCACAGTGCACGCGGTGCGCCTGTCGCAAATCAAGCTCGGCGACTCTGTGCTGGTCATGGGAGCGGGACCCATCGGTCTGCTTTGTCTGCAAACGGCCAGGGCCGCCGGGGCCACATCGGTATTCGTATCTGAGCCGCTGGCTGCTCGTGCGGAGGCTGCTCGCAAGCTAGGTGCCGACGTCGTGATTAATCCCCTGGAGGAAAATCTGGAAGAGCGTGTTGTGGAACTGACAGGCGGCGTTGGCCCGCAGATCGTCTTCGAGTGCGCCGCGGTGGCCTCACCTTCAACTCTGGACCAGGCGCTGAATGTCGTGGCCAGGGACGGCCAGGTGATGCTTGTGGCCATAGCGTGGGAGCCGACGCCTCTGATGACGTCTGACTGGATGGCGCGAGAGGTAAAGGTGCAGGCCTCGTTCGGGACGCTGCCTGAAGACTGGACAATAGCGCTGGACCTCATCAAGTATGGGAAGGTCTCCGTAGACCATATGCTGTCGGACGCCAATTTCCTGCCGTTGGATGGTATACAGGGTGCCTTCGAATCCCTAATGAAGCCTTCCACTCAGCTGCAGATGGTGGTCAGGCCTTAGTGGCCGTTGGTATTTCCGAAGTGGGTCCTGTGGCAATCCGGACAAAGAGTGTGAGATAAGGGCGGCAATTCGATTCCTGCCAATATGTGGTGTTCTTGGATTGCATCGTCGATTTCAAGCCACTGTTTATCGCATAGGACGCGATTGCACCAGCTGCACGGGAGCAGATGCGGGCTGGAATTGCCGGAGTATACGGGGGATGACGGTCATAGGTGGTGATAATGTTTTCCCTGAATTCCAATCCGTTGTTTTCAATCGGAATAATTACTAGCTCCATGTGCCGGCGAAAGTCTGGCCCATCGCATCTGAAGGGAAGAACGGCTGCGCCTTGTGTGGAGCGTACCCTCTCCATTAAGACGCTGACAAGTCGCTTAACATCGTCGCCTACGATGTGGTCCATCAGGTCGGTATCCAGGACGCGGGCGGGTAGGTCGGCCGCTCCGTTTGCGATGGCGAAATCCATCCACGCCTTATTAATGAAGTTGATGCGGTTTTCCCTGTCGACCCGCCATATGCTGGTATCTACAGAAACAGGTCCAGGCATGTCCATCTTGCCCAACATCATCCTCAACAAGGCTAATTAATTACATCAAGACGTGCAATTTAACCAGATAATAATGTAAATAGTCTATACGTTGTGATACAGCAACGTATTTTCGTGAGGTGATTTGCTCAAGCATCGCTGGGAGAGCATGGGACTTCAGTCCGAAATCAGATAGTGCAAGCCCACCTATGGCGCTGCGCGACCACTTCGAAGGGCGGACACGGACTCCTTGTAATAGGTGCGGAAGTTCACGCCTTTTTCGGATGCCTCGCGCTTAAGCTGTCGCACTCGCACGGCATCATCCATCGCATCTCGTATCTCAGGAGCTATCGTCCAGCCAGCTTTGTAGGCGACTCGGCCGGTGTGATCGATAATCCAGCTCATGTTTGGAATGCCGCCAAACTCCCTGTGAACATCGCCGTCCAACGAGTCCACCAGGATTTTGCGAGGCGTGCCATGCTTTTTCTGCATTGTGCGGGCGTGTTCCATCTTCTGCTCGATGGTGTTGTGTACGGGAAAAGCGGGATCGTCGTCAGGGTGCGCCTCTCGAACGTAGACGAACAAGAAATAAGCCTGTTCAGCGAAATCCTTAGCCATCTGGTCCATAAGCGGAAACTCCGCCTGGCAGGGTGGTCAGGTTATGGAGCCAAACTCGATCATCACCGGCTTGCCACGCAGCTTGGATAGCGTTACCTCTTCTCCGTCCAGGGAAGGCAGTGTGAAGTCCGGCACCGGGTCTCCAGCATGGGTCGTCGTCTTGAAGAAGTCGAAATGTACCGTCGATGGTTTCCAGACATCGAAGTTGTACTCGCCTCCGAGAAAATCTGACATGGTTGCCACCCTGTGTTTGGTCTGTTTAACCGGCCTGTAAGATCCTATTTTCGGGAATCGAGATAGGCCTGCAAGATGATCGCTGCGGCTACGGAATCGATCTTGCCCTTGTTTTCGGATGGACGCCCGCCAGACTCTCGTATCATGCGCTCCGCCTGTACCGATGAAAGGCGTTCGTCTATTCTGTGAATCGGCAGGTCCGTCTTGTCAGCCAACGAGTCCGCGTAGTCCATGGTAATTCGCGCTTGAGGGCCAACTCGTCCGGACATGGAGTAGGGTATACCAATTACGATCTCGGCTACGTCGTTTTCCCGAGCGATCTGGAGAATTTCGTCTAGGGACGTATCTTTGGTTTGGCGTATAAGGGTAGTTAAGGGAGATGCCAAAATACGATCGGGATCACACATGGCAACCCCAATTCGCTTGTCGCCAACGTCCAGAGCAATTAACCGCATCAGCTAGTCTTTTGGCGAACGAGTTCTATTGCCCCGCTGATGGCTTCGTCTAGTTTTTCTGGCTGGCGACCTCCGGCCTGTGCCATTCTTGCACTGCCACCTCCGCCACCGCCAATGACCTTGCCCAGTTCCTTTGCGTACTCCCGGGCGTCAGAGCCGCTATCGACCAGGTCGGTGGTGATCGCCACGTTGATCGTGGGCCTTTCGTTTATCACCGCGCCCAGAACGACGATCCCACTGCCCAGCTTGTCTCGCAGCCAGTCGCTTACTTCACGCAGGGAGTCGGAGTTGGAAACATCCGTCTGCACCGCAAGCACCGTGATGCCGTTGACTTCCTGCTTGTGGTCCAGCAGGCCTGCTGCGGACTCCAACGAGCTCTGCCGTTCCAATGCGGCCTTCTCGTGGCGTAACGTTTCCATCTCCTCCAGCAGTCCCTGAATACGGTCCTCGACGTCGGACTGTTGCGTTTGAAGCAGTTGGGCTACTCGCTCTTCCTTGTGGAATCGGTCCCACACCATGCGCTCAGCTGATCTGCCTGTGATGGCCTCCAGGCGGCGCATTCCGGCACCGATACTGGACTCGCTGAGAATGTAGACGCTGCCCACTTCGCCGGTGTGGCCCACGTGGGTCCCCCCGCACACCTCGAAGCTGAAGGTCTCGCCGTTGACTATCTCTACTAGTCGCACACGCTCGCCATACTTATCGCCGAAGAAGGCCAGTGCGCCGCGTTCGATGGCGGAGGCATACGTGTCCTCATCTTTCAGCACTCGAGCGTTCTGCCGAATCTTCTCGTTGACGAGCCACTGCACCTGCCACATCTCGTCGTCGGTGACCTGCTGAACGTGGCTAAAGTCGAATCGCAGCCGGGTTGGTGTCACCAGCGAACCGGCCTGCCGCACATGAGGCCCCAGAACCTGGCGCAACGCTGCATGCAGAAGGTGAGTCGCCGTGTGGTTGCGGGCCGTGTCCTCGCGTCGGGCTGTGTCGACGTATGTGTCGACCGCGTCGCCCATCGACACAGAGCCCTGCGTGACCTTGCCGAAGTGAACTGTCATGTCTGGCATCACAGCTTGGGTGTCGTGCACCTCTATCTTGCCGTTGGGGCCGACAATCTCGCCAGCGTCGCCGACCTGTCCGCCACCCTCCGCGTAGAAGGGCGTATCCAGCAGCACGATTTCGATATCCTGGCCCTCGGTAACCTGATCCACAGCCTCGTCGCCGGTGATCAGGCCGATGACAGGGGATGAACCAGTTAGCTCCTCGTAGCCCTGAAAACGCGTGGCTCCGACTCCTAGCCCTTCGTACACTCGTATCTTTGCGCGATCGGCGCCGGTTAGGGCTGAAGCACGGCCTCTTTCTCGCTGGGCCGCCATCTCCTTCGCGAAGCCGTCCATGTCCACGGCCACACCCTGTTCTTCGGCGATCTCCTGGGTCATTTCCACCGGGAACCCGTATGTGTCCCATAGGCGGAACATGACCTCGCCAGATAGGGTCTTGGTGCCTACAAGGGCGTCCGTCAGAAGGCTATAGCCGTTCTCGAAGGCCTGTTGGAACCGCTCTTCTTCTAGCTTTATGACATTGAGGATGAATTCCTGATTGTTGCGAAGCTCCGGGAATATGCCGCCCATCTTGTCGATGGTGACCTTGACGAGCTCACCCATGAACGGCTCTTCCAGCCCCAACTTTCTTCCGTGGCGAATGGCTCGGCGAATTACCCGGCGTAAGACGTAGCCCCTGCCCTCGTTGCCAGGTATCACGCCGTCGGCAATAAGAAACGTAGAGCTTCGGCCATGCTCAGCTATGGTGGCGATGCCGTAGCTGGTGTCTCGGTCAGACCCCCACTTCTTGCCAGTTAGCTCTTCAGCCTTCTTTATCATGGGCTGGAACAGGTCTGTCTCGTATATGGTGCTGACGCCCTGCAAGATGACCACAGCCCTCTCCAGGCCAAGACCTGTGTCGACACCGGGGGCAGGTAGCGGCGTGCGCGTGCCGTTCAGGTTGTGGTAAAACTGCATGAACACCAGGTTCCACAGCTCTACGAACCTATCGCAGACCTGTCCCTCTTTGTGCATTTCGTATTCACAGTTGGGCCCACAGTCGGATTTTCCACAACCTCTGTCGTCGCCGAGATCGTAGAATAGTTCGGTATTGGGACCGCATGGCCCTTCGTCGCCTGCCGGTCCCCACCAGTTGTGCTCGTCGCCAAATCGGAAGATCTTCTCTTTCGGAATTCCGGCCTTTTGCCAAAGCTCTAGAGCCTCGTCGTCGCTATCGTGGATCGCTATGCTGAACATCTCTTTGGGCAGGCCCAGGCGTGTGTCCAGAAACTCCAAAGCAAACTTGATAGCGTCCTCTTTGAAGTAGTCTCCAAAACTGAAGTTTCCCATCATCTCGAAAAGGGTCAGGTGGGTCGTGTCACCAACCTCGTCAATATCCACTGTGCGGAACGATTTTTGTGACGAAGTTAGTCGTGTTCTTGGAGGCTCAGATTCGCCTGAGAAAAAGGCCTTGAAGGGCACCATGCCGGCATTGGTGAGTAGTAACGTCGGGTCACCAACAGGGATCAGGGAACCGCTGGCCATGCGCAGGTGGCCCTGGCTTTCGAAGTAGCTGAGGAACGCCTCTCGGATCTCTTCGCTTGTCATCTTGGCTGTCATGTTTTGGACTGTCCTCTGCTAATTTTGGTTAATGATTGGAATGTCGCTTATGTTGCCATACACCGTGCCACGTTGGGTCACAAGGCGGGTCATAAATGAAGCCGGATGTAAGGCCTTTAAAAGAAGATTTTAGGTGACCTTTTCGGAGGGTGTCAACGAATGCTTGCTTCACCTTTGCTCTGAGATATAATGGCGGCAATTTCAGAAGGGGAGTTGCCAGGGTTTTGGGGTACGCCAGTCCATATAACAGCCGCGCCGACCTGCTGTTTCGAGCAGGGCTTCCTGTGCTTGCTATCGCCGCGGTGACGGCACTGCTGATCGTTGGCCTGGACCTGCCTGCGCTAAGGACACTGGCGCTGTAGACTGCCGAGTGGACTGGCCTGGTGCTGAGTGGGGAGCTCAGGTCACGGTAACTGGCACTGTCGTGGCATCGGAAGCATTCGCAATAATAGAGGTTGTTACGGAGTGTCTGGCGCTGGGGCCGATGCTGCTGTTTGTGGCCGCGGTGCTGGCGTATCCCACGAGCATGTCCTATAAAGCGAAAGGCCTGCTTGTGGGAGTCGCGGCTATCATGGGCGTCAATCTGATAAGGATAGTCAGCCTATTCTTTCTGGGTTCCTTATTTCCCCAGCTATTGGAAGTTGTTCACCTGCTGGTATGGCAGTTCTTGATGGTTTTGCTGGCAGTGGCTGTGTGGTTAATATGGTCACAAGGCCAGCTTAAATCTGGCAATGATAGCCTGCTGCAAAAGGTATCTTGGGCGTTTGCTGCTTTGGTGGTGCTGTGTCTTGCATGGCTTGGTGTTGCTGGTGAGTACAGCTAGGCTGTTGCATCAGCGGCTTCCTCAATGTTAGGAGGCAGCGTCAGCGTAGACTCGGTAGGGCTGCATCTGTTTATTGATGGTGCGGCGGAAAGCGCACCAGTGGTCGTTTCCGGCTTTACTATGCAGTGGGGTATTCTTCTTCTAACCTCTATAATAGCTGCCACTTCGGCGATAACCGTTCGTCGTCGATTGAAATGGATTTTTTCGACGGCGGCAATGGCCTACGTCTTGCAGCCTGCCACCATAGCGATGTTGGCACTGGTTCTCGATTTTGACGCGCCGGTACTGAGCCGCATGGCCATGGGCGTTTTTGTTGGCTTCTGGGCTTTGGTCCCGATTCTTGTGTCTGGCGTCTGGGGTATGGCATTTTGGCAGGACCGCAGCCTATCGTTATTTCGTGATTTGAAATTGAATAAGAACATTTGGAGAGTGAGAATATGAACGTAGTTTCACCGGAGGAGGTCGGCTTTTCGTCTGACAGGCTGGATCGTGTTAACCAGTTAGTACAGGGATACGTGGACGAAGGCAAGCTGGCCGGGGCCGTGACCATGCTGTCTCGCGAGGGAGAGGTATTCCATTTCGAGTCCCATGGTTTGGCCGATATCGATCGCGGTCTACCGATGGAAAATGACAGCATATTCCGCATCTACTCCATGACCAAGCCCATCACCAGCGTCGCCGTCATGATGCTGTACGAAGAAGGCCACTTTTCGCTGGACGATCCCGTCGGCAAGTTCATACCGGAACTGGGCCGAATGAAGGTCTACGATGGCATGGGCGAGCGGGGCATGAGGCTGGTGGAACAGGACAGGCCCATCACCATCCGACACCTGCTGACTCACACCTCTGGCCTCAGCATGGGCAGCCATAAGGATTCGCCTGTGGAGGAGCAGTACAGGCAGTCGGGCATGATGGACCCGCAAAGCAGCCTGCCAAAGATGGTCAAGAAGCTGAGCGCCTTGCCTCTGCTAACTCAGCCGGGTGCCAAGTGGCGTTATAGTCGGGCCACCGACGTTCTGGGCTGTCTGGTTCAGGTCATCTCGGGCCAGCCATTTGACGAGTTTCTTCAGGAGAGAATTCTTGGTCCGCTGGGCATGAGGGATACGGCGTTCTACGTTTCCGAAGAGAAGCTGGACAGGCTTGCCGCAGTGTACGGACCGAAGTCTGACGGCAGCATAGAGGAGCTAGACAATACTTTCGTGAACAAGTTCAAGGCTCCGCACACACTGTTCTCCGGTGGTGGAGGGCTGACATCGACGGCTGAGGACTACATGCGGTTCAGCCAGATGCTGTGCAACGAGGGGGAGCTGGACGACGTTCGCCTTCTGGGTCCGAAAACTGTCGAGATGATGAGGTCGAACCATCTGCCAGAGTCGTTAAAGCCCTTTGCTGTGGGTCAGAGTAACGCCTCAGACACGCGCGGCTGTGGCTTTGGCCTGGGGTTCAGAGTGGTCATGGACATCGCTGAACATGGCATTCTTGGCTCGGAGGGCATCTACTCTTGGGGCGGTGCGGCGAGCACGATATTTTGGGTGGACCCGGCGGAGGACATGGTGGCGATACTGCTAACGCAGATGATGCCTAGCTCTACCTATCCACTGCGCCGAGAGTTCCAGGTCGCAGCCTATCAGGCCCTGACGGACTAAAGAAGGGATGCAGGATCGGGCGAAACGCTAATTTCAGACCCACTGGCATCGAGGCAAAAAAGTATCCGGATAAGGCTAAGGCGAATCCAGATGTGGGCTCCTTGCCAATAGCTGTCCGGCGGTGGCATTAGGCCCGGCCATATTATGACCGGGCCAGGCAAAACTAAAAGTTAAGTAGCCTTGCCGATTCTAAATACCGTCGCTTTACAAACGGAGCACTTACCCCGGGTCGCGGGCCTTCCATTCTTGAGTGTAACCTGCTCTGCTAAATCGATCTCGCGATGAGCTCGACACTTAAGGCAATAAGCTTCCATGGGATACCTCCTACGGTAATAAAGCACGTATTACGGCATTACTACGTTCATTAAGCGTGCTTGCGTTTACATTACGGATTCAAAATGCATGAAACTCTCGCATAAGGGTCATATGCACCGAATGTACGTAATTATTATAGTCAACGGCACGATAACTGAACAACCCCCTTGAGACATAGTTTAAGGCGGAGATTAATAATTTCCTAGTCAAAGTCAAAATTCTCTTGCACCGTGTAAGCCGTTTTTCAATTTAGTTGCCACTTGGCAATTGCTGTTTTTGCTAGACTCACACCTAGGTGTGCCCACTTCTTGCTTCTACCCTCTTCCAGATTACGGTACTGTCGGCGCTGGCTTGGGTTTCTTCGTTGGCCAGGCGAAACAGGGTCGTAGTGCAAGTAGGTAAGACGCTCTTCATCCACAAGTAATCAGCGGCCAAGCGCGGATCCTGAAGTGCTGCGTCTGGGACTTCCTTTAGCCCCTCCTGTACCTCAATGCGGGGCAGTGCTGCTATAATTCGGTCGACATTTGGACAGCGTCCTAGAGAAGGCCGTGCCAGAATAAACAGAAAGCTAAATAAGTTGCGTTCAGCGAGTAGATGAGTCGCAGAGCATCGATGAGTTGGCCTCTAATTATGACGTCTGAGCAGACATTTACGACCGGGGTCCGCCGTCAGCAGGCTCCACATATATCAAAGAATATTCAAAATAATTTAGCAGAAGGACACGAACTAAATTCGGGTCCGTGTCGAGTAGCCGATACGCTGAATATTTAAAACAAACAATGGAGGAATGATGCAACCGCTAAGTGATATTCGAGTGCTGGCCGTAACCGGCTTTCTGGCCGGACCCTTCACCAGCATGAACCTGGCCCGCATGGGCGCTGAGGTCATCAAGGTGGAGATGCCTGGCAAGGGCGACCCTGTGCGTAACAACGGTCCCTTTATTGGAACCGAGGGCAAAAACCTGATGCCCAAGACCGAAGACGACATCTCCACACGCTTCCTAAAGCGAAACCAGGGCGTGAAGAGCGTTACGCTGAACCTGAAGTCCGCCGAAGGAAAGCAGATGTTCCTGGACATGGCTAAATCGGCTGACATTATGATAGAGAATCTGTCTCCGGGGTCACTTACGCGCATGGGTCTTGGCTACGACGACCTTGCCAAGGTAAATCCGCAAATCATCTACTGCTCTATATCCGGCTACGGTCAGACGGGTGAGTATGCGGACAAGCCTGCCCACGATCCGCAGATTCAGGCAATGAGTGGCCTGATGGAGATCAATGGCCACCCTGATGGTCCGCCGACGCGCGTGGGCTTTTACATAGGTGACCTGGTAACGCCTCTGTTTGCCTGCTACTCCCTTATGCTGGCGCTGCGCGAGCGGGAGAAGACCGGTGTCGGGCAGTTTCTGGACGTCTCCATGATGGACACGCTTACGTCCCTCATGTTCATGGATACCTTGGAGGACGACGTGGAGATGGGCCTCCCGTTGCGCATGGGCAACACGACCCGTGGCGGCCCCACCGGCCTGTACCACACCAGCGACGGCGAGGTTATTATCACTGCCGCCAGCGACGATCAGTGGAAGCGGCTGGTAGTGGCTCTCGGAGCGCCCGAGCTTGTGGATGACCTTCGATTTAAGGAGTTCCACAGCAGGGTGAGCAACGTTATTGAGACAAGACAGGTCATTCAGGACATGGTTATTAAGCTCACCAGGGATGAGGCAATGAAGATCCTTGAGGCTGGTGACGTGCCCTGCAGCCTAGTTCGCACCGTGGCTGAGGTCCGGGACGACAAGCACTTCCGGGACAGGGGGAGCCTGCTGCCCATGAGGCACGGCAAGATAGAAGGGGCCGTTCAAGGCATCTCTTCTGGATTCCCAGTTCTGTTTTCTGGTGGCGAAGTGCCCGAACCCTACGGCGCGCCAACCCTTGGACAGCAAAACGCTGAAATCTACGGTAAGCTTCTCGACATCGACGAAGAAGCTCTCGCCCGTCTCAAGTCAGAAGGTATTGTATAAGTCTGATCATCTTGTCGAACTGCGCTCCCGCAATAGGAGTCCAGAGGTGTTCCTCTGGCAGGGGCTTGGGGGATGCGCCCCCAATATCTTAAACCCTTACTGGGGGGGATGGTGGGATAGATCCACGTCCTACTCTAATAAATATATGGAGACAATCCATGAAATTCAAAGCCAAGCCACTGCGCTCGATACTCTACGTTCCTGGCAACAAAGAAGACTGGATGCGCAAGGCCTCTAAGTATGGGTCCGACGCGCTGATTCTGGACCTGGAAGACTCTGTTCCAGTTCCAGAGAAAGCTCCTACCAGAATTCTGGTTCGCAAGATGCTGGAGGAGCTGGGCGACCTGGGCCAGACCCTGGTTGTACGCGTGAATACGCTGGAGACCGGCATGACCGGCGACGACCTGGAAGCGGTGGTATGCAACAACCTCTATGGCATCATACTGCCCAAGGTGCAGACGCCAGCCGATATAGCGGAGGTCGACGCGCTGCTGAAGTTCTTCGAGCGTCGTGCCGGCGTGGAGATCGGCAAGACCTTCATAGACCCCGGCCTGGAGACGGCTGAGGGCCTGAGGAACGCCTACGAAATCGCCAAGGCCTCTGACAGAGTCGCGCACATGGGCGGCAGTGGAGGCAAGGGCGGCGACACTGCCCGCTCCATAGGCTTCCAGTGGACGCCTGAGGCCATGGAGACTCTGTTCATACGCTCCAAGGTGCTCATCGACTCCCGGGCCGCAGGAGTCCAGTTCCCGATTTCAGGAGGCTGGTTCGAATTGCGAGACTTGGATGGCCTACGAAAGTATGCTACGGGGCTGCGTCAGCTAGGCTACACGGGAATGCACCTGATCCACCCGTCTCACGTGCCGGTGGTCAACGAGGTCTTTACGCCCACAGCCGAGGAGATCGCCACATGGCAGGGCCTGGTGGACGTCATGGAGGAGATGCGCAAGACCGGAGGCGCAGCCGTCATGTATAACGGCGACATGGTCGACATTGCCCATGAAGAGACGGCCCGCGCCATGCTGACAATGGCCCAAGAGTTAGGCGTTATTTCCAAATAGTGGGCTACAGAAAATCGGCTACGCAAGTCTCGTTGTTTAAGCGGAATTAGGAGAAATCTTGAAGTACGACTACATTGTTATAGGCGCTGGCTCTGCGGGGGCCATCATGGCTACCAGGCTCACGGAGGACCCGAGCAAGTCAGTCTTGCTCTTGGAAGCGGGACCCGACTACGCAGGCATAGACGACCTGCCTGAGGAGGTTAAGTACGGCTACGCCTCTGCCACAGACATAATGACCAGCGACCACAACTGGCAGTTCACAGGGCGGGCCACAGACCTTGCGGATCCTATGTTGATTCCGAGAGGCAAGGTTACCGGAGGCTCCAGCGCCATCAACGGCCAGATATTCTTGCGAGGGCAGCCAGAAGACTATGACGACTGGGCGTCCTGGGGCAATGATGAGTGGTCCTTTGAGAAGACACTTCCCTACTTCCGGAAGCTAGAGACAGACACAACTTTCAGCGACGACTTTCACGGGACCGATGGCCCCATAATTTGTCATCGCTTTCAGCCGGAGACCTGGCTCGGTGCGTCGAAGGCGTTCTATCAGGCCTGTTTGGACAATGGCTTTCCTGACTGTCCCGATCACAACGCACCGGACACTGCTGGTGTCGGCCCTCTGCCCCTGAACAACCCCGAGGGCATTCGTTGGAGCACCAACCTGGGCCATCTGGCGCTGTCGCGGCACAGGGTGAACCTGACCATACGACCGAACTGCACTGTGCATCGTCTGGTGTTCGACGGCAAACGAGCCACTGGCGTAGATGTGGAGAGCAGCGGTCAGCGTTTTGTGGTGGAGGCCGACGAGATTATTCTCAGTGCCGGCGCTATTGGTTCGCCGCAGATACTCCTGCTGTCCGGCGTGGGGCCTGCCGCGCACCTGAACGAAGTCGGCGTGCTGGTAGTACACGACCTGCCCGGCGTGGGCCAGAACTTACGTGATCACCCGTTGCTTCCCGTTACATGGGAGTCTAAGCCTGAGTACTTCTTGGATCCGGTTGGGCCGAGAATTCAGTTTGGCCTTCGTTACACGGCTACGGGTTCTTCTGTTGAAAACGACATGATCCTGTATATGAACACCTTCGCCACGGGACGTATCGATCGAGGCGGCGACCGCATGACGCCTCTGGGCATTCGCATGGGCATCGCCCTGCAACTGGCGCTGGGCTCCGGCGATCTGAAGCTGCAGACCTCCGACCCGAACGATCAGCCTATTCTGGACTACAACTACTTCCAGGAGCCTGAGGACCTGGAGCGCATGAGGGATGCAGTGCGTCTCTGTGTGAAGCTATCCCAGCACGAGTCGTGGAGTGGCATCATCGATAGCCGTATCGAGCCATCAGACGAGGTATTAGAGTCCGACGATGACCTGGGCGACTGGATAAAGCGGGAGGTCAGCACTGGGCATCACGTCTCTTGCACCTGCAAGATGGGTCTGGCGTCAGACCCGATGGCTGTGGTGGACCAGTTTGGCAAGGTTCATGGGCTTGAAGGCCTGCGAGTTGTCGATGCCTCCATCATGCCCGACTGCGTTCGCGCCAACATCAACGTAACCGTCATGATGATAGGCGAGCGCATCGCCGATTTCGTCAAACAGGGAAATTAATTCTTTTGAATTGGGCCTAGTCATCAGTAATATGTCATTCTGAGTGCAGAGAGGAATCCAAGGTAATAGTCTGAATTAACGATCGTTTACCCCGCTGTGATAGGTGGTCGCGCTTCTCGGAATGACACTTGGCCATTGGCATTTGAAAGGCGGCATTGCGATGAATGAGGATTCGAAACGACCGAATCGAAGGGCGGCAAGGATTGCCCTGACCGGCACAACCATCACTGGCATACTTGGCGTCATTATGGCCATTAACGCCATCTCGTCTAGTGAGTATGTCGGCGCGGGCCTTCTCCTAATCGCGGCAGCAATAGCTTTCGGCGTGCTTGCTTTTAAGTACTAGTCCGACAGCCGGTTTACGGTGCCAGCGCAATCAAGACCAGCCCTACTACGATTAACGAAGACCCCAGCAGGCGGCCACGCCCAAAAGGTTCTTTGAGCACCACTATGCCCAGCAGCACTCCTATTACTATGCCAACCTCTCTGGCAGGGGCAACGTAGCTAACGCGGGAGAACTGTAACGCGGTGAGCACCATGCCGTATGCCAAGAACACCAGCAACGCCACTATCAAGATGCGGCCTCGGTTGTGCCTCCACTCAGTCTGAACTGTTTCCATGGAGTGGGATCGCAGAATGAATGGCGTTAGCCCCAGAGCACTTCCCAGGGACATCAGGTACATGTACAAGAATGGCGTAACGTGGCTAATGCCGACCTTGTCCCAGATGGAATAGGACGCGATTATCAGCCCTGTCATAACCGCATACCGACTGCCAGGCTCCTTAATTAGCTGTAAAGGGTTTTTCAATATTTGCCTGAAGTGTCCCCACCAATAGACGGTGTAAATCCCCATGATGACGGCGATTATTCCGATGATCGCAGGAATTGAAATCTCTTCGCCAAGGACCGATACGCCCAGCAGTGGCACGAGGGCCGGTCCCATTCCTCTGGCGATAGGGTACACGACGGACAGGTCGGCCCGGGCGTACCCTCTGCCAAGAAAGAGAAAGTACAGCACGTGCAATATGACCGTGCCCAGTACAAACCACCAGCCTATTATTCCCACCGGGTAAAGCCAAAGCAGAATCAGGGCGACAGGCACCATGAAAATCGAGAGGGCGACCTGGGACAACCAGACGAAGACCTCCTGGTTTGTTCCTCGCTTGACCAGAAAATTCCAGCTGGCGTGTAGGACCGCAGCCGACAGAATCAGTATTAGGGCAAGTCCGGTCATCTACCGCCGGTTACCTCCAGCACGGTTCCGGTGGTGAAGCTGGCCTCTGCTGACGCCAGGAACGACACCGCTCTGGCGACCTCTCGTGGATCGCCTGCGCGGCCCAGCGGAACATTGCCTGTCAACTCCTCCTTGGCCTCGGCAGAAAGCTCCTGGAAGCGGTCGTTAACTCGCGCGCCCGACTCTGTTAGCACGAAGCCCGGCATGACGGCGTTGACGTGTATGCCGTCCGGCGCGACGTCCTTGGCGAGCTGAGTTGTAAAGCCGATGATGCCCGACTTGGCAGCGGCGTAAGGCAGCCTGATTGCCGAGGTCCCCAGACCACCGAAGTGTCCTTTGGCGCTGGATGACGATATGTTCACAATGCGGCCGGACTGCTGTCGCCGCATGTGGGGCACAACCTCTCGGCTGCACAGGAAAGCGCTCTTGAGATTGATGTCCACGATGTGGTCCCACATGTCGTCGGTTACGTCTTCGATGTGCTGTATGCCGATGTTGCCACTGCCGCCAGCATTGTTCACCAAGACATCGATCTTGCCGAACTCTTGCAAAGCCCTCTCCACCATTTCCCGGACCTGAGCGGTATCAGTTACGTCGACGGTGATGGATATGGCCTTGCGTCCCATCTCGCCAACCTCAGCAGCCACGCTGGCCAACTTCTCCGGCTGCATGTCTGCCAGGAGCATGTCTGCGCCCTGAGAGGCAAATTCTAGGGCAATGGCTTTGCCGATTCCCTGCGCGGCTCCGGTAATGATGGCGGCGTTGCCTTCTAATCTCATAAGTGACTCCCATTCAGCACTCTTGGCGGTTCGACAAGTTTGATGACAGGAACTAAAATACCACATCTGAGTGCGGGTATTTCGACCTTCGCTCTTTATCCTCTAACCCAGAAGATATCGATAACGGAGCAAAACATGCCTGACGAGCCTTTGCATTTCTTGACCATAACCCAGTTGGCAGAAGACCTAAAATCCAAAAAAATCTCCCCGGTAGAAATTACCGAGTATATGCTTAGGCGAATCGACGATCTTGACGGTCAGTACAAGAGCTATGCCACTTTGATGGCGGACTCAGCCCGTGCCCAGGCTAAGGTAGCCGAATCGGAGATCGCTTCGGGCAATTATAGAGGGCCTCTGCACGGCGTGCCCATAGCTGTAAAGGACCTGTGCTTCACCAAGGGCGTGAGGACCATGGGAGGCAGCAAGGCCAGTGCAAATCATGTTCCTGATTTCGATGGCACTGTGGTTACCAAGCTGAACGAGGCTGGTGCAGTCATACTGGGCAAGCTTAACCTGACGGAAGGCGCCATGGGTGGCTATAACCCCGAGTTTCAGATCCCTATTAATCCTTGGAATGCTGATAGGTGGGCTGGCTCCTCTTCCAGCGGCTCCGGCGTGTCCACGGCGGCGGGACTGGCCTTTGGTACGCTGGGCAGCGACACAGGCGGCTCAATACGCTTCCCTGCCTCGTCTTGCGGAACCGTAGGGCTAAAGCCGACGTGGGGTCGTGTTAGTCGCTATGGTGTGCTGGCACTGGCCGAATCGCTGGACCACATTGGCCCTTTGACTCGCAGCTCGGCAGACGCCGCGATAATGCTTCAGGCTATCTCTGGACTGGATCCCAATGATCCTACGACCCTGCCTGCGCCTGTCCCCGATATGCTGGGCGGCATAGGTTCTGGCGTGCGGGGCCTTCGCATCGGCTGGAGCGAGAAGTACTCAACTGACGGCGTTGACACTGAGGTGGCGGCTGCCGTTCAGGAGGGCGTCAAGGTGCTGGAGAGTCTGGGAGCGGTAATCGTAGAAGTAGATATGCCTGACGTGGACTCCTACCTGAGCGCATGGCCAATCCTGTGCACATCGGAGGCTGTGGAGGCTCATGAGGCGACCTACCCTTCGCATAAAGACGACTACGGGCCCTTCTTTCGGGGATGGCTGGACATGGGCGCAGGTGTGACCGGTGCCGGATACGCCAAGGCCAATAATAGGCGGGACGAGCTGACCGGTCTGCTGCGACTTGCATTCGCGGATATCGATGCACTGGCATGCCCCACTATGGTCAACCCGCCACATCCTGTTACTGCCGAATCGAACTACGGACCGATGGACAACAGGCGCGGAACGTCTTTCCAGCGATACACGGTGCCTTATGACTTCAACGGCGCGCCCACGCTCTCGGTGCCGTGCGGTCTCAACAGCGAGGGACTGCCTCTAAGTCTGCAGTTCATCGGCAAGGACCTGTCGGAGACGCTGCTGTGCCGAATAGGCTACGCCTACGAGCAGGCCACCGATTGGCATAACCTACATCCGCCGGTCTAACTTCGGGGAGATTAGATGAGTGAACCGCTTCCACAGATCAAGCACGTCTACCAGAACCACCATCTGGACAGCACGCGGTGGGAAAATTTCCAGGTCCGTGACGACGACATTGTTATTGCCACGCCGTACAAGTCCGGCACAACGTGGATGCAGAACATCGTTCGGCATCTTGTTTTTCTAGGTCAGGACCAGATGCCGGCCCCGACCGACGTATCTCCCTGGCTGGACAACAGGCTGTTTCCCATAGAGGACATACTGTCGAAGTTGGAAGCCCAGGAACATCGCAGGTTCATCAAGACTCATCTGCCTCTGGACGGGCTGGCCTTTCATCAGCAGGTAAAGTACATAGTGATGGGACGCGATGCCCGTGATGTGTTCATGTCTCTGTGGAACCACTACCGCAATTACACGTCGGAGTTCATCAAACTGATGAACGAAGATGTGCCCGGACTGGTAGGTTCGCCTTTTCCGCCTTGCCCGGTGGACATAGGCACCTTTTGGTATATGTGGATGACCCGCGGCTGGTTTGAGTGGGAGCGGGAAGGTTATCCCTTCTGGTCCAACATATCTCATGCCCAGACCTGGTGGGATTTCCGCAGCCTGCCCAATATCTTATTCGTTCACTTTGCCGATCTGCTGGAGGACCCCAGCGGGGAAATTGCCAGGGTGGCCAAGTTCTTGGACGTAACGCCCTCAGATCAACAGGTCGAATCGATCGTTGAAGCCACAAGCTTTCAGTCGATGAAAGAGAAGGCTGTGGACTACGTTCCCGCAGGTGGGCGAGCTTGGGTTGGCGGAGCGCAGACCTTCATGAACCAGGGCATCAACGGCCGCTGGAAGAACGTGCTGGTGCCGGAGGACCTGTCGCTATATCACGAGTCCGCATCGCGAATCCTGTCGCCCAGCTGCCAGCAGTGGTTGGAGAACGGACGGTTGGCCTCAGCCTAAGACGCAGGCAAGTCAGAGACAGACGGCGCGCCTTTTAACAGCCAGTGGGCGCGACGTAGGCCTGAAGCTAAAGCTATCAGGACAATCGCCGTGGTCAGAAGGGCCAGCCACAATGGCCAAACGGTCCACGGCGCGGCGATGGCCACCAGGTAGAGCAGTACTCGATAGCTATCCGAATGGGTCCCGGTGTCGCGACCACGATCTTCCGCTTGTCCCCTACAGTGGAGAATATCGCGGGCAAGCCAACCAGAACGGCAACGGCGGGTATCACGAGCCACAGCGAAATGCCGGCTGCGGCCCATGGCCCTGCTACCCATGCTATGACCTCCACCGCAAACCGGGTGCTAGCGGACAGCGCATTGTCGTATGGATTATCGAAGGTGTGTCCCTGATTTCCCAAATAAGACCTCTACTGAATACCCTGGCCCTAGAACGCCACGTATCCGCCGTCGATGGGAATGGAGATACCGGTTACGTAGTCTGATGCCGCGCTGGCCAGGAATACGGCTGTGCCAGCCATGTCCTCCGGCAGGCCCCAGCGTCCGTGGGGAATGCGAGCCGATATCAGTTCGAATCGCTCCTTGAAGTCGGGATGAGTCCGAATGGGCTCCGTAAGTTCGGTTTCTATCCAGCCCGGCAGGATGGCGTTTGCCTGAATATTGTCCTTGGCCCACGCGGTGGCGATGCTCTTGGTGAGCTGGACTACGCCGCCCTTGCTCGCCGAATACGGCATAACCAGGTCGTGGCCAAATATGGAAGTCATGGAGCCGATGTTGATTATCTTGCCGCCGCCCGCTGCCTTCATATGTGAATAAACCTCGCGGCAAGGCAGGAACGTGCCCGTGAGGTTGACGTCCATGATCTGGTTCCAGTCGTCCAGAGTGTAGTCCTGCGGTGCCTTGCGAATGCCTATGCCAGCGTTGTTGACAAGAATATCCACACTGCCGAAGGTATCGATGGCTGTCTTCACCATGTCAGCGACTTCGTTTTCGTACTGGACGTTGGTGGTGGTGCCAGCGGCCTTGAAGCCCTGGCTCTGCAGCTCTTTAACGACAGCGTCAGTCTTGGCGGCGTTGCGCGCTGCAATGAGAACGCTGGCGCCGGCTTCCGCTAGTCCCCTGGCAATGCCGAGACCTATGCCTCCGTTGCCGCCGGTGATGACGGCTGTTTTGCCGGTAAGATCGAACATTCCGTTATCAGGCATGTTCACTCCTTTATTTTTGAAAATCATCAACCCGAACAGGTTATTACAAATGAGGCAGGAATGGCTAATCTTTTCATCCGGGTGCTGGTGAGGTAGGGGCAATTACGTGGGAGTGGTTGACTGAATTTCCTGTGAGGTCATGGGCCTTCGTCGTAACGGCGAATTGGTCGCATTGGTCATCCAAGACAAATGCAATGGCAGGCATCTGGCCATATAACGGCTGACGTCCATTAACAATAGCCACCTAGGCATTTGGCCACTCTGGTCATGCTAAAGCAATCGTTTGGGCAATAAACGATAGTGTTCATCCAAGCACAGCCACCAAAGCATTGGCTGCTCTATTCATGCAAAAAAATCATGCAGAACGACGGAGGGGACCGTTGGGGCGCAGCTCGTCCAGAATGGCTGTGGTCTTGGAGTCGAGGGCCTGGCCGGTCTTGCGGTGCTTCGCCAGGAGGTCGAGCGCCAGGTCGGAAACGCCTGGTTTGATTCGAAGCTCTTCTGGCATATATCGAATGCACCGTCGCATGAGGACCTTGGCCGGCCGATTGGTCTTCTCCAAGCAGCCATATGCGTAAATGCACATATAGGAATGGCATATCGTAGTTTCGCGGTAAAGGGCGGGTACACGGCTGGACGACGGCGCCATGTGGTTGTTCATGAAGTTATCAAGGCTCTTTTCCGATGAGCCGGGCGCAGGCGCTCGAGGTCGCATATATCCCGTCCGGTGGAGGGTCTATTCGCAATGAACGATCCTGAATACCAGTCATTGAAATCTGAGCCTGTGTAGATTATTGAACAATGTCTAGGAAAGATACAATAATTATTGAGGACGTTTTGTGCGGTTTCTGAAACAGATGTTCCAAAATGTGAGGGGCAGTGATTACTTAGATGGCAACAAAAAAACAGGGACAGCCTACTAAAGGCTGTCCCTGTTTTACTTCTGGAACTTAGTTTTGCCGGTTAGGCTGACTTTTGCTCGAAGGTCGAGGACGACATGGGTGCCCTGTCCCCTGTTTCCATGATCAGAGTGACTGGCGACGTCCCGTAAATTGTCGTTTCATCCACAACGCACTTGCTGACCCCGGTCATGCTGGGCAGTTCGTACATTACGTCCAACAGCGTCTGCTCTAGGATCGAGCGTAGGCCTCTTGCACCTGTCTTCTGCTTGAGAGCCTCGTCGGCTGCCGCTTCCAAGGCGGATTCCGTGAATACCAGCTCGACGTCGTCCATGTTGAACAGGTACTCGTACTGCTTAACAAAAGCGTTCTTGGGCTCGGTCAGCACCTTGATGAGTGCCGCCTTGTCCAGTGATCGTAGGCTGGCCACGACTGGCAAGCGTCCAATGAACTCAGGAATGAATCCGTAATCCATAAGGTCGTCTGCTAGAACAAACTGGAGTGCAGAGCCGTCAGACTCCTTGTTGTCCCAGTTTGCGCTGCCGCCGCGCTTGAAACCAATTGATTGGCGGTCTCTGAACACGCGCTTATTGACGATCTCCTCCATGCCTTCGAAGGCACCGCCGCACATGAACAGGATGTTGTCCGTTTTTATCTGCAGGAAGTCCTGGTGTGGATGCTTGCGGCCACCCTGTGGCGGTACGTTGGCAACACATCCCTCGATTATCTTGAGCAGGGCCTGCTGGACTCCCTCTCCTGACACGTCTCGGGTGATGGAGGGATTTGGGCTCTTTCGGGCTATCTTATCGATCTCATCGATGTAGATGATGCCTTGTTCTGCCCGAGCGACGTCGTAGTCAGCTGCCTGGATAAGTCGGAGAAGAATATTTTCGACGTCCTCTCCTACGTAACCGGCTTCCGTTAACGACGTTGCATCTGCAATGGCGAAGGGCACATCCAGGATGCGTGCCAAGGTCTGCGCCAGATGGGTCTTGCCGGAGCCGGAGGGCCCCAGCATCAGTATGTTAGCTTTTTGAAGCTCAATGTCGCCGGTGCTCTTCTGGTTCGATCCTATGCGCTTGTAGTGGTTATATACCGCTACGCTCAGGATTTTTTTGGCGTGCCCTTGGCCAACGACGTACTCGTCGAGCTTTTCGAATATGGTCTTAGGAGTCAGTCCGCCCGTAATGGCGTCGGTTGTCGCCTCTTTGGTCTGTGTCGGACTTTCCTCGGCGATGATCTGGTCGCAAAGCGTAACGCATTCATCACAGATGAACACCCTATCTGGCCCTGCAATCAGTCGCTTAACTTGTCCTTGCGCTTTACCGCAAAAGGAGCATTGGTATTCTGTTCGGCCACTCATATGTGGACGCTACCCCCTGATAAGTAAGAGTATCCCCAATGGCGGACGATCTCTAATCCTTGCTAGGTGTCGAGACCAACACTTCGTCTATCAGACCGTATTCCTGGGCCTGTTCCGCGCTCAGGTAGTAGTCACGATCTGTATCTTGTGCAACCTTATCATAAGGCTGGCCGGTATTCTCTGAGAGGATCGTACGGATTTTGTCCTGCATTCGTAGTATCTCTCGTGCGTGTATCTCAATGTCAGTAGCCTGTCCCTGTGCGCCGCCTAGTGGCTGGTGCATGTGCACCGTGGAGTTCGGCAAAGCGAATCGCTTGCCTTTCTCTCCTGCACAAAGCAGCACTGTGCCCATGCTGGCTGCCAGTCCCACGCATATGGTTGACACGTTGGGGCGGATGAGATGCATGGTATCGAAAATAGCTAATCCTGCACTGATTACTCCACCTGGGGAATTTATGTACAGGCTGATGTCCCGGTCGGGTTCTTCCCGGTCCAGGAACAGCAATTGGGCAATAATGGCGTTGGCCACATGGTCAACGATTGGCGTACCCAGAAAAATGATTCGCTCCTTAAGAAGCAGCGAGTATATGTCGTAAGCGCGCTCACCACGGGCACCCGACTCCACAACCATGGGAATTACGTTCTCGGGCCGGGCGTTCTGAGGCCATTGACTGGAAATGAAATCCTCAGGCCTGTAAAGCATATTTCTTACTCTCCTTCGCTTTGTTCCGATGTTTCGTCTTCTGTGCTTCCGTCTTCGCCATCTTGTGTATCGTCAACGCTTTCGGGTTTGGACTTAGCGCCGAATGACTTTTCGCCCTTTGCTATTGCCACAAGCCGTTCTAGCGTTTTTTCTGAACTGAGTACCCGATTGACGGATTCCCGCATTTCATCTGTGAACTCTGGCTGGACTGGAAGACCCTCTGTATCCTGGGTGTTATTGGCGAGGATCTCTGTGATCCTCTCCTCGACATCCTCCTCCGAAACCTCTATGCCCTCCTCCTCTGCCAGTTTGGACATGGCGTAGGTCCGCTTGATGCGTGCCTCTGCCTCGGAACGAAGTTCGTCGCGCATCTCCTCTTCGGATTTGCCGATGGATCGAAGGTAGTCGTCCAGTCGAACGTTGATCTGGCTCAACACCCGGGACCTCTCGCCCTCCATATGAGTCACCTCGTGGCCCACCATAACTGGTGCAACCTCGATGGTTACCCCTTTTAGGAAGGCCTCCATCACGGCCTCGTTATACTTCTGAGTTGCGCTGCTCTCCGCTGCCTCGTTGGCGTCGCTTTCGATCTCCGCTTTCATGGCTTCGAAGGATTCGTAGCCGTCGCCTACGCTCTTGGCAAATTCGTCGTCCAACTCTGGCAAGACTCTTTCCTTGATCTCGCCAACAGTGACTGAAAAGGCAACATCTTTGCCTGCCAACTTCTCGTCACCGAATTCTTCTGGAATGGGCAGGGTGAATTCTTTGACCTCATCCTGTGCCATATCCGCCAGTTGCTGAGCGAAGCCAGGGAACGGCCGGTCGGAGTCTTCATCGAGGAAGATGACTGCGTCCTTTTCGTCTACGACGCTGTCGCCGTCTATAAGGCCCGTGGCCTGGATAGTTACCAGGTCGCCCATCTGGACAGTACGCTCAACCGGCTCCCATGATGCCATACCATGTTGAATCTGTTCCAGGCGTTGTTGGACATCTTCTTCGCTAACATTTGCCGGTTCTTCTTCGACGGAGATTTCCTTGTAAGCGCCCAGGGATACCTCGGGCATTAAAGGAACTGTGGCCTTAACGATGATCGGATCCAGCTCTTCCAACTCAATGCTAGGCATACCGGCAGCCTCAATGGACCGCTCTTCAATGGCCTTGCCTGTAATCTCAGGCAGCATTGTGTCCAAGACTTCGTTCAATAGGGATTCTCTTCCTACGAACTGCTCGACGATTCTTCGAGGCGCTTTGCCTTTCCGGAAACCGGGGATGGCAAGACGGGGTGCGATTTTGCGATAGCCTTGATCAATATACGAGTCGAGATCGTCCTCCTCAAGCTCGATATTAAGCACGGTTTGGCGGTCTACGACTTCTTCTTGGGTGATTTTCACAGATGGCTCCCAGGCATAGGGTTAATGTAATAATTATATCACGCGCGGACTTAATTCAAAAGATTCGACGGGCATCTTCGAAATCGAGTTTGCCGCAGAGTTAAGCCATTCCCATGTCAAATTGAGTGATTAGACCAGTGAACTTGACAGGGCCAAGTATAGTAGATAGGTGAGTTGACTACCTTTAACAGGTTTTTTACGATTGCGACTAGGCCCACAATCAATGGGCGCATAGAGCTGTTTAGACGGGTGATACCGGGTTAACAGCCCTGCGACATGAGTTCTGATGCCGGACTTGAATGCGGGAATTCTCCGCCACTAAAGAAGGGGCAAGAAATTACACCTGGCAAATGCACCGCTTTTGCCAGGAAACCGCTATAATAAATCAACGGGTCTGCTCCATCTAGTCGGCATCTGTATTTGTAGCGAATTCTAGGTGTAGAAAATGCCAGAACAGAAAAAACCAGACCAGTATCAATCTGAGATTGAAGAGATCCTGAGGAAAGCCGACCTGGATGCTCCTATCCCTATTCGGCCGAAAAAGCCCAGCTTCTTTAATTTGACGAAGAAGTACGTCCGGCAATCCTTGGAAGGTAAAGCCTGGTCTATCACCCCTGGGCGTATTGTTCTCGTAGCGGTTAGCTTGATACTGTTGGCTGCCATTACAAGGATGATTGTGCCTATTGCCTTCGGTCCACTGGCGTGGGCGGGGTTGCTTCTTTTCATAATTGGCTACGGTATGTTTTTTGTGAAGCCACCAAAGGAACCAGAGCAGCGCTGGCGTGGTCAGTCGCTGGAAGATCCCAAAACTCCTGGACCCATGACCAACTTTGTTGACCGCATATGCCGAAAGTTTAAGCGGTAAGTCTGAAATCGACGATAAAGAAAAGCCCCGCCAATTGGCGGGGCTTTTTAATTTCACCTTAGCCCTGGGGACGCTAAGCGCTGGCTGCTAGACTGCGCACTCGCCTTCGCCGCGCTCCAAGATGTACTTGATGGTCTTGTCCCAGTCGATGTACTGGTCCAGAGTATCCCTGTTCAGTTCAGGTATGTTCTTGAACCTGGTCAGTAGATCCTCGTAATAAGGGTTGCCTACCCTCAGAACGTAGTCCTTGAAGACCTCGTCATCCTGGTGGTTGGCCTGGAAATCGGCCACAACCAGTTTCATGGCTTCAGGAGCTAGCTTTGCAGGAATCTTCGTTTTTATGCGCTGACCGAAGCGTGGGTCACCGCCTTCGAAGCTTCCTCCCAGGAACAGCTCGTAGGCAGGCACCTGGCCACCGGGGCCCTTGGCCGCCGCGCCGTGAAATCCGATGTCGGCGATGTGGTGCTGACCACAGCCGTTCGGGCAGCCGCTCATCTTCACACGCATCTTGCTCACCAGCGGGTCGGACTTGTCTATCTCGTCGATGGTGTCGCTAATTGCCCTGCCCAGGCCCATAGATGCCGTGATGCCCAGCTTGCAGCTATCTGTGCCTGGGCATGAAACGACGTCTGAAATGCCATGGACGCCCGAGTCGCCAAAGCCGATCTCACTGAGCTTTTGCCAGACCTCATAAAGGGCATTTTCAGGTACCCAGCGGAGGGTCAGATTCTGCTGATGGGTCAGGCGTGCTCGACCGCCAGCATACTCGCGCGATATGTCGGCCAATTGACCGAACTGCTGCGCGTCGATGTCGCCCATTTTCACCTTAATGTTGACGGCCCTATAGCCAGCCTGCCTCTGTGTCTCAACGTTAGTGTCAAGCCACGCCTGGAACTCAGGTTCGTTGCCATGGGGCTTGTAATCGCCGTCCAGACTCGGAGCGTCACCGGCTTCGTCGTCAATGAACAGAAGGTCTTTGGGATCGAAAGAACGCTGGGCCCAGGACTCCTTTAGCTCCTCTTCCACCTCTGACCTGAACTGGTCAATGCCAACTCTATCGATGTAGAACTTGATGCGGGCTTTCATGCGGTTCTTTCGCAGCTCGTCGGTGCGATGGAACACGCGAATGACCGCTTCGGTTACTTTCAGGTACTCCTCGACCGGCACGAACTCAAAGAGCGTTGGTGCAATGCGAGGCATGATGGCTGTACCGCCGCCGGTGACCATCTTGAAGCCCTTCTTGCCGTCCTGCATCTTGGGTATGAAGCCGACGTCGTGTATGGGCGTGATGGCGCAGTCACTGGCGCAGCCGGACATGGCCGTCTTGATCTTACGAGGGAGGGCCTGCGTGAAGGGGTGCCGCACGAAGTACCGAGCATAGGCGGCTGCGTACGGTGATACGTCGAAGGGCTCATTGGCGCAAACGCCTGCCATGGCGCAGCCGGTCACGTTGCGGACTGTGTTGCCGCAGGCCTCACGGGTACTTAGGCCAACGTCGCCAATAAGTCGCAGAATCTCAGGAGTCTGCTCAAGAGGAATGTGGTGGAACTGGAAGTTCTCGCGGGTCGTAATGTGACCCTTCTTCAGCGGAGCAAACTTATCCGCTACCACTCCAAGCGCCTCCAACTGATCGGCCGTAATGGCTCCGAAAGGTGCCTTGATTCTCAGCATCTGCTCGTCGACCTGGCGCTGTCCGTATACGCCCTGCCTCAGGCGAAATGCCATGAAATCATTGGGTGCCCATTCACCTGCCTGGAACTTCGTTACCTGCTCCTCAAAGTCAGCTATCTCTTCAGGCAGCACCTCGATAATGCCCGGGATGCGAGGCTTCCAATCTGTTTGCGTCATTCTTTTACCTTCCCTTATTGACTTTGTGGATCTGACTATAGTTGGCGGTTCTACTGTTATTTTAATTCCCGAAACGTAAAACGCCCCGCTCACAACATGTCATGAGCGGGGCGTATAAAAGGCATTAAATTGCCGAACGACCGCTAGCGGACGCTACAACAAGAACAGAGGATTACCGAATTCACTTTCAACATGTGTCGAATACTTTAGCAAGGCTTTGGCCTTACTGTCAATTATGACTCACTTTATTGTCGGCATTTTCACAGGTAATGCGTGTAAAGCCTTGGATAAGGCGGATAATGGCCCGGTCTTATCCGTTTCGAGAATAGCATCGTTGTAGGTACTAACTAGTTATTAACAAAGAGAACTAGCTAATTTGAAAGGCCAGAATCTTACCATTAAGCCCTACATCAAAAGAGTGTGTGGAAATACTACTGTAATGAATTTGAGCCTGAGTACGAGGCATAGCACGCTATAATCGTATTAGGGCAAACCTCAACCAGCGCATGTCCTCAAGCGATGCTGAATATTAATTGCGCTGGATTGGTTGTCCACAGCCAGAGGTCAGAACGAAAGGACCATCGTGAACGATACAACCGATGCCTATGTAAACGGAACCAGGCTGTTTAAGAGCGTAATCTTGCCTGCTCTGGTTGCCACTGTCTCCCTCGGTATTGCCCTGGTCGGGGCTTTCCTCGTTCGTGGGTCTGCCGATATAGATGGTGTCAACTTTTTCGTCGAATCGCTGTCTGGCAACTCCAGCTCGTTCCTCGGTGGCCTGGGGATTATTGCTCCTCTGGGCTTTGCCTTCGGAGCAGGCGTGGCCGCTGCATTTAACCCATGCGGATTTGCGATGCTGCCAGCCTACATGGGGCTGTACATGGGCACCGGCGATACAGAAGATGAGCAATCGGTTGGGCGCAGGTTTTCGAAGGCCCTGGTTATCGGAGGCTCCGTGACTGCAGGATTCATCCTGCTGTTCGCAGTCGCCGGCGCCATAATCGGCTTCGGTGCGCGATCAGTGGTGGGAAGCATTCTGCCCTGGTTGGGGCTGTTCATCGGCATTCTGCTGACGCTAGCTGGTGCCTGGCTGCTTAGTGGCGGCAAGCTGTACACGGTGCTGGCGCAACGGGTTTCGAATAAGATGGGCGATCCCAATCAGGCTAACGTCAAGGGCTACTTCCTGTTCGGTCTCAGCTACGGCACAGCTTCATTGAGCTGCACGCTGCCGATCTTCTTGTCGGTAGTGGGAACGTCCTTTGCCGTGTCCAGCATTGCAACTTCATTCGCCCAATTCGTTCTTTACGCCTTGGGCATGGGCATAGTAATAATACTTCTGACTTTGGGAATGGCCCTATTCAAAGGAGCCATGGTTAACGGTATGCGCAAGGCCATGCCGTACCTACAGCCTGTTGGCACCTGGCTGATGATTATCGCCGGCACTTACATCGTCTTCTACTGGCTAACCATCGGCGGTATTCTCGACGGGGGGTCTTGAATTTAAGATCTGTAGACGCATTCAGGCTGCATGGCAGTGGTTGGCAGGCCTGAATCGTGCTGTGCGAGGGATACGGTTTTATTAAGGGCCAGTCGTCAAGTTGAGCAAACGGCGGGGTGATATAACCGCACCGTCTTGGTCGGGAAGTCGGTAGCTCTGTGAAGAAGGAAATTATAAAGGGGCGCATTTGAATGCGCCCCTTTTGACTTGTCGATATATACAAAAAGTTCCAGCAGCGGCCGGGATATTATTACTCGGCTATGACTGGGTTGCTCAGCACTCCGACGCCCTCAAGCTCGACCTCAACGGTATCGCCTGCCTTGATCTGGCCCGGTGTTCCCGGCGTTCCGGTCATGATGATGTCGCCAGGTTCCAGCGTAAGGACTGCGCTGACGAACTCTATGATTCGTCGGCAGTTGTGCGCCAGGTCAGACGTTCCGGACTCCTGAACAACCGCGCCGTTTACCCGGCCAGTCAGCAGCAGGTTGTCAGCGTCCAGGCCTGTCACGATGTACGGGCCGATGGGGCTGAAGGTGTCGCTGGACTTGGCGCGCCACCAAGAAAGGTCGCCTACCTGCCAGTCGCGAGCGCTCACGTCGTTTCCGCATGTGACGCCCAGAACGTAGTCGAATGCGTTGTCTTGGGTAGCTCGACGGCAGCGCTTGCCGATGACCAGCGTTAGCTCTGCCTCTTCCTCGACTCGAACTCCCTCTTCAGCAATCTCTTTTGGGAGAATGATGGGGTCGTTGGGGCCGATGACGGACGAAGTGGTTTTGAAGAATGGCTCCGGGACCTTAGGCAGCTCCATGTCGCCGCCAACTAGGGACGCTGAGTGGTCCAGGTGGCTGACGTAGTTGCGCCCGATGGCTATGATCTTGCCTGGGACAACAGGGGCAAGCACTTTGATATCAGACAGGTTGTGAGTGGTGCCGGTCTCCGAATAGTCGTCGTATGGCGCCGCGCTGATGTCTTTGACGGTATCGCCTTCAACTATGCCGTATGAAATGTTTCCGCCAACTTCGTATCGAGCGAACTTGGTCATATCCCAGTGTCCTCCTGTTTTTGTAGTTCATATTTTCGCGGTGCTCTCTGATATGCGAGACTGAGCAGCCAAAGACAGTTTACTGCATCGACGTCTGCCAGGGCCAATTTGCCGCATTGATGTCGCCGCCTCGCTAGACCAGCTTCGGTTTCAGGTATATGGTAAATGTTAAGATACTGAGGTGGGCATCACTGGGTATCACAGGCGTAGGGACTTGAAGCAATAGTCGCCGCTGGGGTGCTCGCTGGCGATCGAAGATTTCTTGTCCCCAACACACATACTAAGATGTAAAACAGGAAATTATGAGTTCAGAAGATTTCAAAAAAATAGCGAAAGTCTCGGACATTGCTGAGGGTCAGATAAGCGCCGTTGAGCTTGGCAGAGAGTTAATTGTGCTTTCCAAGCTGGAAGGGGAGATTTACGCCATTAACGAGATGTGCGGTCATTCCAACGGCCCGCTGGCTGATGGCTTCATCCACGGCGATCAGATCGAGTGCCCCTGGCACGGTAGTCGCTTTTGCCTGACGACGGGCGAGGTCACGCAAGGCCCGGCTACGGAGTCTGTGGCTCGCTACGCTGTTCGTGTCGAAGGCGACGATATCTATCTTGGGCCTGTGATTGAGTAGGCTGGCTGCTGGGCCTTAATAGCCACGCTACTTACCCTCACCCCTGCCCTCTCCCTATCTAGGATGAGGGAGTAAAGCCTCTGCGACGCCAAAACCCCTACAAAAGAATTCCTGCGAATCCCACGCCAGTCTCGCTTCCCAACCACCCGCCGCTAACTCTATGCAAAACATCTGAACATAAATATGCGACGAATCCCTATCCAGTCTCGTTTCCCACTAAGCCACGGCTAACTCAATTTAAGATTAACGACCACGTTTGTCGCCCCAGAGGAGGATGTGCATGCGAGAGGAGAAGCGGAAGCCGTGCTTGGTGCACAGGTCCGTGACCCACTGGCTGCCCTCTTCGATGGCCTTTCGCGTAGTGCCCTGAGGCATCAGGATGACGCGTTGCGGCTGAATAGCGTAGCGTTCGACTAGAGTCAGCACCTCGTCTACATCAGTAGGTTGCGAAAGCACAAACTTGAAGTAGGACTTTTCAGAAGCGGCAAATGCTGTAAGCGACTCAGCAATTTCGCGCTTGTCGGCATCGACGCCGGAGTTAGCCAGCTTGGGCGATACGTTCCACTGCGACACCGCTTGCTCCATGTCCGCATTGGGAGCCAGCGTACCGTTCGTCTCAACCTCTATATAGAAGCCGCGCCCCTTTAGGGAGAGCGCCAGAGGGGCAAGAGCGTCCTGCTGCATCATCGGCTCGCCGCCGGTGATGACCAAATGTGGGCAGTCGTAGCGCAGTATTCGCTCTTCAATGTCTTCACTCGTTAAAGGGAGAATTTCGGTCTTGGGATCGAAGTTAGCCCAATCCCAGGTGTATTTGGTATCGCACCAGACGCAGGTCAGGTTGCACAGCGCCAGTCGTAGAAATACGGTGGGCGTGCCAATGCTGTGGCCCTCGCCCTGCAACGAGTGAAAGATCTCTGGCTCGCCAGATAGCTGTCTGCTTAGTTTTAGCTCTTTGGATACCAATTTTCGGTTGCCCCTTTTATTCGAGATATCCTCATGACTTCCTCACATGGGCGGTGCTAACTTGATAGCAATCGAGTAAAGCCTTCCGCAGGGGTTACTCGAAGGTTTCTCCGAAACATATGCCGCTAAGATGTCTCTCGACAACTCCTCACGGCGCACCAGGGGCGACCTTAAGCCCGCGAGGAGTTGAAAGATTTTTATATAATTGCCATTTTCTGGGCCGATTGCCTGCTAAGTCTGTCCCAAGCGTACCAGCAGCGGGTCGGACACCCCGGCCTCTTCGAAACCCTTGGCCCGCAGAACGCAGCTATCGCATCCTCCGCAAGGAATGTCTCCGCCCTGGTAGCAGCTCCACGTGTACTCCAGCGGCGCTTCTATCCGCAAACCCATCTCGGCGATCTCGGCCTTGGATAGCTCTATGATGGGCGTCTCGACTCTAATCGGAATGTCGTACTCAGTCCACAACTTGCTGCCGTACTCCAAAGCCTGCGTGACCTTTTCGTAGTACTCGGGTCGGCAGTCGGGGTAGCCGCTGTAGTCGACGGCGTTGGGCGCCAGGTATATGTAGGCTTCTACGTCGGAGACGCTGACGCCTTCCACTTCTATTGCGTGAAGAATCTCGCTCTCCAAGAAAGCCGCTGACAGCGATAGGAAGATGGTGTTGCGCAGGGGCACGTAGGTAATAGGTATGCCGAACCCGATCTCGTCCTCGGGCCGATTGGTCGGCATGGGGAATTGGTCTGGGTTGGTTAGCGCCGAATACCAGGCCACCTCGCTGAGGAAGGAGATGTCTAGCAACTTGTGCTTGATTCCCATCATCTCGGCGATCTGTTTGGCGCAGTCCACCTCTTTGCTGTGAGTCTGGCCGTAAAAAAAGGTCAGCGCCGTCATGTGATCGACGCGGTCCTTCGCGTATTGGGTGACGGTGGTGGAGTCCAGGCCGCCGGAAAGCAGCGTAATGCCGAAGCTAGTCATTTTTTTGTCCTGAGTAATATTGAGTCATCGGGCCGGGATATTCTGTTTGATATGGGCGTCAAACTCTTAACTACGGCTTTGGTGATGATCGGCAAGTTTCGACAGGACATCATCGCTGGCGTCAAACGCTTCCGCCCAGACTCTTTCCGAAGCCAGCTCCTCAAGAATCCAAACTGCCAAGGCTTCTTGTTCAGGTTCAGACAGCTTGGAGGCCTTTACGAAGGCTTTTCCCAGGTTATCAACCATGCCTTACTCCTGCTCGTACTTGGCCGTGATCACCGTGTGGAGGCCGCCGCGAATTTTGTAGTCCATGGTGATGTCCATGCGGACGGGGCTGCAGAGCGCCACCAGGTCGTTCAGAACCCGGTTGGCTGCATGCTCCTGCACTATGCCGACGTTGGTGAAGGACAGCAGGTAGTACTTCAGCGACTTCAGCTCAATGCAGGTCTTGTCCGGCACGTAGAGAATGGTCAGCGTGCCGAAGTCTGGCAGGCCAGTCCAGGGACAGACTGCCGTAAACTCGTCGGTGTCGATGGATACCTCTGCCTCTTGTCCGGCGTACTCGTAGTCGAAGACGATCAGGCAGTCGGCGTTAATCTTGCCCTCCGTCCCCATGCTGAAGGTGTTGTCCAATTCGTTAAGGGAGTCGTACTGTGCTTTCAATTCCTGGATGGTCGGCATCCTGATCTCCTTCAGATGACTGGCAGATGACCGTCTAACGACACGTTGCCAACTATGTAAATCCTGTACCTTTATACTACCCTTAACTTTCATATGGGGCTAGGTAAATGTATAAAGCGAATCTTGGGAAGGCACATCAGCGACTCGATGAATAACGGCGACTCCAAGGGATTAGCCATCGAAGTGAAGGGCCTGCGCAAGGCCTATGGCCGCACTCAGGTGCTGCGTGGCCTGGACCTGGAAGTGCCTTGGGGGCAGGTGCTGATCATCCTCGGACCCAACGGCTCGGGCAAGACCACGCTTATCAAGACGCTGGCAACGCTGATACGGCCTGATGATGGGTCTGTACGGGTAGCAGGCACCGATGTAAGGAAGCGCGGGAATCGGGCTAGAGGATTCATCGGCCTTGTTACCCACGACCCCCTTTTATATGACGAACTCACGGGTTACGAGAACCTGAAGTTTTATGCACGCATGTTTCGTCTGGACTCCGTCGAACAGCGTATCGAGACAGTGACCGCTCGAATGGGCATGACCGATCGGCTGCACCAGCGGGTCGGAACGCTATCCCACGGCATGAAGAAGCGCTTCAGCATCGCCCGCGCCCTCCTACACGACCCTCTGGTGCTGATCATGGACGAGCCGGAGAGTGGCCTGGACCAGGATGCTCTTGGTCTGCTGGAGGATGTGATTCGCGACAAGTCGAACCCCTACCGCACAATCCTGATGACCACCCACAACCTGGAACGTGGCATCGCTCTCAGCGACCGTATGGCCATAATATCCCGCGGCGTCATCTCCTACGAAGGCAAGGCCGACTCTGCCTTGGCCGGTGAGATAAGGCAGAGGTACAGCGATTTGGCTGGCCTATCCGCTGGAGACGGCAGTTGAGGGACTACCTTTACACGGTCATGACCATACTTTGGAAGGACGTCCTCTTGGAGACGCGTTCCAAGGACATCATTGTGTCCGTTCTGGTATTCGCCCTCCTCGTCATAGTCGTAGTCAACTTCGCCATAACCCCCACGCCGCAGACGGTGACGCTTATAGCTCCGGGCGTGCTGTGGATAGCCTTCCTATTCGGGGGTGTATTGGGACTCAATCGGTCATTTGCCCTGGAAAAGGACGGCGGCAACATTCACGGACTGATGATGGCTCCGGTTGGACGGGACGTCATATTCTTCGGCAAGATGCTTGGCAACTTTCTGTTCATGATGGTGGTGGAATTGCTCATCTTCCCGGTCTTCGCCGTGATGTACAACTTCTCCTTATCGATGCCGGGACTGATACCAATAGCCGTGCTGACGACACTGGCGGTGGCGACCGTGGGCACCGTATTTTCCGCCATGGCCGTGAATACCCGTTCGCGAGAGGTCATGCTGCCTGTGCTCTTTTTCCCGGTGGTAGTACCGGCCATCGTGGCTGCGGTAGAGGCCTCTGCTTCTGTAATTCAGGGAGACGTGAGCTTCACCCGTTGGCTACCGTTTTTGACAGTCTTCGACGCCATTTTTCTTGTTGTCTCGCCTGTAGTGTTTCAGTTCGTTGTTGAGGAGTGATTGGCATCGGTTCGTGATTGAAAATGCCGACGAGCACCGTCAGGAGCCTGTATATCGCGACAGATGAGTTTGCGCCTGAGCCGATTAAGTTTATTTAAAATTCTAGTTATACCTGTTAGAATAGAGTATGTGCGAACCTTCATAAAATTGACACTCGAAACGCATGCCTGATATAGTATTAGTCGCATCATAAGCTAAAAAATCAGTCCATAGACGGCATATAACCGCTATAAAGAGACAGTCCCACAACACCGAATTTGCACGCAAATCAGCCATATCCCCCAAGGGTTAAAGCGATGCCAGCCTTAGCTGGATTGCCGAAGATTATCACTTATTCCAACAATCTTAGATATTCCGCGGATGAGTTGCGTAGTTCATCCAGTCGGTTGGAGGCATTGAGTTGCAGAAAAACGACTTCGTAGTCAGGTTCGCCGGCGAGGGCGGTCAGGGCATGGTGACCTCATCTGAGGGCCTAGCCCAAGCGGCCAGCAGCGTGGGCTACAACGTTCAGACATTTGTCACATTCCCTTCCCAGATCATGGGAGGCCCAACCTGGGCCCAAGCACGCGTATCCACCTCTCCGGTCTTAAGCTCCGGGGACTCACTGGATGTCCTCGTAGCCTTTAACGAAGAGGCCTATATGGCCCATCGTGATGAGGTGCGTGCTGATGGCGTCATCATTTACAACGCAGGAGCGTTTGAGCCTGATACCGATGGACACAGCTTCGGGATGCAGTTCGCTGAGCTGGCTAAGCAGACCGGAAATGCACGGGCAGAGAACATGGTTGTCTTGGGTGCATTGGCTTTCCTGGTTGACATGCCTCAACAAATTCTCAACGAGTTTGTAAGAGAGCGGTTCACACGTGGCCGTAACAATGACGAAGAGATAATTACCGCAAACATCGAAGCCCTTTTACTGGGAAGGCAGGAAGCCGAAAAGAGTGGCTTCAGCCTTGGCGAACTTGCGCCGCCAGAGAGGCCTGAGGGTAGCCAAATTCTGATAAACGGCAACGAGGCTATCGCGGTAGGCGCCGTCGCTGCCGGAGTAAACTTTTACGTTGGATACCCAATCTCGCCTGCCACAGCCATCCTGCTCTGGATGGAACGAAACCTGACAGGCGAAGGCAAATTCGTATATCAGGCCAGTTCGGAAATCGAAGCCATTAACGCCGTTTTCGGCGGAGGCTATGCTGGGCGCAAGGCAATGAGCGCCACCGCTGGACCAGGCCTGTCTCTGATGGGCGAGGGTCTCGGTCTGGCATGGATGGCAGAGGTTCCGCTGGTAATAGTAGACGTTCAGCGCGGTGGCCCATCAACGGGCCTGCCGACGAAGACTGAGCAGTCGGACCTGCTAATGGCGTTGACTCCGGGACATGGCGACATGACCTGTCCGGTCATCGCACCTGGCACAGTCGAGGAGTGCTTCTACGCCGCGGTGATGGCGTTTAACTGGGCCGAACGTTATCAGGGGCCTGTCATACTGCTAAGTGAGCATATGCTCTCCGAGCGCCGACAGAACATTCCCAAGCCGGATCTTAGCAAGTTAGAGGTAGAGAATCGAAAGACCTACACCGGCAACAATGGCTATCAGAGGTACGATGGCTGGGAGTTGTCTCCGATGCCTATCCCTGGAACGCCCGGCAGCTACATCGCCAACGGCAGCGAGCATGACGCCATGGGCGACACGACACACCTGGCCGAGCGCCACATTCAGATGACCGAACGCCGCTTCAGCAAGCTTAAGCTGCTGGAGAACGAGTCCTATGAGAGCACCAACACTGATGCCTCCATCGCGATCATGCCTTGGGGCGGCTCAAAGGGGCCGGCTTCCGGAGCCTACGAACAGCTTCAGGCAGACGGGGCGGACCTGGGATGGTACTACACCATGTACCTCAATCCGCTGCCCAAGAAGCTTCTCGAAGAGTTGAAGAAGAAAGACATGGTCATGGTTCCAGAGTTGAATTACATGGGACAGTTTTCTAGCGTACTTAGGTCTCAAGGTGTGAAAGCAGAGTCGATTACTCAGTACACCGGACTGCCTTTCAAGGTTGGAGATTTGGCGCAGCGCATATCGGACCGGGTAGCGCAGGAGAACAAAGAGGGAGTTACTGCATGAGCGCAAAGAATCCTGAATACGATTTCAAGTGGTGTCCTGGCTGTGGCGACTTTGGCGTAAGACGAGCCATTGAAGCCGCTTTTCAGCAGCGAAAGGCCGAGTACGAAAAACCAATGGAGAATAATGTGATTGTCGCGGGCATTGGGTGCTCCGGCAACATGGTGCACCTGATAGAAGGTGATCAGCCTTACGGCGTTCATGGCATTCACGGCCGGAGCCTTCCTATCGCCATGGGTGTGAAAATGGGCAACCCGGACCTCAACGTCATGGTTGTGGCGGGCGACGGAGACTTCCTCAGCATTGGGCAGGAGCACATAGCACCTCAGGCCGCACGAAACCTGAATATTACGGCTGTGGTTATGGATAACGCAGTATATGGCCTCACCAAGGGCCAGAGTTCTCCTACCACGAAGCTGGACACGGTCACCAGCTCGACTCCCTTTGGGAAGTCTGAGCAGGCCCTCAATCCTCTGAAGCTTTACCTTACGTTGGGTGTCTCTTACCTGGCCTCCCACGTATCAACCAGGGTCAAGGACCTGGGCACGACCATTGCTGACGCGATGAACCACAAGGGCTTTTCCATAGTGCACGTGCAGTCGCCATGCACTACCTACAACAACACCTTCATGGAGCTTAAAGGCAACCTCAAGGAGGGCATTGCTCCACTGGCCTGGGACATTCCCGAGCAACACGATGCCTCGGACTTGGAGCAGGCGTTTGAGGTGGTGAATCAGGGTGGGGTGCCACTAGGTGTCATTTTCAGAGACTCTGATCGCCCAGAGTTGCAGGACAAGGTTGATGAGATCAACAGCAAGTCCTTCGAACGACATATAGATAGCATCATCGACTCATTTGCCGTTTAGGCAGGTCACAAAAAAGCGATTTATAGGTCAATATGAATATAGGGGCGGTGCCATAAAACCGCCCCTATATTTTTTTACGAGCGATCCTAGTCAAAGAGGCCAATGTGAGCACTGAAGCTGTCTCCGGTTCGTCCAGCATCGGTCTAGGGGAACTTTCCTTCCTGGATAGGTACTTGACGGGCTGGATATTCCTGGCCATGGCTATAGGCGTTGGCGTAGGTTATTTTTGGCCGGGCGTTGCGAGCCTAACCGAATCGTTCAACATCGGGACCACCTCCATTCCCATCGCCGTGGGCCTCATCCTCATGATGTACCCTCCCCTGGCCAAGGTGCGCTACGAGGAGCTAGGCGAGGTCTTCCGGGACTGGCGTATTTTAGGTCTTTCTCTCGTGCAGAACTGGCTTATTGGCCCGGTGCTGATGTTCCTGCTGGCGATACTCTTTCTGAGAGCTTACCCGGAATTCATGGTGGGCGTGATCCTGATAGGGCTGGCCCGCTGTATCGCCATGGTGCTGGTGTGGAACGACCTTGCCAGGGGGGACAGCCAGTACGCCGCAGGACTGGTCGCGCTGAATTCCATATTCCAAATCCTCTTTTACTCTGTCTTCGCCTACGTCTTCATCACCGTGTTGCCCACCTGGTTTGGATTGGAAGGCCTGGCGGTTGACGTCACCATACGGCAGATCGCGCAGAGCGTGGGCATCTACCTGGGCATACCTTTTGCGGCTGGACTACTGACTCGCATAGTGCTTCTGCGTATTAAGGGCCGGGTCTTCTATGAAGAGGTCTTCATTCCCAAGATCAGCCCAATTACATTGATTGCGCTGCTGTTCACCATACTGGTCATGTTCTCCCTCAAGGGCGAGGTGATCGTTCAGATTCCGCTGGATGTTGTAAGAATTGCGATTCCCCTGGGCATCTACTTTGTCGTGATGTTCCTGGTCTCTTTCTATATGGGCAAGAAGGTAGGCGCGGACTATTCTAAAAGTACAGCCATAGCGTTCACGGCATCTGGCAACAACTTCGAGCTGGCAATAGCGGTGGCCATCGGAGTGTTCGGCATCGGATCAGGCATGGCGCTGGCGGCGGTTGTAGGGCCGCTGGTGGAGGTTCCGGCGTTGATAGGACTGGTGAACGTAGCCCTGTTTTTCCAACGCAAGTACTTCCATGCTGAAGAGCCTGCAACTGGACTCTCTGTCGACTAGCGGGCCTAAGAAAAATTGCATGAATAAGTGGGAATGTAAGTCCTCTGTGCTAGACTACTAGGCGTAGCAAAATTTAGGAGGTACACTTGTCCGCCATTCAAAACTGGAATGATAGGCTTCGTTCCAAAGCAAGGGGAACCTTCTATGGCTGGTGGCTGGTTCCCATAGGCGGCGTAATACACTCTGTAACCAGCGTACCCCTCTTCCACGCCATGGGCCTCTGGTTTGTCGCTCTAGAGCACGCCTTCGGGTGGAATCGCACACAGCTATCCCTCGCCTTTTCTCTGACTCGCGTCGAGGGCGGTCTCATGGGCCCCGTAGAGGGTTACCTCGCTGACCGACTGGGCCCTCGCCGAATCATCTTCATCGGCCTTCTTGTACTGGGTTGCGGATTTCTCTTCTTGAGCCAGGTCCAAAACCTGTGGATGTTCTACATGGCCTTCATCATCATGGCCGTGGGACAGGGCATGGGTGGCTGGCTACCCATGAACACTCTGCTCAACAATTGGTTCGTGCGCAACAGGGCCACCGCCATGGGGATTTCCAGCGCCATTAGTCGTCTGGGGGCCCTCATCCTGATACCGGCCATGGCCTGGGCCGTTGACCCGGCGGAGGACAATCTGGGCTGGCGTATGACGGCTGTTCTTCTGGGCGTAATGGCCTTCAGCTTAGCCATTCCTATCACCAAAGTAATCCGCAACCGCCCCGAAGACATGGGGTTGCGAACAGACGGCGATCCTCCTGAAAAGGCGTCGGCATCCGATGCCACTCTGGTGACAGGTGACAGCGATGAGGGAACCGCCGCTTCGGGTCCAGTCATATATGAAGGCGACTTCACGCTGAAGCAAGCCATGAGAACGTCTTCGTTCTGGCTTATCGCCTTTGGCCACGGCTTTACGTCCATGATCATCATATCGATCATGGCCCACCTTGCTCCGCTGCTGACCCTGGACCGAGGCTATTCGGTGCCCACTGCCGGCCTGGTGGTGACTGCCTACACTGCAGTGTCCATGATTTTTCAGATCGTAGGCGGCTATGTTGGCGACCGCGTGCCGAAGCGGATTGCGCTGTTCTTCTTTTCATCGATTCAAGCTAGCGCGATATTCATCCTCATCTTCGCTCCTAACCTTGGATATATATTCCTGTTTGCCGTCGTGTTCGGCATGGGATTTGGTGGGCGGAATCCTCTGACAACCTCCATTAGAGGTGACTATTTCGGACGGTCCTCTTTTGGGAAGATCATGGGAATGACGCAGTTGCCTATGAACGTGCTCCTTCTTATTGCGCCCATCTTCGCTGGCTACATGAGGGACACGTACGGCACTTACAATGTCGCCTTTATAACTTTGGCGGGATTAAATTACTTGGGCGGAGTGCTGCTCCTCATGGCGAAAAAACCGACGCTTCCTTCCAGCCCGGCTAGTACGAATCTTAGACAAGAGCCTGAAAGGGCCGACTGATTCGCCGTGAGCCGCTGGCTGCGTATTGCATGCGAGAGGCTGACGGGATACGCTTCTGTCAGTTCCCGCCGCAAGATGAGAAACTTGCCTGACGCCCTCATAGTACAAAAGGAGACGCCAATGGCCGCCGAACCGTTTCGCATATCTGTACCTGATGATGTATTAGAGGACCTTCGAAGGCGAATCGCGAACACTCGTTGGCCGGACGAGATACCAGGCACAGCGTGGGACTACGGCTCCAACATGGCCTACGTTCGGGAGTTGGCCGACTACTGGCTGAACGAGTATGACTGGCGAAAGCACGAGGCCTTCCTAAACGGGTTCGATCAGTACCGAGCTGATGTGGACGGCATGGGAGTCCACTTTATCCACGTGAAGGGCAAGGGGCCTAACCCCATGCCACTGCTGATTACCCACGGTTGGCCCTCGACCTTCTGGGAGATGCACAAGATCATCCCCATGCTCACCGACCCTGCCTCCCACGGCGGAGACGCGGTTGACTCCTTCGATGTCGTAGTGCCGTCCATGCCCAGCTTTGGCTTCTCAGACAGGACGAGTGAACGCGACTGGAGCCCGCTAAGAGTCTCTGATTTATGGGCCAAGTTGATGACGCAGGTGCTTGGGTACGAGAGGTTTGCGGCGCAGGGAGGTGACTGGGGCGCGGTGGTAACGGCGGGGCTGGGCCATCGGCACCCCGAAAAGATGATCGGCCTGCATGTCGCCAGTGTGTCCCCTTTGCCGGATCTTGGCCCCGGATCCAAGCCACTTACTCAGGCTGAAGAGAACTACCTCAGCGCTCGGGCAAGATGGCGTGAGACTGAGGGAGCCTATGGGCACATTCAGGGCACCAAGCCTCAGACCCTGTCATATGGACTTACCGACTCGCCTGTGGGACTAGCGGCGTGGATCGTCGAAAAGTTCCGGGCGTGGACCGACTGCAACGGCGATGTGGAGAGCGTCTACACCAAGGACGAGCTTCTGACCAACATCACCATATATTGGGTAACGCAGACTATCAGCTCCTCGATACGTATTTACTACGAGTCGCAGCGGGACACACTTTCTCTGCCACTGGGTGAACGGATCGAAGTGCCCACAGCGTTGGTCTGCTTTCCCAAGGACATATCGCATCCGCCTCGTGAGTGGGGCGAGCGGGTGTTCGACATCAGGCAGTGGACCGAGATGCCGGACGGTGGCCACTTCGCCGCGTTGGAAAAGCCGGACCGTCTGGTAGAGGACATACGCTCGCACTTCCGCCGCTTGAGGTGAACTCTAAATTAGGCCCATAGAAAAGCGGCATCGGATTGGCACGGCGGAAACCAAAGGAGCGCAAGTGCTGTAATTTCCATCTAATACGGCACATTTAGAAGCAAAACTTGACTTGTCTCAAACGTATGTGCTAAAAATAAGTTAGCGGCACTGGCTCCGGCACGATTCGGAGTCAGGAGTCGCGCCAACCCCTGACATACATATCCTGACTCCTGGCAACGACCGCAGTTGCAGGAGTCAGGATATTCTTTAAACCCATCTGTTTCGGAACGAATTCCGGTCCTTGTTTTGCAATACCTGTGTGCCTTGTTGACTTGATTGACTCCAATTCGCCATCACCGATAGAATGCAGAAGCACTACATGTTTGGGAAACCCATTCTGATACATCCGTCTGGAGGTTCAGCATGCCGACCAAAGCGTATATCCTTATTGATACGGCCGTGGGTAAGTCTGGATACGTGGCCGATGCGCTTCGAGCCCTTGACGGGGTTGAAACCGCCGATGCGGTAACAGGTCAACATGACATCATTGCCATAATAGTGGCGTCGGACCTCAATGGTGTTGGAGACCTGGTCACTTCCGAGATACACACCATTGATGGCGTCGTCCGCACAGTGACTTGCCTGTCGGTGGGAACAGCTTAACAATCTAGAGCGGAGCAGACCTATGGAATTCAAATTCACTCCCGAAGAGGAAAATTTTCGTAAGGAATTGAGAGCTTTTCTCACTCAAGAGTTGCCCGATGGCTGGACCGGGGGCATGGATGAGGAAGAGGCTAACTGGGAGTTCACTCTGGAGATGCGTAAGAAGCTGGCGGCAAAGGGCTGGCTGACCATGGCATGGCCCGAGGAGTACGGCGGCCAGGGCGCTTCCCACATGATGCAGCTGATTTTTTCGGAAGAGATGGCCTATCAGCGAGCGCCTGGGCGGGACCAGTTTGGAACCAAGATGCTGGCGCCGACACTCATGATTCACGGCACCGAGGAGCAGAAGCGCGAGTATCTGCCTCCTATTGCTAGGGGTGAGGTCCAGTGGTGTCAGGGCTACTCCGAGCCAGAGTCCGGCTCCGACCTGGCCTCATTGCAGACCAGGGCCGTTGAAGACGGCGACGATTTTGTAATCAACGGAACAAAGATCTGGACGTCCAATGCCCACCATGCCGACCACATAATGGTGCTGACTCGTACTGAACCAGACGCGCCGAAGCATAGGGGCATCAGCTTCCTACTAGCAGATATGCACCAGCCAGGAATTGAAGTCCACCCCATCATCAACATGGCGGACATTCACAGCTTCAATATGGTGACATTTGAAGACGCTCGTGTGCCCAAGAAGAACCTTGTTGGCGAGCTTAACCGCGGCTGGTACGTCGGCGCAACGCTTCTAGACTTTGAGCGGTCCGGCGTTGAGTACTCTGCAGGCTCCAAGCGGACCTTAGAAGAGCTAATCCAGTTCTGCAAAGATAACTCCCGCAACGGACGTCGGCTGATTGACGATCCTGTCATTAGTCGCAAGCTGGCGGACCTTAGCATTCAGACGGAGATAAGCCGCTTGCTCTCCTATAACATCACGTATATGCAGAGCAAGGACTTGGTGCCTAATATGGAATCGTCCATGGGCAAGTCCTTCGGCACCGAGCTACAGCAGAAGGTTGCCAGGGCTGGCATGGAGATTCTGGGCTTGTACGGGCAGCTTGGCCCCGACTCAAAATACGCCCCTCTACATGGGCGCATTCAGCAGGCGTACATGACGACGATATCCGGAACCATAGCAGCAGGCACCTCGGAGATTCAGCGCAACATTATTGCCACACGAGGCCTGGGCCTGCCCAGAGGTTAGTAGATCAAAACGCGTTTGACGTTCCCTAAGGAATGTCGGAGGAACATACGAAATGGATCTAGGACTTAACGAAGCCCAACTGATGCTCAAGAATAGCGCCAGGGAGTTCCTGGACGCCGAGTGCCCCACTACTTACGTCCGCGAGATGGAGCTAGACGAGCGCGGCTACACCACCGAGATGTGGCAGAAGGTAGCAGAGCAGGGCTGGTTGGGCCTTATTTTCCCCGAGGAATACGGCGGCTTCGGACTTAACTTCGTAGACCTCTCTATTCTCTTGGAGGAGATTGGCCGGGTAATGCTGCCGGGGCCTCTGTTTTCCACAGTGGTAATGGGTGGCATGACGATCCTGGACGCCGGAAGTGAGGAGCAGAAAAAGGAACTCCTTCCACAGATCGGCGAAGGACAGCTCATCGTAACTCTGGCATTGACGGAGCCTAGCGCTCGCTGGGATGCCCAGGGTGTCGAGACGCGAGCGACCCAGAGCGGCGATAACTGGAGCATTAGCGGGACCAAGCTGTTTGTGCCCAACGCGCACGTTTCGGACACCTACGTCGTTGCGGCGCGAACTGGTGACGGCGAAAAGGACATTTCCCTGTTCCTGGTGCCTCGAAATACCAGCGGTGTCAGCCAGACTCTCTTGAAGACAATAGCTTCCGATAGGCAGTCCGAGGTTGTGCTGGACAATGTAAGCGTGCCGTCTTCCGCATTGCTAGGCGAGGTCAATAAGGGTTGGGATACCATCGAAAAGGTGCTGGCGTGGGGTGCCATAGGTAAGTGCGCCGAGATGGTTGGCGGAGCCCAGGAAGTTCTGGATATGACCGTAGAGTACGTCAAGCAGCGCACGCAGTTCGGACGACCTATCGGTTCCTTTCAGGCGATTCAGCATCACTGTGCCAACATGGCCACCGACGTTGAAGGCTCACGCTACATCACTTACCAGGCGGCGTGGCATCTTTCTGAGGGCATGCCGGCAGAGAACGAGGTCGCGATGGCCAAGGCCTGGGTCAGCGAGGCGTATCGGCGTATATGCGCTCTGGGCCACCAGTGTCACGGCGCTATCGGCTTCACGAAAGAGCACAACATGCAGCTGTATTCCCGGCGAGCCAAGGCTGCTGAGCTAGCCTTTGGCGACTCCGACTACCATCTGGAAGCAGTGGCAGAGGCCATAGGGCTTTAGTTTTTTCTAGATACACTACTTGCATCTGTATGTGCTTTTGCCTTTTTCACAGTTTACGTAGTTGGAGGCCAATTTAATCAGTGAACGAGCCAATGAATGCTTTCCAAGGTCAGTAGCGATGTTTGATTCTCCCCTCGGAGACCAACGAACACAACTAGGTGATAGCAGAGAATCAATTTCTGGCTTGCTGGATGGCGCTACAACTGCACTGATGGGAATTCAGGGTTTCCGTTCAACGTTTGTAGGTCTTCAAGGTATTAGTCGCGTAATCAATCGCGCCAGCAGAAGAGCGGGAGATGCAATGGATAACATTATTTCGTCGTTGGAAGGACTAAAGGCTCTGTACGCTTTAATTATTCAATTGTTCGATGAAAAGCTCGCTGAATAAGTATTTGGCTAACCTTCGATACTTATGAACCTCGAAACTATTGCTGCCCGCGCAAGCCATTACTTAGACCCGACTACCGGGGCTATTCTGGCGCCTATACAGCCGTCCACCACCTTCGAGCGAGACGTAGGCGGAGGCTATCCCACTGGTAACGTTTACTCTCGCGTGGGCAACCCTACTCGGCAGCAGCTCGAAGCCGTGCTGGCATCTCTGGAGGGTGGCGACGTCTGCGCTGCGTTCTCGTCCGGCTCCGCTGCAACCGCCACCGTCTTTCAGTCGCTGTCTGCGGGCGATCACGTTGTTGTGGCCGAAGACTGCTACCACGGCACAGCAAATATCATTCGCGATATCTTCGCTCGATGGAGCCTTGAAGCGACCTTCGTTGACGCCACAGACCTCGAACAGGTTCGCAGCTCGATAAGGCCCAACACAAAGCTTGTCTGGCTGGAGACGCCCTCCAATCCCATGCTGAAGATAACGGACATTGCGGCGACTGCTGATATAGCGCATGCGGCCGGGGCGTTGTGTGTTTGCGACAATACGTGGGCCACTCCGATGCTGCAGCGACCTCTGGACCTGGGAGCAGACCTCGTGGTGCACTCCACCACAAAGTATCTGGGCGGCCACAGCGATGTGTTGAGCGGCGCTGTAATTGCCAATCAGGACAGCGAAGCCTTCAATAAGATTCGCGAGATTCAGGGGACCTATGGTGCGGTGCCATCGGCCTTTGATAGCTGGCTGGTGCTGCGAGGAATACGAACGCTGCACCTGCGAATGCGGGCACACTGCGAAAATGCTGGTCAGATTGCTCGATTCCTCAGTGACCACCCCAAAGTAGAGGCGGTGCACTACCCAGGCTTGCCGTCTCACGCAGGCCACGCCATTGCCAGCGAACAGATGAAAGATTATGGCGGCATGTTGTCTCTGCAGGTTGTGGGGGGGGCCGAAGCTGCCCTGCAGGTTGCCGCCAAGCTTAATCTTTTCACCAGGGCAACCAGCCTCGGTGGTACCGAGAGCCTGATTGAACACCGTGCGTCTATAGAAGGGCCGGGAACGACAACGCCGGACAACCTCTTGCGTATGTCGGTGGGCATCGAGAATGTAGGCGACCTCTTGGATGATCTATCGCAGGCCTTGGGATAAGAGATCAACAGATTAAGGGATAATGAATGGAGCAGTACGCCCGAATAGATTCTTCTTATTACGACAACTACGCCTTCGGTCTCACAGGCGACGTGAAGTTCTACGTCGAGGAGGCGCAAAGGTCGCCGGGGCGTGTGCTGGAGTTGGCCTGCGGAACGGGCCGCGTCACTATCCCGCTGGCGTTGGCCGGGATTGATGTCGTAGGTATAGACCTGTCAGAGCCAATGCTGGACATCGCCAGAGAGAAACTGGCTAAACTTGGCGAAGGTGTTCGGAATCGCGTGTAGCTGGTTCATGGCGATATGCGCAGCATCTTCGTGGACACACCCGACGGCGAAAAGTTCAGCGTGGCGATGATTCCCTACCGCTCCTTTTGCCACATACTCACGCCCGAAGACCAGTCTCGGGTGCTGGTGCGCATGTGCGACCATCTGGCAGACAACGGCAGGCTGATCATCAACATCTTCGATCCCAAGCTCGACTGGATTCTGGAAGACTTCTCTTTTCCCGAAAGCCCTCTACGCAAGCATCACGAGTTCACCAACCCTGCCACGGGCAACCGCGTGGTCATCTGGGACACGCGCAAGTACGACCTGGGGGCGCAGGTCATCGACGAGGACCGCATATTCGAGGAGATCGACCGTGACGGCGTCGTGATTCAGAGAAGCTATGCCAAGTGGTCGCTGCGATGGACGTATCGGCACGAGATGGAGTACCTGCTTAGGCTTAGCGGCTTCAAGATCGAGGCCCTGTACGGCGACTTCGATCGTGGTCCTTTTCATTACGGTGGTGAGCAGGTCTGGATTGCGAGAAAGGCCTAGGTTGGCATTATGGCTGACCAGATAAGGCCCGCTCAGGAATCGTATGCCGATAAAGCGCTGCCTAGCTGCCTACCCATAGGTAGCGATACGGCGACCTCCTTCGAGTCTGGCCCTTTCGCTCTCGAAGCCGTAACCAGGACCTTTATAGGCTTGCGTTCATGACGGCTAAGGGAAGCTACGTTCTGGTTGTGCGGCTGGAAGAGGCTGCGTTGATCACGGTTGGCAGGCTCGGGCCGCAAGATTTTCCTAAAGGATACTACCTGTACTTCGGCAGCGCCCTGAACGGTTTGGAAGGGCGTATACAACGCCACGTGAGAAGCGATAAAATTCTCAAGTGGCACATCGACTACCTCACTACTAGGGCCCCTGTCATAGAGACATGGCGCATAGCAGATGACACGCGATGGGAGTGTATTTGGGCACAGCTTGCTCTTGAACAGGATGGCGTTACCGCGCCAGCTAAGAGATTTGGATCATCGGACTGCAAGTGCTACACGCATCTAGTTAGACTGACGTCTCGTAGTAGGGTTGATGGGCTCAGAAGAATATTGCGGCGAAAAAGCTTACCGGACGGACGTGGCCTTAATATCAGACGCACTGTGCTATGATGGGCCGAGCCCAGCCGGAGCGCCTTCCGGACTCCAACGGCCATTGGCCTCCTCATAAAACATGCGGTCATTTTCAATCTTCAAGTTTGTCCTGCGGCGACTGGCCGATGACTGGAAGCTTCTCCTAAGCATCTTCTCGGGCATACTTATTGCGTCCACTCTCGTCGCAGGCGCGCCCGCCTACCTGAACTCCCTCGGTCGTCTCACCCTGAACACAGCCATAGACCGCTCTACCCAGAGCTTCGTTAATATGATGGCGATTGCCCCTAATGTGCCGCTAGTAAAGAGCAACCTTCATGCAGCCGACGCACATATTGACGGCGCAATTGCGGAGCATATCTCGAACTTCTATACAGATCGAGAGCGCTACATCAAGACCTCAGTGTTGCTGGTAGGCACGCCCAGAAATCCACTATCCGGAGGGATGTCCGAACTGGTCACCAGGGGATATTTCCAATACCTCTCGAATGTGGAAAATCACGTCTTGTTCGAAGAGGGGCGAATGTCTACCGGACTGGTAGTGGCAGGAGAACGAGGTCCCATCGTTGAGGCCGTTCTCAGTACGGCGTCATCCGAACTCTTCAGCGTGTCCGTAGGCGACCAGCTGCAGCTAACCCCATCTCTGGGAAACGCTACGGTGGTCACCATGAGCATCGTGGGCATCATGAGTCCGGTGGACGAGGACGAGGGATTTTGGCAGCAGAACGCTCGCGTATTTCTCGACCCCGGTCCACTGGACGAGGCTCCCGACATTGGTGTGATAGTAGACCCAGAGGAGCCGCCGCTGGTAGCCTTCTTGACGGAAGATGCCCTACTTAACGGCATTGGAGTTGCCTTCCCTGGTATGCTCATCTCTTCTACGTGGTTCATTTCGGTGGACAAAGAGTTGCTAAAGATTGTCCCGCCCGAGGAGTTGGCCAGCCGCATAGAAGGCATGCAGACTGCGTTGGCCAAGGACCTGCAAGGCTCGGCTCTTTTCACCGGCATTTCGTCGTTGCTCACTCGCTACGAAAGGCGAAGCTTCTTCTCCGCGATACCTCTGCTTTTGCTGATGTCTATCATGGTTATCACAGTTCTGTATTTCATGGCCATGATGATCTCATACCTCGTGCAGAGCCGAGAAAATGATGTGGCACTGCTTCGTAGCCGAGGCATCACTACCCTTTACCTGGTAAAGATTTATGCGCTAGAGGGTGTGGCGCTGACGGTTATCGCCGTCTTGTTGGCGCCGTTCCTCGCCATGGGGCTGATCGCCTTGTCGGGGAAGCTGCCCTATTTTACGGACATCACTGGCGGGGACATGCTTCCGGTCGAGCTAAAGCTAACCCCGTTTCTAGTGGCTGGTGCGGTGGGGGTCTTAAGCCTGGCTATCTACGTCGTACCTGGCGTGATAGGTGCGAGAGCAGGGCTCATTATTCACCAGCTACGGTCGTCACGACCGCCTCTGGTGCCGGCTTTCCAGCGCTACTATTTGGATGCCCTACTGCTGGTGCTGGGAGGCCTGGTCTTCTGCGAGCTTAATGCCAGAGGGCAGCTTATCTCCGGTGGACTGTTCAAGGACATCGAGGTAAACGAAGCTCTGCTGCTGGCTCCGGTTCTCATGCTGACCCTGGTTGCTCTGCTGTTCATGCGATTCTTCCCTCTGGTTGTGCGATACGTAAGCGGCGAATCGCCTGCTCTGATGCATCTGCTCGTCTGGGCCAGTTCGGTCTCGATGGTTGTGGCCTTGGCATCGAACGGCTTTCGAACGGGAGACCCTGTCGGCAGCCTGCCAGTCATGTTGCTTGCCGGCTCCATTGGCGGAGTCTATTGGCTAAATCATAAGGCTTCAAGCAACCTGTCCAGGTCGATCGGCATCGTCTCACAAGCGCTGCTGGTCTCACTGGTTATGTGGCTCGAAACCCCTCAGGTTGGCTCGTTGGGATTTGCACCTTCCATAGGTCTAATGGCTGTTGTGCCTTCGCAGGTTCTCCACTTAATCCTAAAAAGGCTTTCTATAAATTCGCCTATTTGGGTCACCATGGGGCTGTGGCATATGGCCAGAAACCCGCTTCAATATAGCTGGCTCGTTCTCCTGCTGGTAATGATAACTGGGCTTGGTGTGCTGGCCACCACTGTAGGCGGCACCCTGAACAGAAGCTATCAGGAACGAGTGCTGTACGACACGGTGGCCGACATTCGGGTCACAGGAATTCCTGCTCGAATTTCGGGAGGGCCAGAGGCCTTGAAGGCTAGGTACGCACTTATGCCCGGTGTGAGAGACGTATCACTAGGAGTCAGGGAGTCAGGGATATTCGGAGCCAACTACTCTGGCCTGGGATTCCAGGTGCTGGGAGTGGACGCCCGGGAATTTCAGTACTTCGCGTGGTATCGGGATGACTTCTCGGAGCATACCTTGCCCGAAGTCATGAGAGCGCTGCTGCCTGTCACCATAAACTCGCCAATTGAGTTGCCTGATGAATCTGTTGAGATAGGTCTCTTTGTGAAACCGGAGTTCAGGCTTCCCAATGTGTTCGTATGGGCAGTTGTGCGGGATGCTTTTGGCACCACAGAGACCATCTCGTTGGGAGAGGTAGGTGGGCCGGAGTGGCATCGGATCGACGGGCCTGTGTCTTCCAGATTAGTGTCACCACTTGAGCTGGTTTCCGTCCAAATTTTTGAGCCAGTTTTCGGACCTACAGGTACTCCTGGAGCCATCGCTTTTGACGATATTCATGTCCTGGATTCCCACGGCGAGGTATTCGTCATCGAGGACTTCGAGGACAATCGAACGCCCTGGCTTGCATTGGCGACTTCATCAATATCCATAGACACCATTCACGCGTCTGATGAAGATGCCTTATTTGGTGAGAGGTCTGGTGTGTTCCGCTTCGGGAAAGACACGGATAATGGAATCAGGGGAATGTACAGAAGTCCGGGGGGCGGCCCCGTTCCGATTGTGGCCAGCTCGTCGTTCATGGAAACGACGGGGACCTTGTTGGGCGATCCCATCATAATTCAAATCAAGAACAGGTTTATTCCTATTGTTGTGCAGGACGTCGTAGATTACTTTCCTACACTGAATCCCAGAGGTTCCGGTTTCATCATCGCGGACATGGAGACCTTGATTGCGCATATAAATATGCTCAGCATCGACTCCCAGACGATTCCGAATGAGATGTATGTCAGCCAGGCGCCTGCGGCAGGAGATGCGGTTCGTAACATCGTTGTGCGAATGGTAGGCCAAGGTGGAGTCAGTGACAAGGAAATGCAGATGGAGGAGCTAAGGCTCGATCCACTCATTACCGCCGGTTGGCAGGCAATGGTGCTGCTGGCTGCAATTGTGATAATCTTCACGGCGGGCCTGGGCTACGTTACATACCTGCTGGCCTTCGCGGAGAGAAGTCGAAGCGAGATGGGTTTTCTTCAGTCCCTTGGCCTTTCGCGAAGCCAAATGACCAGCATGATCACAATGGAACATCTCGTCATTGTGGTTATCGGACTCACCCTTGGCACCGTCACCGGCTGGGTCATGAGCGAACTGATGGTGTCTTCCGTAGCCGTTACACAGGACGGCCTGGAGGTGATTCCTCCATTCATATTGCAGACGGACTTGAGTTTTCTGTTGCCGATTTACGCCGCATTAATTGGCATATTCCTGATTTCAATCTACCGCCTCACCAGGAGCATGCGCCGCGTCAATCTGCAAACCATAGCCAGAATGGGGGGCGACTGAACTTGCCGGCCCCGTAGCGCCGCAAGCTTGATTTACATATGCCAGAAATTCTCACAAAAATAGTCAGGGCTTGGCCAATGGTGGCCAAGAGGAGCCTCGCTCAATGGCGTCTGTTATCGACAGTGATTGTTGGCGTTGTGCTGGCCTGCACAGTGATGGCGGGGACGGTGGTCTACTTCGATGCTCTGCGTGAGCTGGCGCTGGATAACACCCTGAACGCTCTCACCACCAATGAGAAGAACATCCTGGTAAAGGCTGATCGTGGCCCTACTACATTAGTAGAGTTCCGAAAGGTCGAAGACAAAATATACAACCAAGTCGATAATCGGGTCGACTGGTTCTTGCGCGGTCGGGAAAATGCGACAAGATCAGCAACCTTTTTCGCAGCGGACGCCGGCGAAGAGGCAACGGCTGGTCAGGATAACTCCAGGTCCTATTTTACCTTCCTACCGAATCTGCTGGACCACATCACGGTGTTGCCAGAGGACGGCGGCAGGACGTCCGACTCCTACCCCATCAACGTCCCCGGCGAACCGCTGACCCTGGAGGTTATAGTCCCTGCCGAGGATGCGGCGGCCTTTGGTGTGGGCGTTGGGGATGTCATCGCGGCAGTACCTCACTGGACTGATCGCACGCCGTACCTGCATGTTGTAATCACGGGTCTCTTCGAACGGAACGAGCCTCAGGACGAATTCTGGCACATGGATGACGCACTGGTGAGGAACGCGACTTCCGGTGGCTCTTTCAGGACGGTGCCCTTTTTCATATCCGACGTCGCCTTTTTTGATGTGCTGGGTCAGGCCTTCCCTGACATGGACTCAACCTACATCTGGTTGCTGAAGGTTGATACCGACAAGCTAGATGCCTCGAACACCACGCTGGCGCACCGGCAAATAACTACCATGCACAGGAGGTTGACCAGCAACCTTTTTAGCTATCGTCAGATCACAGAACTGGACGAGGCACTGGCCGAATACGACCAGCGTCTTTTCTTCAGCAAGATACCCATGTTCATAATCATGGTGCTGATTGCCGTAGTAATCCTCTACTACGTGGTGACGCTGTCATCCCTGCTTGTGGAGCAGCAGCGCGGTGAGATTGCGCTAATGCGGAGCCGGGGAGCGACGTCTGCGCAAATTCTTATCGTCTTTGTTCTGGAGGGAGCGCCCATATCTGGCGTAGCCATAATCGCTGCGCCACTGCTGGCGGCGGCTGTGATCAGCGCCTTGGGATTTACGCCAGCGTTCTCAGGTCTGGCGGACGTCGGCAGCCTCACGGTAAGCGTCTCCACTGGTGCCTATCTGATGGCTGCTTTGGGAGGACTCCTGAGCTTCGCCGCGCTGATAGTTCCGGCGGTGCAGGCGTCCCACATAAGCGTAACTCGTCACAGGCAAGAGTCTGCGCGACCCGGCTCGCAGCCCTTCTTTCAGAGATATTATCTGGACATAATGCTGCTGGTCATCAGCCTGTTTCTATTCAGGCAATTGACTCAGCAGGGCTCTATTGTGGCCACTGGCATATTTGGAGAAGTTGCCGTAAACCAGATCCTTCTCGCGGTGCCGGCCGTTATCTTGGTGGCGTTTGCGCTGGTCTTGCTGAGGCTCTTCCCCTTAGCCATTCGCTACATCAGCGGCGAGTCTCCGTCCCTCATGAACCTGGTTGTGGGAACGGTTGTCGTGCTTCAGTTGGCGACGATGCTCTATCGCGGAGTGCTGTCCGGAACTGGCTTCGGCTGGGTATATGGAGTGGTGGCCATTGCTGTTTTGGGTGGCCTCTATTGGGGCACGGAAAGAGCTAGGACAAGGCGGCGTCGCGTTGTCGGTCTGGCAGCGCAGGCCTTGCTTGTCATTGTGATCAGTCTGATAAGTTGGGACGCGCCAGCGGTGGACTTCTTGTCGTTCTCTATGGCACAGATAGCCGTATCGCCTAGCCTCGTGGCTGGCGTCGTGCTGGTCAACGTAACTTCGAGCGGTGGCGCGTTTATTGTTCCGTTTCCGCTGGGTGCCGTCTTTCTCCTGTTTACGGCTCTCGCTCTCCGCGCGCCGGTAGGCTACTCCATGGGAATGTGGCAGATGGCCCGGAACCCCACTCATTACGCCCGAATGTCGCTCCTGCTAATTCTGATGTCTGGGCTTGGCATATTCGCAGCAAGCTTCGGCGGGACACTGGAGCGAAGTTTTCAGGAGCAGGCTCTGTATTCGACGGGTGCCGACATCCGTGTGGAGGGCCTTACCCTGAATACCCAGGGGGACAGCATTCCTCTGGTGGAGAGCTACAAAAGCATGCCGGCGGTCGACCAGGTGAGCCCGGTACTTCGGGCTTTCGGGACCGACCTGTCCAGGATATTAGGGGACAGCTATACCATGATGGCCGTTGATGGTCCAGTGCTGAACGAAATTGGCTGGTTTCGCTCTGACTTCTCCACCGATTCGATGCCGGACCTACTTTCGTCGCTGGAACAGCCTCGGCCTCCGCAAGGACTGGCAATCCCTGGCGACGCTGTCCTGATCGGCGTAAGGACTCTCTCTGACAGACCCCACTCCACCGTAGTCGTCACGCTGCGTTTAAAAGACGCAAACGACCGCTATTTCTCCTACGGCATGGGCGCTCTAAATACGACCGGTTGGCAGAACATGGAACGCCCCTTGTCGAGGACCAGTCGCTTCGCACGCCAGAGACCACTACAGCCGCAGCTTCCCCTGACACTGGTCTCCGCAACTATTCACGATACGGATAGCAGAGGAAGGTTGCGCTCTGGCTCGGTGACCATCGATGAGATATGGGCCAAGAACAATTCTGGAGAGGTCACAGTAATTGAGACCTTCGATGATGTGAACTCATGGTCTGTGCTAAGGGGTGCCAGAGAGTCGATAACAGACGTTCTTCAGGATTCTGTTGTGAGCTATAAAGGCGATTCGGGTTCAGTACTGTTCGTCTGGTCGGAGGGAGCGCCGCTCACAGGGCGAGGCCTATTTCATGGGCCGGAGGTCAACCCGCTGCCGGTGTTGGCAAGCAGTTCCTTCCTGAAAGACACGGGCCACAAGGTTGGTGAGGAGTTCCAGGTCTCGGTTTCGGGGCACCGGGTGCCTATCAAGATCACGAACGTCATCGACTACTTCCCGACGCTGGATACCATCAACAGACGCTTCCTGATTTCAGACCTGGCATCTGTGGTCCGCTATACGAACCTGGAGACTGCCTCTGCAGAGGTGAAGCCGAACGAGGTGTGGATGTCGACCAGTTCCAATGGGCCAGACAGACAGGAGCTGGTCGATTTACTGAGAGACACCGACGTTCCCTTCCGCAGTCGAATAATCCATGATCGCGTTCAATCGCTAGGGGACTCGCTGGTGGACCCGCTGGTTGAGGCTGGCTGGCGCGCCCTGCTGTTCATGGCGTTCGGAGCGGTGCTGATTCTGAGCTGCCTGGGTTTTCTGGTCCATGCCTACGGCTCTTTTAGGGATAGGGAGATGGAGTTCGGACTCATGAGGACCATAGGTTTCTCCATGCGCCAGCTGGTGACGCTGGTGTGGGTGGAGCAGGCCTTTGTTATCGGCGCAGGAATCGCGTTGGGTGCAGAAATGGGCCGCAGGCTAGGCTCGATAATTATGCCGTTCCTCAGTCACAACGACCAGGGCACTCAGGTACTCCCGCCTTTCGTGCTGGAGATTAACTGGACAACGCTGGCCATTACTTACGGCTTCATGATCTTTGTGTTCACGCTGATCATCCTCGGAATGATCTGGTTCATCCGTCGAATTTCCTTGCAGCGCATCCTCCGCCTCGGCGAGCTTTAATTTTGGAATTTATGTATATAGGCAGAGGGCGTGGGGTTTGGCGGACGCCTATATTACGGCCTTAAGCTTGGCGCATTCCAAATTGGCGTCGCTTTCCTAGGCCGCGTTCCTGTGATGCTGCTCCCTGTGCTGACGTAGCAGGTCCTTGCCATAGTCGTTACCGTTTGGAGTCCGCATCACCGTATGAATGTGGTTCCTTGTTGGCTCGTCGTCTTCCAGCGCGATGCCTCGCTGATGGTCGAACTCGATTAGCACCACCGGGCTGTGGACTCTGTAATAAAAGACGCTATCTTCGTTAAAGCCGCCAATCCACCCAATGTGAGTCCTGTCCAGGTGCGCCTTGACCTCCGCCATCTTAGCCTTGGCATGAGCCTCTGGCATTCGGCCCAAGTAAGTATCAACGATGGTCAGCACATGACTCTGCTGTTCACTGTTGAGCTCGTCGTAGCGAATGCCCTCGTACCGCATCTCGAAGTTGTCGCGAAATGCCGTTGTGAAAACATCCCCAGGCATTTCTTCTGCAATAGTCGCCTTCACACGCTGCTCAGGAGTAAAGGACATGCCCAGGGCAAGACCGTTCTCCTCCTCAGCCTGGAACACGCGAGTGCCCGCGTACTTGCCTGTGTCTACCGCGACAGGCTCCGAGCCCATGAAGGTGGGCGTGGCGACGATCTGGCCGTCGAGGACGAAGTAGTTGATGATCAGGTGGTGCCCGTCAATCTGCCAACCCCACGGCTGCGTGTCAGAGGGCTCTCCCATGATGCTGAGCCAGTAGAGCCACTCACCGTACTCGTCGTCTTTCCCTGTGATCTCCAAGATAGATTCGTTAAGCCTCATGATGTCCTGGGCCGTCTCGAATCCTTGCGGACTAAGGCTCTCCCGAAGCAGCGCCATGCCCAGGTCCTTCTGCGATTCGGCCAGCTCGTCCATGAAGGTGCCGTGGCGCATCAGGTAGGGATGGATGTTGCTCCAGCGCCTCCACGCGTCGCTGTCCACAGAGAACAGAGTGCTCTCTCTCTGGTCTGCGCTGAGGGAGGCCAAGAAGGACTTTGCAGCTTGCGTGACGCCAGCGTTGGATGTGCCCTTGTCGTTAATGGAATACAGACCGGACTCAGGTGCGCTCTCGCTAGTGACGCCTTTGAAATCCGCGCCTATCAGACGTTCGGCGTTTTCCATCATCGTCGTGAACCGCTCAGGCAGGTCTTCCGGCAAGGCCCTGCCGGAGCTGACTATTCGATTACGAGGCTTGAAATTCGTTAGCTTTAGCGTCATTTCACTTTCCCTTCGTCCTAAATCATTTCGGGGTCACGATGTAAATGGTGTCGCCGTCTTCTGCTACGCGCCGCTATGGAGATGTTGCTCGCGGTGTTGGCGCAGCAGGTCCTTGCCGTAGTCGTTGCCGTTTGGCGTGCGAATCACGGTGTGTATGTGGTTTCGGCTAGCTTCCGCATGGTGCAGGGCAATGCCGCTCTGGTGGTCGAACTCTATCAGCACTACCGGGCTGTGTATCCTGTAATAGAAGACGCTATCTTCGTTAAAGCCACCGATCCACGCGATGTAGGTCCTGTCGAAGTGCGTCCGGATCTCCGCCATCTTTGTCTTTGCGTGCGCTTCCGGCACCCTGCCAACGTAGGTCTCCGCGATGGCCAAAACCATGTTTTGCTGATCGCTGGAAAGCTCATCGTAAAGTATGCCTTCGTAGCGCATTTCGAAGTTGTCCCGATATGCCGTGGTAAACACCTCGCCCGGCATAGTTTCGGATATGGTGGCCTTTATTCGCTGTTCCGGAGTGAACGACATGCCCAGCGCTAGCCCTGTCTCCTCTTCGGCCTGGAACACTCGCGTCCCGGCGTATTTCCCAATGTCCACGGCTACAGGCTCTGAGCCCATGAAGGTAGGCGTAGCAACTATTTGGCCACCCAGAACGAAGTAATTTATGATCAAGTGATGACCGTCTATCTGCCAACCCCATGGCTGATTGGCTGACGGATCGCCCAATATACTTATCCAGTAAAGCCATTCACCGTACTCTTCGCCTTGCCTCGTAATTTCGAGGATGGACTCGTTTAGCCGCATGATGTCCCGTGCCGTTTTGAACCCTTCAGGACTTAGACTTTCGCGCATCAGAGTCATAGCCAAGTCTTTTTGCGACTGAGATAGGTCATCAAGGAAAGCGCCGTGCCGCATCAAATAAGGGTGCACGTTGCTCCAGCGTCTCCAGACATCGCTGTCGATGGGAAACAGGGCGCTTTCCCTCTGGTCGGTGTTCAGGCATGCTAGAAAATGCTTGGCGGCAGCGTTTACATCGGTGCTTGGTATCCCGAGGTCATCCAAAGAAAACAGGCCGGACTCCGGCGAGCCAGTCTCCGTAACGCCTTTAAACTCTTCGGCAACCAGGCGTGTGCCGGTGTCGAGCATACCCTGGAACAGCTCATGCAGGGTGTCTGGCAATTCCCGAGCTGAGCTGTACGGCCTTTCTCCCGGTTCGAAGTCTCTTACCTGAAGTGGCATATTGCGTCTCCTTGTTGGTCTATTCAGCGAAGGCCGCGCCTTAGTCTTCCAGCGTCACTGTTGCCGAGAAGCGAGGCCCGTCGCCCACTACCCTGGTAGTGTGGCCGTTGCCCGTGGTGTCCTCTGCAAGGGTTACGTGGCCAGGCCCGAACCGATGTGTAGTGCCGTCTTTGAGGCCAATCTCGACCTCACCTGAAAGGTTGATCACGTACTGACGTCGAGGGGCCCTATGCCAGTCGCTAAAGTTCCCTGCTGGAGTGACCCGGAATCGAACACCCTTTGCCTCATGCAGTTCTGTAAGCTCTGGATGATCTGCGGGGTCTAGCTCCTCCATGTGTGTTTCGCCATCGTCGCCAGTGTAAAGTCGAATGATTGCCAAAGTGTCACGTCTCCTTTTGTGTTGGGGGGTATCTTCTCATAACTGCCATTTGTGTCAAGGCTTCCCCTACTATGCCCGCCTAATTGGCAAATACCATACCGTCGGCTATCATCGCGCCATCCAAGATCATAGGAGAGACCATTGGCATATATTAAAACTGTGAAGTACGTAGACTCCGAAGGTGAAATCAGGGAGGCCTACGATAAGGTATTCGAAAAACGAGGAATGCTACCCAACGTGCTGGCAGTAAATGCTGCTCGGCCGCATGTCATGAAGTCCATAGAGTCGCATTCGAGGATCATAATGCAGACCGAATCCGGACTCACCGGGGCAGAGCGGCAGATGATTGCTGCGGTGGTGTCGGGCATTAACGAGTGCGTATATTGAACGGTCTCCCACGCAGAGGCTCTGCGTAAAGAGGCCCCAGAGTCCAAGATCGCCCAGCAGTTGGGAGAGGACTATCGCCATGCGGAACTGACGCCCAAGCAGGAGGCTATGCTGGAGTTCGCGGAGTTCCTCACGATCAGCCCGTCTAGCATGAGTCAGGCCAACGTCGACGCGCTCCTGGAAGCGGGCTGGACTGACGGAGATGTCATCGATATTGTGCACATCACCGCTCTATACGCCTATCAGGTGCGAGTTGCTGAGGGGCTTGGCATTGAGATTGAGGCCAACAAGGTGAACATATCGGCCGAGCTGTCATTTAGCGACAAGGTGTCATCTAAGACCTTCGGCTCCATAGCAACCCACCCCGGTTAATTTTGAATTCGGGGGCAGTCTTATTCCCTAACGAGTCATGCAGTGGTAAGGCCTGAAGGCTGCTCTGGCAAAATGCGCTGCCAAGGTTACTGGTCTGCACCGTTGATTTTCTTTGCCCTTAAGGGTATTAGCATAACCTCTCGCCAAACTAAAAGGTCTCACTGGAAAATTTGAAATGCACCGCGATTTCATATACCAGCCGTTGGCCTCAGCATAACCCACTTAAAAAACCAAAAGTTCTGGCCAGAAGTATTGAAGTGTACCCCAGTTGCCTCTGCCAGCCACCGACATTGGCATAACCCACTTAAAATCAGGAGACGAAGTGGGTTAGGCGAGAGAGCATTTCGTCGCCTTCGCTGTCCACGCCCATCTCTGCCCTACCGATGATTTCCATCTGCCTGTCGCTGTTCGGAGGCATTAACGTGCAGGTGCGAACGTCTCGGAATACACGACCTAATGGGTTGCTGGCGTGGGCGCTGCGTCCACCCACCGTCTGGATGGCCTTCTCGGTGACCATTAGCGCAGCCTCTGTGGCCAGGTACTTCGCCTTGGCCGAAAGCACTGCCCTCTCGAAGGGGTTGGACTCTTCCCACAGGCTCGCGGCTCTGTAGATGGAAAGCCGTGCGCCCTCTAGAGCCATGGTCATTTCGGTAACACGACCCTGCACCGGCAGCGTGTGCGACATGGGATTTGGATCTGGGTCGAAGCGGGTGTTGCGAGAGTAGTCTTTTACAAAATCCAGGGCCATCTGTGCCGCGCCGAGGTAGACAGATGCGTAACCCAGGCCAAAGCTCTGGCCGATGCCTAGCTTGTCACCTCTGCCTGGAGTGCCTAGGATTTCGTCTTCATCCAATTCGCAATCTTCAAAGCTAACGCTGGGACTGATCGTCGCGCGCATGCCCAGGGTGTCCCACTCGCCAATAATCGTCTGGCCAGGATCGTCCTCAGAGGGGATGGCCAATATGTAGCCGCTTACGGCATCCATGTCCTTCATGGTCGAGTGCACGATGCTGCGTCGGGTAGCGCCGGCCATGGTGCAGAAATGCTTGCGTCCGTTGAGGTAGTATCCGCCATCGCGCTTGGACACAATCGAGTCTGCTGTGCCCGTTCCTCCTCGTCGTGCGGGCTCGCTGCCCCAACTGCCGAATACACGACCGTCCTCGATGACCTCGGCAAAGAACTTCTTCTTCTGTTCTTGAGTGCCTAATTCGCTGATGAACCTCTGGACCACTGAGTGCATATGTACAGTCATACCGGTGCTGGTGCAGCCCTGGGTAAGAGTCTCCACTACCAGGACGTAAGAGAGCATATCCAGACCTAGGCCGCCGAACTCCTTTGGAATGGCTATACCTAATAGGCCGTTGTCCCAGATGTCTTTCCAGCTATCTTTGGGGTGGGTGGCTGTCTTGTCATAGTGCTGTGCTCTGGGTGCCAGCTTTTCCTCTGCCAGCCACTTTGCCTTTTCAACTAACTGTTCCTGCTCTTTGGTCAGCCTGAAATCCATCTATTATCTGCTCCACCTATCAATAAATCCGGCATGGAACCTGAGGCCATTACGGCTTTCAATCATGCCCATGTTCCCTAGAATAGAATAGCATTACACGATTAATTTTTTCATCTTTGGACTAGCTTAGCACGATGGCCAAGTGGCAGGTAAGCCATTCTCCCAAATATTAGCGGCAATCCGTCCAGGCGATAGGGTCGTATTGTGACCAGCACGAATATGCGGGTATCATGGGTTATCTACGTCGTCATCTGCTGGAGATTGCATGAGCAACGCTGAAGCAGGACCTTACATTCGCTGTGAGGACCTGTTCAAGATATACAAGATCGCCGATCTGGAAGTCGTGGCGTTGCGTGGTCTGGACCTCAGCGTTCAGCACGGCGAGTTAATCGCCATTGTAGGGGCCAGCGGTAGCGGCAAGAGCACACTCCTTAACATCCTGGCCGGATACGATGCGCCGTCGGCTGGCCGGGTGACCGTGGGTAACAAGGACCTGCTCAGAATGACGGGGAAAGAGGTTGAGATCTACCGCAGGGAAGAGGTCGGCTTTATCTGGCAGCAGACGAGTCGGAACATGTTCCCCTACCTGACTGCTCTGGAGAACGTGGCGCTGCCCATGATGCTGACCAACACAGCGGCGGGTGACCGCCAAAGGCGTGCCGAAGAGCTGATCGAGCTGGTGGGCCTTGGCCATCGCATGGACCACACACCAGAGAAGCTATCGGGAGGGGAGCAGCAGCGTGTCGCAATCGCAATCGCTCTGGCGAACAACCCTCCCCTGCTGCTGGCCGACGAGCCTACAGGCGAACTGGACGATAACACCGCCGCCGAAATTCTGGACCTGTTCGGCTCCATTAACCAGGAGATGGGTACGACAATTCTCATTGTCACCCACGATCCAGACATCGCCTACAAGGTCGGGCGGGTGGTCATGATACGAGACGGCAAGATGGCCACAGAGATCAGGCGCAAGGTTACCTTCCAGCGATTGTCCAGCGTGCCGGACACGGAAAAGCCCTTGGAGGAGTTCATCCTGGTCGACGGAAGCGGCCGTGTTCAGATTCCCAGGGATGTGCTTGACGAGCTAAGCATAGGGGACCGTGCGCGCCTGAGAATTGAAGACGGCAAGGTAACGATTGTTCCGGGCGATTAATTTGGCGGGACATCTATTTCAGAGAGTGTGGAGCGGTGATTTGGTAAGAGCACAGAGGCTACTGGCTGCTGTGGACCTCTCGCGGACCTACAGGCTGGGTTCGGAGGAGGTACACGCCTTACGCGAAATCAACCTCAACGTTTTCCCAGGGCAGTTCCTGGCTGTCGTTGGTCGATCAGGCTCAGGCAAGACCACGTTGCTGAATATCATGGCAGGGCTGGACAAGCCATCCGCAGGACAGGTGCTTTTCGATGAGCGCGACCTGGCTACTATGAGTGAGGACGATCTGACGGACCTTCGCAGGCATCGAATCGGGTTCGTGTTTCAGTCCTTTGGCCTGCTGCCGCTACTGTCCGCCATGGAAAACGTGGAGTTGCCGCTACGCATATCCGGCGTTGGCACCGGCGAGCGGGAAGAGCGCACCAGGGAGGCGCTGGAGATCGTGGGCCTCTGGGATCGCGCCAAGCACAGGCCTTACGAGCTGTCAGGTGGAGAGCAGCAGCGGGTTGCCATTGCCCGGGCTATCGTCATCAGGCCGTCAGTGATTCTAGCGGATGAGCCCACTGGAGAGCTGGACTCCAACAACGCCCATTCCATATTTGGATTGTTCAAAGAGATGGTGGTCAAGCAGGGAATTAGCGTGGTGGCTGCCACTCACGACTCGACGCTGCTCTCCATGGCTGACGAGGTTATGGAAATCCGCGACGGCCGCCTGCTTGAACACGCTGAGGTAGGCCAGCGCTTCAGAGACTAGTGGCCTCTGCGTCCGCTTCTAAGGTTGATCATAGTTCCTATGGCATCGGTTCTCGTCTCTGAATCCAGTCCCAGCCTCAAGGAAGAGCCGAAGTCACGTATCGCCTGCGGTGTGTTACCCTGCTCCGCCATGATCTTTCCGCGGACGTAGTAGGCGTAACCACTTAGCCCATCCAATTCGAAAGCAATTGATATTTCGTCCAAGGCCTCCATGTATTGCTGCTCATCTAAGAGCCGTTCTGCCTGCATGACGTGGGAGTGCGCCTGTGTTTCGTCAGACGCCAGTGCCGTAGCCACTCTGACGCCCACCGCCAGGACCACCAGCGCCAGGGGCACTACCCACCAGCGCTTGTATAACGAATTGGTATCTACAATCCTGAATGAACTGCCAAGGATGCCGCCGGAAACCCTTTGGTAATTGGGTGCCAGGACCATCCCAATGACGAAGCCTCCGGCCAAGCCGCCCATGTGTGCCCAGTTATCGATTCCCTGGATCGTGAACCCAAGTATGACGTTGATTCCGGCAATGATTAAGAGTCCCTTGAAGTTTTGCCTTTCTCCTTCGCCCAGCGTGTTTCGTCGGATGAAGTAGAACGCTGCCACCGCACCCAGAATCCCCATGATAGCGCCACTGGCACCCGCGCCAACGACCGCGTCGTTGAAAGCAAAGCTGGCAACGCTACCTGCCAGCCCTGCGAGCAGGTATAAGATAACGAATCTGTACAGGCCGAATATTCGCTCCGCCATCTTTCCGAATATCAGCAGGCCCAAGCCATTGAAGATTAGGTGCATCTTGCCGATGTGCAGGAACATGGAGGTGAAGAGCCGCCAGTATTCTCCGCCGGCTATGAATGGCCCAAACATTGCGCCGAAATTCAACAGGACTTCCGGGTCCTCTGAGCCGCCGTTGGCTTCCATGGCGATCCACACCAGAAGGTTGATCGCGATCAAGAACCAGGTGGCGTAGGTCCGCCTATTCCATCCCGGCGACTGGTCGCTTCCCTGCGGACTGGCATTCGGTTGATCGTTGTTCAAAACAGAGTCGTCCTGTACCGTCCCTTGCTTGAATGTGAATCAGGTCGCTAATTGGAGTCCTATACTCATGTAAACGTATAAAAGATTCCTGAGTTGGCTTGCCTGAAGTATGCTGCTAAACTGTCGGCGATTTCGAAAAGTGACAATTTAGCACTGGGAGGACAAATGACCGAGGAATCCAATGGACCACTCAAGGGTATCAAAGTTCTGGACTGGACCATGTGGCAGTTTGGACCTGTAGCCTCCTCCATGCTGGGCGATATGGGCGCAGACGTAATTAAAATCGAAGCGCTGGACGGTGACGTTGGCCGTGCGCTGGCCAGGTTCAATAATCAAATGGTAACGCTGGAGGGCGACAGGAACGCCTACTTCGAGACCTGTAATCGCAACAAGCGGGGCATTGCCATTGATCTGAAGACGGAAGAGGGCAGAGAGATTGCCTACCGTCTGGTCAAGGACGCCGACGTACTCATAGAAAACTTCCGCAACGGCGTGGCCGAAAGGCTAGGCATGGACTTCGAGACCCTCAAGAAGATCAACCCTAGGCTCGTCTATGGCTCTGCCTCTGGTTTCGGTCCCAAGGGGCCAGACGCCGAGCTGCCATCGCTGGACGGTTGTGGCCAAGCTCGGGCTGGTCTCATGATGTCAGCTACGCCTCCGGGCGCGGAAGTTCCCAACAGGGTGGCAGCGGCAGTTTCGGACCAGATGGGTGGCATTACGTTGTGCCTGGGTGTCATGGGCGCGCTGATGGCCCGCGACCGCGAAGGCATTGGTCAAAAGGTGGAGGTATCGCACCTTAGCAGCACAATGTGGCTTCAGGGCCTGTTTGTGGGAATGACTTTGCTGGGCGGCGCATACTCGTCGGTAGTAGAAAGAACGAAACCCCGCAATCCTATGGTCAACCTCTATCAGGACAAGGACGGCGAGTGGATCCAGATGATGAATCCGCAGCCTGCCCGCTACTGGAAGGACTTCGTAAAGGCCATGGGCCTGGATTACCTTCTGGACGACCCGGTGTTAGGCGATCCCGAACAGGTTGGCGATCACGGGACTGAGCTTGTGGAGATTCTGGACAAGCAGTTTGCGACGAAGACCTTCAAGGAGTGGGACGCCATATTCCGCAAGTTGGGATTCATATACGCGAAGGTGCAGACGGTGGCGGACCTCAAAGACGATGTGCAGGTCATTGCCAACGACTACATAGTTGACTTCGATCACCCGGTGCTGGGAACGGTGCAGATGTGCAATTTCCCGGTGGCCTTCAGCGAGACTCCTGCCAGCATTCGCAGAGAGGCGCCGGAGTTAGGCCAGCACACGGAGGCCATTCTCATTGATGAGCTTGGCTACGACTGGGACGACATCGCCCGCTTCCAGGAGGCTGGAGCGATACTTTAGCCTAATACTAAGAGGAATTAATCAAAAGGGGCCGATTACAGAATCGGTCCCTTTTTTTGTGAGTTGTGACTGCGCGGTCTTGTCACCTTGGTGGCTTTTGCCATCCACCAAGGGCCGTCTCCAGAAGCTGAGACACAGCCAGCGCAACGTCCTCGCGCCATGGCCGTGAAACGACCTGTACACCGATGGGCAGGCCGTCAGGGGATGTGCCGCCGCGAACCACTGCTGCCGGCCAACCTGTGATGTTAAACGTGCCGGTGTAGCTCATACCAGGCACGTTTTCGTCCAGCAAAGACGCCTCATGTGGTAGCGCTGGAAAGGCTGCCACGGGACAAACAATCACGTCGTAATTTTCCATGAAGGACAGCATGTCGCTTCGGAAGGCGTCGACCTGCTCCAGCATGGCCGAGTATTCGCTGCTGGAAAGCTCCGTCGCTTTGGCCATGCGTCGTTCCAACCATGGATGCATCTCCGTGGTGCCATATTTTGCCAGGAGTCGGCGTGTCCATGCCCGCCCGTCTGAACCTGAAAGGTTGTTGCTAATGTCGGGGTTCTCCGCGATGACCTTGGGTACGTCTTCGGCAATCGCTAGACCTGCGTCGGATAGCGCTTTGGCTGCGGCGTTCACGGCGGCAATGGTTTCCGGTGTCGGCGTCCTGATGCCGTTGTCTATATACACACAGACTCGCAAGCCGTTGATCTTCACAGATGCAGGGTCGCCTAGGGGCATTGGGACTATGTAAGGGTCCTTCCAGTCTGGCCCCGATATGATGGGCAGCAGAAGGCTCAAATCCTCCACGTAACGCGCCATGGGGCCGTTCTGCGTCAGAGAGTCTACAGCGCCCATGCCGTACGGAACGATGTGGCCGGTCCTGGGTACTCGACCGGAGTTTGGCTTGATTCCGGCGATGCCGCAGAAGTGCGTGGGATAACGAACGCTGCCTCCAGTGTCGCTGCCAATGTCGAAAGGTGCTCCGCCGGTGGTCACGATGGCTCCCGCGCCGCCGCTGCTGCCGCCGGTTGTCCGCGTCACGTCGAAGGGATTATTGGTCTGGCCGTAAACCAGGTTATTGGTCTCGCCAGCCAGTGTTAGCTCAGGCGTGTTGGTCTTGCCCATGAGGATTGCGCCGGCATCGCGGAGTCGGGCCGCCACAGTCGCGTCCTTTTCGGGTACGAAGTTTGCCCTGCCCAGTGTGCCGCCGGTGGTGATGATGCCCTCGGTGTCTATGGAGTCCTTTAGGGTGAAAGGTACGCCGTGTAGCGGGCCAAGACTTTCGCCGCGGGCCAGGGACTCGTCTGCCTTTTTGGCCTCTGAACGCGCCCTGTCGGTGGCCATCTGCACTACAGCGTTCAGCACCGGGTTGACCTCTTCGATACGCGCGAGATGTGCCTCCAAGACCTCCGTGGCTGACACCTTCTTGTCCCTGATGTCCTGGGCAATGCTCTTGGCGGACTGGTAGATGATTTCACTCATGGGGCGACCTCCATACCGGGATTTTCATCTTGAGCGTCTGTTTCAGGCCAAAATAGCCCGAACGTTGCGCCCATGTTACTGCGCCGTGCTGCCGCCGTCGATGACCAGCTCGCTGCCTGTCATGAAGGACGACTCGTCAGAAGCCAGGAAGAGCACGCCGTATGCAACGTCGATGGGCCTGCCGAGTCTGCCCAGCGGCGGACGGTTGCGGCTGGTCGAGTAATCATCTTCGTCAGGGAAGACCTCGCGGGCCATTTCGGTTTCGGTCAGGCCAGGGTGCACCGAGTTGCAGCGTATGCCCTCTTTGGCGTACTGAATGGCAGTGGTTTTTGTGAGGAGCCGCACGGCGCCCTTTGAGGCGTTGTAGGCTGTCGCCATTCGACTGCCGATGAGTCCCGCTACGGATGATATGTTGATAATCGATCCGCCGCCGCTGGCTCGCATGGCGGGTATGGCCACTTTGGTGCCTAAGAATACGCCCTTGGCATTGATGTCCATGACGCGGTCCCAGCCTTCTTCCGTTGTGTTTTCAACGGTTGCGCGCTGGAATATACCGGCGTTGTTTACCAGGATATCCAGCCTGCCGAAGCTGCTGACCGTCGCTTCCACCGCCGATCGCCAATCGTCTTCTTGCGTGGCATCCAGCTTCACGAGCTTGGTATTGCCGCCAGACTGGCTTAGCTGCGTCACTAGCCGATTGCCCTCGTCAACCAGGATGTCGGCGATCACGACGCTGGCACCCTCTTTGACAAAGAGCGCTGCCTCCTCCGCGCCGAGCCCCCGCGCACCTCCGCTTATCAGCGCAACCTTGCCTTCTAGTCTCATCCTAAATCCTTATGGGCACAACCAAGTCTTGGCCTAAGATCGCCTGAATACGCCAACTGCCAAAGCCCTCTAAATCGCTCCTGAAAACGCTATTCAAAATTTCAAAACGCTTGTCGAAAATCGCCTGAATACGCCAATGTCCTATGCCTGATTATGCATCCCCAAAACTCTATCTAAAACACATCGGTGTGCATCATGTCCTCGAAAGTCTCTCTGCGCCTGATGAGTTCGGCTTTGCCGTCCTTAACTATCACCATGGCAGGTCTGGCGTTGAGGTTGTAGTTGCTGGCCATGGATGGCGCGTACGCTCCTGAAGACGGAATGGCGATCAGGTCGCCGGAAACGATGCGTGGCAAGTTGACGTCACGCACCAGAACGTCGCCCGACTCGCAGAACTTGCCCGCTAGTGTGACGACTTCTTCTGGCTCTGCGGACATTCGATTGGCCAACACAGCCTCGTACTCGGAACCATATATTGCTGGCCGAATGTTGTCGCCCATACCGCCATCCAGCGAGACGTATTTTCGCACGGTAGGTATGTCCTTGATGCCGCCGACGGTGTAGAGAGCTACGCCTGCTCGTCCTACGATTGATCGTCCCGGCTCCACAATAAGCTGTGGGAGATCGAAGCCAAGCTCCTTGCAGAACTTCTTCGTGGTTGCAGCGATCACCTCAGCGTAGTCGGAAATAGGTGGGGGTAGCTCGTTGCGAACGTAGCCGATGGCAAACCCGCCGCCCGGACTAAACTCTTTTAGCTGAAGGCCTTCCTCTTTGAACTGCGCGAGGAAATTCAAGATGACCTCTATGCCCTGGGTGTATGGCTCCAACTCGAAAATAGGAGAGCCCAGGTGAAAGTGAATGCCTCTAAGGTCCAGGTTCTTGGCTGCCAGCGCCTGCCTGATGGCCTTGGCCGCGTCTCCGGTCTCGACAGAGAATCCGAACTTGCTGTCCAGGATGCCTGTGGTCGTAGCGACGTGCGTGTGCGGGTCTACGCTGGGCGACAGGCGCAACATGATGGATTGCCGCTGGCCTCTGCGCCCTGCAATCTCTTCCAGGCGATCAAGCTCAAAGAAGCTGTCCACAACGATCTGGCCAACGCCGTAGTCCAGCGCGAACTCAAGCTCTTCGGGCGTCTTGTTGTTGCCGTGGAAGTAGATTCGGTCTGCTGGAAAGTTCGCAACCTTGGCCACTGCCAGTTCGCCGCCTGACACTATGTCCAGGCTCATGCCCTCTTCGGCGACGACTCGGGCGATGGCGGGATTCACGAAGGCCTTGGACGCATAAGCAACGCGAGCAGCCGGATAGCGACTGCTGAACTCGGATATGAACTCGCGGCACATTCCGCGCAGGGTTACATCGTCATATATATAGAGAGGGGTGCCGTACTCTTTCGCAAGCTGCATGACGTCGCAGCCGCCGATGGTCAGGTGGTCATCGTCGTTCACACCTGTGGTTGTGGGAAAGAGTTCGATGTTATCGAAAGTCATTTTACATCCTGTTATTAGCTGCTTTGAAATACTTAATATGAACCCGGGCAGCGGACGCGCCGCGACAAGTATTCTGTTTATTACCGGGTCAGTTTGGGCGTGACTAACTATACCACGCCAGGAAGAATTACCGGCAGCTCGGAAATGTTGCCCAGCACGTGTTGGACTGGATGAGAGGCAAATTCATGCCGGTCTGTGACGCCGGATAGGACGGCGACAAAGGGTACAGAAGCCCTCTTTGCAGTCTCGGCATCGGTAAGACTGTCCCCCACATATAGCACGTTGGCTTTTGAGCTGGAGAGCTGTCCTGTTGCCGAAATTAGTCCCGATGGGTCTGGCTTGAAGACTGTCACATCCTCGCCGCCAACTATGAGACTGAAGCTGCCAAGCAGGCCTTCTCTTTCCAGCACGCTCTCGATTCGGCGTCTGTACTTGGAGGAGACGATGCCCAGATTCAGACCTCGACCTGCCAGTTCACGAATAGTTTCTGGCACGAAATCGAACAGGAACGTGGACTCGGACATCACCTCGTCAGCGCGTTCTACGAAATAGTCCTGAAAGGCCTTTCCAAGGTGTGCATACTCGTCGCCGACCAGCACCTTCAGCGTTTCCGTTAGCTGCAGGCCTATCGTTCTGCGGATGGCTTCGTCGGTGGCAGGAGGCAGGTCGAGCTTCGACAGCGCGTAGTTGGCAGACTCGATAATACCGGTGGATGAGTCAGCCAGGGTGTAGTCGAAGTCAAATATGAGCGTCTCCACTAACCTCGACTCGCCGTGCAGCACCTTCTCGTCATGCTGTGGCATAGGCGTCGCCGTTTTGCTTTACCTTGCCTTCTCGCTGGAGTTTGGCCAGGTGGGACAGAATCTGGTTCTTCGCCGTGTTGTGAAGCTCTGGATGAATGCCGCCCACGTATATGGCCAGGAGAAGCGCTTCGACGGTTCCTGTGCCGTCGGCTACCAGATCGAGGATCTGCTCTTCTCGTTGGAGGCGGTGATCGATTAGTTCCTGAAATTTTTCGTATGGTGTGTGGATCATGGGTCCGTGACCCGGCGCAATCATGGTCAGGCCTTCTACTGTAAGCAGCCGTCGCATGGACTCTATGTAAGCGGTCATGTCGCCGTGTTCCGGGCTGACCACTGTGGTGCCGGTCCCCAAAATCATGTCGCCGCTGAATAGCACGCCGTTCTCGCGATGAATGATGCATAGGCTGCCCATGGTGTGTCCCGGCGTGTGCATGAACTCCAGCGTTGCGCCGCCTAGGTCGATGCTGTCGCCGGTGTTCAGCACCCTGCCTACTTTGCCGCTCTTCAGGTCTGCATTAACGGCGTCCCGCTCGTCGGCTGCGCAGGCGATCTGCCCGCCTGTCACCTCTGCTATGCGGCCTGCGCCACCGATGTGATCGCCGTGCCTGTGAGTGCAGATGATGGCCTCGATCTTCGGCTTGCCCTTCGCCTCCCACAGTGCGAGGTGTGCTTCGATTTCGTTGTCTTCGCCGTAAGCCGTGTCGATGAAGACAGCCTTGTCCTGCCCTACGATCAAGTAGACGTTGGGCGCGTACACGCCGCCGTATTTTCCAGGCTGCGGCTCCCCATCCATAAGTATCTGATGAATACCTGGGGCGATTTCTGTGTTGTTGGCTTCGTTTGTCATGTGGTTTTCCTCTTTAAGTCGACTATTCTGAGAGCTTTGCCAGGGCTATGCCCTGCTCGCCTGCAATCGAATAAAGCAGGTAGGTGTTGTTGCCATCCTCAAATATGCAGGGGTCGCGCAACTGGTTCACAGGCTCCATGATGGCCCCGCGCTGGGAAGGCTCGTTTGGCAGATCTGCGCCTTCGTAGCCTAGCTCTGGCCTTAGCATGACCTGCTGGTCAGTAGGTTTCCAACTCATCCAGTCGGGCGTCAAATCTATACTACTCTGGTAGATGCTTTCCGGCGCTTCGCCGACCATTGAATAGTAGATGCTCAACGCGTTGCCGTCTAACTTTACGGCGCAGTGGCGAATGTTGTCAGGAAACAGCGTTGGCCTCTGCTGGAAGTCCGTCAGCCCGTCCTTTGATCGGTAGAGCACTCCAGGCATGCCAATGGCGTAGTGCCAGCCGTCCCACTGAAAAACGCGAAAGTAGGATAGGCCCAAAACCTCTGGCGCGGCGGTGAAGCGGATGCCGTCTTCAGAAGTGGCGACCTTGGTTCGCTGGCCGCCTTCAGGCACCGGGCTGTGGTAGTACATGCGAATCTCGCGGCGATCGTTGTCCACGTGTACGTCTGGCGATGCGACGTGTTGGATAGCGTAAGCCTCTTCTAGCTTCAGCGTGCCCGGAGCGTATACTTGCCACGGCCCTGCTACCTCGTCGGCGTAGGCCAGGCGAATGTACGTGCCGTTGTGGTGGGCGAAGTAGAGGTAGTATCGCCCCAGTGGGTTCTCAATCCAGTCTGGCACGCGAATCAATGAAGGGCCGTTGATGTTGCCCTCAAGGTCGCGCTTGTCGCCCATGGCCAGCGTGATGATAGGGTTGTCCGGCAGCCGTTGGACTTTCACGACAGCGTCAACGCCAACCACATGCCGCCGTCAACAGCTTGCGTGACATTAGTGTGCGGCCTGGGACGTATCCAGATGTCACTTGTGTTGGCCATGTAGCAGACCTCTCTAATCTAATATGACTGTTCTCCGCTTCTCGTTCGCTGAAATAAGCTCACTGGAGCGCAGCTTGCATTAGAATACAGCCGCAAGCACTCCTAATCAATTGCCAAGCCCCGGGTCTTAGAGGTATAGCAGAACGAGGTAACAATATGACCATGAACAGCCATGAGATAGATAGCTTTTTAGCTCAGCCTCTGGTTGCCGTAATCGGCACCTTGGATGGACAGGGGAGGTCTCGGCTAGCGCCACTTTGGATTCACTGGGAAGATGGGGCGGCCTACATGTTCACGTCGCTCAGCACATTGAAGTGGCGCAACATCCAGCGGAATTCCCATGCGTCTCTGTGCGTCGACTGGCGAGAGCCGCCGTATCGTTCCGTAGTCATGGACGGTATTATCGAGGAGGTAGACAGGCCTCTTTACGATCTCGTCCTCTCTATGGCCGTGCGTTACTACGGCGAAGAGAAAGGTCGAGCTTTTGCTGAGGGTTATAAGGGGGACAAGCCCGAAGTCGCTGTCTTTCGTCTGGTGCCGCGCGAAATCGTGTCATTTGTCAGCGAGGACTAAACGTGAAATCCAGCTGCCCTTCTCGACTGACTCCGCGTCGAATATCGCATCAATGTATCATCGTTATGCGCCAAATTTTGCGTATTATTGCCGGATAGGTATAATGCGCCAAGATTCATGAATTTTTTGAGGGAGGGATATTGCTGATATGGAGCCGGTGAACTTATTTGATCTGGAGGAATTAGCCAAGCAGGCTATGCCTCACAACATGTGGGATTTTGTAGACGCAGCTTGCAATGACGAGATTACGAAGAGGCGCAATCGAGAGGCCTTCGACCGAATTACGATAAACTCTGATTTCCTTCAGGACGTATCCAATCGGGATACCTCAACGACCGTTCTTGGAGAAAAGATCAGCTTTCCCGTATGTGTCTCCCCGGCGGGTGGACAGCGACAGGCCCATCCCGACGGAGAGAAGGGCTCTGCTATGGGAGCCGGCGCCGCTGGCACCCTGATGGCGTTGAATACAAGCTCCGGCTACAGCATAGAGGAGGTCGCCGAGGCGGCAACAGGACCTCTCTGGTGGCAGCTGTACCACTTCAACGACGAGGTTACGGAGCTTCTGGTTAAAAAGGCCAAGAACGCCGGCTACAAGGCCATCGTTCTCACCGTAGACACTCCCGCGCCCAGCCCGAAGGAGCGCGACGTTCGCAACAACTATCAGGCAGCGCCCGGCATGCACTGGGGTAGCCTGCGAGACAGGCCAGAACTTATCGCACTGCGTTCTGTAGGCGTGCCCGATCTGGCTGACTGGAATCCTCCTGACTTCACCGGCCTTACATGGGACAGGTTGGACTGGCTGAGGAACCTCACCGGCCTGCCACTAGTCGTGAAGGGTATCCGGACAGTCAAAGAGGCTATACAATGCGCCGAGTATGGTGTGGACGGTATCATCGTCTCCAACCACGGCGGCCGACAATTCGACGGCACTAAGTCCAGCATCGAGACGCTGGCTCCTATCGGAGAGGCGCTTGCCGACAGCAACATGGAGATCTACCTGGACTCTGGTGTGCGCCGCGGGACCGACGTTCTGAAGGCATTGGCTCTGGGAGCACGAGCAGTGTTCGTAGGCAGGCCGCTCTTTTGGGGCCTGATGTACGGCGGAGCAGATGGCGTAGAGACTATGCTCAACATTCTGCGAACCGAGTTTGACCGCGCCATGGCCTACGCCGGTAAGAGGACTCCTGACGAGATAGGCAGAAGCGTCGTGGAGCTTCCTTGCCAGTGCTGGACGGGAAACCCGATCTTCGCTCATTAATTTTGAATAGGCGGCATTTCAACGTGTATGTAAGAGGCCAAGGTGTTAAGCCTGGGCCTCTTTTCTTAGCCCAAGGCACGTTCCTCATGAGCTTGCCGAAGGACCGATTCCACAAATTTCCGGAAGGCTTTGCATTGCTAGAAACCGGAAAGAATATAGAGGTGCAAATTGAAGCCGATTATTTCCCATGGCCAGCCCAATCTTGAGCGTTAGCTCAATTGACAATTTTAGGCCTCAATGCTAACCTCAGCCTAACATGGAGTACTGTTCGTTTTTGGCTATTTCTAGGGAGGGAAACATGGCAAAGTCCCAAGTTTATTACATGGATGGGCACTCGGAGAGCACCGAGACGAGCCTGGTCTCTAAGATGCTTACCGTCTTCGATGCAGCAAAGCTCGATGAGCTGATTAGCCCCAACGATATCGTGGCAATCAAGGTGCACTGTGGTGAGTGGAATAACACCGCATACCTTCGCCCCGTCTATGCGAGGGCATTGGCTGACCGAATAAAGGAGCTTGGCGGACGACCCTTCGTCTGCGACACAACCACCTCCACATACTCTCCCTGGGGATCCCGGTCCAGCGAGTTGGATATCATGCTAACTGCCGAACGCAACGGCTACAGTTCTGCAGTTCTGGGCTGTCCGTTTATCTGCGCTGATGGCTTCATTGGCACCAGCGACTACCGCGTGGACCTGCCAGAAGGCTATCTCCTTAAAGAGGCCTATGTGGCACAGGCAATTGCCGCATCCGATGCTCTCATTACCCTGACGCATTTCAAGGGTCACGGTATGGGCGTAATTGGTGGCGCGCTTAAGAACCTGGGCATTGGTGGCCAATCCAAGCGAGGCAAGCTCAACGTACACATGGGAGGTCACCCCAAGTACGGCTTTGGTGCCGCCGGCATATTCCATCCTGAGAATTTCAAGGGCAAGGCCGATACTCCTGATTGGGAGATAATCGAGGATTGTTGTCCCTTCGATCTGTATCACATCAATGACAATGACGAGCTAGAGTGGGACCGCGATCGGTGTGCCACTTGCCTGGGCTGCTTCGGTGTCGTTGGCCCAAGAGGACTTGTAGAGGTTCCTCCGGTTAACTTTGACGCTGTTGACGTAGCTATTGCTGACGCATGCCTGGCCGTTGAGAAGGCTGTAGGCCGAGACAAGGTCGGCTATATTAACATGGCCATCGACATTTCGCCTCGTTGCGACTGCGCCAACCACGCTGATGTTCCTATCGTTCCGCATCTGGGCGTATTTGCCAGCACGGATGCAGTAGCCATCGACATGGCGTGTGTAGATAAGGCCAAGGAAGCTCAGGGCATACCTGGCTCCGCCGCCGATATAATGGAAGCGATCAACCCTGGCGACAACAAGTTTGAGGCTGCAGCCGCTACCTTCCATGGTCAGAGCGAAGTTGCCAGCATCAACACCGGTCACGAAATTGGCCTGGGCAGCCGAGACTACACTCTGCATGAAGTAGAGCCCGCCGATCCTGCCAAGTACAGGTTCCCTTATGACCGCAGGCCCAGCAGGCAGCGGTTCAAGGAGCGCTTCGAGAAGTTCCAGCCGTTCCCGTACGATCGCCACGACGGTCGCGGATTCGATCGTAACGAGGACGTGGACCTGGAGAGGATGAAGCGTCACTACGATCACTCTACCAACGGCCACCATGCCGAGGTGGACATCGAGGAGCTTCAGCCCGCCGACGACAATTAAGCTTTTTGAATAATTGAATATTTAGATAGATGACGCTTAGGGGATGCGCTCGAATCGGGCGCGTCCCTTTTTGATTTATGACTCCAGAAATTGGGCTTAGTCTTCTCCCAGGGAGAGGAGGCTAAGATGAACGTAAAACCAGTCCAACAGGAACACTTATGCCATTAAAAGTAATCGAAGCTCAAAGCGAGCACATCGAAGGCCTTGCTCAATCTTGCATTGCTGCCTTCGACGAGTTCAACGAGCAACACCTGTTGCCCCAGGGCACGCCCAGGGATGTGGCCTCCGCCATCGAGATGTACAAGAAGCTACTCGATTCCGAAAAGGCCCATGTCCTCGCGGCGGTTCAGGACGGCCAGGTAGTTGGCTCTGCATGGCTCCGGCTGGAGGACGACGTTGCAGCCTTTGAGGATGTGAACACCTCCCCGGCAAAGCAGGGCAATGGAGTTGCCCGCGCAATCATGACTCAGGGGCTTGAGGCCGCCGACCGCCTGGGATACAAGAAGATCAGGCTTACGCAGAGCGCTCATAATTCGACGGCGCTTTCGCTTTATGCGTCGTTGGGCTTCGAGGTAAAGGAGACCTTTGCCGAGATGAAGGCCACGCCTGGGCAGGCACCCGAGGCACTGCCCGCGTTCGAGGTGCGGCCTATGACTGAGGCCGACTTGCCTGCCGTTGAAGCCTTCTCCAAGAGGCACTACAAGCTGAGTCGACGGGTAGATGTCGCAGCGGTCCTGGCCGAGGGCGGCCCGGCCCTACTGGTCTCCCGAGGTGACGCCTTTGCTGGATACCTGACGCTGGCGGGCTCTGCCCATGGCATGGCTAAGACAGAACAGGACGTGTTGGCATTGATATCCGAGGCTGCCAGACTCTACCCCGACAAAGCCATATTCTGCTGCCCGTTAAGTTTTCCTAGCTTGTATCGCAAGGCTCTGCTGGGCGGATACAAGACGCTGGAGATACACAACCTCATGGCCTATGGCCCCTACGACAGGCCGGAAGGGATATGTATGCCTTCGTCGGCGTATTAGGGACTTATATGGCATACAGTTACGTGTTTGGCAGATCGGCCAGGCCTGTGGGACTTGGCCAGCGGCTGTGGACAGGCTAGTCACCCGAATCAAACTTGACGCGGATTGGGAATCAACGGACAATGAACGGAATAAATCGCATTTAAGGATGGATGGAAATGCCACAATCTGGACAGGAAATGCTGGACGAGTCCATAGCCAATTGCAAGAGTATTGTGGACGGCCTTGGCTCAGTCAACGAAGCCTGGGAGACCTCAATCAACGAGATACTTTCCAAGTTCGACGAGATTAGCGGGACCTTCTTCTTCAAGACTATGCCTAGCGTGCCTACAACCAGGACGGCATTGAGGGACTCGGCGTCGGCTCTGGAACTGAAGACCAGTGAGGACTGGGATGCTTTTGGACCGGCCATTGAGCAGCTTATCAAGACCTGCCAGACCGTTATTGAGAAGGCTGGCATGAAGGGCGTCACCCTAACGTGAGCCCTATTCTCGTTACCGGCGGCGCAGGCAGCGTAGGCCGGATGCTGGTGGAGAAGCTGGTGGCCGACGGTAAGACGGTGCGCATCTTCGACCTGCCCTTCATGGACTTTGATGGCCTTGAGAATCGGGCGAGCATCGAGATCGTCAAGGGAGACATCACCGACGTTGGAGACGTGACCAAGGCCATTGAGGGCATTAGCTCTGTGGTACACCTTGCCGCCCTGCTGCCTCCAACCAGCGAACGGGACCGAGACCGCACCTTTGGCGTGAACGTAGGTGGCACCGAGAACATCATCAAGGCCATGGAGAGTGTGGCCCCGGATGCCGTGCTTATCTTCACATCGTCCATTAGCACCTACGGTAACACTCAGGATGAGGAGCCGCCCGTCAAGATAGACCACGCCCAGAGCGCCATAGACATCTACGCCGAGAGCAAGATCGTTGGCGAGAATATGGTGCGAGAGTCGTCCCTGAAGTGGATTGCCATGCGAATAGCCGGTATCGCGGTTCCGGCCTTCATGGAGCCGCCGAATCCGTGGCCCTTCGTAGCGGGTCAGCGCGTGGAAATGGTGCATCGCGATGACGTAGTTGATGCCCTTTTTGCCTCGGTGGACGCTTCTGAGACCAACAAGATATTCAATATCGGCGGTGGTGAATCGTGGCAGCTAACAGGTGAGGATTACGTCAGGGACTTTTACGGCTTCATGGGCGCACCTATGGAAGATGTGGACTACCGTGAGTCCCCCGGCTGGGTGGACTGGTACGATACAGACGAGTCCCAGAGAATTTTGAAGTATCAGAACCGATCGTACGAGTTTTACTCGGATGAGATGCGAAAGATAATAGAAGAGTTGATGGCTGAGTAATTTTCTTGCTGCTGTTGATAGGTTGTGCAGAATACTACTTGTAACGTTTCCATCCAGAACATAAGAGTCAGCAAGAAGAATTTTGTGGAGGCAATTATGGCTACCGAAGCTAAGGAAGCTAGGACCACCGAACAAAAAAGGGAAGCTCTAAGGTCCATACTGAAGGACATGGGCACGGTGATTGTCGCCTACTCTGGCGGAGTTGATAGCGCCTTTCTTGCCGCCACCGCCCACGACGTTCTCGGAGACAAGGCTCTTGCTGTCACCGCCAAGTCGCCAAGCCTGGCCCCTTCTGAACTCAGAGAGGCCACTGAGCTTGCTCATCGCCTGGGGCTAAACTATCGCATTATCGAGACGCATGAGGTCGAGCGGGAAGACTACGCCGCCAACGATCCTAACCGCTGCTTCTTCTGCAAGGACGAGCTATACGTCCACCTGTCGGGCTTCTCCAAGGAAGAGGGATACGACTTCATTACCAACGGCACCAACGTTGACGACTTGGGTGACTTCCGTCCCGGCCTCAATGCGGCCAAGCAGTACGGTGTTCGCAGTCCTCTGGTAGATGCCGATCTGACCAAGGCAGAGATTCGTGAGCTGTCTAAGGGCATGGGGTTGCCTACGTGGGACAAGCCCGCTCAGGCATGCCTATCCTCGCGCATACCCTACGGCAACATGGTCACTGTCGAGGCCCTGACGCAAATAGCAAAGGCAGAAGAATACCTTCATGGCCTTGGCATCAGGCAGCTTCGTGTGCGTCACCACGACACCGTCGCCCGCATCGAAGTTGAGCCTCAAGACTTTCTGGCTTTGAGTGACGAAGAAACTCGTGAGCAGGTCGTAAAAAAGTTCAAGGAGATAGGCTACTCTTATGTCACGTTGGACCTGCAGGGCTTCCGTTCGGGCAGTCTCAACGAGGTGCTGGCTGCACTGAAAAAGAGGCAGGCGTAAAGCTTCGTTAGCGGCGTAATGGCGAGCGAGCCGGGTTCCACTAGAGACAACCCCATTCCTCGGCCATCTGCGCGAATCGTTCTTCTTGATTCTGCAGACAGGATGTTGCTGTTTCGCTGTAGTGTTCCAGGCGACGATAATCCTGACGTCTGGTTGACCCCTGGCGGAAGCCTTAACGACGGCGAGACTTACGAAGCTGCTGCTGTTCGGGAGCTGTGGGAGGAGACCGGATTGACCGCCGTCCAACTGGGCCCGCTCATCTGGACTCGACGCCACGTGATGTTATGGGATGAAAAGTGGGTAGACTCTCTGGAACGCTTCTTCGTTGTACGCACCGATGATTTCGTAGTCTCTCATGCTAACCTGGATGAGAATGAAGCGAAATTTCTTCAGGAACCACGTTGGTGGAGCCTGCCAGAGATCATTAAGGCGAAAGACGAGGAGATATTCGCGCCTCTGCGCCTAAGCGAACTCCTTCCTTCGATAATCGCAGGGGAGATTCCCACTTCGCCAATCGACACGGGCCTGTGATGTGCCGCAAACTGGCCCGGCCATAAATGGAGATATCCAATGTCACAGCTGGGAGATATGAATACACCTATACAAAAGTTCCTCGAAAAATATCCCGACTATATTCTGACCAGATCACTGGATGAGCTGCGTCTGACCGAGTACAACCGCCTGGATTCTCAGGGTCTGGTTTACGTCGACTACACCGGCGGCGGGCTTTATGCCGACTCCCAGATTCGTGACCACATGGACATGCTGCGAAATGGAGTCTTTGGCAATCCCCACTCAGCCAACCCCTCGTCGGAGGCTACCACCCGTCTTGTGGAGAGCGCCCATGCATACGTCCTGAAGTACTTCAAGGCATCGCCGGATGAGTACGTTGCTATATTCACCTCCAATGCCACTGGCGCGCTCAAGCTGGTTGGAGAGGCATACCCCTTTCAACCTGACGGACGTTACTTACTCACCTTCGATAACCACAACTCTGTGAATGGTATTCGAGAGTACGCCCGCACAAAAGGCGCGGAGGTCACATACCTTCCCGTGGTGCCGCCCGACCTTCGTGTAGACGAGGACCGTCTGGACGAGGCACTGGCCGTAACCGCCTCTGGCCCCAAGCTCTTCGCCTATCCTGCCCAGTCCAACTTTTCGGGAGTGAAGCATCCGCTGGACTGGATCAAGAAGGCGCATGACAAGGGCTGGGACGTAATGGTGGATTGCGCTGCCTACGTGCCAACCAATCGCCTGGACCTTTCCGAGGTCAAGCCGGACTTTGTGCCTCTGTCCTTCTACAAGATGTTTGGGTATCCCACTGGCGTCGGCTGCCTCATCGCCCGCAAGGACGCGCTGAAACGGCTGACTCGTCCCTGGTTTGCTGGCGGCACCATCACCATCGCATCTGTGCAGGCGGACAGCCACTTCCTCGCCGAGGGCGTGGAGGCCTTTGAAGATGGCACCGTCAACTACCTTAGCCTGCCCGCCATCGAGATAGGCCTGAGGCATTTGGAGGATGTGGGCATAGGCGCAATCTCCGACAGAGTAACCTCGCTCACCGGCTGGCTGCTTGACCAGCTCCTGGAACTGCGACACTCTAACGGTGCATCTCTGGTCCAAGTATTTGGCCCAACCACGACGTACATGCGCGGCGCTACGATAACTGCGAACTTCTACGATTCCGACGAGATCCTCATTAACCATAGTCGCATTGAGGAGCTGGCCAGCGACGCTCGCATCTGTCTCCGCTCCGGTTGCTTCTGCAATCCTGGTGCTGGCGAGGTCGCCCACGGCCTCACTAAGGAAGAGATGGAGGAGGGCTTCAAGAACAGGGACCGCATGACCTTCGAGCAGTTCCAGACCATCCTTGAGCGCATTGGTGGTAAGAGTGCCGGCGCTGTTCGAATATCCCTCGGCTTGGCCTCCAACTTCGACGACGTTTACCGCGTGGTGGAGTTCGCCCGGGGCCTACTGGATCGTCAGGCGTCGCAGGTCTGACGATCCAGTAGGTTCGCCTTACCGTCATGCCTCATGTATAATTCAGCCCCGAACCACCCTTTCAAGGGGCAACGACATGAGACTTGAAGGCAAGGTTGCGCTCATCAGCGGAGGCGCAAGAGGCATGGGCGCGGTAGAGGCCCGTCTTTTTGTAAAAGAGGGCGCCAAAGTCGCCATTGCCGACGTGTTGCAGGACGAAGGCAACAGCCTAGAGGCCGAGATATCAAATGCTGCCGGAGACGCTTTTTTTGTAAATTTGGATGTCACCAGCGAGAACGCTTGGAGCAGGGTGATCACCGATGTGGTTGCCAGGTACGGCAGGCTGGACATCCTGGTAAACAACGCGGGCATCTACCGGCGTGGCCTGGTAGAAGACACCACTGAACTGGAATGGGACACCGTTCTGGACGTGAATGCCAAGGGTGTGTTCCTGGGAACCAAGTTCGCCATCCCTGCCATGAGGGCCAGCGGAGGCGGTTCCATCGTCAACATCTCCTCCGTCGCAGGCATCATAGGCAGTAAGCAGTCCACCGCTTACAACGCATCCAAGGGCGCAGTGCGTTTGCTGACGAAGACCACAGCCATCCAGTACGCTCAAGAAGGCATTCGCGCTAACTCTGTTCACCCTGGGCCAATCGGCACCCAGATGCTGGACCAGGTGTTTCCTGACCAGGAGATGAAAGAGAACCGGATGTTAGAGATACCGATTGGACGCATGGGCACTATCGACGATGTAGCTTACGGCGTGCTGTTCCTGGCTTCAGACGAGTCGTCATACATGACGGGCAGCGAACTGGTCATCGATGGAGGCTTCACCGCCACTTAATTTTGGATGATGATAGGCATACTACTTTGTGCGGCCGGAGCGCGAACGACAGGCAAACGCTTGGCTGCACTCAAAAAAGAATTAACCGAAAGGACAAAAAATGGCAAGTAACGGGAAGGTAGCAATTGTTACAGGAGCAGGCAGCGGTGTAGGCAAAAGCAGTGCGCTGTCTCTGTATGAGGCTGGATATTCGGTAGCATTGGCCGGTCGCAGGACCGAGCCCTTGCAGGAGACCATTACGGAAGCTGGCGATGATGGCTCACGAATGGTGGCAGTCTCCACTGACGTTGGTGACCCTGACTCGGTAGCAGCGCTCTTTGCAAAGGCGCAAGAGGCCTTTGGCGGTCGGCTGGACCTTCTGTTTAACAACGCCGGTTCCGGTGCGCCAGCCATCCCCATGGAGGACCTGACCTTCGAGCAATGGAACAACGTGGTCCGCGCCAACCTTCATGGCACCTTCCTGTGCACACAACAGGCCATGCGCATTATGAAACACCAGGACCCTATTGGTGGTCGGATTATCAATAACGGCTCTATTTCTGCGCACACACCGCGACCTAACTCCTCACCATACACTGCAACAAAGCATGGGGTTGAAGGACTGACCAAGTGCACGGCGCTGGATGGCCGCAAGTACAACATCTGCTGCAGCCAGATCGACATCGGCAACGCCGCAACGCCCATGACTGCCAGGATGGGCACAGGCGTTATGCAGCCCAGTGGCGAGATGATGATCGAGCCAACGTTCGACGTTCAGCATGTGGCGGACGCCGTCGTACATATCGCCAGCTTGCCGCTGGACACCAACGTGCTGACTATGACCATCATGGCCACGCAGATGCCCTACGTGGGACGAGGCTAATCTGCCGCCAAGCTCCAAATTCAGAATAAAAGGAACCGCTGATGACCATCGAAAGCCTGCGCCTTGAAACCGAAAGGTTCGTAGCCAATACGCCGAAATCCAAGCGGCTTCAAGAGGAGGCGTCGGAGTATCTGCCCGGAGGTAGCTCCAGGGGCACCGCTTTTTTCGCGCCCTACCCTACCTTCGTCGATCACGGTGAGGGCCTGCACGTTTACGATGTGGATGGCAACCGCTACCTGGACTTTATGATCAACGCCACCAGCCTGGTATTGGGCCATGCCCATCCGGATATTGTGAGCGTGTTGCAGGAGCAGGCAGCTAGGGGCACGGCCTTTAGCGGTCCCACCGAGGCGCAGATTCGGCTGGCGAAAATCCTGTGCGACAGAGTGCCATCGGTGGACACTATTCGCTTTACGAACTCGGGCACGGAGGGCACCATGATGGCCATCCGTGCCGCCAGGGCCTACACGGGTCGGCACAAGATCGCCAAGATCGAAGGCGGCTACCACGGCGCTCACGAATACGTATCCGTCAGCGTGTACCCTCCCGCCGACAAGCTGGACCCAAACGAGACGACGCCTATACCCGAGTATTCAGGTCAGCCACCCAGCGTCGCAGAAGACGTGTTCGTGCTGCCCTTCAACGATCTTGAAACCAGCGAGCGGGTCCTCAGAGAAAACAAGGACGAGATTGGCTGCGTTATCATGGAGCCTATCGTGTCGCACTTCGGCTACCTGCCCGCCAACCTGGATTACCTCAAGGGCATGCGTAAGATCACCGAGGAGCTGGACATGGTGCTGATCTTCGATGAGGTGCAGAGCTTCCGGTTGGCCGCAGGTGGTGCGCAAGAGGCGTTCGGCGTTATTCCGGACATGACGACCTTCGGCAAGATCATAGGTGGCGGCATGGCGGTGGGCGCATTCGGCGGAAGACGGGACATCATGGACCAGTTCGACCCTACACAGCCCGGAGCGATTGCTCACGCCGGCACCTTCAACGCTAACCCTATGACCATGATGGCGGGTGAGGTGGTTATGAATCACCTGACGGCTGAGGTCTTCGATGGCATGAACGCATTGGGCGAGATGCTGCGCCAGAAGCTACGAGCCGTCTTCGACGAGCTTGAGGTGGAGGCACAGGTGACGGGCATCGGGTCCATGTTCGGCATTCATTTCACCGCCGACGAGATAATGGACTATCGGGACGTTGTGCACAGCGACCACACGATGATGAAGGCCGTCTTCACGGGGCTGCTGAACGAGGGAGTGCTTTTGCAGACCGCTTGCCACGGGGCACTGAGTGCTCTAACCACCGAGGCTGAGATCGACGAGTTGGTGGACGCCATTCGTCGAGTTGTGCAGCGCGTACGCTAGTCGTGATCTCTTCGTAAGTTGGATGCTCGAATAGGTTCAGCGACACGTCCCCTGATGAGGGGCTACCTGCATGCCGTGGCCGTTGCTGTAAGTCCTTTTGCCCTGTTGCTGCTGATGCTCATCTCGGACTCGACTCGCGATTATATCGGGGCTGCCGTATTCGGGACCAGCCTCATCCTTCTCTACACTGCCAGTGCCGTTTATCATCTCGCACCCCAGGACTCTCGCCACCTTGGCGTCTTGAGAAGAGTAGATCACTCAATGATATTCTTTCTCATCGCAGGCACTTACACTCCGTTTGCACTGAAAGTACTGGATAATGCATGGGGCATATCGATCTTGGCGGCGGTGTGGGGAGTGGCTGGCTTTGGCATTATCTTGAAAATAGTAGTGGCGCGCGCGCCTCGTTGGTTGGGCGTAAGCATTTACGTCCTTATAGGATGGGTCGGCCTTATACCTTCGATGCAGATTGCCAGGGCCTTGCCCATAGAGGCTAACGTTCTGCTTCTTGTCGGCGGGCTGATATATTCTTTGGGAGCCGTTATGTACCTGTTTCGCTGGCCGAACCCGTCTCCCCGGGTCTTTGGCTTTCATGAGGTCTTCCATCTGATGGTGGTTCTGGCTAGTGCCGCCTTTTACCTTGTGGTCGCTGCATACGTATTGCCCATTTAGCGTTCCCTGTCGATTTCCTATCAATTTCGAAATCGCTGTTGCTATTTCCTATCGAAAAACCGATTCTCGTGTTATGCTGATTGTAGTTCTGCACAACTGTCCCTGTGATTGTTCTCCGCAAGGCAAACTTCCTGGTGATCGTCTGTAGTCCAATTTACCTAACAAGAGGTGACCTAACTGTCTTATCAAGATAGAGACCTATCGTGCGTAGAGTGTAACTCTAGCTTCGTATTTAGTGCTGACGATCAGCAGTATCATGCCGACAAGGGCTATACCAATGAACCCAAGAGGTGCCCATCATGCAGGGCAGCGCGACGCAACACCGGAGGCGGATTCAATTCAGGCCCTCGCGAGATGCATCCCGCAGTCTGCGCCCAGTGCGGCAAGGACACCGAGGTGCCCTTCCTTCCCCGAGGCGACAGGCCCGTTTACTGCAGCGATTGCTTTAGCCAGCAGCGCTCCGGCAGCGGCTACCGATAAATAGCTAACGGAATAAGGCATCCTCAGGCTTAGATAATAAGTTTTCAGGTGCCTGACTCCTAACGGCTTTTCGAGGAAGTTATAAATAAAGCCCCACACCAGCGATAAACTGGTGTGGGGCTTTATTATTGGCTTCGCAATATCGAATTATCCGTATGATGAATATTACTGGTCTCCGGAATCTCTCCAAGAGCCCTCGCGCTGAATCGGCCTTGGTGTTCTAAGTACTCTCTCTAAGGAATCGTCACTGCCAGGAGCAGAGATGATGATAGCTGGTTCGACCTTATCTCCGTTTCCTGTGACCATTGGTGCAATTAGAGCTATGACAATGGCAAGGATCGGGAGTCCTGATCCAGCAAGGATTAGAGTCATTCCAACCCACGGCAGAAAGTTATTATCTTCTGCTGCCTTGATGAAGAACCCGCCCGCCATAATGGCAGCACCGAAAGTTATTGATGAAGTGATAAGCGCAGTTCTCATTTCCTGCCATTTTCACTCCCGTGCTTGCTCACGAACTCTCCTACGACTCGGTTAAACTCGTCGGGCGTTTCGAAGTAAGGCGAGTGGCCCGCTAGCGGTATGCTGTGAAGCTGCGCGCCAGGGATGACCTTGGACACGTCCTCCAGAATGGCCGGCGGGAAGATGCGGTCGCCACCACCAGATATCATCAGCGTTGGAACGTCGTAGCTACCCAGTCGGCTCGACGAAATTCCCATGTCGCCAGTGGCGGTGTCGCCGATGGGTGGGTTAACGCCAGACAGCATCCGGTATAGGAATGCCATGCTGGGGTCGCGCTCGAAAGCGTCCGCCGCTAGAGCCAGGTGTGGCTCGTTCCAGGGGATGGTCCTGTCAAGGTTCGAGGTGCGACTGCGGGACCTGGCAGCCCTGGCCTCGATGACCTTGGGTGTGGAGATGCCTCCCGGCGTGCCCGACAGCACAAGGCACGAAACCCGACCTGGATTATCCAGCGTGAAGTGCATCGCCGTCCATCCGCCCATGGACTGGCATACCAGCGCGGTTCGCTCGATGCCTGCATCATCCAGCACCGCCTTCAGGTCACCCGCGAAGAACTTGGCGTGTTTGTCCTCAGGCGCGCAGGTGGAGCGACCCCAGCCTCGGTGGTCGAAGGTCACCACTGTGTGGTTCTTGGCGAAGTACGGCACCTGGTTGTACCAGACCAGGGTGTTGCCGCCCGCCCCGTGACTGAAGGTGATAGGCGGCCCCTCGCCATGCACCTCGTAGTAGATCTCCGCGCTTCCGCTTCTAACAACTGCCATTTTTCTTTCTTTACAAGACTGGTTGAGCGATATAGCGTTAAATCGTGTTTGCCCCGAAGCTTAGTCTGTAGGACTTCCTAAGCAGGCACTCCTGCTGCGCCACTCTCTCTGAAGCCCGCGATGTCGGATTCTGAGAAGCCGAACTGGGATAACACGGCGTCGGTGTGCGCTCCTAATACTGGCGCAGCTTCGCGAACGGAACCCGGTGTGTCCGACAGCTTCACTGGCACGCCTATGTTGCGGATGGCGCCTGCGATGGGATGGTCCACCTCCACAGCCATGTTGCGCGACTGCACGTGGGGATCGGCGTATACCTGGTCGACCGTGTAGATCGGCCCGGTGGGAACGCCAGCGCCCTCCAGTACCTCGACCCAATGAGCAGTGGTCTCGCCTTTGAATGTCGCTTCCATGATGGGCGTAAGGTCGCTTATGTGCACCATCCGCTCTCCGTTAGTGGAAAAGCGTTGGTCTTCCAGCAGGTCTTCGCGGCCAACGGCACGACACATGCGCTCCCAGTTGTTCTGGTTGGCTGCGCCGATGTTGATGTAGCCGTCTTGGGTGGCAAAGGCCTGGTAAGGGGCGATCATGCGGTGGGCCGAACCCAGTGGCCCTGAGACCTCGTTGGTGGCGAAGTATGTCGCCGACTCGTACAGCGTGTAGGCTATGCCCGACTCTAGCAGCGAGGCGTCGACGTGCTGGCCTTCTCCGGACTTGAGACGGTTCACGTAGGCGGTCAGGATTCCGAAGGCACAGAACATTCCGGTGTTAAGGTCGGCAATGGGCACACCAACCTTGGCAGGTGGCGCGTCAGGGAAGCCGTTGGTGGCCATCAGACCGCTCATGCCCTGGGCAATAAGGTCGAATCCCGCCTTTGGTGCATATGGTCCGGTGGTGCCGAAGCCAGACACTGTGGCGTAGACCAGAGCGGGATTTAGCTTGTGCACCTCGTCGTAACCTAGACCCATGCGGTCAACCACGCCCGGCCGGAAGTTGTGGATCATCACGTCGGCCTGCGAAATCATCTGCTTTGCTATTTTGAGGCCGTCCTCGTGCTTCATGTCTAGAATCATGCTGCGCTTGTTGCGGTTCAGCGTTAGGAACGCTGCGGACTCACCCTTGATGAATGGCGGGCCGTATCGGCGGGTATCGTCGCCGCCGTTGGGCTTCTCCACCTTGATTACATCGGCACCCATGTCCGCCAGCATCATGGTGCAGAACGGTCCCGCCAGAATCTGGCTGAAGTCGATTACTTTGATTCCATCCAAGGGCAGTGCGTTGGTCATATTTTCTCCATAGGGTCTTGTTGTTTATCTCTTCTTATCGCCCGGTAAAATTGGGCTTTCGTCTCTCAATAAATGCGGTGCGGCCTTCGTGGAAATCCGCGCTGTCGAAATTGGTGTATGGAAGGCCTTCTTCCTCCGACGTGAGCCCTGTGGGCCGCGTGTTGCGTAACACGATATCGCGAATGCGCTTGTTGCGAGCGTGAGATAGCGGGGCTAGTTCCGCCATCTCGCTGGCCAGCTTGTAGGTGTACTCCGTAAGCTCGTTTTGCGGTACAACCTTGGTTAGCAGGCCCATCTCCTTGGCCTTTTCCGTGTTGATGAGTCTGCCGCTAAGCAGTATGTATGTCGCGTTGCCTGGGCCCACCAGTGTCACGAGCCTGCGCATCTCGCCGTAGCCAACCAGGATGCCTAGGCGAGCGATGGGTATGCCGAAGGTGCTTCCTTCCGCTGCGATGCGAATGTCCGTGGCCATAGAGAACTCGCAGCCGCCGCCGAGGCAAAAGCCCTGAATCATGGAGATAGTCGGCTTTGACATCGCCTCGACTTCATCCATGGCGCCGTCGAATGCCGCGGCATAGACCTCGGCTATTTTCGAGTTGCTGCGATACAGGTCGAAGTCCTTTATGTCGGCACCAGCCGAGAAGGCCTTTTCGCCTGCGCCGGTGAAGACTACCACGCGGACGTCGGCGTCACGTTCGAGCTCAATGGCGATGCGCTTTAGTTCCAGCCACCCCATGTACTCGATTGCGTTGCGCTGGTCCGGCCGATTAAAGGTAACCGTGGCGATGCCGTCGGACTTTTCTACCAGGATTTCATCTGTCAATCTATAACTCCGTTCAAAGGAAACTCAAAAATACAGGGCAGATGTTTATATATATCTGCCCTGTATTTTCGCATACTTGGCTTGGAGATTGAACGAGTGGCTTTTTAAGCCGAGTCAGGCAACCAGCCCCAGGATCGAGGGCCCCAATCCGGTGCGATAACTTCGCCGTCCTTTATGGTTACCACCGGCACCAGCGCCTTATCGCCCTTGAGTGTGTCGCCCTGGGTGTCGTGGAAGAGCCAGTTGCCGGTCTCTTCTTTCAGCACGGATATGTCAGCGGCACGGCCGACCTCCAGAGTTCCTATCTGGTCCTGCATATTTATCGCGGAGGCTGGGTTAATGGTGGACATTCGAACAACGTCCTCCAGTAAGAAGCCCAGCGCCAGGAACCGCGATAGCATCTCCGTCATGCTATGAACGGTGAGTTGCCGTCCAGGAATCGTCAGGTCTGTGCTGATGCTAAGAGGCTTCACGCCGCCGTCCACAGCTCTCTGCGCGACATCGAAGCTGAAGTTCTGCCGTCCGTGCGCCGTGTCCAAGAAGACGCCTCGCTCTTGCGCGTCAAGAATCTCCGGGATGACCTTGTTGTCACCATCAATGATGCGCCCTGGGTTGCCGCTGAACAGGTGCGTAATAATGTCGCCTTTCTCCAGAAGAGGCAGCAGTTCCTGTGTGAGTGTGGGGCCGCCAGACTCCCTGATGCTGCGGTCGCCGATGTGCACCATGAGCCGAACGCCGCCCTCGGTAGCAGCCTGCTTTGCCAGCTTGATCATCTCGATGCCCATGGCCGGCACGCCAGGCCCAACGGCGCGAATCTTGACGCCCTGGATAAGCGGCTGGTTGGCCTTGATTACCCGTACCGTCTCCTCAACGTCGATGTCCGCTCTGCTGGCGGTGTCTGGCTGGTAGAGCAGGCCGACGCGTGAGATATGGATCATGCAAACGATGCGTGTCTTGTTGTTCGGCACAACGAACTTGGGGAAGCCGCCAAAGCTGTAGCAGCCCGAACTGCCAGCGTCCACAACAGTGGTTACGCCGGATTTCACGCCAGCCAGGTCTGGGCTGACGCCGGTCTGGTTAATGGCTTCGTAGACGTGGGTGTGCAGGTCGATCATGCCTGGGATGACGATGTTGCCGGATACGTCTACTACCTGCGCGAATCCGCTTGGGTCGATATCCGCTGCCACCTGGCTGATGACGCCGTCTTTAACGGCCACGTCCAACTTGCCTCGAATGTTCTGCGACGGGTCGATGACCTCGCCGCCTTTGAGAAGTAAATCTGTCATGTTTTTGATAAGCCTTTCGTTTGGAAATTTCGATGTGCAACTGGATGCAACTGGAAGAAGCCTGGATGGAGTGTGGTGTTTCTAATTGGGTGCTTGGTAATGCAAACGCCGCTCCCAGCATCCGGCGCAGGTCTCCTTGCGCCAGATGTTATATCAGGCCCGAAGGGCTGGCAAGATTCTCTACAATTCGAGAGCCGTTCCTACGTCTGATGCCAGTATAGATGGTACTTGTGGAGATAGGGGTTTTGGCAACACGACAATCGGATCTGGATTTTTTAAAGAAGGGAAAAGCGAATCCGCAGAGACAATTCAGAAAGCACCCAGACTCATTTTGGCCAATGTCCAAAACGGTGCCATCGGCTGGAAAGAGTAGCCCTACCCTGCCCAGGCTTCGTCGGAAGTAAACTCGGTTACCATAGCGGCTTTGCGGTCTTCCGGCAGCCACGTGGCGTTGACGCCGTTGAGTATTACCTGCCGCACCTCGTCCTGCGAGAAGCCAAGCCGTTCGTGAATCAAACGGTATTCGCTGGACAGCGTGTTCCCGAACATTCCGGGGTCGTCGGTGTTCACGGTGAGCATGATGCCGTGGTCGAAATATTCCTTCACAGGGTGCTGCTCGATAGACTCCACTACCTGAGTGCAGACGTTGGAGTGCGGGCACATCTCCAGGGGGATCTTCGACTCGGCCAGGTGGTCTAACAAGGCTTCGTCCTCGCCGGAGCGTACGCCGTGGCCTATGCGCTCTGCTTGTAGGTGTTGAATCGCGCCCCACACGCTTTCAGGGCCCGCAGCCTCCCCTGCATGTGCTGTCACATGAAAGCCGATGTCGCGAGCCTGCGCGTAGACCTCGGTGAATAGCTCTGCGGCGAAGTTGTGCTCCGAGCCGCCCAGACCTATGCCGATTATGCCGCTTCCCTTGGCCTCGTTGACCTCTGCTAGCGTGACCTTCGCCTGATCGGGGCCATAGTCTCGCGTCAGGTCGGAGATCAGGGCTACCTCAACATCCGGCACCCTGTCCAGTCCGCGACGCACCGCCTCGAAGAGAAGGCCAGCTTCCATGCCGACCTCTGTGAAGCGCACCGGCGAAAAGAAAGTCTCGGCATATAGTATGTTCTGGCTCACCAGCTCTTGGGCGAAGGCCTCGCTGAAGAAAGTGAAGTCTTCGTACTCGCGCAGAAACTGGTTCTTCCATATCCAGGCCTGAATGAATTCAGGGAAGTCTGCATAAGTAAACTTCTCATCCAATGCTTGCAGGTCCGGCACCGAGGCATCGCCGCCATATTTCTGCATCAGTTCCCACAGTGCAGGACGAGGTATGGCCCCTTCAAGATGCAGGTGTAGCTCTACCTTGGGGACTTTGTCGAACCAGTCTGGATTGAATGTCATGTGGTCTTCACGTTCGTCCTGAGCCTGTCGAAGGACAAGCCGAAAATAGCCTTGTCGGTGGTAACAACGTGCAGGTTAGCACACCGGCACAACAGGCGCAGCCCAGTCAAATCGGCTAACGCTCAGTTTCGGACTTTCGTACCCAAAATACGGTGAGCCAATTATTCATAAAATCCAAAAAACTAGAACCAGCGACGGCGGAAAGCCAGCAGCAGAATGACAAAGGACACAGAGGCGACTCCTGCCATCCAGTCCCAGTGTACGTAGCGGCCAAACAGCGGGTTTACGGTGGCGCTCAGCCCTATGGATACTCCTACTATAACCGCGGCCCAGATCAGTGACACCGGCCAGCCTATTGGAGATTCAACCTGTTTTTTCACTCGCTCAGCCATCCCATACCTCCGCTATGTTATCTGTATGCTGTCACTTTGATGCTTCTTGAAGGCTGCGGGATTCTTGCGGCTATTGCCTTATTTATCTTTTGCCTGCGGCCATGGGTGCCGCTTCTGGAAGACGTCGCAACCACACCATGGCCAGCGGACCGACCACCGGGCCTATGCCCAGGCTATGGAAGGCCAGCTCCCAACCCACGTGGTCAACGATGAACCCAAATAGAGCTATGGAGATGATGGTGATACCGAAGCCTAGAAGCGACTGCAGTCCCAGTGCAGCGCCTATGTTCCGCGACGGGGCAAGCTCGGTGATGCCTGTGGAGAACACGGACGAGTCTCCCACGATGCTGACGAGCGCCAGCACCACGTATGGCCGCTTGAGAAGTGGCTTTTGAGCGTCCGAAGTCTGCATTGAGGTCTCTGTTTTGTATTTTGGGTATTTGGCGTAACGCAGGTGAATGGTCAGTTGGTATTATAGCCATTAACCTTTGCACGGGCCTTCCGATAATAAAGGGCGGCCCAATGGACCGCCCTTTATATACTTATGGACTTAACTCAGGCTAGCGTTCGATTGGCGCGCGAACTATGCTGCCGTACTCCGTCCAGGAGCCGTCGTAGTTGCGGACGTCGCTCTGGCCGAGCAGTTGTGTCAGCACGAACCAGGTATGGGAGGAGCGCTCACCGATGCGGCAGTAGGCGATAGTCGGGCCTGAGCCATCAATGCCTTTGCCACCGTAGATCTCCTTCAGCTCGTCGGCGGACTTGAAGGTCCCGTCTTCGGCGACGGCTGTTCCCCAAGGGATGTTGGCTGCACCAGGAATGTGGCCGCCACGCTGCGAACCCTCTTGAGGAAGGTTGGCCGGTGCCAGCAGCTCACCGCTGAACTCTGCCGGGGCGCGAACGTCTACCAGGCTGGTGTTGCCTGCGCTGATCGCCTGCAGTACCTCTTCCCGGAACGCACGAATGCTGTTGTCCGCCTCAGAAGCAGTGTAGGTCTTGTCGGAGACGCTAGCAGCGTCAGTGGTCAAAGGCTTGCCCTCTGCCTCCCACTTGGCGCGACCTCCGTTCATTAGCTTCACGTTCTGGTTGCCATACAGCCGCATTTGCCAGAATGCCCAGGCTGCGAACCAGTTGTTGTTATCACCGTACAGGATGACAGCGGTGTTGTTGTCGATGCCAGACTTGCTCAGCAGCTCTTCCATTCCTGACTTGGACACGATGTCCCTTGCCAGGTTGTCCTGAAGCTGGCTCGTCCAGTTCCAGCCCACTGCTCCAGCGATGTGGCCTTGGTCGTAGGCTGATGTGTCCACATCAACTTCCACGAGTCTTACGTTGTCGTCGCTGCCGTGCTCGGCAACCCAGTCTGTACTTACTATAGATTCAGGATGCGCGTATTCTGCCATTAGTTTCCTCCTATTGGCCGGATTTTATTAATTGAAAATAACAGTATAACGAATGCTCTGGGAATTTTGGGCAATTCTGGAATATTCTCAGATTGTGCAAAATGCCACTTTATTGTAAAGATGATAGTCGATGTATGCATTTGTAACTTAATGCAGGACTTATGATGCACACGCTGCAAGAAGAAAGAATTCTGAGAAATATCAGGGCAACTGGTTCATACACACGGAACAGGTGCTAAGACGCCTCCTCCAGCATGGCGCTCACAATGTTGTTCATCTGGAATTCACTGATAGCGCCGTCCCATCTATCAAATGGCAGTCCATCTGCCCCGAAGAAGACAGTCGTAGGCATGCTTCTAACTGAATAGTTCACGACGGGAGTCCTGTTTGGCGGGCCATCGGCTGGGTAAGTAACATTCAACTCTCTAAGAAGTGACTCGGCGCTTTGTCTGGTGCCCAGGCCAGTGAAGGTGCCCACGTCCAGCCCGACGAAGATGATCTTCTCCTGGTGAGTGTCCCAGACCCTTTGAAGCGCAGGCATTTCGGCTCTGCATGGTGGGCAATCACCGGCCCAGAAGTTCAGGACCACAGGCTTGCCGCTGGTAAGCACGCTGCTAAAGTTGACCTGGTCTCCGCCTAACACCTCTTCGCCCTGGTACACGCTGAACTCGAAGTCTGCTGAGGCCCCTGACCCGTTAACGACCTGGAACACAACAGCGAAGACTACGATGGCCAGCACTACTATTCCCCCCAGTATCATTTGTGGGCGGTATGTCCACTTTTGGCCTCTTCGGCCTCTGCTGGAGGCTCGTTTCGATGAGAATCCTGGAGATGCCGATCTCGGAGGCGTCACGCTCGACTGATCATATCCACCATCTCGTTTCCTCCTCCGTCGTCGTGCGCTTCGGTCATTTTTCGGCATGTATTACCTTCCTGCTTGAATTGCGGTACACGTCTGATCTGAGCAGCCCGAAATGCGAACGATCGTCACAACTGGCTAACTCTTAGATGCTGAAGTTTTGTCTGCGATTCCGGCAGATCTTTCGAAGACTCTAGGCTTCTGGAGTTCGGTCCTTGTCCCAAGCCATGAACAGAGCAGCCACGATCCCCAGCACACAAAGACCCGCCGCAACCAGAAAGAAATCGTTGAACACGGTTAGGCCTGCGTCGGTTAACTGCCTTTGAAATTCGTCAACACGTTGCTGGTAGGATGCTGCGGCCTCTCCGACGAGTGGGTAGGGTATCTGTAAGCCGGTGACCAGATTGCCAAAGTGACTCGTTCCCCAGGCGGTAAGTGCCGCAAGCCCTAATGCCATGCCCGTAATTCTTGAGCCGGTTATAAGCGAAGCTGCGGTCCCTTTGTCGGTTTCGCGCACCGAGTTGATGGCAGCCAGAGCCACAGGCGCGATGACCAGGCCGAACCCCAGTCCAGCAATCGCCAGGTGAATGGTGAGCTTCGGGTCTGATATGGTCAGGTCCCAGCTGCTTATGAGCCAGAAGCCTACTGCTGCTAAGGCCAGTCCTATGACCGTTGGCACTCTGTAGTCAAGTCGCTGAGCGGCGACACCACCTAAGACGGCACCGACCGGTATGGCAGCGGTGATACGCATCAGGTGCAGGCCGCCCTCCAAGGGGGACAGGCCCAGGACTGTGTTGGCCATTAGCGGTATGGTCACCATCCCGATTATGAGCGCCGCGCCCACCAGCAAGTGCACCAGGTTGGATGCGCGAAACGCCCAGGTCTTGAACATGTCCTTGGGCAGCAGTGGTTCATGCGCCGACCTTTGCCTGAGTACGAACAGTCCAAAGAGACCCAGCGCCGCCGCCATGTATAGAACCATGAGCCAGTCCAGCGAGTCTACTCTGGCCAGGCCGAGCGTCATCGTTGCCAGCGCTGCGGTGATCAGGGCCCCGCCTATGTAGTCGACCGACGAGCGGGTCCGTGGGCTTGGCTCTATCAGCAGAAACGTCGCTGCAATGACTGCTGCGCCCAGAGGCAGGTTTATCCAAAAGACCCACTGCCAACTGAGGTACTTGATGATTATGCCGCCCCACAGAGGGCCGATCACGCCTCCCGCCTCTGCTGAAGCGCCCATGATGCCGAGAGGCACGCCGCGGCTGTGCGAGGGAAACAGGTCGCCGACTATCGCTATCGACACTGGCACCAACGCACCGGCTCCCAGGGCTTGGAACACTCTTGCCGCGATCAGCCAGTTTAGGGACGAGGTGAGGGCGACAGCGGCGGAGCCTACCATGAAAAGCGCCATGCAGATGATGAAGACTCGCCGGTGGCCCCAGATGTCCGACGCTCTGCCTATGAAGGGCATGGCGGCCAGGTACCCGAGCAGGTATCCGGTTATCGTCCACGAAGCCCTGTTCAGCTCATTAACCTGCACGCCCATATCGCGCATCATGGCTGGCAGCACAGTTACAACGACAGTCTGATCGTCGGCAGCGATGAATACGCCGGCAAATACAGCCGTCAATGCGAAATATGGTGAGAGTCGGTGTCTGGCTAGTCTCACGCCCTATATATAAGCATATAAATGTGGCAGGCTGAATCGCTTATGCAATGAAAATACCGACGCTTTCGAAATGTTAGGGAATCTGCCGAGCGGCCCAGCCGATATAGAGAAATATTTAGAGAGGTGGCGCGATTGTCTTCGGCTCGTTGAAGTCGCCTAGCTCGATGGTACGTTCCATCCCGTCCAGTTCAGTCTCAGTTACGCGGCCTTTCAAGATGACTTTGATTAGGTAGGAACTCGGGAGGTCTATGGTGAGCTCGACCTCCAGAGACCCGTCTGTTGTGGAACCAAACAGCGGGGCCAAGGCTGAGGCAGGAAGTTTCCCTCCGATGTGCAATTCGCTGTTGTGAATTTCGAGTAGCGTAACGTCCGTTACTCGCGACATCATGCTGGAGATACCTAATGCCGGATCGAAATAAGCTAACGGACTAACCTGGCCCTGTAAGACTTGCCACTCGTCGTTCAGGGGATTGCTCATGAAGGTCTTGTCCCCGATGGTTATAACGTCACCACGCATGACGAAATTTCCAGCCGAGCCTACGAATTTCAGTGAGAGCTTGTCCGGTTTTACAACGAAGCCTTCTGTGGAGATAAGGATTAGTCCTTGGGCCAGTGGTGTACCGCCGGTATTGTGCTCTAGTCCGAAGCTAAAGGAAAGCAGGTCGTTCATGACCTCACCGGACTGGTCCAGAACTGCTTGCGGATTGATTGGAGTTGGCGTTGCGGTGAGTGCTACCTTCGCCGCCACACCTGAGTCTTCTATTGCATCGGTGTCATTTGGACTGCTGCAAGAAAGCGCCGTGACGAGAACTACCAAGATAAGCGTGAGCAGTATTGGACTCTTTGAAGTTGGCAACATGGTGTCAGCCGATAATGTTGAGATATTGAGGTTTTGTTATCAATTCGATAAACGCAAGAAGCCCCATTCCGTTACCGAAATGGGGCCTCTATTTGCTATTAGACTCTTCTTAAGGGCTAGGCGTTGATTCGAGCGACCCTTCGGCTGCGGAAGAACAGGAAGCTACCTGATACTAGCAGTGTGAGGGCTCCCGCGAAAAGCATCTGTGCTAATACAGGAACGCTGGAGTCGCCAACGCTTGGTGTGGCTACGGCTATGCTGCCACCGGGCGAGAGCGTGTAGGTTGCCATCATCTGTGCGCTGACATAGGCCTGCTCTCCACCGCCTTGACCTGTAGCGGAGATACCATTCCTAGCGGCGTCCAGACGACCTGCTACTGAGTTCAGTAGAGCCTTGGCGATAGTGACGCTGTCGTTTCCGAGAACATCTTCTGCGCCTGACTTGGCTTCCAGGGCCCATGCTTCTGCATTGGCTCCGGCGGTTTCAACATTAGCAGCCTCTGCCGCAACGGAAGCACCAGCAAAACCAGCGTGCGTACGATCCTGGGCATGGGCTACTATACCAATGTCGTCGCTAGGTGCGCCGTCACCGTCTACTACGTTGATGACATGCTGTGTGTGCAGATGTACATCTTCGATGGTGTCGGAGCCACGGGCCAGGTTCACGTGCTGAATGGCCACGTCTAGCTGAGTATTCAGGTTCGTCAAGATCCCGGCAGATTCGCCTTCAGGCCAACCAACCAGCAGATGACGGATATGAGTCATCGCTGACGAAGATACTGAATCAGAGAAAGGCTTAATGTCGGAAGGTGAGTCAGGGTCTGAGTCCGGTACGGGCTCAACGCTAATCACTACCGAATTGAAGCCAGCAATCAGATTATCACCTTCAGGTGAAACCCAATTGTGGTTGATGGCGTTATTGCCATCAACAGACATTGACCCGGTGCTCTGTAAAGCTCCGGTGCCAGTGTTGACGAGCCAGCCTTCATATGCCTGATCTGGCGCAAGTCGCGTTACTCCGGTGAGGGAGTAAGTAACCCTATCGCTGAGGGCCGAGCTATCTGAGATGACGGCTGTGCCGGAACCTTCATAGGCCACCTGGGCCTGCGCGAAGGATACCGGGACCGTCATGAGAAGAACAAGTCCGAATATTATGAGTAATTTAGGCATGACTACGTGTCCGTCCTCCTTAGGATGAAAAAGCTGTAAGACTGCGTGCCACATAACACTACCACAAGCTGTTTATACAGAATAGCCCTTAAGAACCTAATTTACCACAATAATTTTGAATTGACAGTGTCTGTATTTACGTACTCTGCCGTCGAGCCTAATGACCTGCGGGGTCAGTTTGGAGGTCTGCTTATTGGTAGTTAAACCGATTTCCTCAAAGTGCTGCATCAATATGCACATGCGTGCAAAGAAGGCAGCTTACAGATCTCCCTGCAAGGCGCCTTCGCCCGTAGGGTCGGCGCTCCCACTGGCTGGCTTAATAGTTATTCCGATACCATCAAAATCTGCTAAGGAAAGATAAGGGATGATGATTGTCTATCCGTATCCTATTTTGTCTGTTGATAGGCGACCAGCATTTATTACAAAATATCCTTATACCAAGATAACAAGCCATATCTGATAGATCTTGTTGCTTGGGAGATGAGGAAGGTTCAATGCGAGAAGCCTCGCCTCGTCTTCTGTGGCGTTCAGCAGACCTCTTGCTTCAGTGGCCCTCCGAGTTCCGTGCAGCATCCTGATTGATGTGCCCGAGCGTGGACTGAGATGTAGGCCATTGTCCGAGGCGTAAGGCTCAGTTACCGCAAGTCTTGCCACTGCCGTAGCGGTGTTCTGGAGTTGTAGCAAACGACTACCGCCTGTGGCAGGAATCGCGCTCTCTTCGGACAGCAGTTGTGTGGCCTGAGCGTCGATCTCTGCCGGGCCATTGCTCAGGCTTTGGCCAAGCCACAGTCCTCCCAACAGCAGCGATACGCCTACTAGTAAGCACGTTGTGCGCCCACGCGAAACCGCCGCGTTGCCAATTACGGCTAGGAACTCCACGAATCTGCTGACCTGTTGATAGGCGCAAGGGTTTGCACTGACTCGATCGCTATCTATCCGAGCGAGCTGGGCTTGGCGAATTCTGTCCGGGGCCTGAATCTGCGGCACGGCGAGGGCTATGGCTGTGATTTTGTCTTCAAAGGCGTGCAATACGACTGAGCATAACTTGCTACTGTTAAGGTGCTGCTCTGCATCTGCAACCAGGCTGGCGTTCAGCCTGCCTGATAGGTAAGGATAAATAAATGACTGGGCCTGGTCACAATCCAACGTCAGCCTGCTCCTGATATTGCGGTCTGAGTACTGATCTTAGTTTCTTGAGAGCCAATCGCATTCGAGTTTTCACGGTCCCCAGCGGCTGGCCCAGTTGCTTCGAAATTTCCGAGTGCGTCAGTCCGCCAAAATATGCCAGTATCACTATTTCTCTCTGCTCTGGCCTCAGCGTAAGCAGGGTGTCTTTCAAAAGGCTTCTGTCGAACTGCAACGTGGCGTAGCGCATCAGGTCCCCGCACCTGCCGTATTCCTTAGTTCATCGATGGACCTGTTATGCGCGATGCTGAACAGCCAGGCCGTGACGCTGCCCCGGGTCGAGTTGTAGCTGCTAGCCCTGCGCCACACGTTGAAGAAGGCGTCCTGTGTAACCTCTTCAGCCTTGCCAGTGTCGCGGAGCATATGCATGGCCAGCGAATAGACGGGTTGGAATAGCGCTGGTATAAGGAATCCAATGCCGGCTTCGATTGCTCCGCTATTAGCAGCATTAGCTGTGCGTCGTCTGCGTCTTTGAAATCTTCAATAACCATGACGCTCAGCCTTTGCCTCGGAGGGCGCGTTTCTCGATGTCCGAGTAGTCTGTACGTTCTGTAGACGTGGAAGCATAGGGATTTAGATCTTTCAACTAATGTCGGTGGTTTACACGACCAAGATCCAAGGGATGAGAAGGGCACTGGCGTTGGCTAAATGCCTTCGCATGTAGGTATAACGGAGGTGAGTCGCGAAAGGTTATTGGACGGAGCTGGGAAGTCCGTAAACAAGGCGTGAGGGACACAAAAAAAGCCGACCATTCGGTCGACCCTTTAATAGGACATATTAATCAAGAGAGGGGCGAGCTAAGAAGTAGTGCCGTTTCATAATATGTTGAACAGGCCTGTGTAGAGACCGGCTACGGTCCTCTCTTCGCTGAATTCTGGCTGGCCCTCGCTCCTGATCATTGGCGTAACGTCTAGCACCGCAGAGTCGTTGATCACAATGAAGCTGTCGGTGTAGACCTCGTTCATTGTGAGGATGCTGAACTTATATTGGGCCTGGAAATTCGTGAGTGATTCGGTCTCACCAGGTTTGGCAACGATGATGCATGAGCTGCCATCGAAATCGAACTTGTCTTTAGCCAGGGCCATGGACTTCAAGATTCTGTCCGCAATCTCTTCAGTGTGCACCCCTGCTACCCAGTAAAAGCTAGACGGGCCCATGTTCTCGATGTGCTCACATAGCTTGGAAAGGCACCTATCCAACATGGTTGAGCCGTTGGCAGCCGGAGCCATGAGCGCCTCCGGGCTATCGGCGGCAAGGGATATAGCAGGCTGAGCTAGATTATCGTTTTGTCTGTTCATGTATCATTTTGCCCGCATTCTCCGTGACCAAAAAGCGGCCCGAGAATTAGTCGCCAGCATCAGTTGAATAGGTGTGCTTTTTATCGCCACCCTATTGCTATTTAAACCTTTGTGCAGGCGTCAAAACTCAAACCAGACTTACGGCTAAGGCTACGTTCGATGTGCCGTAAGGCTACGAAACAGGACAATTCTGAAACGGACCTTCATGCGAATATGGGGAAATATACGGGCCGATGTTTACAGAAGAGAAGAAGTGTTTATATATTAAAAAGCAAATCCGGGGTCGCTTTGCTGTGGCGGCTCCAAAACCCCGGCATGTTGTAACCGGACGACTTGGGCTGGTGTAATTAGCTGGTCCCGGACTCCGGCAAGGCCTCTCCCCCTAGTATCCCTTCCTTAAGCATCTTCCTATGCCTGTTTCTCTGAAAACTACAAAGAAGAGGATTTCGGCACAGGAATTTTTATCGCAGGTACCATGAAGAAGCCAAACGCATAAAAGACCGTACCCTGATTTTCAAAATCTATTTTGTTGCGTCGTTTGTCCCATCGTAGGGCTGCACGGTGCCGGACTTCACCGCATAGCGGGTCATGGCTGATAAGTGATGCTGATCGATGTTCCCCACGTCTGCCGTCGTGAGAAAGCTCTGCTGGTACTGCGACGCCTGGTCCAGTACGTGCTCCCTGCGCTGGGTGTCTAGCTCGGAGAGAACGTCGTCCAGTAGGAGTATTGGCTCCTGACCGCGACGGGCTTTGAGGTAGCCAGCCTCAGCCAGCTTCATGGCCAGGACCACCGTGCGCGATTGCCCACGCGACGCGTATGCCTCAACGTCCATGCCGCCCAACAGCATGACGAGATCGTCCCGATGCGGCCCTGTGACCGTGACTCCCTGCGCCAACTCCCTGCGCCTTCTTTCCAGAAGAGAGGCCTGAATTGACTCGCCGATGGCCCTCTGGTCTGCGCAGTCGTTCAGGCTCACGTTGGGCTGATAGATGATCTGAAAAGGGTCGCCGTTGCCACTGAGGCCCTGCTGAATAGGCGCGGCCATCTCAGACAGCTCCTGTATGCAGAGGCGACGCTGGCCGATGATGTACTCCCCTTCGCTGACCAGTTGCTCGTCCCAAAAGGCTAGCTCGCCCTCATGCGACCGGCCCTCTCGAATGGCTTTCAGCAGGGAGTTTCTCTGTGTCAATACACGCTGGTAACGCTGAAGGGTTCGCAAGTACTGCTGGTCCAGCTGAGAGATGAGAATGTCCATGTAACGCCTTCTAATAGCAGGCGAGCCGTACACAAGCTCCAGATCGTCGGCGGTGAACATGACGGCGTTTAGCTGGCCAACCAGGTATGACGCGCGACGGGGAACGCCATTCACCCTTATATATTTCTGTACGGAGATTCCGCCGATAGACCCTAGGTTCTCGCTGCCATCTTCAAGGGGAATAGGCGTGCTGCTGAAGTCGATCTGCAGCCTCAAAGAGCTGTCGTCACGGTCTTCCTTGGGTTCTGCTACCCGGTCCACGATGGCCGATATGCGGGAGTAGGTCTCCTCGTCAACCGGCTGACGGCGCACTAACTCTCGGTCGGTAGATGCCCGGGCAGACTTGGCAACGGCCAGCATGTATATGGCCTCAAGCAGGTTGCTTTTGCCCTGTCCGTTGTCGCCCTGAAACAGCACCATACCCGGCTTCAAGTCGAGTTCTAGATGCTCGTAATTGCGGAAGTTCATCAGGCTGAGGTGGCTGATGTAAATGGGCGGGCCTCCATATGGTTCTGCCCCTGTATTGCCACGATTTTAGCATAGGTGTTACATTTACTCGGTCTATTCTATCCCGCGCCTCCTATCTCGGTGGCAAGGAGAACCTATTGTGGATCGCTAATTGAAAACCCCTGTATTGGCTTTGGCGGGCGGCGTTGGCGGGGCAAAGCTTGTTCTGGGCCTACGTGGTGTGCTGGAACCTGCCGAGCTTAGCGTCGTGGTAAACACAGGCGACGATGACGAGTTCCACGGCCTGCATGTCTCACCGGACGTGGATACGGTGATGTACACGCTGGCTGGAATTTCCAATGCCGAAATGGGATGGGGAATCGAAGGCGAAAGCTTTCGCACGCTGGAACGCCTGAGGCAATATGGCGCCGACGCCTGGTTCAACCTGGGCGACATGGACCTGGCAACTCACATTCGGCGCACCGATCTGCTGCGCCAGGGGCAGACTCTCTCGCAGGTGACGCAGTCCTTGTGCGAGAGCCTTGGCATTCGGCATCCCGTCTACCCTATGAGTGACGATAGCGTGCGCACCGTGCTGTCCACGGACATGGGCGACCTCGCCATGCAGACGTACTTCGTTAGACATCGCAGCGAGCCTGTCGTATCAGAAATCCGGTTCGACGGCGCTGAAGATGCAAAGCCCTCTCCTGGTTTCGCCGACGCTCTCAAAGAATCTGGATCCCTGGTATTCTGTCCATCCAATCCCTTCATTAGCGTGGCCCCTATACTGGCAGTGCCGGGCGTGCGGAAGGCCATAGAAGGCTTTCAAGGAAAGAGAGTAGCCGTAAGCCCTATCGTAGGCGGTCAGGCCATTAAGGGCCCCGCTGCCAAACTACTTCAGGAGTTGGGTCACCAGGTCTCTTGCGTAGGCGTGGCGCGGCAGTACGTCGGCCTGTGCGATGTGTTCGTAATCGACGAGCAGGACCGCCATTTGGCCAGCGAAGTAGAGCAACTAGGCTTACAGGTCGAGATAATGGATACCATTATGAACACCACTGACGATAAGGTACGTCTGGCGCGCCAAATCTGCGAGCTTGCCGAATGATTAAAGACCTCTATCAGGAGCATTCCAGAGTTGTGGCGGTCGTGCCGATGAAGCCTCTGCACCTGGCAAAGACCAGACTGGCTGACGAGTTGGACTCAAGCCAGAGAGGGGCACTGGCCATGGGCATGTTCGCCAAGGTCGTAACGGCGGCCCTGGAGTCGGAGTTGGTAGAGGTTTGGGTAATCGGAGGTGATTTTCCCGCCAGTGAGCGCAGCCGATATCCAGACGTGCGTTGGCTGGATGATCCAGGAATGGGCCTGAATGAGGCGCTCTCAGAGGCGATGAAGCTAGCGGACGCCGCCGGTTACGCTTGCCTTTATTTGCCCGCCGATCTTCCTTTTCTGCGATCCAGCGATATCGCGGCCATGCTGTCGGCGTCAGATGGCGGTTCTAAGTTGACTCTAGCTGCTGCACACCACGATGGCGGTACGAACGCCATGCTCGTGCCGGCTCAATCAGGCTTTCGTCCTCTCCTGGGGAACCATAGCTTTCGACGCCACGTGGCATCTGCACTAGCAAGAGGCATGCCATATGCTAAGTGCGTTAGCCCCGGTTTTGCACTGGACCTCGATACGCCTTCCGACCTGGTGCGATGCGAAGGGCTTGAGCCGGGATTTCTCGAAAGAATGACCAGTCGGCAGGAGTTTAGGCCAGTGCAATCAGCTGAATCCACGCTAGGACTCTCAGGAAATGACTAAGACTAAGCTCGGCGTCCTGTTGCCGACTCGGCGTCTAATAATGACCGGCGAAGAGCCTCAGAATATCGAAACCGTTCTCTCCATGGCAGAGCAGGTGGAGTCGGCCGGGCTGGACTCGGTCTGGGTAGGCGATAGCCTGACGGCCAAGCCAAGGCTGGAGCCTCTGACGACTCTTGCCGCCATCGCATCTCGGACCAGCAGAGTTCGCCTGGGCACGTCTGTGCTGCTGGCTGCGCTTCGTCACCCGGTCAACTTGGCCCATGTGCTGGGCAGCCTGGACCTCATTTCCAGTGGACGGCTCATCATTGGCGCGGGAGTTGGCGGCGCTTTTAACGACGATCAGCGTCAGGAGTGGCGCAACGCTGGCGTCGATCCAAGACGACGCGCCGGTCGATTCGAGGAGGTCGTGGACGTAGCGAAGCGACTGACCGCGGGCGAGGTTGTTACGCATAAAGGCTCTCATTTCGAGTTCGAGTCGCTCCGGGTGCAGCCCCACGCGTTGCGCGAGCGAGGAGTGCCCTTTCTCATGGCATGCCACTGGAACACCGGGCGCGAGGCCCAGTTCCGCCGGGCTGCGAAATTGGGCGACGGCATCATGTCTATCTCCGATTACCCCAAGGAGTACGCGAAGCTGGTGGAGGCCGTACAAGGCTACGCTCCCGATTACGGTAAGGACCCGTCTGCTCTGGAGCGTACCTTTTACATGACGGTCAACCTGCAGACCGATGAGGTCAAGGCCGACGCTGATGCCAACCAGTTCCTCAATCTCTACTACGGCATGAATTTTTGGGGAGACCGCTGGGGACCCTACGGCCATCCGGAGCGTACGATCGAGCGCATGCGTTGTTACGTTGAGGCTGGGGCCGAGACCGTCGTCGTGAGGTTCGCTGCTCTGGACCAGGAGCGGCAACTCGATACGTTCTTGAGCGAGGTCGCGCCCGCCTTCGCCTAGCGCCTGCGTCTAACGCGTTGCATTGTTACCAGGCCAACGGGAATCATGAATGCGGCTATATGTCCTAATGCCACGCCGCCAGCAGAAGCCGAGCAGGCACCGCCGCCTTGAGCGGTTTGAGGTCTCTGGCGTATGCAGAACAGTCGGAGTTGAGGGCACTGGTGCTACGGCTGTAGGCACCGGCTCTGAAGCGGGACTTTTTGCAGGGATGTCAGGTTCTGGCTCAAGATATTCAAAAAATTCCGATGTGCTTAGGATTACGTTTCCTGCCGCCACTCCACCGGCAACGAGCACCCGCCCGTCCGAAAGCGAGGTAGCTATGTGGAAGGTCCGAGCCACGGACATGATGTCCGTCATGACGACGCCCTCGTCGGGGGGATCGAAGATCTGCGCCAGACCAACCACAGCGTCGCCGGGGCCGATGCCTCCCGCGAGAAGCACTCGGCCATCGGGCAAGAGCGAGGATGAATGGGTCGCCCGGGGGATTGTTTTCTGACTTATTATCCGTGATTGCTTGTTGTCCACGCTAAGCAGCTCTATCTCCCCCACTGCCTTCTCGCCGACGGTTTCTATGCTGAGGGCTGTTCCTCCTGCAATCATAAGGAGGCCGCCGTCCAGCAGCGTTGTGGTGTGATTAGCTCGATGCACAGCCAGCTGGCCGATTTCAACAAAGTCGCCTGAACGTGGGTCGAACAACTCTACGGAGCCGACAGCGCCTATTGCTCCGAAACCACCGACTATGGTCACACGACCGTCTGCTAACAGCGTGGCGGTGTGGTGGCTGCGCGACACGTTCATGCTGCCAGCCGCCGCAAACTCTCTTGAGACAGGATCGTAGACCTCGGCTGATACAATGCTGACTAACTTGTCGCCCAGTCCTCCGACGATGAGGACTCGCCCGTCTCTCAGCAGCGTCGTCGTGTGATTGGAACGGCCCACAAGCATGTCTGATGCTACGGTGAAGGCGGAGGCGGTCGGGTTGTAAATCTCAGCAAAGCGGAAGAAGTCGCTGTTGCCGTCATCGCCTTCTGTAATCAGCACACCGCCGTTACCCAGAAGCGTGGCGCGGTGATATTCAGGCGGCCCAGACTCATGGGGCCTGTGAGAGCAAGCCGTCCGGTGTTGGGCTCGAAGGTCTCGGCTGAGCTGAGCAGTGAGATGCCGTCACCTCCACCTGTTAGTAACATACGTCCGTCCTGAAGCAGGGTAACGGTGTGGAATCCACGAGCCGTCGCCATGGTCTTGCCCAGGGTGAATTCCCCAACAGGCTTTTTCTCGGGTGCCTGTGCGTGTGCCAGGTACGACGGCCACAAGGTTACTATTGCGCCCGCTACCAGTATCAGTACAAGCAACAGTAGAGGATTCCGCCACGAAGCTATATTCGCCAAAAGTTTATTCATATGCATATCGTTGGATGATTTTTGGAGCCAACAAGTTCAAATGGAACAATTTGGTTGTTAGCGGCGTCTATATATATGATCGACAACACGTAGTAGGGAGCAAATTGGATGAAGCTCAACATCTCTGGAATGATACTGGTTACCGCGATGTTCGCGCTGCTGGGCACGGGGTGCCTCACCCGGACGGAGGGGCCATCGCAGCGACCTGATCCTGTGATTAGATTAGGAGTTATGCCGGATGACTATATCGAACCCCTCGCGCCTGCCGCTTCAACTAACCCGCCGATCACTATATTGGGAACCGTAGATCCTGATCAGTGCAGCTTCATCCACAACGTCAATGCATGCTTTTCCGATGGGCGGCCGCCAGCCGGCATGCCTTTGAAGGATTACATGGACGTCTACTTCTTTGCGGTACAGGACCTGAGTGATCGCATTGGTGAAGACCGTTTCGGTGCCAAGATGAAAAGCGTGGAGAGGGTTGATTGGAATGACGCCTCGTTAGGCAACCCCGAGCCAGGCGTGGCCTATATCCAGGTCATGGTTCCAGGATACAAGCTGGTGCTGGAATCAGAAGGCGAGTTTCACACCCACCACACAAGTCAGTACAGGGTCGTTTTTGTGGAGTATAACTAAAGCCTATTGAGGCTATCGGCAGGTCATGCAGGCTGCGTGCCGTCGGCCAACGCAAGGAACTCTTCTTCGCTCAGTACTGCTACTTCCAGATTTCGTGCATCGGCTAGTTTTGAACCAGCGTCTGCCCCGGCCACAAGGTAGTTCGTGCGCTTACTTACGCTGGCACTCACAGCGCCACCGAGTTCCTTGATCCTGCCCTCGATCTGCGAGCGGCTGAACTTCTCCAGCCTGCCCGTGACCACAAATCGTAGGCCGACCAGAGGTTGCTCGGCGGGCTCTTCGCGAGGCTCGTCTTCCAGGCGCACACCGGCATCGCGTAATTTTTCTATCACGGCCTGGTTGCCTTCGTTAGCGAAGTATTCGATGAAGCTTTCGGCGATGCGTGGCCCAATACCCGGTATTGCCGTTAGGCTCTCCTCCGTGGCGGCCATGAGGTTGTCCATGGACGTGAAGTTCCGGGCCAGCAATTCGCCCACCTCAGAGCCAACGTGCCGAATGCCCAGCGCTGCCAGTAGCCGGGCCAGTGGACGCGACTTGCTGGCCGCAATGGCTGCGATCATGTTGTCGGCGCTCTTCTCACCCATGCGCTCTATCTCTAGCAGCGACTCTTTCTCAAGAAGGTACAGGTCGGCCACGTCCTTAATGAGTCCCTGCTGAATCAAGATGCCGCCCCACTTGCCGCCCATGCCATCGATGTCCATGGTGTTTCGGCTGACGAAGTGTTCCAGTAGGCGCACCAGCTGCAATGGGCATGATGCATTGACGCAGTATGCTGCGGCCTCGTCCTCGGGGTTCACTACGGCCTCGCCACAGCTTGGACATTCCGTGGGGAACTCGAAAGGCTTCTCTTTGCCGGTACGGCGGCTGGTAATCACGCTGACCACCTGGGGTATGACGTCCCCTGCCCGCTCGACCACAATCCAGTCGCCCTTGCGCAGGTCCTTGGCGCGGATGTACTCCTCGTTGTGCAAGGTCGCCCTCTGCACCGTCGCGCCCCCGATGACCACCGGCTCCAGGACTGCGTAAGGGTTTATGGTGCCAGTACGGCCTACGTTTACGGCGATGTCCAGCAACTGGGTTACAGACTGCACTGCGGGGAACTTGTAGGCGATAGCCCACCTTGGCTCGCGGCCAACAATGCCCAGGTGCCTCTGAAAGTCCAGGTCGTCTACCTTGATTACGACGCCGTCGGCAGCCACGTCGATATCCTCCACGCCCTCCACCCACGACCTGTAGAAGTCGATCGCCTCTTCCGGCGTCTGCACCACCCTAAAGCCTTCGCTTGCCTTAAAGCCAAGCTCCTTGAAGTACTCCAGGCTCTTGGCGTGAGTGTCCGGAAGGCCGTCGCCCTCGACGTAGCCCAGCGAATATATAAAGATGTCCAGCGGGCGAGACGCCGTCATACGCGGGTCAAGCTGTCTGAGGGAGCCAGCAGCCGTGTTTCGAGGGTTGGCGTACGGCTCTTCCCCATTGGCGACACGCTCGTCATTGAATTTCAGGAACCCGGACTTGGGAAAGTAGACTTCACCTCGCACCTCCAGGCGGCTGGGCACGTCGGTGCTGAGTAGACGTAGCGGAATGCTTTTGATGGTACGTAGGTTCTGCGTCACGTCCTCGCCCACCAGGCCGTTTCCTCGCGTTGCCCCCTGTACGAAAATGCCGTCCTGGTACGTCAGTGCCACAGCCAGGCCGTCGTACTTCAGCTCGCAAACCATGTCGAACTGGTCGCGCTCCAGCAGGTTGGCGACCCTCTTGTGCCAGGCCATGAACTCTTCATCGTTGAAGGCGTTGGCCAGACTAATCATGGCAACGGGATGCTGAACCTGACTGAAGCCAGGTAGAGGCTCCGCGCCCACACGCTGCGTCGGGGAGTCCGCGGTTACCAGTTCGGGATTGTCTGCCTCCAACAGGCGAAGCTCCTGCATCAGCTCGTCGTATTGGCCGTCGCTGGTATCCGGTTGCGCCAGCACGTAGTACCTGTAGTTGTGGTAGTTGATCTGTTTTCGAAGTTCTTCGATCTTCTTGATTGTTGTGGTGCTTGCCATGAAACTCACCATCTTCAAACCAGTTAAATACTAGGCAGTAGTTTCGACCAACCAGCAGGACTGATAATTGACGCCAATTTAGGGCAAAAACATTTTATCCGATTTAGTGGTACAAAGGTCGCGTGGTGTTCGCACTGGACGGCGCTGTAGCCTGTGGCTATACTTTAAATGCCTTCTGAGGCATAGGAGATTTATATTGCCACTGTCCCAAGAGTACCTGGATTTCATAGCTAAATACCCCCCATTGCTAGCCATTGGCAACACCCCTATGGTCCAATTGAAACTTCCTCTGGATATTGGGGACGCCGAAATAAATGCCAAATACGAGCACCTTAATCCTGGTGGTTCCCTCAAAGATAGGCCCGTCATGCGAATGCTGGTAGAGGCCATTCTGTCCGGCGAGTTGGATAAGAGCAAGACTATTCTGGATGCGACTTCGGGTAACGCAGGCATCGCTTATGCCATGATAGGGGCCATTCTCGGTTACAAGGTCACGCTGGTAATGCCTGAGAACGCCAGTGAGGAGAGAAAGAAACGCATTAGGGCGCATGGCGCGGAGATCATCTACACCGATGCCATGCTGGGCTACGACGAGGCGCTATACGAGGTTCGGCGTCGCTACGAGGTAGACCCGGACAAGTACTACTACCGCTCGCAATACGACAACGACAACAACCCCCAGGCTCATTACGACACCACCGCCGAAGAGATCCTGAAGCAGGCCCCCGGCATCACTCACTTTGTTGCTGGCGTTGGCACTGGTGGAACGATCACAGGCATAGGCCACCGACTGAAAGAGCACAATCCCGATATTCAGATCGTCGGCATCAACCCTCCTGAATGGCCCGGCGTTGAGGGCCTGAAGCCTTTGGGAGACGACCATATCATCCCTAAAATCTTCGACGATAGCGTCGTGGACGAGATGCTGGAGATCGACGTGGACGAGTCCTACAAGATGTCGAAACTCATGGCTTCCATAGGCATGTTTGCGGGCCAGTCCTCGGGCGCGTATGTGCAGGGGGTTTACATGGTGGCGAAGCGCGAGCGCAAAGGCTGCTTCGTGACCATTCTCAACGACATCGGAGAGCGCTACCTCAGCACCGGCATGTGGGACTAAGTTTCAGTTAGGATTTCAAACTTGAAAAGAGGGATGATTGTTAAACCAGCCCTCTTTTTTTGCCTAAACCAACTGCAAATACTAAGCCGCTACAGGTGCCTCCGTTTTGGCTAGCTTTGCGGCGATCGCCGCTAGGTGGCGGCATTGAAAGCGAGCGCCGACCAACTCGTTATCGCTGGGCTCGCGGTCGTTTTGCCCCACGATAGTCGCTGCGCCGTAAGGACTGCCTCCCGTAATCTCGTCCATGCGCGTCTGGCCCAGGAAGGTGCGCATCTGGCCAGTCATGTTTCCGAAACGGGTTGGCGAGCCGAAGATGATGGCGTCGTAATCGCCTAACTCGTTGGGGTCTGCCATAGGAACACCGGCTAGTTGCTGCTGGGCCAGACCTGCGCCCATGTTCTCCAGCACGCCATCGGGAATGGTCTCAGGGACTCGCTTGATTATCACCTCAGCGTTGGGGACCTCTCGCACGCCCTCGGCCACGGCCTCCGCCATCGTGTTGATGTGTCCGTGTATGGAGTGAATTAATACCAGAACTTTTATTTTCCCTACTTTCTTGTTTGTTTAATTTGGTTTAAATTTTTGGCGTATTGGAAGTATTTAGACCTGCTGGCTTGGAACCAGTGATTTTGCTTCTGAGTTGATACGGCCTCCCACGAAAAAGGCTGCGGCGACCGCCAGCATGACTGCGCCCACCACTACGAATGAGCCGCCTATGCCCATTTGGCTACTGATAGGCTCGGTCAGGATCGGCGAGATAAACTGGCCCAGGGATATTGACGTCGTTAATAATCCGAAGGCGCGACCTCTAAATACCTCCGGCGCTCTGGCCACAAGCCACACGTTGAGGGTCGGCATTAGTAGGCCAAGTCCCAGCCCTGCGATGGCTGCCCCAACGAAAATCTGAACGAGCCCTGTGCCCAGACCTATTATGGGATAGCCGATTCCGAACAGAATGAAGCCGAGGGTAACTATGGTGAATATGCTCAACCGCCTGTTAATGCGACCGAACATCAACGAAGGCGAAATAGAGAACAGAATGGCACCGGATATGACCAGTCCGCTCTGTGTGGCGCTGGCCCCGGCAACAGCTTCCAGTAGAAATGGCAACTGAATTATTAGCATGATGAAGGCCGTCAGCAGAACAAGCGCCGTGATGTATATAGGTAAAAGTTGGCCTATCGGGAAAGTTACTTTCGATCCGTTTTAGAGTCTAATACGGCGGCTTTTGTTTCCTCGCGTTTCGGCTCCATCAGAGCGATGACGGCGAAGGGCAGAATGACGAACGCGATTAGATAAATCAGGAACGGCGTCTGCCATGTCACGTCGGCAAGAAAGCCGCCTGTTGCTGTGAAGACCACGCCCCCGAAGTTCATGAACGCGGCCTGCCTTCCCAGGAATCGCGCCCTCGCCTCGCCCTGGTAGTAGTTGGCGACTAAGGTTGTCACGCTGACCATGATGCCCGCGACCGCTATGCCAAGCAGCGCCCTGCCGATAAGAATCGCGGTCATGGAGTCGAAGAAATATCCGGCGCTACCGGTTAGTGCGTACAAGAACGTAGAGACCACCAGCAGGCGTTTGCGTCCGTAACTGTCGACGATGAACCCCGCCGCCGGTGCGCCCAGTACAATGAAAAGGCCTGGGATGGTCAAGACCAGCCTGACCAGCAGGTCTACGTTTGGTAGATCGGAGAAGGCGGCATGCATGGCGGGCAGAGCGGGCGCTATAGTCGCCCCGGCCATGACGGTAAGGGTGCTGACCACCAATAGGGTAATCTTGGTTAGCTGTCGTTCCGGATGTGGCTGGAACATTCTGACGTCTCCGTTTTAGCTCACTGTAATGTATCTTAATGCTAAGACATATAGTAATAGTCAGTTATCTTCTTGTCAAGTATCTTAGTAATGAGATATAATAAGCACATGAGTACAGATAAAATAGATCGAGTCATCAAAGAGTCCAGTGAGATGTGGCCTGGTTACTGCGCCGAATCGGAGGAACTGGTTTTGCGCCTATTCGGGGCGTGTCATTTCGTGGAGCAGGAGATGACCCTGGGCCTAACCCGGTTCGACCTTGCCGTCGGCGAGTTTGGCGTGCTGATCGAACTTCGCCTCTCCGGTCCACCTTATAGACTAACGCCAACTCAGCTATACAATCGCCTGCTGGTGACTTCCGGTGGGATGACTGGCCGTATAGACAAGCTGGAAAATCGTGACTATGTCCGGCGCGTCAGAGATCCTGACGATCGGCGTTCCGTACTCGTTGAGCTTACGGAGCAGGGCATGGAGGCCATTAACACGGCAGCCTGCGCCCAGCATCAGGTGGAAGAGCACCTGGCTCAATGCCTGACCGTCGATGAGAAAAGCCAACTCACGAGGCTACTCAGAAAGCTACAAGTCGACCTGGAATCACACAACTGCTGCAGCGGCGGCAGTGCGTAAAAACAAGATGTTAGTAAAGTCCCGGTCTTTTTTACCCGGGACTGGCCTCAAGAGAAGAAGGATAAAATTTGCGTAGAGAAGTACCTGAGGGTGAGCGTGTCGGATTTCTGGCCGCCTCTAAGAGTGGCCTGAACGGGCGTATCGCCAATATTTTCAAGCCTTATTTGGGCAAGGTGTCGGCTGTAGGCGTCCTTATATTAATATCGGCCGGACTGGGCGTAGTAAACCCTCTCCTCATTCGCACCGTATTCGATTCCGGCCTCTTTCCTGAAAGCGGCGTGCCGAACATGGTGCTGCTTTGGAAAGTTGCAGCCGTTATGGTAGCCGTTACGGTGTTTACCGGCGGCCTTGGCATAGTGCAGACCTTCTATACCAATGAGGTGGGTCAGCGGGTAATGCGGGACCTTCGCGATAGGCTGTATCGCCACCTACAAGGCCTATCGCTGGGCTTCTTCACGGACACGCGCACCGGCGAGATACAGTCTCGGGTGGCCAACGATGTGGGCGGCGTGCAGAACGTCGTCACCAGCACCATATCCAATGTGCTGTCCAACACAGTGATCTTTCTTAGCACGCTTGTCGCTATGTTCATACTCTCATGGGAGCTGACACTGGTTGCGATGGCTACCGTCCCTGCCTTCGCGATTCTCTCCAAATTCGTGGGTGCCAAGCGGCGGGCCATTAGCTCGGAAACGCAGAAGGCTGCTGCAGACGTTACAGCCATCACTCAGGAGACGCTATCTATCTCTGGGGTCATGCTAACAAAGCTATTCGGCAGACAGCCCCAGGAAGTGGACAGGTTTGCCGAGCGTAACCTTCGTCTCTCCGATCTGACCCTGCGAAGGCAGATGACAGGTCAGGCCTTCTTCACTGTGATGCAGATATTCTTTTCTGTATCTCCTGTGATGATCTACATCATCGCCGGCTACGTTCTGTCCGGCAGCAATCCCTCGGTCATTACGTCCGGGACTATCGTCGCGTTTACAACGTTGCAGTCCCGCCTGTACTTCCCTATCGGCACCCTTCTCAGGGTCTCCGTAGAGCTTCAGGCCTCCCTGGCTCTGTTCGAGCGTATCTTCGGCTACCTGGACATCAAAACGGACATCGAGGATAAGGATACGGCTAAGGAGCTGAAGCCTGAGGATGTGAAAGGCAGGATTGCTTTCAAGGGCGTAAGCCTGAACTATGGTGCAGTGGAAGCACATCAGAGGGAGGGTGATGCGGCGGAAGAGGTGCCACACGGCCTCGCTCTGAACAACGTTAGCTTCGAGATAAAGCCCGGCCAATTGGCGGCGTTCGTCGGACCTAGCGGAGCGGGCAAGACGTCCATTTCGCACCTGATACCTCGCCTCTACGACGTCACCGAGGGCGAGGTCAGCATTGACTGCAAGGACGTGCGTGACATTCGCCTGGCGTCGTTGGCCGGACTGATCGGCTACGTTACGCAGGACAGCTACCTGTTCCATGCCAGCCTTCGGGACAACCTGATGTACGGTAATCCCGACGCCACACAGGAGCAGATGGAGCAGGCGGCCAGGGCGGCTTTCATTCACGATCGCATCATGGCGTTTCCTGATGGCTACGATACTGTGGTTGGCGAGCGCGGCTACAGGCTGTCCGGTGGCGAGCGCCAACGTCTCTCCATCGCCCGAGTTATCCTGCACGACCCACGCATACTGATACTGGACGAGGCTACCTCAGCGCTGGACACGACCAGCGAGCGCTATGTGCAAACGGCCTTGGCGCCGCTGATGGAGGGCCGTACCACAATCGCTATCGCGCATCGCCTGTCCACAATACTGGCAGCCGACGTTATCTTTGTTGTGGACCAGGGCCAGATCGTGGAGCACGGCACTCATCATGAGCTGTTGGAGATCGGTGGACTCTATGCCGGTCTGTATTACGAGCAGTTTGATGGCGGCCGAGGGGGGCCCGCTTCCAAGGACGGCGTGGTTCTCGCTAATGGCAAGGTTGTGACTCCCAGAGGTGAAGTCTACGCGGACTAGGGGCCTAGCCTTAAGTTCCCAGAAATACGACACAAGAAAGGGGCGACCAATTGGCCGCCCCTTTCTTCTTTGTTCGGTCTTGGGGAACGATTACACGTCCAGATTCTGTACCTCGAGGGCGTTGGCCTGGATGAAGTTCCTGCGCGGCTCCACAACGTCGCCCATTAACACGGTGAATATGTTGTCGGCGGATACCGCATCTGCGACGGATACCTGTAGCAACGTACGCTTGTCTGGGTCCATGGTCGTTTCCCAGAGCTGATCGGCGTTCATCTCGCCAAGACCCTTATAGCGCTGGATACTGATATTTCGCCGGTTCTTCAACTGGGTTATTACACCCTCTTTTTCGCCTTCGCTGTATACGTAATGTAATTGGCGTCCTGATGTGATCTTGTATAGCGGTGGTTGGGCAATGTAGAGGTGTCCGTGCTCGATTAGGTCCCTCATGTGCCGGAAGAAGAAGGTCAACATCAACGTCCTGATATGAGAGCCGTCCACGTCGGCATCGGTCATTATGATGATCCTGTGGTAGCGGAGCTTGCTTACGTCGAAATCGGCGTCCACCCCGGCACCGATAGCCGTAATCATGTAGCGAATGGCTTCGTGGCCGAGAATCTTGTCAGTCCTGGCCTTCTCTACGTTCAGGATTTTGCCCCTCAATGGCAGGATGGCCTGCGTGCGCCTGTCCCGGCCCATCTTGGTGGTGCCGCCTGCGGAGTCTCCCTCAACCAGGTATAGCTCACACAGCGCAGGATTCTTCTCGGAGCAGTCGGCCAGCTTGCCGGGAAGTCCTCCGCCGTCCATGGCATTCTTGCGAATTATTAGGTCTCGTGCCTTCTTGGCAGCGTCTCGTGCGCGCTGGGCCGTCTGACACTTCTCGATGATGCGCTTGGCCTCTTGAGGATTATCCTCCAGATAGATCTGCAGGCCCTCAGCGACAACGCTTTCCACCTGAGTTCTCACCTCTGGATTCCCCAGGCGTGTCTTGGTCTGACCCTCAAACTGGGGATCCGTCAGCTTAACGCTAATTACGGCGGCCAGGCCCTCGCGGGTGTCGTCGCCGGACAGGTTGGGGTCGTTATCCTTCAGCAGTTTTTGCCTTCGGGCATAGTCGTTAATGATGCGAGTGAGAGCGCTACGGAAGCCCGTGATATGGGATCCGCCGTCGATAGTATTGATGCAGTTTGCAAAAGAATGCACATACTCTGTAAAGCTGTCGTTGTACTGCATGGCAGCCTCGACGATGGTGCCGCCTTCCTCACTCTCGAAGTAAATTGGGTCAGCGTGAATGGGAATCCTGTTCTGATTCAGGCTTCGCACGAAGCTGGAGATGCCGCCCTCAAAATAATAGGTGACATTCGAATTTGGCCAGATGCTGTCGTGACCTACCCAGTCGCTCCTGAAGCTAATCCATAGCCCCTTGTTGAGGTATGCCATCTCCTTAAAACGCTGGCTAAGTACTCCAAAGTCGTAAATGAAGTCGCCGAATATCTCTTCGTCGGGATGGAATGTTATGGTTGTGCCCGACTTATTGCGGTCTGCTCTGGGAGCCGCCTCAGTCGTTAATTCGGACACCTTTTTTCCGCGAGAGAATTCCTGTGTGGATATGTTTCCGTCGCGGAGAACCTCTACTGTAAGCTTGTCTGACAGCGCGTTGACCACAGAAGCGCCGACGCCGTGTAGGCCGCCGGATACTGTGTATGCCTTGCCGCCAAACTTGCCGCCGGCGTGAAGGGTGGTCATTACAGTCTCGACGGCTGTTATCTTTGTCGTGGGGTGTATGTCTACGGGAATACCGCGACCGTCGTCGGAGATCCGCACGGAACCATCTTGCCGAATGTGGATGCTTACGCTGGACCCGAAGTTAGCCATGAACTCGTCCACGCTGTTGTCGACGATTTCGTAAAGCAGGTGATGCAGTCCTCGCTGATCGGTGCTTCCGATGTACATGCCAGGACGCCGACGAACGGCCTCCATTCCTTCCAGCACCTGGATGTCATCAGCGGTATATTCATCTTCCGGTTTACCGTTACGGCTTGTCGCCATATTTTGCTCCTAGTAGCTGCCCGCTCGATAATCTGATCAGCGATTGCCTAATTGACTACACAGCGCACTCGAGTCAGGTTTTGGTCAATCAAAATTCCCGCATTTGGAGAGAGGCAAATCATGTGGGTTTCATCCCACCTAAAAGAGGGCTTTAACCCGCTCATAGTGGACTATATTGAACAATTTAATGCTAGGTGATTAGCTATAATATTTTAGCATTTTTTTGGGTTAAAATCAAATTTGTCCAGTACAAATGTGCTACTGGATTTAGGCGCTGCTTTTCTTCTTGGCCAGCGCGCTAATAATCTCCAGGCCGACCCTGTTTGCCACCTCAGCAGTGATTGCGCCGGGACCGTCATATGGCGGCGAGACTTCGACGATATCGGCACCCACCCGGTCGACTGACGAGACTATGCGACGGACGGCTCCTAGAAGCTGCATGGAGGTCAAGTCCACCAGGCTCAGGTGTGCCTGTGCTGGGGGCAAAGGCTGGGTCCAGCACATCGATGTCCACTGATAGATAGATGAACTCTGGGCCGTCCAGAGCTTCGCTGATGGCCTGGGTTAATACGTCCTCGAACCTTTTTTCCTCGATCTCCGCCATCAGGTGCCAGCGCATGCCCTTTTCCTTCATCCAGTCGAAGAGCTCCCGCTCGGGCCAGTAGCCCCTTAGCCCTACCTGCACGAAGTTTTTGCCGGAAATGGCCCCGCTTTCCAGCAGTCGTCGCATGGGGCTGGCGTGGGAGACGAGCACTCCGCCGTAAGCTGTGTCTCATACATCGGCGTGGGCGTCGAAGTGGACCATTCCGACCTTGCCGTAGCCGTGGTGTTGAGCTACGGCAGTGGCGCTGGGAAGCGTTATGGAGGGATCTCCACCAGGACTATGGGCAGCGCGTTTGCGTGCAGTGCCTGGAGGACCTTTAGCCGGATGGCTTCGTGGCTCTGCTCCAGCAGGCTTGGAGGGCAGTTAGCGTCACCGAAATCAACGACCTTTAGCTCACGCATTGGATAGACGTCCAGACCCATGTGGTAAAGTCGCTCGTTGGGGCTTCCGGAGTACCCGGCCTGTCTGATTGCGCGGGGACCGAACCTGGCGCCCGGCCTATTAACCACGCCCATGTCAACCGGCGCACCTATGATAGCCACGCCAGGATTCATGGACTTCAGCTCGTCCTGTGTGAGAGCAAATGGTGCGTGGGCAAAGGTTGATATGCCCATGAAGTTGGGTTGTGGTTCGGGGCCTCTCAGATCAGCCATAGTTGGAGTTCACCCCCCTTCAACAGCTATCGGGCTTTGCACCAATATGCCTCATTTTGCTAAATTATCCTTCGACGAGCTCAGGACGAACGGTTGTTCATACTTACGTTCGTGGTGAGCCTGTCGAACCATGGGCTGTAACATGACTTTTGGTGCAAGACCCAGCTATCGAGCATCAGCTATCGCGGTTTGCATCCTGATTTTAGATCATGATCCGGTTGAATGATATGCCAGCCTTAGTTAGAATCGTCGTTCCCCGTCCCTAGTCCTGTCCGCAGAGATTGGAGACTGGATATTTTGCAAAGCTTGTAACACCGGAGATACATATGAGCAGCCAGGATACGTCCTCAACTGATCCAGTCGAACTCAAGCGCAAAGGCTGGTTCATGATATCCGGACTGGCCTCTGGTCATGCTCTGTACCACTGGTTCCTGCAGAGCTTCGTTGTGGTACTGCCGGAGATTCAGGCGGCCTTTGGCTTGAACAGCGTCGGCGCCGGCGGAGTGTTGACGGCGCGAGAGCTGGCATCCGGCATTGTGGCTCTACCGGCCGGTATAGTGGTGGATATGCTCCGGCGACACTGGGGCGCTCTGATGGCCATCTGCATTGGCGGTCTGGGACTGGGTGGGCTGCTCATGGGAGTCTCGCCCGTGTATCCCTTGCTTCTGGCAGGCATGGCGATAGTGGCCATATCGCACTCGATCTGGCATCTGCCCGCTTCTGCAGCGCTATCGCAGCACTTCCCGGAAAAGCGGGCAACCGTCCTGTCGCTCCATGGCGTCGGAGGCAGCATAGGTGATGTGGCGGGACCTGCCATCACAGGCCTGCTGCTGGCGGTGCTTAGCTGGCGAGAGATCCTGAGCTGGTATGCTGTGCCTCCCCTGTTGCTGGCCTTTGTAGCCATGTGGGCCTTTCGAGGCATAGGTGACGTTCGGGGCCGACAGCCTGATAACGCTCAAGACGCTGATCGAATGGCTGTCACCAAGGCCTTGATGAAAAATCGAGTGCTTTGGGGCATAGCGCTGGTCAAGGGACTTCGAGGTATGTCTCTGGTCGCGCTGCTTACGGTGTTGCCTCTGTACCTCAATTTCGACCTTGGCCTGAGCACTACTGTGAGAGGTGGTCACATCGCATTGCTCATAGCCATCGGCATTGTTGCCAAGCCGGTAGCGGCCCACCTCTCCGATCGCTGGGGCAGAAAGCAGATTCTTGTTCCTGGCCTAATATGGTCGTGCCTGATAACACTTCTGTTGATACCCTTTGGAGAAGGAATTACCCTTACCGTCTTGATTGTGTTTCTAGGATTGTTTCTATATCCCGACCAGCCTATTTTGACAGCCGCTACGCTGGACACCGTGGGCCGCGAGGTCGCCTCTACAGCGCTGGGACTGACCGGATTCGTCTCGTTCCTCATGAGTGCTGTTTCTGCCCTTGTGGCCGGTGCGCTGTACGAGTTTGTCGATATCGACGCCACGCTGTATTACGTTGGTGCGCTGTTCGCTCTGGCTGCGATGATAATGGTGGTGCTGCCGATAAAGAAGGCTGGCCGAAGTTAACTGCTGGCATTTTGCCGCGTGGATACGATGAAGTTATTTCCCATAAGGAATGCGGAGTAGACCCAATGAATCGAGAGCTACCCCAGGCTATTCTGTTCGACCTGGACGACACCATTTTGAGCTTCGGCACGCTGGCGAATGCTGCCTGGCGAAAGGTGGTTGGCCATTACATGCCACAGCTTCCGGGAGTGACCTCGGATGCGCTGTTGGCGGCTGTTCTGGAGCGGCGAGACTGGTACTGGTGCGATCCGGAGCGTCACCGCAGAGGTCGTCTCGGTCTGGAGGACGCTTATGGCGACATCGTGCGTCACGCTTTTGAGGGCCTAGGAATCGCAGCACCGGACTTGGCCAGTCGGTTGGCCGACGACTACGGCGTGGAGCGCAGCAGAGACATTCGACCTCTCCCTGGTGCCGTCGACACTCTGCGGACCGTCCGAGACAAGGGCGTCAAGTTGGCCCTGATTACCAATGGCGATAAGGAAACTCAGCGAGGCAAGATCAACGACCATGATCTGGCGAGTTTCTTCGACTGCATTGTCATCGAAGGTGAGTTCGGCATCGGCAAGCCCAACGACGAGGTCTACATACATGCCATGAAGACCCTGGGCGTAAAGCCGCACGAGACGTGGATGGTCGGCGATAACTTCGAGTGGGAGGTCGTCGCCCCAAAGCGGCTCGGCCTTACTGCGATATGGGTAGACGCCCGGGCCGAAGGCCTACCAAGCTCGCCTTCGGTGAGGCCTGATCGTGTTATAAGCTCGATTGCGGAACTAATTTAGAACGAGAAAACTGACACGCAGGCAACGCAGACTTTCCTTATGGCCCGCTTCGCAATATAATCTGTCTAATTCGAAGCGCAAGGAATGCCTTCACAGGAGATTCAAAAAATGCCCGATCAGCAGACTTTCCGAGAAGCCTGGGGCAAGTACGCCTCCAGCGTATCAGTCATAACTTCCATCGAACCGGACGGCTCCGTACACGGCATGGCAGCCAGCGACATAAGCTCTGTCTCACTGGAGCCTATGCTGGTTCTGGTGTGTGTTGGCCACAATCGCAACTCATTTTCCCTGATACAGAAGGCGGGACGATTCGCCCTGAACATCATGGGAGAGGATCAGTCGGACATAGTAATGCATTACGCCTCCTCTGCAGAAAAACGCGATCCCAACAAAGAAATTGCGTTTACGTTCACCGATAGTGGAGCCGCCCTGATCGACGGCAGCGTCGCGCAGATGGACTGTCGTGTAGTCAGCGAGCACGTGGCTGGCGATCATACCATCTTCATTGGAGAGGTGGATGACATTCAAGTCCATGAGGGCATGCCGCTGTTGTACTGCGAGGGCAGTTTCGGCAAGTTCGATGTGGATAGCTAGGCCTTATCCGGTCCGAGTACACGCGCATCTTAATATGATGTAAATTAGGGGCGATCTGCTGTTGCGGGTCGCCCCTGTTTCTTCCCAGGGGTTCAGGGGTAGAAACGCCATGTAATCAAAATTTCTAGAAAATAATGTAGGAGCCAAGAGTATGAAAGTCGGCGTGAATCTAATTAACTTCGGACCTGGAGCCACACCGGACTCACTGCGAAGGTGGCTGGGGCTATCCGAGGCGCTGGGCTACCACCTGATCATGACGTCCGATCATATCGCTATTACACCTGACGTACAGGGACGCTATCCCGCGCCCTTCTACGAGCCGTTAAGCCTTCTGGGCTGGATGGCCAGTGTTACCACGAAGATGGAGATCGGCACCACTGTAATCATCGTCCCCTACCGCAATCCGGTTGAGACGGCCAGGGCGTTGGCTAACATCGATCAGCTTAGCGGCGGCAGGCTTATTTTCGGTGTCGGCATTGGCTGGGCACAGGGCGAGTTCGATGTGCTGAAGGTCCCGTTCCGGCAGCGGGGTGCGATCACCAACGAATACCTGGAGGCCATCAAGCTGCTGTGGACTCAGGACGTGGCGTCCTACCAGGGCAAGCATATCTCGTTCCAGGACATCCACACGGCTCCCAGGCCAGTGCGTTCGCCTCATCCGCCCATCTGGGTTGGCGGGCCTAGCGACGCTGCCATGCGGCGGGCCGCGCGATACGGCGACGCCTACCACCCGATTCGCATTCGCATGGACTGGTTCAAGAACGAGGGCATCCCCAGGCTCAAGGCCATCGCGGACGAAGAGGGCAAGCCCATGCCGTCGTTGTGCCCCAGGATACGGTTGCGCATCATGGACAGCGATATGCCGGACGACGAGCGCATCGTTGGCGAAGGGTCTATCGACCAGATCCGCAGGGACATGGCCCAGCTAGAGGAGTTGGGATGCTCCTACGTTCTGCTGGATACCTATTACGACGACATCGAGGCTACCAGGCACAACGAGGTCGCCTGGCGCATGCTGTCGGAGATGGCCGAGAAGGTTCTCGATCTAGACGGCCAAACAGTGCGCTGAACTTTAAATTGTTCTGGATTGTTCTGAGAAGAAGCACTTAAATCACGGTGGCCTAATTAATCAGAGCTTAGGAATATTCTAAGGGCCTATAGCTTTTGAACGGGTCTCAATCACGATGTGAAAATTTCGACCTCTGCAATTCTAAGCTGACGGTCTGGACTAAATATCAGCTACCCAATTCAAAAAAAGAAGGTGTAGAAGTATGGCACGAGTACCCTATGTGGAACGCGACGAACTGGACGCCGAAGGTCAAGGGATATATGACCAGATTGCCGCTGACAGAGGCCGCACAGAAGTAGGTCTGCAATTCCGAGCGCTGCTCAACAGTCCAAAGGCGGCGGGTCATCTGACGTCGGTGGGCGCGGCGCTTCGATTTAACAGCTCTATCTCAGAAGGCCTGAAGGAACTGGCGATAAGCACGGTCGGACGCGAATGGGACAGCGAAATCATCTGGAGTGCACACTCGCCGCTGGCTGCCAAAGGCGGAATCAGCGACGCGACTCTGGAAAGCGTCCGCACTCGCAAAGACCCTGAATCGCTGACCGCTGACGAGGTAACGGTCACACGATTCGTTCACCAACTGGTCAAGGACAAGAACATCTCTGACGATGCCTTTGCAGCGGCTAAAGACCTGCTGGGAGATCAGGGCGTTGTGGACCTTTCGCTTATAGTTTCGTACTACAGTGGGTTGGCTATGTTGCAGATCGCGCTGGAACTGAAGTTGGAGCCGGGTCGGGCAAACACTCTGTAGCATACATGACTGGATAAATCTCTCCAAGACAATAAACACGAACATAAAAAGGCCGAGCGCGGACAAACAGGTCAAGTGCGCTCGGCCTTTTTATAAGTCAAAGATTTGTGGAAATTAGATGGCCTCCTCGTCGCGCTCGCCTGTGCGAACACGATAGACCGCGGACACGGGCGAGACGAAAATCTTTCCGTCGCCGATGCTTCCAGTCCGTGCTGCGTCCATGATAATGTTGCAGACATTGTCGGTGTCTTCGTTCTTGACAACTAGCTCCACCTTGGTCTTGGGCAGCATGTCGATCTCGATGGCCTGCGTTCCTCTGCCACCAGTGTGAATCACGCCCCTCTGGATTCCCCGCCCCGTCACGCTGACCGTATTCATGCCTATAAAGCCAGCCTCGGTCAAAGCGTTCTTGACTGCTTCCAGCTTCTCAGGTCGAATTATGGCTTCTACCTTGTTCATATGGCGCACCTCCTGGATTGGATAGTGTTGGGAGCTGGGCTAATCAGCATACGGCAGTTCGCCGTGCTGCGACATATCCAGTCCAATGGCCTCTTCTTCTTTGGTGACTCGAATGCCCATAGTGACATCCAGTACCTTCAAAATAACAAAGGTCAGGACGAATGCATATACCCATGTAGCGACGATTGCGATCAGTTGTATCCCTAACTGTGCAGGGTTGCCATGCCATAGTCCCTCGACACCACCAAGCGCCGCTGTGGCGAAGATGCCGACGGCTATGCCGCCCCACGTTCCGGAAATGCCGTGCACTGCCCACACATCCAAGGCGTCATCCAGTCGCCACTTGAGACGAAGCTGAACGGCGATGAACGAGAACGCACCAGCACCCAATCCTATGAGTATGGCTGGCATAGGTTCTACGAAGCCGGCTGCTGGCGTGATAGCCACCAGTCCCGCTACCGCGCCAGATGCCGCGCCTACCACGCTGGGCTTGCCCTGGACGATCCAAGACATGGTCATCCATGTCACCGCTCCCATGGCCGCCGCTGTGTTGGTGGCCACGAATGCGGATGCGGCAATGCCGTCGGCTGCCAGTGCGCTTCCTGCGTTAAAGCCGAACCAGCCGAACCATAGAAGGCCTGTGCCTAATACCACAAGGATAAGGTTGTTTGGCCCCATGGGTTCGGTGCCGAATCCGATGCGTCTGCCGAACACCAGGGCCGCTGCGAGGGCACCTACACCCGACGTGATGTGCACCACGTTACCGCCAGCGAAGTCCAGCGCGCCGCCGCTAATTCCTATGACGCTCATGTCGCCGATCCAGCCGCCACCCCATACCCAGTGGGCCACAGGCGCATAGACCACCGTGGACCATACCAGTACGAAGATTATGAACGTGCTGAACTTGATTCGCTCAGCGAATGCGCCGGTAATCAGGGCAGGAGTTATGATGGCGAACATTCCCTGGAACATCATGAATGACAGATGTGGAATGGTCTGGCCCTCTAGTGGTTCCAGGCCGACGCCCCTCAGGCCAATGTAGTCGAAGCCACCGATGAAGTGACCGATGTCCGAACCGAATGCCAGGGAGTAGCCCCACAGCACCCATTGCACTCCGACGATGCCCATAATGATAAAGCTCTGCATTATGGTGGCGAGTACGTTCTTCCTGCGCACGAGGCCGCCGTAAAAAAAGGCCAGTCCCGGCAGCATCAGCAAGACCATGGCCGAGGACATCATTACCCAGGCTGTATCACCCGTATCAATCATTAGGACTCATGCCTCCTTATTATTGCTCGGTATTGGGCAAGTTTTTTTTGAAAAATTCGTAATTCTAGGCGATTCGGAGTCTCCGGCTGCTTCTGTGGAGATCGCTCTGCAGCCTTTTCTCAAGCCTCGTTAGGGACGAATCAATTAAAAGAAATAACGAAAGCCTAGCTGCATAAGGCCATTCGTTAGAAGGCCAGCATGGCCGCATCGCTCCCTATTGAAAACGCCGCTTAGATTAGCACTTTATGAGGTACGTCGTCAATCGACTAGCCTATGCTGGCGTTGACACTGATTAGCACCGGTATTAAACTCGCACGAGTCTATAAAGCAATAGACGACGTACTGTTTCGGTAATACTAAGCGGAGTCGAAGCCATGAATGTTAACGGTAAAGTAGCACTGGTCACTGGTGGTGGACGGGGTATCGGCAGGGGCATATCGCTGGTGCTGGCAAACAATGGTGCCGACGTTGCTGTGGCGGACCTTAATGCCACAAGTGCCGACGCCGTAGCGCAAGAGGTCTCTTCAGCGGGCAGGCGGTCCATGGCCGTCGCAGTGGATGTTACGGACGGCGCATCTGTTGAGAGCATGGTTTCTCAAGTCATCGATCGCTTTGGGCGTGTGGACATTCTGGTCAACAACGCCGGAGTAATTGGCGCTGCGGGCTGGGAAGACAGAGAGAAGCCCAACGAAGAAGACTGGGATTTCATATTCAGCGTTAACGTCAAAGGCATCGCCCGTGTTACGGACGCTGTGTCGCCACATATGGTTGGCCGGAGGTATGGCAAGATCGTCAACATAGCGTCGATCGCGGGTCGCCGAGGCAGCGATAGGAATCCACCTTATAACGTCTCCAAGGCAGGAGTCATCAGTCTTACCCAAGGCCAATCGCTGGAGCTTGCGTCACATAACATCAACGTCAACGCCATCTGTCCGGGCCTGCTGTGGACTCCCATGTGGGAGCGCATCACGGCACGTAACGCTATGTCGCCGAATCCCGAAGGCAAGACTCAACGGGAGCTTTTCGAGGATTACGTGGCGAGTTCAACACCACTGGGGCGCGAGCAGACTCCGGAAGACATCGGCAATCTGGCAGCATTTCTGGCTTCTGATTTTTCTGAGAACATCACGGGTCAGGCCATCAACGTCAGCGGTGGTTCCCACATGCACTAACGCGAGCTTCTTCCCAATTGGTGGGAGTTTCCTCACCACGAAGCTCTTTTTCGCATCGAGTAGATTCAACTATCCGCCCAACCAAAATATACAGTCAAGGAGTATGTAAAAAATGTACCCGAGTAATATTAGAGAGCGAATTGCTAACAACGAGCTTCTGCTTAGCTCAGCAATGTTTTCCCGAGAGCCGCACATCGCAGCAGCCATCTTCCAGACCGGAGCTGACTGGACCTGGATTGATCAGGAGCATGCGCCGTGGGGACCGGAGTCTATGGGAATGATCGCCATTATGGCCAGACAGCATGGTGTCGCTGGAGTTGTACGAGTGCCATGGAACACGCCGGGTGACATCAAGAAGGCCTACGACGTAGGAGCCGTCGGCGTGATGGTGCCGCAGGTGGACAACCCCGATGAGGTGCGTGAAGCCATCAAGTACGCCAAGTATCCGCCCCTGGGCGAGCGCGGCATCGCTCCCTGGTTTGCGGCGACTATGGGGCTGACTGGCCAGGACATTATCGATAACGCCAACGAGGAGACTATCCTGTGCTTGCAGATGGAGAGCGTGGAGGCCTACGAGAACCTGGACGAGACGCTGGCCATCAAGGACTTTGAGGTGCTGGTGGTCGGTCCTGCCGATCTGTCGGCGTCCCTTGGTGTGCCTGGGCAGCTAGGTCACCCCAAGGTCGAAAAGATCATGTTGGACGTAGCGCAAAAGATCAAGGGCACCGGGAAGGCCCTGTGCAGCACATTCGCCGACCCAGCGGTTGCGCGTCAATGGATTTCCGAGGGATACCGAATGATGAATGTCTCGTCGTGCCTCTCTCTGGGGACCGAGCGAACGAAGAGCATATTCGCCGAACTTCGAGAGGAGTTCGGAACGCCGCCGTCAGCGTAGTCAGACGGCGTTTCTGGAACGAATGACAAGCAATTTCGCAAGAGGTGACGACCTTTGATTCACCAGGGTGTGACGATAACGGATGTGGACCAGTTCGCTGGCCTCATCCGACAGGGCGTCGCCTTTCGCGAATGCAACTTCGACGAGGCTAATCTGATGGACTTTGAGGCGGAGGCTTTGGAGCTGGAGCAGTGCTCCCTTCGCGGCGTAAGGCTCAACAAGCTCTTCTGCCCTGAACTCAAACTCATCGACTGCGATCTGCATGAGGCCAACTTCGAGCGGGCGGATGTGCAAGATGCAGAGTTCACCAATTCGGAATTTGCTCAGGCCATCTTTCGAGGGGCCAAGCTCAACCTGTCTCGCCTGATCGATTGCGATTTCTCCGCGTGCAACTTCGATGGAGCAGTCCTGTTTGGGTCCGAACTCACCCGCTGTCGATTCCGGGCGGTAGACTTCTCATCTACAAATGTGGACGGTGCGAAGTTCGACCACGTGGACTTCAGCATGTCCGGGCTGCGCTTCAAGGACTTCAAAGGCAAGCGGCTTATAGGCATGAACTTCACCGAGGCAGACCTGACGGGCAGCAATTTCACAGGCGCGACTTTTAAGGGGTGCCACCTTGCGGGAGTCCATGTCAGCAAAGAGACTCTATTTGACGGCGCGGACTTTCGTGGTGCGTTCATTGCGGCATCGCAGCTGGAATTGGCAAGTCTCAGGGGCGCGATGATGTCCCCTGTCCAAGCTAGCCTTTTGCTGTACGAGCGCTTTGGAATCGTTGTAGACGAGGGTTCGTGAGAGAGGCGAGTGATTAGAAGGGATCTGAAGTAGATCAGTCCCGCGCCATGAAGGCCTGTCCCCGCGCTCTGTCTGCTTTCTCCAACTCTGCTCTGGCGGCCAGAACCGATAGGTTGAAAAATACGGTGGATATTAGCCGCAGAGCGAACTCCAGAAGCACGATAGCAATCAGGTAATAGACCATCGTTTCCCACTGGGCAAGCGCCGCCCTGAGACTCTCAATGGAGCCGGACAGGGGAAGTATAGATCTGTCGATGAGCAGGGTACCCAGAAGCGTAAAGGGAAGTATCTTGGCAAGGTCTGTAGACAAGGCTTCGTTGTAGTACAACGTTACCCTAATGGCTCCTACCACCGCCATAGACATCAGTAATATTCCTTCAAGCCCCTGTCCTCTGGTCATCATGGTTAGCAAAATTGTGAGAACAAGAAACAAGAAGAACGCCAATACTGGAAAGACGATTAGAAACTTCGTGCAGTATATGAAAAAGGAGATGGCTTTTCTCATGAAGCGATGCTGTGAGCGATTGTGTTTTTCCAGGTTTAGCTGAAGGATGTCCCGCCGGGACAGGAACCTGTAGAACTTGAAAACAAATATGGCGTACAGAGACATGGCCATTACGAATATTAGTTACGGCTTTAGGACCTGAATTGCTTCCAGGTAACTAAGCTGGGGGAATTCCATCACACTCCTTCACCTTGATAATGGACGTCAGGAGTGTTCTCGAACCCCAGATTTACGTTTGGAGTGCATTGGCATTCGGTTGGCCTAATGCATCTTGAGAGCTATCAGGCTAGGGTCGATCTCTGGGAGCGTCGGAATCTTGCCATGTTAGGTGTGTCGGTCCGGCGTTACAACGCCCTGATGGACTGGACGGCGGTGTAGCCTGCCACCAGCAGGATCACTACCCCGAATCCCTTCGCCAGCAGCGGCGAGCGAACTCGACCGGCCACCAGGCTGCTAACAACGACGCCTATGAGGCCTGCCATCGTGAAGTAGATGACCGGCTCCCGCGGCACCTCTTGATGTAGGCTAAATCTGAAGGCCAGTGCCACGGCTGAGTTGAAGGCAATTACAAGCAACGACGTGCCGATGGCCACTCGCATGCTAAATCCCATGACCAGAGACAGGGCTGGCACCACCACCATGCCGCCGCCTACGCCGAAAAAACCAGCCATGAATCCCACTGCAGTACCCAGCGCCAACATCTTGGTTGCGCCTCGCCAACTCCTGAAAGAAGCTGCTAGTCCAACCTCATCGGCGCAGTCGTCATCGGCACGCGCGCTTTTGCGGCGCAGCATGCTGACTGCCATGACGGCCATTAGAACGGAGAATGCCAGGAGAAGTATGTTGGGGTCTATGATGCGGTTGATGTATGAGCCGCCGAAGGAACCGCCGAGGCCCGTAATGCCGAACATCAGCCCGGAGCCTACTCGGACGTGGCCAGCTCGCAGGTGAGCGACCATTCCTCCCAGCGCTATAGTGCCTACTATTATCAGCGACGCCGTGGTTGCCTCTTTGGCATCCAGCCCGACGACAAAAACCAGCGCAGGCACTGCCACCATGGAGCCTCCTGCCCCGATGGTGCCGAGCACCAGCCCGATCAGTGCGCCCAGCAGCGCCGTGATCAGTTCCATGTAGTTCTACAGTCGTAGAGCTCTGTATACGGGCTGATCTTGCGATACGTCTTGTTCATAACAACCTCATGCCAAGCCCTATTGCGTGAGGATGGCATGAGGGACGAGAGCAATTGGCCGACTAGAGGAGCGAAATCCCGCTGATGCCAACTATTATCATGCCAATGGAGACTAACTTGATGGCCAGAGTTCGCCTGTCCAGGGACTCGTTCAGCAGCTTCAGCATGGGCAGGCTCAGGGCTATGCCCAAAATGAAAACGAAGAGAGGGCGGGAGGACATGGCAGTGGCCACCAGCGACACGGGACCCTGGTCGATTGCCCATATTGTGAGCACAAGGCCGATGAAGACTAGCAGGCCTTCGGTTAGCAGGAAGACACCGGCAGAGGTGGCATTCGTCATAGCGCGCCACGTCCCACGCAGCACGTAGGGGCGGAACATGAACAGGACGCACGCTGAGCCCAGCCCTATATTGCGCACGGTCAGGAGGTTCCATACGCTCATGTCATTTGCGGCGACCTTCGTAAGGTACTGGCCACCGGCTATGAAGAAGCTTCCTGCGATGAGCAAGAAGAAGGTCGAGTTTAGACTTGGCAACCTGGAAGAGCCTGTGGTTCTGGCCGAGATGATAATGGCGCCTAACACTGTGGTCATGATGGCTGCCCAGTGGAGCGCTGTAAGCTTCTCAGACAGAAACATTACCGCCAAAATTGCCACGAAGACCGGGGATATGGAGATGACCGGTACGACCCTTGAGACGTCCTCCTGTCGCATGGCCATAAACATAGCTATAAGAGATATGCCCCAAAGGAATCCGGAGAAGTAGCCTGCCGCAAGCACGGTGATGGGGTAGCTCTCGAAGGGAACGAAGGGTAGGATCAGCAGTCCCATGGGGAACTGGATAAAGCCTACCATTACGATGAAGGTCCGAGCATCACGGATGTAGTGAACGAGAATGACCTTGTCCAATATGGACACTAGGGCAAACACAACGGCGCTTAAGATGGCTATGGGGAGCCAATTCATGGCAGCAATTATAGCTTAGGCAGCATGGTAGTGCCGCCGACTTGTTTGGCAAGGCATAAGCCCACGGCGTTAATTTCACCGCGAGCTTATCGCGTTTAGCAGTGGTTTAGTCGCGGATTATGTGCCTACATTTGCGAAGGCTGGTTCTTAGTAGGCGCTAATTTCGGCCCCTGCCTCGTCATCTTCCCCTGCCTTTGCCTTTGGACTTGTCATCGTCATCGTCGTCGCTGAAACTGGAATCGCCCTTGTTGGGATGGCCCTTGCCCTTGCCTACTATGGTCACCGTGTCTTCACCATCGAAACTGGTGCCATCTTCCAGCTCGCCAGTGAGGATCAGCGTAACTAGGCCTCCCTGTTGTTCGACGCTGCGATCGATGCCCAGGCCATGCGACTTGAAGTGAAGCACCATGTTATCTATGCCGTCGCGATTAACATCGGCAATGTGACCACTCTTCTTGTCGTGTCCTTTTCCGTGTCCCTTTTTGTGATGCTCCGGCTTCTGGTTGTCACCGTCAACACCGAACCTGACGGTCGACACGTCTATGTCATGTACGTCGAAGTTCGTTGCACCCAATATGGCTACCGGCAACGTTCCCTTGCCGCGTAGGTTGAGCGGGCTACGGTCTGAACCCGGCCTGATGTCTATCTCCATCTCCGTGGCAATCTCAATCACAGAGACGGTTATCGAAGCGGTGTTGTTATCCGGGATAGGGTCAGTCTCGTCACCGTTGACCTCAACGCTGTTCACGATCTCGCCGACATGATCTGCTATTACGACGATCGTTACAGTGGCCGAGTGGTCCGGTAACAGTGTGCCGATGCTGCAGGTAACCACGCCGCCGGATTCGCTACAGGTGCCTGATGTGGATGTTGCCGAAGAGAACGTCACGTCGGCGGGAAGCGTGTCCACCAGCACAACGTCTGTGGAGGTGGCAGCGCCCAGGTTGACCACCTCCACAGTGTATGTAAGGAACTCTCCCAAGATTACCGGGTTGGGCGAGCCGGCCTTATCGACCGAGAGGTCTGCTTGCTTGGATGACGCAACGACCGTCGTAATCTCAGAGGAGTCGTTGTCGGACTCGTGGGGGTCGTTTTGGTCGCCGCCAACGTACGCCGTGTTGGTGATGTCCATTGCCACGTTGGGAATGACGAGAATAGTGCTTGTGGCAATTTGTCCAAGGCTAAGGTCACCCAGTACACAGGTGACGATGCCGGATGACTGGCTGCATGTGCCCGACGTAGCCGTTGCGGAGACGAAGGTCACCGAGTCGGGCAGGATTGTCTTCTAGTGTCGCGTTCGTAGATGTGGCGGGACCGTTGTTGGTTACCACCAGCGTGTACGTCATCTGTTCACAGACCTCGACGAGATCTGGTGAGGCGGTCTTGGTGAGTGTAAGGTCTGCCTGGGCGGTGTTGTGAGACAACACTCCGCTTGCCATTGTTGCCCCTTAGGTGCCCGGTAACACAGCTGCACCGATAATCGCTGCGATGATAAGTTTGCGCATCGTCCCATCCCCACTGCTTTTAGTTTGGCTATGTAATTGATAACTAAATCTTTTGCTTAGCCTAATTTTAGGGAAATGAGTATTACCGAAGTGTTATCTTGAGTTTTGAATAGAGGGCAGTGGCGCTGGTGGGATTGTCATATCGGGCAAGCGGGCCGAGTGTAGCAGGGAGTATAGGTTAGGTAATCCCAGACACTACTATTGCTGAACGAATGAGGCACGAGGAAGCAGCACTTCTGCTATCTAAGCAGAGCTAACCAGGTATTTTCAAAAAACAGGCAGCTGGCCAAATGGCGCATGAGTAAGCACTACTAAAGCTATCAAACCAGAGTCAGCTAGGTATATTCAAAGCTACCGGCCGTGGCACTTTTTGTATTTCTTGCCGCTGTTGCAGGGGCATTGGGCATTGCGACCAACCTTGCCGGCGCTGCGTACCTTGTCAGTGACGACACGTTCGGCCTGGCACATAGCGCATGTGCAGGCGTCGGGGTGGTCTTTGAACCAATTTGGTCTGTTCATATCAATTACTCGCGATTGTTGTCGTTATTTTGTATATAACAACATCTTGGTTTTCGAAAACTTTGCTGAGGTCTCTGCTCATGTCTATATCGAATTTGCGGAGGCCCTCTTCTGAAAAGTATAGCCGCTCCAACTCACCGACGTAAACGTACTGCACGCCGTACCTTCTCATTAGCGACAGGGCTTCGCTGGAGTTGGGCGTGTTGTAGATCGTCTGCACATCGCGAATTCGTTTGCCGACCTCCTGCCGATAGTCCCAGCGCTGCTGTTCCTGGTGCCATTGCCAGCCAATCACTGTGGGCAGACCTGTGTTGATAGAGATGCGGCCTCCCCATCGATAAGTCGGCGTAACGCCTTCCAATACGATGGGCGAGCCTTGCACGTTGTCCTGGAGCCACCGGATGCCTTCGAAGTCCGTAGCCAACTGGATGCTGCCGTTAGCGTCCCTGTAAACGGCGTTCTCGATGAATGCTGCGCCGTCCAGCGTGAGTGGAGTAATGTTCCCAGGCTTGTCGTCGAAGCGGTCTCGCAATCGGTCCCTGGTTCCCATGACTGGATAGATGGCTGCGCTTAATACCAGCGCCACCAGCATTAACGCCCACGCCTTTTTGGGAACTGAAAGTTTCATCAGCGAGACCTGTTTGCCGTGACCCAATAGCCAGAGCATGTAGGCTGACGCCAGGGCCAGAAGCACCCAGACCTGAAGGTAGAACTTGAAAATACTGTTCATACGGTCGATGTCGGACTCCACGCGGACGAAGTCCAGTCCCAGCACCAGCAGAAGCGCGACGCTGACGATAATGGCAACGAAGACCTGCTGTGGAGCATCAGCCCGGTCGGAGAACAGGCGGCGAATGCCAGAGATGAGCATGAGCACCAGCAGCGCAGCAATAAAGGGCACCATGCTTCCCAGGGCGCTGGTGAATGTGGCGGTGAGGGCGAAACCAATCAGCGTGACGCCGACGACCGTTGCCAATGCACCCCAGGCCCCTGTTCCTGTCTCTGAACCCGGCTCCGGCGCGGCATCGGCGTTAGGCACAAGCGACTGTTGCAGGCGGCTGTACCTGCGCCAAATGACTCCGAATGCTCGCAGTAGCATGTGCCGCAGATCGCTTATTAGGAACGAGCCTATGATGAATATGAAGAGTCCACTTATGGCGAGGAACTGCCAGAGCACCGTGGTGTTGGTAGTGGACTCCACGCTGTTGAAGAAAGTCTCGTAGGTCTGGTGGAACGGCAGGAAAACAATATAACCAGCAATGGCCATGAAGGAGGTTTTCCCGCCAGCCTTCACCAGCATAGGCAACCCAAAACCACCATGGACGAAGAACTCGGCCAGCAGAATCGCCGTCGCGGCGATTATCAGATAAGTCGGGAAATCCCATGCATTGATAAGCCTGAGCGATCCAACGGCGACGCCCAGTACAACCAGTCGTCCCAGGCTGACAGGGTCCAGCAGGCCTGGCTTGATGCGGTGCGTCGCGGCCATGACTATAGCCAGCCCAACCCCTAACGAAAGCAGCGTGAATGGAATGGCCATCATGTGCGCGTGCAGGTCAGCGAATAGGAAGGTAAAGAATGGGAACTCGGTTATCTCGTGGCCTGGAGGGTCTGGCGGCATCATGCGGCTGCTGCGCCAGAAGTCGAACTGGCCGAAGGACTCGCCAAGCAATACGACTCTCTTGATGCCATGGCCGACCTGTATTGCCCCGTCCAGGTTGCCGAACACGGTCACGAACAGCGCTGCGCCGATTCCTGCAAACGCGGGCGACCAGTGCAGCCCTTTCCCTTTTATGTCGGTCACGTTGGTGATGCCTATGGCCAGTCTTCGTCGTGTCCTCTCTGCCAGATTGTAGACCAGCGAGAACGACGCCCCGACAGTAAGCGCGAAGAAGGTCGGCACGGCCAGGTTGAAGGCGATTGAAGGGTTGATCGATGTAATGCGAATAAGCGTTGCCGTGAGGAACTGTCCCCAGTAGTAGTAATTGATGTATCCGCCGCCGAACCACGGGTCGTACGGGGGCATATAGGTCGACCGCAGCACGGCGTTCAGGTACGCCATGTCCATGGGCTTCTCGCCGCCGCGCCAGGGGTGCCACAGGTCTGGGTTTGCCATGCGAACCATGACGAATGCCAGAAACGCCGCCATGAAGACGACCTCGCTGACCGCGATTACAGACCAGCGTCTTTTGACGAAGTCCAGCATCTCATGTCGATTACGTCGCAGGAGTATCAGCGATGCCACCGCCACCAGCAGTAGCGCCAGGCCGATCGACTCCCGGGAAAATGCGAGCCACTGAAGACTTGCCAGCAGCCACGTGATGAGTCCCACCAGCATCAGGCCCAGGATCTTCGAAAACAGGTATCCCCTGTCTGGCAGTGACCTGAAGAGGACGAAGCCCAACGGGACCGTAAGCAGAGCCATGCCCTGAATTGCGATCAGCCATGCCAATATGGGCAATCGATTGGTCCAGCCATCCGGATCGACAATTTCCGTCCAGGTGCCTCCCGCCTGTTGTATTGCCGCGTCTTCATCGGACAGCATCAGCCCTATTGTCCGCTCGTCTCCCGGTTCAGAGAATGCTCGTCCGTACCCTGAGGAAGCGCCTTCGATCCGTCTCAGAATGGTGCGCTCGTCTAGCCCGCCGACGTTCTCGAATATCAAGACCTTTGGGTGGTCGTACACTGTGAAGCTCTCGTCCGCGTGGCCGAGGCTTAACGTGACTGGAGACGGTGTGAAGCCAGCCAATTTCCCAGGCGCGGGCAGGCCGGGTCGAGCAAAAGTCTCGTCCACGAAACTTATGCCAAGGAGTTGAGGATACGTCGCCTCGAAGTGGGTAAGTTCGTAGCCCAACTGCCCGGTGAAAAGCAGTTGGTAAAAGGGTGTTGTTGTGTTGTAGCGCTCCGGCAGGCGCGGAATTGTTCCGTAAAGCCGATTGCTGAAAAATACTATGTAGTCGGACTCGGCCATCTCCTCGGCCACTTTCCTGGTCTTTGCTGGCCGGTCGTTGTCGTACAGCGGTAGCTCGCTGACTCTCAAACCGTTCAGGTTTGGCAGGCCCTCTTCCCAGTGCTCCTTCAGAATCTCAGACTCGTCAGGTGCCTGAGAAACAAGCCACTCGGAGGCTCTGACCGCCGTGTGAGTCTGGCCGTACACATTGGTGTAAGCGACGGCGTAGAAGGCGGTAGTTCCCAGCAATAAGGCGACTGAGACGGCCAATATAAGCCTGACTCTACGACGCCTCTTGTGATCACTTCCAACGCAGTCCCAGGCGGCAACAAACATCTGCGCGCCGAACAGCACCAGGAAGGGGGCGATGGGTATGAGGTAGCGCATGAACTTTACTTGAAGCGAGCCAGTGATGAGGAAGTACGGCACCACCCACGCCAGAAGCAAGACGTTGATGCGGCTCTTTTCAGATCTGACTGGAAGGGTGGCCAGCAGCGCTACCACAGCGATCCCAGAGGCGACCAGTATGCCAAAGAAACTGTTAGATACGATAAGCAGAGCGGCCGGCACCAGCCAGCCTATTACGATGTAGCTGGCTCCGAACCTAAAAGGCATTCCTCTCAATGACGCAAAAAGCACTCCGGCCCATGCCGCAATGCCCAGCGGCCAGCCGAGGCCCCATGTAGCCAGTTGGCGCATCTGGTAAATATACGGCAGCGTGTCGGCGTATTGACGTGTGTAGGGGTAGTCTCGTATGCGCCGCACCATCTCCGACTGCTCGTTAACGTCAGCGAAGAAGCGTGTGAAATCAAGGAACGCGTAGGGCTGGGCAATGAAGAATACGGCCAGGGCCACCCCGATTCCTGTTGCCGCCGCCTTAAGCGTGACTGGCAGACGAAGCTCGAAAGTGCTGTTCGCGTCCCAGCCAGCCAGCGAGAACAGGTACATGATGTGCGCAACGACGTAGGCTGCCAATATAGGCGCCTGGCTGACTTTTGTGGCGAGACCGATGCCCAGCAGCAGTCCGGCCAGCACCGAGTCTCGGGGCCGACCTTCTCTGGCTACGCGGACCATGAAGAAGACTGATGCCAACGTAAATAGGGCGAGAAGTGTGTCCACGGCGAAGAAGTGACTTAGCTGTATGTGGATCACGGACAAGGCGACCAGGGCGGCTGCCAGAAGGCCTGTGCGCCTGCCGTAAATGGCCCTGCCCAGCAGGTAGACGACGATTACGGTTACAACGTCTGCCAGGGCTGACATGGCTCGGGATGGCACTCGCAGATCGGTTAGGCCGTCTCCCGGGAAGGCGGCCGATGCCATCTCAATGCCCTTTAGCAGGTACAACGGGAAGCTGCCGTAGGGAAACCAGCGCGGATTCCACGGGCTCTCGTCGGCGTTCAGCAGCACACCGAGGTCGTCCAACGGTGGCGGAGCCAGGTCGGCAACACGAAACAGGATGGCCCGCTCATCTGGATGAGGCGTGTACGGGAAGCCTTCGTCCCAGTCGAGTCCGTAAAACCGCAGCGCCACGGCCACGATGACGATGACCGTGATGGCAAGAAGAGACAGTCCTTCCCTTTGAAGGAACGCGGTAACTCTGGCTATTACAGAGGTTGCTGGCTCATCGCTGGCCGGCTGAGTCGATGTCTGGTCTGAAGCTGTTTGTTGGATAGTATTCATATCTGGCTAGTGTATAGATGGCGCTGTTGGCAGCCTGTTCAAACGGAGCAAGTGGCCCAATCTTCAGCGCTACATGAGTGTTGATGTTACGCAAGTATCGGCGTTGGGGATTGCGTTCCTTGTGGCACTTTTCGGGCCGTTTAATGAGATGCTGTTCAAGAGTCTGAGGCATGGGCATCCAGCATCGTCTGAAAAAGCACTAATCGGTTGGCCGGAAAGTGATATGCTTGCGGAAAAAGTCGTGGCATGTAATGCCCAAGATGATCCATTTAAGAACGGGAGGCAGAATGCAGGTAGAAGCCAATGGCATTCGCATAAATTACGAGATAGATGGGCGTGCAGGTGCGCCCTGGGTGACATTCATTACCGGTATAGCCAACGACACCACCATGTGGGAGGGGCAGCTGCCGGAGCTGGAGATGGACTTCCACATACTACGCATAGACTCTCGTGGGCATGGCGGCTCCGAAGCCACTGAGGGCGACTACGACTTCGATATGCTAATCGGCGATGTGCTGGGAGTCTGGGACGCTCTTGATATCCAGAAGACGCATCTCGTAGGCCTGGGACTGGGAGGCTCAACCTCCATCGGCATTGGCATACGGCATTCGGACCGGCTTCTCAGCCTGGTGCCGACGGCCTGTCGCGCCATCATGACTCCTGAGCTGGCGTCCCGATGGCCAGGACTTGTCTCAGCGGCCAAGGAGGGTGGCATGGAGGCCGTGGCGGAGACGACGGTGCAGCGCTGGTTCACAGAGCAGTTCAAGATTGCCAATCCGGGTATGCTGGAGTCTGTTCGGAATCAGATTCGAGGCACCGCCCTCAACGGTTACTTCGGCTGCATAGCGGCGTTTATGTCGCTGGATTTTACTCCAGAGGGGGTAGAAAACATCAGCGTGCCGACCCAGTTCATTAGCGGTGTTGACGACCATAGCGGCGGCCCTTCTGATGTCATGCAGGCCTTGGCCGACACTGTGCCTGGTGCTGTCCATACGGCGGTGCCTCATGCGGCGCACATCTGCAATATCCAAAACCCGCCTGGGTATAACCAGGTCCTGGGTAAGTTTCTAAGGTCGCAGAAATAGAAAGGGTGCTTAGTTCGCGAGGTAGCTTGCCTGCCTACCAGTAAGGGGGAGCTTCGGGAAGGACCTCTCCGCAGTTGCACTTGCCCTCGTTCTTTGTGCTGTCCGACATCTGATCGCAACTGGTGCACCGGACGTGCGGCCCATTGATGCGGACCGGTGCCCAGACGCTGGTCATCGCGACCGCTCTTAGTTCACCTCTGAAGAAAGATCGTATTGCCTCGTTGTGAACGCCTTCGCGCATCATTTTGGCAGGGGCGTCGGCGTCGGTCCATGCCAAAATGATGAACATCTTCTCACCGAAGGCGCAGGTCGTCATGTCCCGGAAGCCTGTATTTTGGGCTATTTCTTGCATGATTTTCTGGCTGTAACCACTGATGGCTTCGCTGTCTTCCGTAGACCTTGGCACGATCCAGGTCAGGCTCATGGCACCGGGCTTGGCAGGATTTTTCAGGTTCATACGGACGCTACTGCCGAACTGCACCGGGCCTATCTCGAAGGGCTGTATGATGGTTTGCAAGCCAAGCTGGTCGACAAAGGTCCTCTGGTCGAAGTAGCCTTTGACTGACACGATCCTGTCGCCCTCTATCGCGATGAAGTCGGCTCCAGGCAACGCTATGGCTTTGTTGGTGGGAGGGCCTCCCATGAAGGGCGCAGAGTTTGTTCCCTTCATAACTCACTGTGCCGCCACCGCGTTATTACCTGCTGCGGCAACGCTGACCAGTTCGAAGGCGAGGTTTGGGAATGCCGCGAACAGTCCTGCCGCGTATTCGCCAATGGCCTCTCCGCTAACGGGTCCGCCTGAGGCCGGGTTCTCGTACGTTCCGCCCTCAGCGAAGGTGGCAACTATGCCACTTGGATCATGAGAGTTCCAAGCCTTGAAGTATCGCTGTGCAGTATCCAATGTGCTCATTTTGTCGCCTCCTTCTTTTTTGGTTTCGTCAGCCAAGCGGTGGTCTTTTGCCTGTGGCACTGCTTACAAAGGGTCTGGACGTTTGCCTCGTCAAATTCAGCACCACCGTCAGCCAGCGCTGTAATGTGGTCCGCCTCGAGGATGCCTCGGAATTTTGGCCAGTGTCTGGTTTTGCAGGTCTGGCACGTCCACTTATCGCGCTTGAAAATCTCGCGTCTGAACTTGCGCCACTGCCCGTATGTGCCGCCCCGCTTTATGGCAGGCATCTGGGCTCGTCGCGTGTCGTGGTTAGTGATTTCAGCACCTTCGCCATGCATATCCTAATACTCATATGGGGTGGAATGGTCTGCCGCCGGATGCCTGGCACCGGGAGGAATTCAACACTACTCAGGTGTTGGTTGAACGTGGCAGCATTATATTACGTGCTCATTATTGGTGATAGGTGTCGGGCTCGCTTGACGAGGCCAATGCCCACCAATAAACTCACCTTCAGGCAATCGGCCACTAAAAACTAAAAATTAAGCTCTGAGGACTAATCATGACCGACTCCATGCGACTTGATGGGCAGGTAGCCATTGTTACCGGTGCAGCGCAAGGCATTGGCCGGGGCATAGCCGTGGTGCTGGCAGAGGCTGGAGCCAGCATTGTCATCGGCGATCTGCAGGCCGCTGACGCCACCGTGGATGAGATCAGATCTGCGGGGGGCACTGCCCTCTGCTGCATCATGGACACCAGCAATTCTGCGGATGCCGACGCCATTGTCGCTCTGGCGCTGTCCGAGCACGGGCGGCTGGACATCCTGGTGAACAATGCAGGACTGGACGAGCCTCCGGGTAACGCCTGGGACCTGCAAGACGCCGATTGGCAGCGAACTATCGACGTTAATCTAAGCGGTGTCTTTTACTGCTCGCGAGCGGCGCTAAAGCTAATGATTGACGCTGGGCACGGATGTATTATCAACATTAGCTCCCGGGCTTCGGAGGTCGGCGCTGACGGTGTGTCCCCGGCCTACAGCGCCACCAAGGCGGGGGTGCGAGGCCTGACTAAGTCGTTTTCGCACCAGGTGGCCAGCAAGGGTGTTCGGGTGAACGCGATCTTGCCCAGCCTGATAATATCTCGCGACTTCGGCTGGAGTCCGGAGATGATGATGGAACGGCGCAAGGACTACCCTCTGGGATTCGGCGCGCCCCGCGATGTTGGCGAGGCTGTGCGCTACCTGGCTAGTCCTGCTGCGAAGTGGCTGTCCGGCACGGAGTTGCGCGTCAACGGCGGCAACCAGCGATGATCTGGCTCAGGTACTAAAGCATTGGTAACTTCTGAGACGAAAAATATCGCAGCGTTTCTCGTTGACCTGGACGGCACACTTCTTGGCCGCGACGAGAAAATCGCCCCACGAGTAGAAGAAGCCATTCGCCAACTATCCAAGAGGCTGCCGGTGTGTATTGCTACCGGGCGGGAACCTGGAGACGCCCTGAGCTTTGCGAGGCAGCTTGGACTAACAACACCGCAAATCTGCGACAACGGCGCGCTGATCTTGGATCCTACTACAGGAGACGAGTTGTGGAGCGCGCCGCTAGGTCAAGGCAACGCTCAGGATGTCGTCGATGCTCTTCTCAGTCGTGACGTGCCTATCCTCGCCACGCATCCCGGAGGCACGGTGACCAGTCCAGACGAAATATCCAGCTGGAACGTGACTCGCGTCTCGACCATCGACGTAGTCGAGAGCCTTGCTGACGAGTTGATAGCGCAGTTTGAGGCCCACCCGGAGCTTCAGGCCGCCAAAGCCTATTTGCCTTACAACGGACTTTGGGCGGTGAACTTTACTGCGAAGGGCGTGACGAAGGGGACTGCGGCAAAAAGGCTGGGACGCATTCTGGATTGTGAGCCGGTTGACATGATAGCGGCAGGCGATAGTTACAACGACCTGCCTATGTTCGAGGCATGCGGACTGAGTATCGCCATGATGGAAGCGCCAGACGAACTCAAGGCGCTGGCCGACTACATCGCGCCGTCGGTGGACGACGATGGGCTGGTGGTGGCAGTGGAGGAGTTCGTTCTACCTAGGATTACCTGACGTACTGAGCAGACCGAGAAGGATAGGGAAGCTAGCCCTTTTTCTTGATCTTACTGAGGTGGCCTACCTCCACGGCTAGGGCTGCCCACTCCTGCATTTTGCCGGAGTCATCCAGTACGCCGTCAGGCACCTGGTAATAGGGCATTAGTCCGAACCTTGGACAGCCAGCGGATATGAAGTCTTCCCGGTTCAGGTCCACTACTTTGAAGTAGAGCGTTGAGGGCGAACGGGATATTAGGCCAAACATATCGGCGTCCTGGTATACGGCAGAACCTCCGAACATGTCCCGGTACTCCAGGCCGTCAATTGGTGACAGCAGCCCCTATACTCGCTCCAAATATTCCTGGTCTACAGCCATAAAAGGCCTCCAAAAGCTATAGTTCACACGGATGATAAGGGACGATACCCGAAAAGGTCGATATTTTTTATACCCTCTCACAGCGGATATTGAAATTGCTGTGATATAATTTTTGGACGTTCCCGGAGAGATGGCCGAGTGGACGAAGGCGCCGGTCTCGAAAATCGGTATGGGTTTAGGCTCATCGTGGGTTCGAATCCCACTCTCTCCGCCATGTTCCTTAATAGGGCTTTCCAGCGATGGTTAAGAGCGAAGCGGCTACCGCAGACCAGTACCTCTCGGCATTTCCCGAAGATCGACGGGCGTTCGTATCAGAGGTGCGCCAGGTTGTCCTGGATAACCTACCGGAGGGCTACCGGGAGACAGTCCCGTTCGGCATGATTAGCTAGGTTGTGCCTCTGGAAACCTTTCCGAAGGCCTATAACGGGAAGCCGCTAACGTAGATTTCACTGGCATCCCAGAAGAACTATATGTCATTGTATCTCATGTCCATCTACGGCGACGAGGAAAAGGCCAGCCAGTTCGACGCTGCATTCGAGGCCAGTGGCCACAAGATGGATCGTGGAAAATCGTGCGTGCGCTTCAAGAAGTTAGATGACCTGCCTATGGACCTGATCGGCAAAACAGTGGCGGGCACGCCATTGCAAGAGTTCATCGAAATATACCAGCGTAGCCGACACAGATAGCCGCAAATACCTTAATTCGGATATTTGCGGGCGTCGAAGTCTTTCCAAGCAGGCCCCGTTCCATTTACAATCAGAAGGCGTCCCCACGCGGAGAGGTGCTAGAGTGGACGAATAGGCACGACTGGAAATCGTGTGTGCTTAACGGTACCATGGGTTCGAATCCCATCCTCTCCGCCATAACCCCTTTACCCGCCTTATTAATTACCGTCTCTCGATCCAATGGACCTTAATTTCCCTGCGTCGTAATTAGGTATTTCATATGGGTCGTACTTGTCGAAGTAAATCCCGCCCTCAGACTGGTAAAGCTTCTTTGGCGAAGTGTGCCCTGCACGCAAGTCTGTGAATCTACTATTGCGCAATCACCATCAGATGTATTATTTTCTCCATTCGTGGACTAGAACTGCGGAGCTATGCATATTTCGCATAGCCTTAATTTATCGTTAGAAAATTCTATTTAAAAAAATGGAAGATGAAAAGCTAAAATACTGGCTGGCCTTTGGCCGGGTGTCTGGCATCGGAAGGGCTAGGTTCAAGCTACTGGAGAGCTACTTCGGCACGCTGGATCTGGCGTGGGCGGCTACTGGCGCCGAATTTCTGGCGGCGGGACTGGATAAGCGCACTACCTTGTCAATCCTCACTAGCAGGAACACGCTGAACCCCGATGAGGAGATCGAGCGTCTTAATAAGAGTGGCGTACGTGCTTTGACGTGGCACGACTCCGATTATCCAGCAAGACTAAAGGAGATATACGATCTTCCCTCCTATACGCTATGTGCGTGGCGCGCTCTGGCCCGATGACGAGCGGTCAGTGTCCGTGGTTGGCACACGAGTACCCTCTGCATACGGTCGCGGCACTGCCGACAGCTTTTCCCACGATCTTGCAGTGGCTGGCGTAACCGTGGTGAGTGGCCTGGCCAGGGGCGTTGACGGCATCGTACACAGGGCCGCGCTGGACGCAGGTAAGAGTACGATAGCGGTAATGGGTAGCGGAGTGAACGTGATATACCCTGGCGAGCACGCCAATCTGGCCGAGCGCATTGTGGAAAACGGAGCGCTGGTTTCCGAGCACCCGCTGGGGGCCAAGCCGGACGCAAGGAACTTCCCGCGACGCAACCGCATCATGGTTGGCATGACGCTAGGCACGCTGGTGATTGAGGGCTCGCTGAAGAGTGGCGTGCTATTACAGCCAGACAGGCACTGGCAGAAAATAGAGAAGTCTTTGCGGTGCCGGGTGATATTTCGCGCCCTAACAGTGAGGGTACCAACTGGCTAATCAAAGAATCTGGTGCTAAGCTGGTAATGAATTGCAGTGATATTCTTGAAGAGTTGAACATCTCATCAGTGGGCAGCAGATAGAAATGACTGCGCTATTCCCTGAAGATGAGAATGAGTCCCAGGTGCTGAAATACGTCACATTCGACCCCATTCACATTGATGAGGTTATACGAAACGCCGGATTGGGTATCTCAGTTGTCAGTGGGATGCTCGCCATGATGGAGCTAAAAGGCTTGGTCAGGCAGGTCGGCGGAATGAATTACATCAGACTTAGAGAGGCTTCTGCCGAATATCAAACAGTCGTGAAAGTGTAGGAAATGGCGAAAGATTTAGTAATAGTAGAGTCACCAGCAAAGGCCCGCACCGTTGGGCGATTCCTGGGCGATAAGTACGAGGCGTTGGCATCTATGGGCCACGTCCGTGACCTTCCAAAAGGCAAAATGGGCGTGGAGATCGACGAAAAAGGCTTCCATGCCACCTACGACGTGCTGTCGGACAAGAAGAAGATCTTGACTGAGCTGCGCAAGGCCTCCAAAGCCGCCAACATCGTGTACCTGGCGACTGACCCGGACCGCGAGGGCGAGGCCATCTCATGGCATCTTATAAATGCTATCAAGATCAACCCGACTAAGGTTAAGCGCGTCGTCTTTCATGAGATAACTAAGGAGGCTGTAGAAGAGGCCTTCGCAAACCCCCGGGAGCTAGACCAGGACCTTATCAACGCTCAACAGGCCCGCCGAATTCTCGACAGGCTTGTGGGCTATCGTCTCAGCCCTGTGCTGTGGGGCAAGGTTCGCCGAGGCCTATCGGCCGGGCGCGTACAGTCTGTTGCATTGCGCATTGTGGTTGACCGCGAACGGGATATTAATGCCTTCGAGCCGGTGGAATACTGGACGATAGACGCCAATATGGCCAAGCACGGCGATACTGCTAACAGGCGTATCGAGTTCAAGGCCGGTCTTCACTCGCTCAAGGGCGACAAGAAGAAGATGGAGATCCTCAATGGGGAGCAGGCCTCTGGACTGACCAGCGACCTTGAGGGTGCCAACTATGTGGTGTCTTCGGTTCGCAAGCGGGAGACGAAGAGCAGGCCGTCAGCGCCATTCATAACCTCCACGATGCAGCAAGAGGCGTCGCGCAAGCTCCGGTTCACCGCACGACGTACCATGCAGGTGGCCCAGCAGCTTTACGAGGGCATGGAGATTGGCGACGAGGGTCTGGTTGGACTCATCACGTACATGAGAACAGACTCCACTACTGTGGCTGACGTTGCTCTTAAAGAGACCATTGAACACATCAAGAGCCAATATGGTCCCGAATTCCTTCCCAGCGAACCCAGGGTATACACCAAGAAGGTAAAGGGCGCCCAGGAAGCTCACGAGGCCATCAGGCCAACCTCGATTCTGAGGACGCCTGAGGCGATTCGCTCGCACCTAAGCAGCGAGCAGTTCCGGCTGTACGATCTGGTTTGGAAGCGCATGGTTGCGAGCCAGATGAGCGACGCGCTGTTCGACTCGACCACGATTGAGATTGAGGCATCTAGCGTTAAGTCGGATACCAAGTACGAATTCAGGGCTCGCGGCTCCGTCCTCAAATTTGCAGGGTTCCGTACCTTGTACATGGAAGATGTCGACGACTCCGCAGCCGAAAGCGAAGAGACTGCGCCGCTGCCTCTGCTGGCCAAAGCAGATGCACTGGACTGCCTTGTGCTGTCTCCAGATCAGCACTTCACCCAGCCGCCTCCTAGATTCTCAGAAGCCACGCTGATCCGAACCTTGGAAGACCAGGGCATCGGTCGTCCCAGCACGTACGCGCCTATCATGGCTACCATTGTTGATAGGGACTACGTATTGAAGGAACAGGGACGATTTATTCCCACCAAGCTGGGCATCGCAGTGACTGAGCTGCTGAAGGCCCACTTCCCGGACATTATGGATATTGGCTTTACCGCCAAGATTGAAAACCAGTTGGACGACGTCGCAGAAGGGGAGCAGGAGTGGGAGCCTATGCTCAAAGCATTCTATGAGCCCTTTGATAAGTCCATAGAAAAGGCCATGAAAGAGGCGGAACGAGTTCCTCGAGACCAGATCGACGAAGAGACGGACGAGGTCTGCACAGAGTGCGAACGGCCCATGGTTATTAAGACAGGTCGCTTCGGACGCTTCATGTCTTGCAGCGGCTTCCCGGAGTGCAAGCATTCCAGGCCGATCATAATACGCGTCGGTGTGGCCTGTCCCGAGTGTGGCAAGGACATCGTGCAGCGTCGGCAAAAAGGCCGGGGGGGCAAGCTGTTCTACGGCTGCTCGGGCTACCCTGACTGCAAGTTCGCCTTGAACCAAAGGCCTATACCGCAGGAGTGCCCTGAGTGTGATGCGATGCTAGTGGCCTCTGGCCGCGAGAATGCCCGATGCCTCACCTGCAAGTGGAAAGGGCCACTGCCGGAGACGGAAGAAGAGAAAGAAACAGCCTTAGAGGGCGTGGCGTAGGTTTTTCTAAAAACAGGCAAACGATGAATTGATACAAGGGGCGGGTTAAAATACCCGCCCCTTGCTTTTTATTCAAAACTATCGAGGGAAACCTTGCCGATGAACTCGAAGGCCTCGTTGGGCGAGAACGGCTGCATGAATGGCCCGGCGCGTACGTCTCTGTAGAGCCTGGAGAGGGTATTTGAGCCTAGGTACCCGGAGCCGCCTGACAAGGTCATGGCCTTGTCTACGATGTCCACAGCCTTCCGTGTAACGAACCACTTCGTTACCTGAATGTCCTTGGCCATATCCAGAAGGTCTGCCAGGATCACCTCGGAATCGGCGTGCGTCGAGAGATAGTCGTCGGCTGATCTGGCCGATCTTTCCAACATGGCGCGAGCCGCAGCCAGGTCAATCTCCATCTCGGCCACACCATGCTGGATCGCAGGACTGTCAGCCAGGGCCGTCTGGTCGGATCCCCGTCGTCGTCCCTTGGTGGAGGTCATGGCGTTGTCGTGGGCCTGCTCAGCTATGCCCAAGAACGCCGCCACCAGCGCCAGGTTGATTACGCCGGTACTGACCAGGATGCCTTCGTTCCACACTCCCCAAGGGCCCGCCACAACCAGGGCCGACTCCGGAACGAAGCAGTCCGAAATCGAGACGCTGTGGCTGCCCGACGCCCTCATGCCCATGGCGTCCCAGTCGTTCTGTATCTCCAGGCCTTTGGCATCGCTGGGCACAGTAGCGATAGCTCGCTGGTAGTCTCCCGATGTGTCCTTGAAGCGGCACGTGATTTCGAACACGGTGGCCGCTTCGCATAGGGTTCCGAATATCTTGCGACCGTTAAGCAGCCAGCCGCCGTCGATCCTGGTGGCCTCGACCAGGGGGTGAACCAGGTCGGTTCCTGCCTCTGAAAGCAGCGCTGCCACCACTGTCTTGCCCGATGACATGTCCCTGAGGCTGGCTGCTATGCTGGAAGCTGCGGCGTCATCGGAATTGCGCATAGCTTTGAGGCGGCGGGTCAGTCTCCAGGGTCGGAACATGTGCATGGTGGAGGCTATGGCCGTGGAGCCGTCTCCCCTACCCAACCGACTTATGCCCACGGCAAAGTCGTGCACCGACTCGATGCCCAGACCGCCCAGGTCTTCCGGAGCGCATGCGCCCATGACGCCGCTGCCCTTTAGGTCTTCGATGTTCTCGAAGGCAAAGGTGCCTTTGCGGTCGTGGTCGCCAGCGCGCAGTGCAAAATCAGTGGCGTGTTGCTCGCACAACGTTACGTAGCGCCGTCCCTGCTCTGTGATTGCTTTAAGTTCGAAGTTCAAAGCAGCTATCCAATCATAGCTTGAACACAGGCTTGGCTACTTCGTTTACAAAGTTCTGACCCATGAGTTTGTATCCTTCTGCATTGGGATGCAGGTCGTCGGGCAGCATGTGGCCCAGGTGAGCGCCGAACAGCTTCAGGCCGTCCACGTAGTGAACGTTGCTGTCGCCGCAAGACTTCAGATCGTCCACGGCCTGCGCCACCTCCTGTCGCATTTCGATCAGGTTGAAGCCCACTGCATTTTGTTTGGTCTCCAGTGGCGGCGAGAAGATTGGCGATATTACTGCCAGAGGTGTATCCGGGTGCTTCTCTCGGAGGATCTGGACGAAGCCAATGATGGCTGGTCGGAAGGTACGAGCGTTCAGGCTATTGTGTCCCTGTACGTTGATGCCTACTTTCATGGAGAGGTAGTCTGCAGGAAGGTCTCGAATCATGCGGGCCAACATGGGCTCCAGGTGACAGTTGCCGCCATAACCGAGGCACGTTAGGTTCAGGTCCAGGATTCGTGCCGCAATGGCGGGCCAGGTTGTGCTGGGGCTCTCGGCCGCTCTGCAGTGGGTGATCGAGCTGCCGTAGGTGATCCATTTCGGGCGGCCGTCGTCGTAGGCAGATAGGCTGGCGCCGTCGTCAATGGCCAGGGACTTCACCCGGACCTCGCCATGTTGAGGCAGCCATACTTCGAGAAGCTTTTCGCCGGTCGGCAAGCCATTTATCTGCAAGGTCCTGCTTCCGGCCACGTTCAGCGACTCATATAGCTGGCCATCCGCGTAAACATCCAGCTTCTGCGGGTCCTCCGACTGCACGTCCAGGTCTATGGTCAGCGATGAGGTGTTGGCCATAAAGGACAGCCGCACTCCGGCGGGCATAGCTGCTCGCTCCAGCAAGGCGTCCGGCGGAAACAGGCGCTTGGATTCGAAAGGCACTCGCCAGGGCATCACCCACTCATCGGTGCGATGCAGGGAAATCGCCCCTTGCCATGACAGCTTGGCGTCGTTGAGGTCTATTGATTGGGACATGTAGTCCTCCGTATTAGGCTGATAAGACCGGCTTAATGTAACTCAGAGATTGGTTTTTGGCGAGTTCTCTTGTCAGTCGAGGTAACGCTCGTCGCCCGCGGAACTCAGTTCGTCTCGGGTGCTTGTCGCCAATGCCTTAATCCTGGCGATGGACAGGAGCCCCTCTCTGGGCAGGAAGAAGATGGCGAAGAAGATGGGTGGCAGGAAGAGTATGCCGTGAAGGAGCAGCGAGAACGCGATTGCCTGTTCTCTGCCGATGTCCCACAACCCCAGCAGCGTCACGACGGCGTACTCGAAGGTGCCCAGCGCCAGGGGTAGCCCCGGCACCGCGCTGCTAAAGAACATGACGCCCAGGGTGACGACGACCAGCACGTGTAGCCCAAGGTCGACGTTCACCGCCTGGGCAACGAGCCAGCCAGCCGCTCCTATCAGCAGCGCCTGGGCAACGGAGATGAGGAAGGCAAGCATGGACCGGCCAACGTCTCGTCGCAGCAGAATTACCGCGGAGGCGAACTGCGGCACTACCGGCATTTTGGATAGGACCGGAATGCGAGTAAGGGCGGGGCCTACGCTGAAAAGCAAAATCAGGCTGACGCTGCCGAGACCTGTTCCGACGGCAAAGTAAGGCCAGTAGGGGTGCAGAGGCTCCAGGGCCAGCACGCCGAATCCGACTATCAGTACAGTTGTGGCGAACTCGAAGGTGCGCTGAAGAGCCAGGGTAGCAAGTATGGTGCCGAGCTTTAGGCCGTCCCTAAGCCCCAGTATGCCGATCTCCACCAGCTCGTCCAGCACTCGTATGGGGCTGAAGGTGTCCAGGGCTGTGCCGGTCTGCTCTATGAGAAATAGCCTTAAGGCCGAAACATCGGATTTACCTAAAACCAGACGCCATCGCAGTCCTCGCAGGTAGCCGGCCAGGAGGTAGAGGGCCAGTGCCAGCGCTACCAGCCACAGGTTGGCCGAAGAGAGAGACGAGGCGAGTTCGCCCCACTGGATGTTTTTGATTACCAGCCAGCCCAACACCAGGCCCAGTGATGTGGCAACGATGCCATATGCGATCACCATGATGTATGTGGGCGGTCTGCGTAATCCTAAGCGGTTGCTGACCCCGTTAGTGGCCATGGACGGCGGCCCCTCCTGGTTTTGCAGTTTTGTACAATTGCCTTTGAACAGGAAGAGTTATACCGCTTGATGCAGGAAAATGTCTAGCGTCGTGACTTGTCGGCTGTCGGCTGTCGATTCCAGTCTTTTAGTTTGTGCCTGTTCTTGGGCCTGTGCCAGTGCCGGGAGCGGTGCCGTCTTGTCCACCAGGCCGTGGACCGCCAAACTGGCCGCGCTGGCCACCACCGCCTTGTTGGAGCCTTTGCCGAAACTCGTCGATTTCTTCTTGGGTGGCCTCGCCTGATTGGACTCGCTGGCGAAACTCCTCGCGGGCAGCTGGGTCGAACTGCCCCTGCTGTCCTTCGGCGCCGAATGGCTGTGCGACTGAACTGGCTGGCGTGGCGACTTCTTGAGAGTTGCCTACTGCGATCCCGCCAATAAAGGCCAGGGCTAGGGTTACGCCCCATATCACTGCGCCTACCAACAGCACATTAAATGGTTTCATCTATGTCTCCTGCCGAATGATCCGGTTGTGAATGGCATGCAAAGTTATGCCATCTATATAAAATACAAAAGTTATTCGTAGCGTAGGGCGTCGATGGGGTGCATACGGGCGGCTCGTAACGCTGGGTATATGCCTGAGAAGAGGCCAATTGCTCCTGAGACCACCAGCGCGATTATGGCGATATCCAGGCTGAAGCCGGTCTCCATGGGGCGGTTGCCTATGACCGCTCGGCCGTTCAAAAGAGGGCCAAAGCTCAGTCCCAGAACCAGCCCTATAAGGCCGCCGCTTATGGTCAGGATGACCGCCTCCGTCATGAACTGAAAGAGAATGTCGCGTCTTTTGGCACCGATAGCCTTCCGGATACCGATCTCCCGAGTCCTCTCCGTGACGGATACCAGCATGATGTTCATCACGCCAATGCCACCCACGAAGAGCGATATGCCCGCTACCGTTCCAAGAAAGACCACCAGAGCCGTTGTTGTCTCGTTCAGAGTTTCGATAAGGCCTTGCTGGCTGCTGATAACGAAGTCGTCGTCGCCGGTGATGCGATGACGCAGCCGCAAAATAGTTGCGATCTCAAGCTCGGCATTGCCCATGACTTCCTGGCTGGCCGCTTGCACATTGATGGACTGAACGCTGACGCCTCCCTGGGCAGTACGCTGGGAAGCCAGACGGTAGTACGCCGTTGTGACGGGCACCAGCACCTGGTTGCTCTGGCCAAACCCGACGGTGTTGTCTTCCAGCACGCCCACTATGGCGAAGCGCCTGCCGTTAATGCGCACGGTCTGGCCGACGGGACTGAGCAGCCCGAAGAGGTCCTCGGATACAGAGGCGCTGAGTACCACGACCTGGGCATTTCCCTGAATGTCAGCGGGAGATATGAAGCGTCCGGTCTCAATAACGGCATTGCGCACAGCGCTGTATTCGGGAGTTACGCCAATGACCTGGGTGTTTGTGTTGGCTCGGCCCGCCACCACCTGGGCGTTCGTTGTGATCTGAGACGCTGCTGCCTCGACGGATGGTGCGAACACGGGGTCGACCAGCGCCAAGGCGTCTTCCAATGTGAGGGATGACGCGCTGCCCTGGCCACCGGATAGACCGCCGCTGGTTGTAGAGCCGGGCTGCACGAAAAGCAGGTTCGCTCCCTGGGACTCGATTCGGGCCGTGATGCCCTGCTGGACACCACGGCCAATGGTCATCAGCGCTATCACGGCGGTGACTCCGATGATTATGCCCAAGAGGGTCAGACCAGACCTGAGCTTGTTGCTGCCCAGGGACCAGACTGCTGTCCTAAGTATGTCCAGTGGTCTCACGTTAAAGGCCGTTCGTAGCGGCTACCGCTGCATGGGCTTCATCTGCCACTACCAGGCCGTCGCGCATGGTAATCGTGCGATTGGCGTGGTCGGCGATCTCGGTCTCGTGTGTGACGATAATGACGGTGATTCCCTCCTGGTGCAGCTCCTGCAATATGGCCATGATCTCGTCTCCTGAACGGCTGTCCAGGTTGCCTGTGGGCTCGTCGGCCAGCAGTATACCTGGGCTCTTCACCAGTGCTCTGGCGATGCCCACCCGCTGCTGCTGCCCTCCGGATAACTCTGTTGGGCGGTGCCTCACTCTATCGCCAAGCCCGACGCGTTCTAAGGCATCTAGAGCCCTCTGCCTACGGTTCTTGGAGTCACCATACATGAGGGCCAGCTCCACGTTGGCCAGCGCAGTAAGCCGGGGCAGGAGGTTGTAGGTCTGAAATATGAATCCGATCTCGGTGTTGCGGATCTCCGCCAGCCTATCGTCGGAGAGGGTGCCTACGTCTTCGCCGTTAAGTATGTACCGGCCAGAGGTAGGAACGTCCAGGCATCCCAGGATGTTCATGAGCGTGGACTTGCCGGAGCCTGACGCGCCCATGAACGCGACGATCTCGCCGTCGGCGATGGTGAGACTAACGCCACCTAATGCGGCGAGTTCAGTATCACCCATTCGGTAAACCTTGCTTACGTTATTGATTTCGATCATATCGTGGTGTCCAGCGCTGTAAACGTCACTCTATCGGCCACCGCCACCCGTGCGACCGGCACCACCTCCGCCACGGAAGCCACCGAAGCCAAGCTGCTGAGCGTCAACGTCCTGCACCTCGATGACGACCTGCTCGCCTTCAACAACCCCTGTTTTGACAAGCGTCCAGAACCCGTCGCTATTGCCCAGCACAACAGTCCTTTCCACAAAAGAGCCATCGGTGCTAATGAGCACCTGCGGCTCGGAGAAGCTGCCGTGGATAGCCTCGTTGGGGACCAGCAGGCCTCGTTCCTGGTTCAGCGCGACGTTTGCCAGGGCACTTAGCCCCTCCTGCAATCGCAGTTCTGCCGGCACGTTGACCGTGATCTCCACATCGAAGGTGACCACTCCTTGCTGGTTTGAGGCCGCTGAGCTTATGGTAGAGACGACGCCGGAAAGGGTCTGGTCAGGCAGTGCATCCATGGTTACCACCGCCTGCGCTCCCCGGCTAAGCGAGAGTACGTCGATCTCGTCCACGATGCCTTCGACCTCCACGATGCTGGGGTCGATGACCTCGATGATTTCGGTTGTGGCCTGCACTACTTGGCCGGTCTCCACTCTTATAGTCGAGACGAAACCTGACCAAGGGGCGGTCAGAGTTGAGTTCTTGAATCTCAGATT